>Ga0105240_10000709_pt1 | contig 61057 bp, 57 predicted proteins | sample KBSC54metaG_FD_80426 | JGI IMG/M metagenome (GOLD analysis project Ga0105240, IMG submission 80426) | Corn rhizosphere microbial communities from Kellogg Biological Station, Michigan, USA - KBS C5-4 metaG | ecosystem: Host-associated > Plants > Roots > Rhizosphere > Soil | place: Michigan, USA... | reverse complement strand
CGGCCTTGCCGCCGGCCACGACTCCTCGACGATTAACCGGGCAGCAGCCTTCTTCCGCTATTTTGCCGGGATTCCGACGGATCAGGAACCTCCGGCGGCACGCTGATCCCAAAGCCATGGCTACTGGATGCTAGTGGTGCGTTATTAATGACAATTCCCATGGTATGAAGACCCTGGACGCTAACCGCAAGCTTTGAGGTCACTCCTTCTTTCAATGGGCGCCCTTCCTTTGTGCTCTTTATCATCCGAAGCATGTCTTTGAAATTTTCATCAGTGAAGCGTGTGATCTGAATTGGCGTTTTGCTTCCAAGCAGTTTCCTCAGCCACAGGCGCATATCTTGGTCGATTTTTCGATCATTGAGGAGCTTGAAGCCTTCGTGAGCCAGCAGGTCCGCGACCTGGAATTCGACTTCAACTGCGCTGCCCCCAGCGACCAATTCGGTGAACAATTTGCTCATCTCCGCCGAGCCCCGATCTTCTTTCGTTCTCCGGAATGCCCGGCGTACGTACCTCCCGTAGCTGCTGTCGTCAAAGACCAGTAAAAAGGCGTAACATTTGTTTAGACATCTCATTTTACGAGTTAGTGGACATGCACGAACGAACATCCCGTTCCGTCATGCGACTTGCAGCCATCGCGGGGTGGAGCGCGTACCTGCTGAGCTTTTCCGCTAGTGCACAATCCTCCAATTCCCAGTCCACCACATTCCGGAAGCCGTTCCAGATAACGGCGCAAGAATTGAGTTACGGCGGGGATTCGACAAAGCCTCCCGAGGTGACCGCATGGATCATTGCCCGACGAAGCGATGGAACTCACATGGTGAGTTTTTCAGTGGAATCTCCTGCTCATGAAAAGGGCTCTGTCGTAGAGATATTTGACTTTGCCAAGCTAACATACATTTCTTGATCCCTTCACTCATTCTGTTTCAACATACCGCCACACCCCGCAAGAAATGCCCGAACTAGATGGGGAAAAGCCTGGTTGTACTTCTGACGAACTCGCACTCGCGAAGGCCTCTGACGCGCCAGTCTACATATTAGGATATCTAGTCATACCGATAACCACCTCGGAGTCCGACGACGATGGTGGCACCAAGTGGATCGCGCCAGCACTTGATTGCTACCCGCTGAAGGAAACACAGCTCTCTAGCCGGGGTTCTCACAATGAGATCACAGTAACTGCGTAGCAGAAGGGGAGCCGTCAGCAACCTTGTTCGCAGTTCCAGCAAATTATATCGAGCGGCCGCCGAGCCAAGTTGATGCGGAGTATTGGACGATGTACAACGAGCATTTATTCGACAATGTACGTCGCCTCGATCAAGATTATTACAAACATCGGACTAAGTAGAGCCGAAAACTACCGACTCCGCGTCAAGACTTCGCGTCAAGGTACTATGTGGGTAATCAGTTTGGTTTCTGGGAATGCCCCAGTTGTTGGCGTAGAGCCGCCAGAGCCCTGTAGTTGTTTGAAAACGGGAAGGAAAATGGTCGGGGCGCAGAGATTTGAACTCTGGACCTCCTGGTCCCGAACCAGGCGCTCTACCAGGCTGAGCCACGCCCCGAAGACGCTTAATTATAGCATTTCGAATCGGCTGCTAACGTTGGCTGATGACGATTGAATCTCCCGCATGTTCTCATAGAAGCTTATGGAGCAAAGCATAGTCGCCCCGTTCACGCTCAATGGTAAGTCGGCTCTGGTCACCGGATCGGGACGCGGCATAGGCCGCGCCGTCGCAGGAAAGCTCGCCGCGTGCGGCGCCTCGGTAATGCTCACCGACATCGACGCAGCACCGGTGCAGGAGGCTGCCTCGGAAGCTGGCGCCCGCGCCCGCTGGCTCGCCGGCGATCTCACGTCACCGGACTTCCCGCAACAATTGGTGGACGCCACCGTCGCCGCGTTCGGCTCCCTCGACATTATCGTCAACAACGCCGGCTATGTCTGGGACAACGTCATTCAGAAGATGACCGACGAACAGTTCCAGGCCATGCTGAACATCCATCTGGTGGCACCCTTCCGTATCCTCCGCGCCGCGTCTGGTTTCCTGCGCGAAGCCGCCAAGCGCGAAGCTGCCGAGGGGCGCCGCGTCATGCGCAAGGTGGTGAACATCACCTCGATATCGGGTGTCGATGGCATCGCTGGCCAGGCCGGCTATGGAGCCGGGAAGTCCGGCATCAACGGACTCACCAAAGTATTGGCCAAAGAATGGGGACGCTACCAGGTCAATGTCAACTCGGTGGGTTTCGGCTTGATCGATACACGTCTGATCCAGCCTATAGATAAGAATGCGCCGCCAACTATCGAGATGAGCGGACGGAAGATTCCGGTGGGTGCGCCGCCCGCGTTCCTTGAAGCCGCGAAGGCTGCTTGCCCGCTTGGCCGGCTGGGCACTACTGATGAAGCTGCCGGTGCCGTCCTGTTCTTTTGCTCGCCCCTATCGGACTATGTATCAGGCGAGATCCTGATCGTCAGCGGCGGGGCTCGCGGCTAACATGCCGGTTGCCGCGAATGAAAAAACGCAGCGGCAGATCTGTTGATTGGCTGATGCCAATCCTCGGCGAAACCACAATTTCAAATGGCGCAGGGCGAGTGGGCGTGTGCACCGTGATCGGACCTCGCGTCAGATCGACGCCGTAGTGCTCTAGATTGATCCCCAGCGCGCGAGTCAGCTTCCCGGGCCCATTGCTGGTTCGCGCGGGCTCGCCCAAAAGCGGCGTGATCGGTTCCACGGCGCGGATGAGTACACAGCCCGCTATACCCTCTGACTCCGCCACGATATTCAGGCAATAGTGCATCCCGTAAATCAGATACACATAGGCATGTCCCGGGGGCCCGAAGATGACCCTGGTGCGCGGAGTCAAGCCGCGCGCCGAGTGCGCCGCCAAGTCTCCCGCACCCAGGTACGCTTCGGTCTCCACGATCCGCGCCGAGACCGTGCCATGCCGGATGATTTTGCCGAGCAGATCGCGGGCGACCTCGACGGTAGGGCGCGCGTAGAAAGATCGGGGAAGGCGCACTAGAGTTCGAGTTTGCCCCGCACAACCATGTCCTTCAGCCTGAATTTGTATCTCACGGTGGCGCTGCCGATTTGGCTCGCCAGTTCCACTTCCTGATCTTCGAGCGTAATGGGCAGCGTGCGTGGAAATCCGATGAGTACATCCACCGCCGAGCCGTGAGGCACGAAGTCCACGGCAATAGGGCGTAGAGAAGCCTTGCCCCTCACCGTCAGCGTGGCCTTATCCATGATGTTCTGCTTGGCTTGATCGCCCGCGCCCGCGCTCACAATGGAGCCAGCCAGCCCCGCGATTCCCAGCACGTAAAGCGAAGGATCCTGGGTCAGGAACCTCTGCGCTTCCGGCGAAGTCGCCGCTTCCTTCCCGTACTTGCCGCGCATCTGGGCCTGCCGCAGCGGCAGCGCACTCTGCCAGCGGACAATGACCGGGACGCCCGGCTGCTGCAAGGATTGAGCACCTTGATCGAGATCGTTGGGCGCGCTGCCCATGCGCCCGGCCCCGCCTGCCTCGCGTCCACGGGTCACGCCGGTGTCGTTCGAAGATGCGTCGTTTACGGCAGGTTGTGCGCTCCTGCCGGCAGCGATAGAAGTCGCATTGCCGACGACTGCTCTGGTCTGGCGCGCCCACGGGGAATTATTGACCACTTTCTGTACATCCTTGTCGGTCCAATCCTGAAAAGGTTTGGCGTCCCACACCTCCGCGGCCCAGATTATGGCTGGCGCCAAAGCGGCAAAAAGAGCAAGTTGATTCACGAGAGTAGTGCGCATACTACACTAGTTAGTTTCGCATGCGATTGTTCACCGCGATCAACATCCCCACCGACTTGACCGAGGGTCTGCGTTCGTTCGTGAGCCGCTTGCGGCCCACCGCAAACATCGGCTGGAGTCCCGTTGAAAACCTCCACGTCACCACAAAATTCATCGGCGACTGGCCCGAAGCGCGCCTCGGCGAGATGAAGCGCACATTGGCTTCGATTCCCGTGAACGGCTCGATCGAGGTTACTCTAAAAGGCTTAGGCTGGTTTCCGAACGCCCGCCGTCCGCGCGTTTTCTGGGCCGGGGTCGATGATGGCGAACCGCTGCGCATCTTGGCGCAGGCAACTGAAAAAGCGCTGGCTCAACTAGGAATTCCGATCGAAAAGCGCGACTACTCGCCGCACTTGACCCTGGCGCGAATCCGAGAAGCAGTGCCACTCGATCGGCTGCATCAAGCGCTTGAAGCCCTCCCGGCGGATTGCGGTTTCGACTTTGGTTCCTTCCGCGCCACGGAATTCTGCTTGTATCTTTCCGCGGGAGGCAAGTATACGCAGCTCGCCGGGTTTCCTTTGGAATAAACATGCCTGGACTTCTAGCGATCGTGATCGCCTACCTTCTGGGCGGAATTCCTTTTGGATTTCTATTGGTCAAGCTCACCCGTGGAGCCGACGTCCGGGAATCCGGCAGCGGCAATATCGGAGCCACGAATGTACTGCGCACCACCGGCCGTGCCGCCGGTGTGGCCACCTTAGTGCTCGACATCGCAAAAGGTTTCGTAGCTGTCTGGCTCGCCGCGAAGCTCACTGGGGATGCGCCCCAATGGATCAGCCTCGCGGCCTTGGCCGTGATGGCCGGCCATGCGTTCCCGGTGTACCTCAAGTTTCGAGGCGGCAAAGCAGTGGCGACTTTCATCGGTGCCTTCGCCTACCTGACTCCGCTTCCGTTGGCCGCTGTGCTGTTGTTGTTCGTGGTCACCGTCGCCCTCACGCGCTACATCTCGGCGGCTTCGATCCTGGCAGGGGCAATGTTCCCCTTCGGGGTGTGGATCATTTTGCATCCACCTTTCCAGATCACCGCCGCTGCCTTCGTCGCTGGAGCCTTCGTCGTGTACCGTCATAAATCCAACTGGTCGCGCTTGCGTAGCGGAACGGAAAATGTGTTTTCATGGGGTCGAAAGTGACGCTATCGATACTCGGCGGCGGCAGTTGGGGCACGGCTCTCGCGATTGTTCTGGCGCCACGCTTTGAACGCCTGCGCCTGTGGGTGTTCGAGCCGGATCTGGCTCGCCGCATGATCGCCTCGCGTGAGAACGACGTATATCTTCCGGGGCTGCGTGTCCCGGACAACGTTGATATCGTATCCGATCTGCACTCGGTGATTGACGGCGCCGGTATCTTGCTGGGGGTCGTGCCGTCGCAGCATGCCCGCTCATTATATGAGCGCGTTCTCGTCGCGGCAGATTCTGAGATGATTTTCGTCAGCGCCACCAAGGGTCTCGAAAGCGGCACGCTGCTGCGCATGTCCCAAGTGCTCTCCGAAGTCGCACAGTCGAAATTCGAGGCGCGGATCGCGGTACTTTCCGGGCCCACCTTCGCCCGCGAAGTCGCCAGCGGCGAGCCCACTACCGTGGTGGTTGCATCCACCCAAGCCGACACTGCCGCCACCGTCCAGACTGCTTTCTCCGGGCCGAGCTTTCGCCTTTATACCAACCCTGATTTGGTGGGCGTAGAAATCGGCGGCGCACTCAAAAACGTAATCGCCATCGCTGCAGGAGTGGTGCAGGGATTGGGTCTGGGTAACAATACGCAGGCTGCTTTGATTACCCGCGGTCTGGCCGAGATCACGCGTCTGGCGGTCGCCATGGGCGGTCAACCGGCGACGCTCGCGGGACTAGCAGGTCTCGGCGATCTGGTGCTTACCTGCGGCGGCGATTTGAGCCGTAACCGGCGCGTCGGTATCGAGCTCGCCCGTGGCAGGAACCTTGCCGAGATCACCGCTTCCACTCCGATGATCGCTGAAGGCGTCGAAACCTGCGGGGCAGCGGTTGCTCTGGGGACCAAATATGGCGTCGACTTGCCGATCATCTGCCAGATGGACGCCGTACTCCATCGCGGCAAAGATCCCCGCGCTGCCATTCGCGACTTGATGGAGCGCTCGCTCAAGGGCGAGTAGCTAGGCGCCCTTCACTCTGCGCACTTCCGCCGCCAGTGCCGGCGCGATTTCGAATAAGTCTCCTACGATTCCGTAATCCGCCACCTCGAAAATAGGCGCGTTGGGATCTTTGTTGATCGCGACGATGGTTTTCGCGCCCTTCATCCCCACCAGGTGTTGAATCGCACCCGAGATGCCTACGGCAATATACACCTTAGGAGCCACCGTCTGCCCCGAACTGCCCACTTGGCGCTCCATGGGAAGCCATCCAGCATCGCAGATAGGCCGCGAAGCCGCCAGTTCCGCGCCGAACGCCTTCGCGAGATCCTCCACCACCGGAAGATTGGATTGTTCCTTGATGCCTCTTCCCACCGAAACTATAATCTCCGCCGCCGTCAGATCCACCGCACGCGCCGCCTCCCGGAAGGGAGCTTCCGGCTTCTGGCGGATGGCAGCAGCGCTCAGAGTTGGCGCGAAGGCTTCCACCACTGCTGAGCCGCTTTCCAACGTATCTGCTCGCCAGGCACCGGCTTGCAGCGATGCGAACACCGGGCCCGCGCCATTCACCCTGACGTCGCCATTCAGCTTGCCTTGGAAGAACTGGCGGACCAGCGTGAGTACTCCGGCGTCCACGCGCGCCGCGACCACGTCGCTCACCAACACCTGCGAAAACCGCGTTGCTAGCTTAGGCGCGAAATCACGCACCTGATAGGTGTGCGGGAAAAGCACCAGGGTGGGCTGCGTTTTCCGCAGCAGCTGTTCGATGGCAGCCGTGTACCCGTCCGCAGTGTAGGAATCCAGCAGATCCTGCTCCACCGTCCAGACCTTCGCGAGTTTCCTGGTGGCCGCCTCGTTTGCCAGCATGCCGACGCCTTTGCCCACCACCGCTGCTTCCACCGGCTCGCCCAGCGCAGCGCCCAATTGCTGGCCCGCAGCTAGCGTTTCCCATGACATGCGATGCCACTGGCCGGCCTGTTGCTCGAGAACTACCAAAATACTCATAGAACCCGCGCCTCGAACTTCAGTTTTTCGACCAATTGCGCCGCTGCCGTCTTAGCGTCGCCTTCGAAAATTTGGCTCTGCTTATTCTTTTGCGGCAGGTACACTTTTTCGATGGTCGCCACGGCCGCCGCCGCGCCGCCCAGCTCGGCCGGCGTCACGCGCCGGATCTCTTTGCTCTTGGCCTTCTTGATGCCCATTAGCGTCGCGTAGCGCAGCTTATTCGAACCGCTCTGCATGGTCAGCACAGCCGGCAAGGGCATCTCGATGTGCTGGAACCAGCCGTTCTCGAGTTCCCGCTTCACGCGGATACTTCTCTCACGCGCCTCCACCTGCATGATGATGGTCGAATGCGGCGCGCCCAGGAGCTCTGCCATTACCACACCGGTTTGACCGGAGCCCAAGTCATCCGATTGCAGACCGGTCAGGATCAAATCCGGCTTTTCCGGCTCCGCGGCCGCCGCCAAAAGCTTCGCCACGCCCAGCGTATCGAGTGCTCCCAGGTCATCCGCCGCAATGTGGATCGCCCGGTCGGCGCCCTTAGCCAGCGCTTCGCGGATGGTTTGCGCCGCGCGCTCCGGACCCGCGCATAGCACCACCACCTCGCCGCCGTGCTTTTCCTTCAGCTGCAGGGCCTCTTCGAGCGCATAAGCATCCGGCTCGTTGATCTCAAAGCTCAAGTCCGCCTCGTCGATCCATTTTCCCGAGTCAGCGGGGTGTAACGGCGAGTCGCGCAATGGAACCTGCTTGATCGCGACGATAATTTTCATGATTGATTAAGATCGGGCCTTTTGAAAATCAGGCAACCGTTCGTGCCCCCGAACCCGAAGGAATTCGATAATGCGTAGTCGATCTTCATCGGCCGGGCGCGGCCGGGAACATAATCCAGGTCGCATTCGGGATCGGGATGGTCGAGGTTGATGGTGGGCGGTGCGATCTGGTCGCGAATCGCCATCACGGTGATGCCCGCTTCCAGCCCGCCGGCGCCGCCCAGCAGATGGCCGGTCATGGATTTCGTGGAGCTCACCGCAACCTTGTTGGCATGCTCGCCGAAAACCCGCTTGATGGCGAGAGTCTCAATGCGATCCCCTACCGGCGTCGAGGTGCCGTGCGCATTGATGTAATCGATTTGATGCGGCTCAATGCCGGCGTCCCGCAGGCAGTTGCGCATCACCCGGTAGGCTCCATCGCCGTCCTCGGAAGGCGAAGTGATGTGGTGCGCGTCGCCCGACATGCCATAGCCCGCCACTTCCGCCAGAATCAGCGCGCCGCGGCGTTTGGCGTGTTCGTATTCTTCGAGCACCAGGATGCCCGCGCCTTCACCCACGATAAAACCGTCGCGGTCTTTGTCCCACGGGCGGCAGGCGTGAGCCGGGTCGTCGTTGCGCTGCGATAGCGCCCGCATGGCTGCAAAACCACCAATCCCCATAGGTGTGACGGCAGCTTCCGTGCCTCCGCAAATCATCACATCGGCATCTCCGTACTGAATGATGCGGAAGGAGTCCCCGATTGAATGGGCGCTGGTGGTGCAGGCTGTAGCCGTGGCCGAATTCGGTCCTTTCGCGCCGGTGCGGATCGAAACATATCCCGACGCGAGGTTGATAATGGTCGCCGGAATGAAAAAGGGCGAGATGCGCGACGGCCCTTTCTCCAGCAGGATCTTGTGCTCCCGTTCGATCACTTCGAATCCACCGATGCCGCTGCCGATATACACGCCGGTGCGCTCGGCTTCTTCGCTGTTGTTCACCTTAAAGCCCGAAGCCTGGTACGCGAATTCGCTCGCCGCGATGGCGAACTGAATGAAGCGCCCCATTTTCTTGATTTCTTTTTTCTCGATGTATAGTGACGGGTCGAAGTTCTTCACCTCGCCTGCAATACGGCAGTTGAAACCGATGGGATCGAAAGCAGTGATCGGCGCGATACCGTTCTCGCCTCCCTTAATGGCATCCCAGACTGCTTCCGTGCCGATTCCAACCGAAGTCAGCATTCCGACACCGGTGACTACGACTCTGCGTGACAAATTGGGACTCCCCAAAAAACGGCCGGCCTGCTTCTTCGCTACTTCTTTTTCGACTCGATATAGTCGACGGCGTTCTTGACGGTGGCGATTTTCTCGGCGTCCTCGTCGGGAATGTCTAGGTCGAACGCTTCCTCAAACGCCATTACCAACTCGACTATGTCGAGCGAATCGGCGCCCAGGTCATCGACGAAACTCGCGGTGGGATCGACTTGCGCTTCATCCACGCCGAGTTGCTCGACGATGATTTGTTTGACCTTCTGCTCTACGGACATGAAACCTCCACGTGTCTTTCGCCGGCAGGCGATGAGCGCCGCTCCGCGCCACGTGCACGCGGGACACTCAAACTCATTGATTCTACCGAGCCGAGGGTGGAAATCGCAAGCGGAACCTGCATTTGCCGGTAACTGGCTGAGCCTCCAGCCGCATCCCGCGCAGGAAAAAAGACCAAGCGGAGAGTGGCATCCGGCCGAACCGACCGCGATTCGAGCGCGGTTCAGCCCAGAAGTCCGCCGTGTCCCAGGCAGGCCACCTCCCAGCCGGAGACGCGGTAGCGCGCCAGCATAGGAGGCAAAACTAGATCCACTACGTTTGGTTTGGCCGAACGGAAGCAGCCTGGCGCGGAGACCACCGGAATTTCATCCTTATAGCCCAGCAGGAACAAATTCCCCGGCTCGACCGGCGCCAGAAAGCGTTCCAGGTGACATCCAAGCCGGGTCATGGCGCGGCCAATGACGTCTTCGGGGCCGGCGGGAGCCGTGGTCGAACCCACCAGGATCACGGTTGGCTTGGCCCGCAGAAGGTGCTGCAAGTTGCGCGCCGCGGCGTCTTCTTCCTCCGTGCAGGTCAGAACAAAACTCGGCGCGGCTCCAAAGCGCTCCAGTCGCTGCCGCAGGATGCTTTCAAACAATTGCCGCGCCCGATCGCCGTGCACCGGGTCCGAATACAAGACCCCTACTGTCGGATTGCGGACCGGCCGGGCTTGCAGAATCGGCCCCCGCTCTTTCACGATATTGATAATCGCTTCCAGCTGGGATTGGGCCACCGCGAAGGGAGCGCTCTTGACCGTGGCGATTCGCTGGCCGGCTCGCGCAAAGCTGAAATTCGGCGTGGTTGCGATGACTACGCTGGCCAGGCAGTTAATCTGCTTCAGCAAATCGTCGTCCACCAGCACGCAGCAGTCTTCGGTAGCAAACAGGTTGGCCCGCCCGCCTGCAGCCAGCCGTATCTCCAGACATCCACACCCGATCTCCTGGGCCGCCTGGCTAACCGCTTCGTCTTCCCCGATCTCCCCTTCTTCAAGCTCCGTCACCCAAACTTGTCCGAGCCCCTCGGTTTCCAGTAGCCGCACGTCCTCTTCATTCAGAACGTGCCCTTTCCCCAATAACTTGCGGCCGCTAGGACGAAAGATTGTACAACACAGAATTCTGCCGGCAGATTCCCGGATATCCACAGTTTGAGCTTTCATGGGCTCCTTCCCATATGCCTTCGCTTGCCAGTCACCTCCCAATGCGGAGAATGCTTGAACTTTGAGCGAATCCAATCAGGTGCAAGTCGTGGCTGCACTGCCTGGACTTGCTAGATCATAGTGGGGGAACGATTAAAACAATCTCACAAAGAATTCGATTATTCTTTGCCTGCCTGCAGAATAGCCGCGGGTTATTGAAGAATGAACTTGGTTCCGATGCGGGAACCGTCCAGTAGCTGGTCGAGGATCTGCGGATGGGACCCGGGTGCGATTCGAACTTGTCCCACTCCATTTTCTAAGGCGGTTAGGGCTGCCTCGATTTTCGCCTGCATGCCGCCTGTGGCCACTTTAGACCAGATCAGCTCACGTCCTTGTTCCGCCGTCAGTTGTCTGCAGGTGCGGCCCTGCGCGTCGCGCACACCGTCGACATCCGTGAGGAAAATCAACTGGTCTGCCGCGAATCCCTGCGCGCATGCCACGGCCATTTGGTCGCCATTCACGTTAAATATGGCGCCATTCCGGTCTCCTGCGACGCACGCTACCACCGGCAAATAGGACGCTCTTACCAGCAGGTCCAACAGGCGCCCATCTGAGGCTACGGGCTTGCCCACCTGGCCAAGCGCCGGGTCCAGCTGAACGGCATCCACCAGCCCGGCGCTCAAGCCGCTAAGACCCACCGGCCGCGCGCCCACTGCCCGGAAAGCCGTCACCAACTGAGCGTTGACGCTGCCCGCGAAGACCTTGACCACCGCATCGATCACATCCGGTGTGGTTACACGTAAGCCATTGACGAAACGGCTCTCGATGCCCCGCTCCTCCAGGAATCGGGTCATCTGTTTGCCCCCGCCGTGTACCACCACCACTTGTTCCCGCTCAGCCACCGCACTGATTTCGCGGGCCAGGCGCTCTCGCGACTCAACGGCATCGAGGAGAGTGCCGCCCAGTTTGATCAGCAGCTTCACAAGCAGGCCCTCATAGAAGAAGGCCGGCGGTTTCCGGGAATCCCAGGAGCAGGTTCAGGTTCTGCACGGCCTGCCCAGCCGCTCCTTTGACCAGGTTATCGATGGCGCTAATCACCATCGCACGGCCAGTTTTTGCGTCGTAATGAACCCCGATATCGCAGAAATTCGTGCGCGATACTGCGCGTAAATCCGGAGCCTGGCCGGCTGTGTACAGGCGTACGAAGGGTTCATCCGCATAAGCATTCTGAAAGATCGCCAGTAAATCCGCGGCCGAACCCAGACTCTTAGTCCGAAAATAGATGGTTTCGAGAATACCGCGTTCGATCGGGATCAATTGTGCAGTGAAACTCAGCTCGCTCTCTTCGAGCCCCGTCGTGCGCAGTACCTCTGGTACATGGCGGTGATTAAAAACCGAGTAAACCGAGTAATTCTCGGTGACTTCACAGAAACTTGTTTTCAGCGAAGGCTTGCGCCCTGCACCGCTTACGCCGGACTTGGCGTCGCAGACGATACCCGCTTCCCGTGCCACGACGCCCGCATCAATCAGCGGCTTGATCGCCAAGCTGGCAGCGGTCGGATAGCAGCCCGGATTCGAAACTAAACGCGCCCCCGGAATCTGTGACCGGTAAAACTCCGGCAGCCCATAGACCGCCTCGGCCAAAAGCTCGGGATGGTGATGCGGTTCTTTGTACCAGCGCTGATAGTTTTCAACCGTCCCCAGGCGGAATGCCCCGCTCAGATCGATCACCTTTGTGCCGGTTTCGAGCAGGGGCAGCGTCAGTTCCAGCGATACTTCGGCCGGCGTGGCGAGAAATACGGCCGCCAGGCCCTCGGCGTGCACCGTCTGGGTAGAGAACTTTTCGCGGCGCGGGCCCGCATGCCCCAGCGGCCGCGGCAGATCGTCGGATTCGCGATGCTCCAGCAGCACCGGCTCCACTTGCGGATGCCTTTGAAGGATAGCGGCCAGTTCCGCGCCGCTGTATCCACGGAAGCCCACGATGCCAACAGGAATTGCCATGATTAAATATTCATCCCGGTGAATAATTATACCATCTGATAGTTCAGAGTTCAGGCGCTCGCGCTATACTGAAAGAGCCCGCCCCGCACGCGGACTCGATCCTGTAGATCCCAAGCATGCTATCCGTCAACAACATTTCCATGCGCTACGGCGCCCGCATCCTGTTTGAGGATGTGACCACGACATTTCAGGCCGGCCGCCGCTATGCGGTCACGGGTCCTAACGGCGCCGGTAAGTCTACGCTGATGAAGATCATCACCGGCGAGATCGAGCCCACTAAGGGTTCCATCACGCGGCCCAAGAAGATGGGGGTTCTGAGTCAGGATCAGTTTGCATTCGACGCCTTCCGTGTGGTCGATGCTGTCATCATGGGCAACAAGCTGCTCTGGTCCGCGCTCGAAGAACGCGAGGCCCTGTATTCGAAAGACCCCGAGCTTCTCACCGACGATGACGGCATGCGCCTGGGCGAACTTGAAGGCATCGTCGGCGATGAGGGCGGCTACACTGCGGAGACCGACGCCGCGGTGTTGCTCGACGGCCTGGATATCCCGGAATCCCTGCACGATCGCAAGATGAGCGAGTTGCAGGGTGGCCAGAAGGTCCGTGTGCTTCTCGCCCAGGCATTGTTCGGCACTCCCGGCGTGCTGCTGCTTGATGAGCCTACCAACAACCTGGATCTCGATTCAGTTCACTGGCTGCAGGATTACCTGACGCGCTATAACGGCTGCCTGATCGTCATCTCGCATGACCGTCACTTCCTCAACGAAGTCTGCACGCACATCGCCGATATCGACTACGAGACTATCATCACCTACACCGGCGGCTACGACGACATGGTGCTGCAGAAGACCCAGATCCGCTCCCGCATCGAATCGCAAAACGCCCAGCGCGAAAAAAAGATCGAGCAGCTCAATGAATTTATCCAGCGTTTCGCCGCGGGCACCCGCTCCTCGCAGGTAACCTCGCGCCGCAAGGAGGTCGAGCGCCTGCAAACTTCAGACCTGGCCCGCTCCAATATCGCGCGCCCCTTCATCCGCTTTGAAATGAAGCGCCCGTCGGGACGCCATCCGCTGGAAATCAAGGGGCTCGCCAAAGCTTATGGCGATACCCAAGTCATCAGCAACTTCACCGCCAGCATCCCTCGCGGCGAAAAGATCGCGCTGATGGGCCGCAATGGGGCGGGGAAGACTACTATGTTGCGCTCCATCGTTGAGCCGGGTTTCGCCGACGCGGGCACCGCCGAGTGGGGTCACGAAGTGTCGGTGGGCTACTTCGCGCAGGACCATCGCGAGTCTATTCCCAACGGTTACACGCTGCTCGAATTTCTGCACAGCTTCGATCCGCAGGCGGCTCAAGAAGAGTTGCGCGGGCTGCTGGGGCAGATGCTGTTCTCAGGCGACGACGCGCTGAAGAAGACCGATGCGCTCTCGGGCGGCGAGGCCGCGCGCATTATCTTTTGCAAGCTGATGCTCGAAAAACCTAACTTCCTGGTGCTGGACGAGCCCACTAATCACTTGGATCTCGAATCCATCAACGCGCTCAATATAGCGCTGCAGAAGTACGAAGGTACGGTGCTGCTGGTGACGCACGATCACGATGTGATCGACGAAGTGGCTACCCGCATCTGGCACTTCGAACATGGCAGAATCGAAGACTTCAAAGGCCCGTACGAAGAGTATATGAGCCATGCGAAGCAGACGGTCGCCCACTAGGCAGACGCTGGCTCGTCAAGCTTCATCGAGCTTCAGCAGTTTCCGGAACTTCTCCACTTCCTTGGGAGTCAGCGAGCGGTAGCGCGCCGGCGCGATGTCCAGCTCCAGGAATCCGATTTTCACGCGGCGCAGCTTTTCCACCAGCTTGCCGAAGTGTTTGAACATGATGCGGATCTGGTTCTGCCGGCCCTCGGTGATCTTAACCTCGTACCAGGGGTTGGTGCCTTGCTTGATGCGCTTCAGCTCCGCTGGCGCCGTCCTGCGGCCATGCATGGGTATGCCTTCGCGAAACTGTTTCTCCTGCGCCTCGGTCAGCGCGCCGTTCACCTTCACTACGTAAGTCTTGGTGACGTGGTTGGCGGGCGCGGTGAGGCGATGTGCGAACTCGCCGTCGTTGGTCAGCAGCAGCAGCCCTTCGCTGTGATAATCCAGGCGTCCCACCGGAAACACGCGCTCGCGGACCCCGCGCATCAAATGCATGACGGTCTGGCGGCCCTCGGGATCGGAAACCGTGGTCATGCACTCCTTGGGCTTATTGAGTGCGATATAGGTCAGGTGCTTAGGTGCGCGCAGCAGGCGGCCATCGACTTTGATGTGGTCGTTGTCGATATCCGCCTTCGAGCCGAGTTCGGTTACAGTCTTGCCGTTCACGGTCACGCGGCCTTCGACCATCAGTTCTTCGGCCTTGCGGCGGCTGGTTACGCCGGCCTGCGACAGGATTTTTTGCAGACGTTCTTCAGGCATTTTCCGCCGGCGGTGCTTCTGGCGTTTCGGGAGATAATTCGGCTGGCGCCGGGGTCGACAATTCGGCCTGCGCCGCGGGCTCGGGCTCAGCCACGGACTCCGGATCGCTCACCGATAGCCGCCCCAACTCTTCGAATTCCTTGAGAGTCGGCAATTCGCTCAAGTCCTTTAATCCGAACTGCACCAGGAACTCTTTGGTGGTCTTATAGAGGATCGGCTTGCCCACCACGGTCTTGCGGCCTGCCTCCGCAATCAGCTTGCGGTCGAGCAAGGTCTGCAAAACGCTCGCGCCCTGCACGCCGCGGATATCCATGATCTCGGGGGTAGTCACCGGCTGTTTATAGGCGATCACCGCCAGCGTTTCGAGAGCGGCCAGCGAGAGCTTCAACGGCGGTGTCAGCTTCTTCACGAACGCGCGCACGGCTTCGTGATATTCGGCTTTGGTGGCCATTTTATAACCGCCGGCGACTTCACGAATGCTCAAGCCGTGCCCGGGAGCAGCGAATTCCTCCACCAGTTCATCCAGCAGCCGCTTGACCACATCGATCGGCCGCGCGAGCGCCGCCGCCATCTGCTGCGCGGAAAGTGGCTCGTCGGTTACGTAAACGATGGCCTCCAGGATCGCCTTCAGTGGGGCGTCCGAGTTTTCCGCCGGCCGCTCTTCGGCGAGTTGCGAAACGTCGATTTCTTCCATGGGTCTTCCCTACTGATATCCTTCTTCAATCGCGGCCATGTTCGTGTCCGACGAAAACACCGCCTCGAATCCCTTCAAGCGCTTCAGCCCGATTTCGCCGAAGGCATCGGCTTGCGTCAGTCCCACCGCCTGCAGTTTCACCAGTTCCAGCAGCGCTAGAAACAGGCAGATCATCGCCCGCCGGCTGCGCTGCCTCTCGAATAACTCGCGTGCCGAGACCACCTGGTGCCGGCTCTCATTATCGAAAATGGTGCGCACGTAGCGGATCATATCCGGCACCGACACCTCTTCGCTTGTGATTTCATACACCGGCCGGTTCTTGGCGCGCTCCAGCACGCCCTGAAAGGTCTTCACCAGATCGTGCAGCGTTACCGCAAGGCCCGGAGTGCCGTCGTCCTCGGCGCGGAACTGTTCGATTTGCGGGTTCGACCACACCGCTTCTTCCACCACGCGCTTCTGGTGCAGCATCTCCGCGGCGCTCTTGAAGCGCTCATGCTCGAGCAACCGGTCGACCAATTCCTTGCGCGGGTCTTCGTCGGGCGCGATTTCCTGTAACGCCGGGTCGCGCGGCAGCAGCATTTTCGATTTGATCTGGATGAGCGTCGCCGCCATGTAGATGAACTCGGCGCTCAGCTCCACATCCATCTCCAGCGCCTTCTGCATGTACTCCAGATACTGCGAAGTAATCTGCGCGATGGGAATGTCGTAAATGTTAATTTCCTGCTTGCGGATCAGGTCCAACAGCAGGTCGAGTGGCCCGTCGTAGTGTTCCAGATGAAAATTGAGCGGAGACGACACTGCAATCTAGGATAGCAAGGGAGCCAAGTCGAGCTTCGAGCCGCGCCTACATCGTGCTGATTCTGATGTAACGCTTGATATCCGGAAGGTTCGCGATCACTCCCGCCACTACTGTTACCACGATTAAAATTCCGAAAACTCTAGCAATCCGTATTTGTGCCTCGGCGTTGAGCCTAGCAGCAGGTGCATGCCGGAAGCACTTGCGCGTAACTTCAAGGCTGCCCGTCTAAACGCTTTCGGCCGGCGTCAGGCGGCTTGGAGCCCAGGAACACCAGGGTCACATCGACGGTTCTTGAGTCTTCGTTCACCTTGGTCTGGGAGCTGGTTTCCCCCAGATTGTCAAAAATCCCCTGGTCGTGGACTTCTTTTAGAAACGCGTCGGGATACTCTGCGTCGAACGGTTTCCCGTCTTTGGCGCCCCACATTTTGCGTATGGCCGGTTCGCTGATCACATCCAGGCCGCGGATATCCAGCTTGCCATACTTGAATACCGGTCCGGTGTCGACATTCACCGCCAGATCGACGGTGTGCTCCCGGTCGTCGATGGTGCGATCCGCGCGCGCCTTGGCGTGCAGATAGCCGGTATTTTTATAGCGCTTGACGATGCGGTCGAGCCCCGTCTTAATCTCGTCGAAGTTGACGGTCTCGTCCTTGCGCCACTTGACCAGGTCTTCGAACTCTTTGGCCTGCCGGGCCGCCGCGCCCGTGAAATGTACGGCGCCCAGTTTATAAGCCGGCCCTTCTTCCACGGCTACCGTAACCGATACCCCCACCACGTCGGATTTCTTTGAAGGCTCGGCGACGATCTTCGGAAAGGTCACGCGCACTTTGCCGAGCGCCTCATAGAGCGGACGGATGCTGGCATCCAGCAGGCGGCGTACCGCGGCCTCGGTGAATTCCGTGCCGACGGCGACATCGGCAAACTTGTTGATCAATTGCATGGCGGGAACGGATTCATTGCCGGTGACATGAACCTCGGAAATGCGCGGCCGCTCACCTGCGGGACGGAACAGAATGGTCGGCTCGCCCGGCAGGTCGTAGTTCAATTTGCCTTCCACCGTGACCTTGCCTCCAAGCGCCTGCATCAGCACTCTCTCATAACGGCCCAACACCTCGCGCGTCGCTGGAATTACCGGGCCCATCAAGATCTCTTGTTTGGCGAGCGCTTTCTGCAAAATTTCGTCGGAAGCCGGGAGATCCTCAAAGCGGTAGGGGTACAGCAGCGCTACTTCCGCCACTTCAAAAGTCGCGTCATATCCGGTTTTCGCCGCATTGGGCTGGAACTCGTAACCGACGCTTTCAAACGCGCCGGTTTCGAGCAGCCGGGCACGCGCATGGTCGAAGTCGTCTTTGCTCACCGTCTGGCCAACTTTTATTCCCGCGGCTCCGAAAATCTGCGCCGGAGTGTAGTGCTTATTTCCTCTGACGGCCAGCTCGGTGAGCGGATACGGGGTGGTGGGGGACTGCGCGGGGACTAGCAGCGGAAATAATACGAAGCTGAGGAGCCACGCACGCATATGTACATTCTACGTGGCTCCTGGCGCTCCGGTTTCGCTTACTGAGGTGGCGGGAGAGCCTTTTGGAACACCGGCGAGTCCTTCACTGTATAATCCGCCGGTACCTGGAACAGCGCAGGCGATGGATCGCTGCGCGAGATGTTCTCCAGCGAATAAGTTGTGCTGCCCATGCGCGGATCGGTATGCTGCGATTGCACGATCACCTGTAGTTCCGGTGAGCGCCACACCTCATTCACGATCTGGATCGGTTTGTCGTTGCCGATTTGCCCCGCGGGGATGGTGATCGTAGTGCGCGTGCCTTCGGCTTGAACGCCTTCGACTACTTTAGTGCCGAGCTGTTCCACCGTCGGGGGTGCGGAAGCCGGCCCGATGACGGATTTGTTAAAGAACATGACCCGAGGCTCGCCAGGAACACCAGCCGGTCCGCCAACTCCGATCCGCTGCACCATGATGTCGGCTTGCGCTCCCGGAGGCTTCGGCGGAAACGCACCCATCTTTGGAACCGGAAGTTTGATGGCTATCTTTTTGTCCGGATTGAGGGAATAATTCACGCCTGCGACCGGATCGGAAATGAAGATGGTCTTAGGTGGCGCGCCTTGGGCGGCGAACGGACCGATAGTAGGAAGCGATTGGTCGCGCCGCTCGCGCCCCTCGCCGTCGCGGTATACGGCGGCGGTGGTGCGATTCACGATGCGGTTGCCGTCCGCCAACGTCTGGACGTTCTCGGTCACGGCGTTGCCTGAATACGGCGCGCCCTTCACCGGATTCCCACCCACCAGTTCGCCTGAAACGAAGGCGAAGGTGTTGGCGCCTACGGGGCCGGACAACCCCGGCATCCCGGGCGGCCCACTTGTCGTGAAGATCATGTTTTGCTGCTGAGCCAGCGCCACGGTTGCGGATGCGATCAGCAGTGCCGCTCGTTTTAGGGTCTTCATCTCTTTTCTCCTTCTCTATTGGACATCAAATCTCACAAACCGGATGGCTCGTGGCATGCCTTCTTCTCCAACCACTACATCCGCCTCAATCGGGTCGGCCAAATGGTCCTCTCGCACCGGCAATCCCACTGTCTGCATTGCTGCGGCGGGCAGTTGCACGCGCAGTATCTGTCCACGCTCGAAAGGGGGCGCCGGATTCATCAGTGGGAAGAAGTCGGTGACGACTTCACGCGTTTCCGGACGCCGCACAGGCGACGACTCTAGCGCGGCATGGCGAGGCAACGCCGCCACTGGCGCCGCAGACGGCCGTGCCAGTTTGCGAGCCTGCGGAATCACGGGGCTGGCGCTGTCGACTGCTACCTTCCGCGGGCCATTTGTCCACAGGACCGCGACGATCGCGACGCCTGCCGCCAGGGCCGCGACCCCCGCCCAATGCCACCGGATGCGAGCCCGATGCCGATGGAATCCGCGGAGTACGCGTTCTTCCACCTTGGCCGAGGCTTCGCTTTCACGGTCGTTGTCCGCTAATGCCTTTAATGCCTGGAGCACCCGATCTTCATTCATGACAAACTCCTTACTGGCTTTGCCGCCAGCTTCTGCCCTAGCATGGCGCGTCCACGGCTCAGTCGGGATCGTACCGTTCCTACCGGGCACGCGAGCGCTGCCGCCGCATCCTCATAGCTGGCGTTTTCGAGATCGCAAAGCACCACCGCTTCGCGATACGCCATCGGCAAACTCAGGACCGCGCAGCGCACTGCGTCGATGGTCTCGCGGCGGGTCAGATCGTCGAGAATATCTTCATCCGCGGCCAGCTCCTCAGCCCGGGCGTCCGTGTCCTCTGGCCGTTTCTTTTCCAGGCGGCGAAGAACTAAATTGCGCGCGATGCCATACAGAAACGACAGCAGCGTCCCGCGCGATGGATCGAAGCGGCCGCCGCCCTCGAGCAGGGTGAGAAAAACTTCCTGGGTCACATCTTCTGAAACCGCAGCCTCGCCCGACATGTGCAATGCAAAACGATAGACCGCTCCTTGCCGGCGGCGGAATAACGCTGTAAACGCAGCTTCGTCGCCGCCGCGCGCCGCCTCCAACAATCTTTCGTCGGTTACCATGCGTTTCCCATTAGACGCCACGTGTGCGGCTTCTGTGAGGAATTCCGGTCCGGACCCTGATAAGTTCCCGAATATTGATAAGTTCCCGAATATTTTCCCCACAACAGTTTCATACTCTGGCTCCGGAACTCGCAATCCGTCCTGCTACACTAAAAGAAAAACCATGACATATGATGTGATTGTCCTTGGGAGCGGTCCCGGGGGTTATTCAGCGGCTATTCGTGCGGGACAGTATGGCCTGAAAGCCGCCGTGGTTGAAAAAGACGTGAAACTAGGCGGCTGCTGCCTTCACGTGGGCTGCATTCCCACCAAATCTTTCCTGCACACGGCGGACGTCTGGGAGCATTTCCAGCACTCGGTCGACGACGGTATCCGCTGCGAAAATCCTCGCCTGGATTTCCCCTTGGTTCTCGATCGTAAAAACAAGATCGTCGCCAAGCATGCCAAGGGTGTCGAGTTCCTGATGAAGAAGAATAAGGTGGACGTCATTAAAGGTTTCGGACGTCTGGCCGGCCCTGGAAAGCTTGAAGTCACCTCCGACACGGGCAAGCAAATCGTGGAATTCAAGAACATCGTTCTGGCTACGGGTTCGGAGGCGCGCATGCTCCCCGGCCTCAAGCCCGATGCCAAACGTATTCTCACCAACATCGAAATTCTGGATCTGAATTATGTCCCGAAGTCGCTGGCGATTTTGGGTGCTGGCGCAGTGGGAGTGGAGTTCGCGTCCTGCTTCCATCGTTTCGGATCCAAGGTCAGTATTTTTGAAATGCTGCCTCGCCTCGTACCCGTCGAAGATGAGGAAGTCTCGAAAGACCTCGAACGCTATTTCAAGAAAAGCGGTATTCGCGTCGAGACCGGCACCAAAGTGAGCAACGTCCAGACTACCGATACCGGCGTGCGTTTCACGGCGACCCTGGCCAACGGCAAGGAAGAGACGGTAGAGGCCGAAGCGCTGCTGGTGGCCATCGGCCGCAAGCCCAATACGGAAAATATCGGCCTCGAAGGCACCCGAGTCCAACTAGACCGGGGCTTTATTAAAGTGGACCCGTTCCAGCGCACCGGCGAGCCAGGCGTGTACGCGATTGGCGATATCGTCGCCGGGACGCCGCAGTTGGCGCACGTTGCAACCGCCGAGGGGATGGTTGCCATTGCACACATGGCTGGTAAGCCTGCGACCCCAGTGAACAAAAATCGCATTCCCGGCGCGACTTACACCGAGCCGGGTATCGGCAGCGTGGGGCTCACTGAGGCGCAGGCCCGCGCTCAGGGTTACGACGTTCGAATCGGCAAGTTCCCATTCGCAGCCAATAGCAAAGCCAGTATTCTGGGCCAACACGATGGCTTCGTGAAGATAGTCTCCGAGGCCAAATATGGCGAGATCCTAGGTGTCCACATTATTGGACCGGAAGCTTATGAGTTGATCAGTGAAGGCGTTTTGGCAATGGAAGCGGAAGCCACCGTCGAAACGCTAATCCACACCATCCACGCGCATCCCACTATTTACGAAGCCGTCGGCGAGGCGTTCAACGCAGTGTACGGGCAAGCCATCAATGCCTGAAGCGGTAACAGCCGCGGCCGTTTGCGAGCTGCGCGACCTGGGCTTGGTGCGCTACGGCGACGCCTTTCTTTTGCAGCAACAGTATGTCGAGCGACGCAAGCGCAGTGAGATCGCCGATCAATTGCTGATAATCGAGCATCCGCACGTCGTCACCATGGGGCGCAACAGCCACGACGAGAACCTTTTGGCCGCACCTGAGTTGCTTGAGCGCTCGGGAGTGGAGTTTCACCGTACCGACCGCGGCGGTGACGTGACTTACCATGGGCCCGGCCAGGTCGTCGGCTACCCCATCTTTGATTTGCGAGAATGGAAGCGCGATGTGGTGGCGTACGTCCGCGCCTTGGAACAGGTATTGATTGAGGCGCTGGCGGAGTTCGGAATCGCAGCCGGGCGCGAAGCCGGCGCTACTGGAGTGTGGACCGAACAGGGCAAAATCGCGGCAATTGGAGTTCATATCAGCCGCTGGGTTACGTCTCACGGGTTTGCGCTGAACGTTGCTACGGATTTGAGTTATTTCCGGTACATCGTACCGTGTGGGTTGACAAAACCGGTGACCTCCATGCAGGCACTCGGGTGCCCGGCTGATCGCGACCAGGTTGTCGCCGCCATCGCCCGCAGTTTCGCACGGGTCTTCGACCGGGAAATGGAGAGATTATGATCGATGTCATCATGCCCCAAATGGGCGAAAGCATAGTCGAAGGAACTTTGACGAAGTGGTTGAAGCAGCCGGGCGAGCGCGTCGAGCGCGACGAGCCGCTGTTTGAGATTTCCACAGATAAGGTGGACACCGAGATTCCGTCTCCGGTGGCCGGTACATTAGGCGAGATCCTGGTGCAGGAAGGAACCACGGTGGGGATCAACACCGTGGTAGGGCGTATCAGCGATGGCGCGGGCGCTCCCACGGCGGCAGCGCCGTCAGCAGCAGCACCGGCTCCGGCGCCTGCCGCCGCTCCGGCTGCCCCGCCTCCGGCGCCTGCTGCCGCGGCCGCGCCCAAGCCTTCTCCCGCAGCCGTCGAGACAGCCGCAAATCCTGAGGAAACTGCCGGACCCCTGTCGCCGCTGGTACGCAAGATGGCGCGCGAGAACAATATCGACTTGAGCCAGGTGAGAGGCACAGGCGCGGGCAGCCGCATCACCAAGCAAGATCTGGAAGCCTATCTCGAAGCGCGCACTGCCGCTCCGGCGCCGGCCGCACCCGCAGCTCCGGTACAAGCCGCCCCAGTGCAAGCTCCGCCTGCGCAAGTCTACATGGCGCCTCCGCCGCCTCCGGCGCCAGCAACCGTGGTGCAGCAAGCTCCTCCGCCGCCACGCACACAGGCCGTCGCGCCGGTTCAGGACCAGGCGCACTTCCGTGGCGAAGCTCCCGCCGCCCGTGTCGAACCCATGAGCGTCATGCGCCAGAAGATCGCCGAACACATGGTCTTCAGCAAGCGCACGTCGGTCCATGTAACCACGGTGCATAAGGTGGATATGACCCGCATCGCCAAAATGCGGGACCGCGTGAAGGGTGAATTCCAGGCCCGCCATGGCTTCAGCCTGACCTTCCTGCCGTTCGTGATGCGCGCCACAACGGCGGCTTTGCAGGCCTTCCCGCTGCTCAATAGCTCGATCGACGGGACCAACATTATCTATCACCGCGATATCAATTTAGGCATGGCAGTGGCGCTCGAAAACGGCTTGATCGTGCCGGTAATCCGCAATGCCGACGAAAAGAACGTGGTGGGATTGCAGCGCTCGATCGCCGACCTGGCGTCGCGCGCCCGTTCCCGCCAACTCCGGCCGGATGAGGTGCAAGCGGGGACGTTCTCGATCACCAACTTCGGCAGCTTCGGCAGCGTGTTTGCCACTCCCGTGATCAACCAGCCGCAGGTGGCGATTCTAGGTGTCGGCACCGTGGAGAAAGTTCCGGTGGTTCTCGATGACGCGATTGCCATCCGTTCGGTGTGCTACCTGGCGTTGACTTTCGATCATCGCCTGATTGATGGCGCATTAGGCGACCAATTCACGCAGAAGGTGAAGTCAATTCTCGAAAACTGGAGCGAAGAAGTCCTCTAGACAGCGCCGCTCCGCCCATTCAAATAGCAATCGCGCCAGGACTTCCATCCTGGCGCGATTTTTTAGCGCCTGCTGTCGTGCGAATTCGGAACCGCGAGTTACTTCTTTGCTGGGGCAGCGGCCGGCGGCGCGGCCGGCTTCGGAGCTGCCGTGGGAGCCGGACGGGCGGCGGGGGGTGCACCGGCGGGACGGGCTGCCGCGGGCGTTGCCGTAAACACCGTCTTGTCGTACAAGTCGATCACTTCCTTGGTGATGTCGACCGTGTTGGAGGCGTAGAGCACCGGCGTGTTCTGATTGCTCACATCGAGCACGATCGCGAAGCCGTTCTGCTGGGCGAACTTATCGATCACCGCCATCATCTTCTGGCCGAGTACGTTCACTACTTTCTGTTGTTCCTGCTCGAGTTCCGCCTGCGCGTCTTCCAGTTGCCGGTTATAGCTCTTGGTTTTGGTATCGATATTGCGCGTCAGGTCCTCTTTGGCGCTGTCGGAGAGCGTATTGCCGCCCTTTTGGAGCCGGTCCTGCAGATCCTTGATCTCGGCCTGCTTGCCTTCCAGTTCCTTCTTGCGCGGCGCCAGCTTGGTTTCTAGCTCCGCAGCGGCCTTTTGGCCTTCTTTAGTGGCCGCGAGCGCCGCCTGGATCTGAATAACACCAACTTTAGTAGGCGCAGCCAGTGCCGCCGGGGCCGCCGCCGGTGCGGCTGCTGCCGCCACTTGGGCCATCGCGATTCCCGCCATTCCGGCACTCAGCACCATCATCGCAAACAGATTCTTGATCACAGCGAAACTCCTAAAACAATTTTCTATCATGCTAACACGTGCCAATTGCCGCGCTCAGAATGTGCGCCCAACCGAGAACCGGAACAATGTCCGTCTTTCGACATAAGGATATACCGCGCCGACCTGCGACAGTGCGTTCAGGAACGACGCTTCGTTCGGGAAATCACTGCGGGGCGCCAAAATCGGACCCTGCACGTTCTCGCGCACGGTCCAAGGGTTATACGCGAAGTACACCCGGAACGGAGCATTCACCACCGGCATCAACACCTGCAACTCCAGTCCGGTGGAAGCCCGGATCTTCTGCGTACCGGGCGCGACGATGGCCTTGTCGGGGAACGACGCTTCCGGAAATTCTGCGTTCAACTGAGCAATCCGCGACTTATTGATCACCAACTGGTTCGAGTTCACCAGACGATTCATTCCCGCATCGAAAAACGCGGCCAGTGTGACCGGACCGAAGATCGGAATGCGGTATTCGAAATTACCTACTAACGCCGTGTCACCACCGGGCGTCACCAACTGATAAGAAGGAACTGATTTGGTGACTGCCACGCCATGCTGCATCCGGGGACTGCCATCCGCGTTGAGCAGGTTCACGGAACCTTCGATCGGGATGAACGCTATGGGGGTTATGCTCCAGATGTCGAACCCGCGGACGTCGTTTTCCCCGCCCATGAAAAAGCGGTTGAAGGGCGCGGCCGTCTTGCCGCCGAAACCCGTCAGGAATCGACCCGAGAAGTGTACGCCCACGACATGCTTGGCGCTCAACCCCTTGTGGAAGTACTTGGCGTCGATCACCGGCTCGATCTGATTCACGTTCCCGCCCAGAATGCTGCCCGAAAACTGCACGGAAGCCGAAAGGGCCTTGCCTGCCGTCGGCGTAATCGGATGATTCACGGTGTTGTAGGTAAAGCTGGGGGTGACGGTCGAGGACTTGATGCCGTCCAACTGATTGGGCCCGCTGATGTTTAAGAAATTGAGATAGGTATAGTAGGAAGTCGCCGCTGGCGTCAACGTACTTACGCTTTGGATGGTGTAGCCGTAGCTGATGCCCACGCGCGCGAAGCTTCGCTTCAGAGGATAGCTCATGAAGGTCGTGAAGCCGCGCGAATTGCTCACGTAGTTCAGCAGGTTCTGCTGGCCTAGTTGATTGTAGAGAGCAGTGAGGTCGGTCCCCGCCAGAATCGAAGCCTGCCGGGCCTGATTGTAGTCAAAGCGCGACATGAACACCGTGAACCCGGCTTGCAGCGGCTTGTCGAACAAGTAAGGCTCGGTGAAACCCAGGGTCACGTTGCGCTGCACGGTGCCCAGCGTCGTTTGGAGGCTTAAAGTCTCGCCCAGTCCCACCAGGTTGTTGGTGGCGTAGCCGAAACCCAGGAAGCTACCGGAGATTCCCGAGACACCGCCATTGAGCTGGATCGAATTCTTGCCCTTTTCCTTAACTTTGAGCGTGAGATCCACCGTGTTGGTCTTCTGATCCCGCTTGACGTCGGCCGCGTCTTCCGCCTTGAGAGCGTCAAAGTATCCTAGTTGGTTCAGCCGCAGGATGCTCAATTCCCACAGGCGGGTATTGTACACGTCGCCTTCGTCGATCAGCAGCTCGCGGCGGATCACCTTGTCGCGGGTGGTGGTGTTGCCGGAAAAATCGATGCGGCGCACGAAGAACTGCTTGCCTTCGTCGAAGTTCAAGGTCAGATCGATTTTATCGGTTCCCGGAACCGGCTCGATGTTGGGTTCCTCGACGAAATCGATGTAGCCGAACGATCCGTATAGTTTGCGCAGCTCCTCGAAGCCCTTGCGCAGCTTGGCGGTTGAAAACACATCGCCCTGCTGCATCTGGAAAATCGGGCGCATCAAAGTTTCCGGAGTACGAAACAGTTTGACGCCCACGAAATTGATGCTGTTCAGCCGGTACAGCCGGCCTTCTTCAATGGTGAGTCCGATATTGGCGTTTTTGCCGGCCTTGTTGGGGTGGATCAACGGCAGTTTGAACTTGCCGCCGCCGACGTCGACGATATCCACGGTGTGATCGGTCACGCGGGCCTGGAAGTAGCCGTTGTCCCGATAGAACATCTCAATGCGCTCTTGATCTTCCTCGAGCTTAGTGGAGTCGTAGGTCTTCGCGAAAAGATTTTCGAAAAAGATGGACTGGGGAATCCCGATCGGCCGCAGGTTTTTCATGGCCCGCCGCACCGTCAAGTCGTTGAATACGTCGTTGCCCTTAAAGTTGATCTCGCCGACTTTAACTTTGGGCCCCTCGTTCACTTTGAAAATCACCTCGAGCGAGGAAGGGGGCACCTGATGCAGTTCCGGCTCGACGGTGGCAAACTGGCGGCCGCGTTCCGCCAGATATTCCTGCAGCACATTGCGGGCGCGCTGGATTTTGTTGGGATCGTATTGCGATTCCACCGTCAGGCCGACCTTGCGCTCCTTGAAGCGATCCAGAATTTCCGAGTTGGTGATCGACTTATTGCCGTCGTACTTGATGGAACGGATCACCCGGCGTTCGGCCATGGTAAACCGCAGAATCCACCCGGTCTTCCCCATTTCACGCTCTACCCGGATATCATCGAAGCGCCCGGTGTTCCATAGCGCCATAAAATCGCGGTGGATGGATTCGTCGTCGAGCTTGTCGCCCTTCTTGGTGAAGATCAGCGCCCGCAAGGTGTCCTGCGGTACACGGCGCACACCCCTGAATTCGATGGCTTCGATAACGTCTTCGAAGGGCTGCGGTTCGGGCTCGGCGGCGGGCTTGGGCGTCTGCAGACCCGGAGCTTGTCCCGCGGGGGGTTGTCCGGCCGGAGGCGGGGGCTGCGCCGCCGGGGGCGCAGGCTCAGCAGCCTGTGGAACGTTCTCAAAAGGATTTTTATTCGCCGGTGGCGGCGGGGGTGTCTGCGGCTTCGGCTGTGCCGCTGCTGGAGCTTGGGTGCCCGCCGGCGCGGCCTGTCCCCCTTGGGCCATTAGTTGAGGTTGGGCCAGCTCCGGGATCGACCATAGCAGGGTTGCCGCGAGAAAACGCAGGCATCCGAGCCTGAACACTGTCATCTAGTCCGGGTTCCTTTCAAAGCTGCGTTCCCCTTCAGACGTTGGCCCGTAGACGGCGGTTTCATCGAACCATAGCTTCACTGCGTACCGCTACAGCTAATGGATTTGCCGTGCAAGGTTGTCCCCGTCGAATCGGTGCGATTGCGAAGATTTTAGTTTAGCGCATTTCCCCAGCGACTAACTAGCCGAGACGCGCCCGGCGAGGTTATTCGTTACCGGGAGGCACGGTTTCGCTTACCACTTCCTCAGCCGCTGCGGCGGCTTCGGAATGGGCATCTTCTTTGGGCGTGTAGTAGGAGTGATAGTAGGTGTACTTGCTGTACAGCTCGCCGCGGCGGGCACCGTTGACCAGAATCCCCAAAACATTGTTGTTGCAGAGCGATTGCATCGCGCGGGTCACAGAATCGATGGTGGTATGACCGATACGCACCACCAGCAGAGTCCCATGGCACAAAGTGCCGAGCAGGCTGGCGTCTGCTGCAAACAGGAGCGGAGGACTGTCGAGAATGATCCAATTAAACAACTCGGGCAAGCGGTCCATCATGGACTTGACTTCCCGCAAATTGAGCAGCTCCAGCGGATTGATTACCGCCTCGCCTGCCGGCATGATGTACAGATTGGTGCCGGCTATCTTGCGCATGGCCTGGTGCAGCGGAACTTTGCCCAACAAGTAATCCGTGATGCCCGGGCTGCGATCGACTCCGAACAGCGTGTGCACGATGGGACGGCGGAAATCGAAATCCGCCAGTAGCGTGATATTGCCGGCCAGATGCGCCTGCGCCAGCGCCAGATTGGCGGCCGAAAGCGACTTGCCCTCCGCCGGCGACGCGCTGGTGACCACGATCGAATGGATCGGTTGCAGCGTCTTCATGTGATTGAGGCGCGTGCGCAGCGTGCGGAACTCTTCCATGGGCGCCTCGTGAGGACGCGAGACGTCAATTAGCAGTGAATCCGTGGCGGCGCGAAATGGGACTTCCTGTACCAGTTCGAGAAGCCCGGCAAAATTAGTTTCCCCGTCTACACTCGGTTGATCGAGCACCGGCGTGCCCACTGCCGGCCCCGGAGCGGGCGGACGTGGCGGCGACAGAACTCCGGTCTGCTCGGCGCGGCGCAAGGCATCATGGACTCGACTCATCTATTATCTCCCCGCCAAGCCTGGTTAGGCTTTGGTCACGTAGTAGTACACCACTGAGCCCGACATCACTACTGCCGCGGCCAAACAAGCGGTGGTCCATCCCAGCCACGCCAGCCGGCGGCGGCGGCGCACCACGAAATCGTTTTCAAGCAGCGGAACACTGCCCAATATCGCCATCTGCGTGTAAGCCCGGACGTCCTTTAAATTCTTGAGTGAAGTATCTTTGATCTCCCGGGCGCCTGCAATCACCATTCCCAGCAATAGCCCCAGGGCCGCGCCGATGAAGATCACCACCGGGCGCTTCGGCTCGGTGGGACTGGTTGGTAACGACGCCGGGTCGAGCAATTCCAGGGTTTCTCCCTGCTTGCGCCCTTCCATCTCCTGGGCGATTTCGGCTTTGCTCAGCTTCTCGCTCAGGTCGATGAAGCGTGCCTTGACCAAGTCGCGGTCACGCAGCAAATCCGCGTATTCTTTTTCGCCCAGCGGGATGGTCTCAATCCGTCCCTGATAGGCGCTGATGGCATCGTTGACGCGCTTCAGGTCCTTGGTGCTGTCCTGAATATCCAGCTCCCGCGCTTCGAGCGCGCTTTGGAGGCGGCGGATGTTGGCATCGAGATCGCGACTCTCCCGAACGTTCTGCTGGTTTGCGGCCGGGTTGCCAGGCGCTTCGGTCTTCCTGGCGGCGGCCTCCTGGGCCTGGATCTCTTCCAGGCGCTTGCGTGCTCCCGCCACTCGCCCGATGGCATTTTGCACGTCCGGGAAACTGTCCTTGTACTTTTGCCGCAGCACCGCCAGTTGGTTTTCCCAATTGGTTACCTCATGCTCCGCGTCGATCACCTGCTCACTTTTGCGTTCCGGAGCACTTTTAATTTGCGTCGCATCCTTGCTGAGGTTGGACATCTGATCTTTGAGGATCCGGATATTAGAATCCATCTGCAGCTTTTCCTGGTTCGCGGTGCTGATCTTAGAGCTCAGATAAGCTGCCTGCGATTGCAGCGATGTCAGTTGACGCATATTGGCGTCCACCTGATCCGGCAGCCTCCCGTTATTCTGCATGCGGAACGACGCTACCTTGTCCTCGGCGGTCTCCAGTTCCTTCTTGGCATCGTCGAGCTGATCTTTGATGAACTGGGTGGTCTGGAAGGTGGCGTTCGAGCGGTTACGGACGTTCTCGTCAATAAACCGGCTCCCCAAATCCTGCACTACCCGCTGCGCCAGCAAACGATTCTCGTAGGAAAACGAAATTGCGAAAGCCGGGAGGTGATCGGCCGAGCCGGTCGAAGAGGCCACCGGCTGAATCAGGATGTTTTTCTTCATCTGCTCGATCACGTCTTCGATCGGCATCCGGCTGCGTTCGCGCTGGTACAGCCCGAAGGAATTGATGATAGTGGTGAGCACCGTGCGGCTCAAAATGGTCTGGGCCATTGAATTAATGCGGTCGCTCATCTGCTGATTAATGGCCGACTGCACCATGTTCTGGGGCACCTGCTGCGGCACGATCTTAATCACCTCTTGCGAGGTGTAACTGTCCGGGTAAAGGTACACGCCAACTACGCTCGCCACCAGGGTGAACAGAAACGGACCGAAAATCCAGCCCTTATGGCGGCGCACGATGTCAATGTAGTCTTCGACATCCAGCGTCCTTCTGGGTGTGCTGTAGTTTTCGGTGGGTTGCATGCAGTGTCCTCCGCTTAGGGAACCACGACGGTATCGCCGTTCTCAAGGAAGATATTCTGCTCGAGGCTCTTCCCCTTAAGAATGTCCTGATAGTTGAACTTAATTCTCTCCGAGCCGCGGATTATAATGATCTTCTTCTTATTCGCGAAGTCGCGGAAGCCGCCAGCATTGGACAGTGCGTCGAAGACTTTGGTGGGAGTCGCTAATGTGTACTCGCCCGGGCGATTCACCTCGCCAGTGATGTAAAACTTCTTGCTGCCGACCGATTGCAGGCTGACGCTGACGTCGGGGCTGTTTATGTAACTCGCAAGCGCCTGCTTCAACTGCTCCCCGAGGCGTTCCGGCGTTAATCCACTCGCTTGTACGTCGCCCACCAATGGAATGGTGATCTTTCCGTCCGGGCGGACCGTATAGGGTCCGGTGAAATCCTGCTCGCGCCAGACTTTGATCAGCAAAATATCCTGGGCGCCGATCACGTAGGTCTTGGGGTCCACTGCCACGCCGCTATCGGTTTTAGTCGGCGCCGCTGGAGCTGCGTCATTGCGGATGGGAGCCGCCGGCTGACTTTGCGCCATCACCGGAGTCGAAATCAACTGCCCGGCCGATAGCCCGCATAGCAAGGTCAGTACGACAGAAACTGCGTTTCGCACCACGTTAGCGAACTCCTTCCGCATCTTCGCCTAACCGCCAGGCGCAGCGCTCAGTTTCATTGTAACTTGATATGTCTGTATTTTTAAGTAGACAATCAGTTATCCGAGTACTAGTGCAAGCGGTCTAGATACCACCACAGAAAGATACATCGATGACCTATTTCCTGGCCAAAACCGACTCTGAAACCTATTCAATAGAGGATCTTGAGCGCGAACACCGCACCGTTTGGGACGGCGTGACTAATCCGCAGGCAGTCAAAACCATTCGGGCAATGCGGCCGGGCGACCGGGTTTTCGTATATCACAGCGGCGGCCATGGGGAAGGTGGTTCGGCCGTGGTCGGGCTGGCAAAGGTATTAACCGAGGGCCGCGCCGATCCCAAGAACCCGAAGTCGGCCCTGGTAGACCTCGAATATGCCGGGCGCCTGGAACCACCGACTACTCTAGCGGAAATTAAGCAATCTCAGAAGTTTAACGATTGGGCGCTGGTGCGCCAAGGACGGCTTTCGACCATGGCGGTGCCGGAGAGCTTTGTCGCCTGGATGCGGTCCCGCTATCCCAAGTCGAAGATTTGACGCGCGGCGGGCGGCTGGGACTTCAGGCCTGCGGTAGACTGGAGCTTGCCTCAACTGGCTCGATCAGTGGCTGATTTTGCGGGCTCAACCGCGGGACGTTCGTGTCTCGAATGGTTCCGCCGTGAGCGTAACTGGATCAACGAGCAGCACCTCAAGTTATGCCGCATCCCGGCGCCGACTTTTTTCGAGGACAAACGCGCGGCCTGGATGACGCAGCAGTTCCAGGCGCTCGGCTGGGAAGCGCGCCTGGATCGCGCCGGCAACGTAGTGGCGACATTTCCCGGCGCCTCCGCAGCGGCGGCCGTGGCAGTAACCGCGCATTTGGATACCGTGCTCGCGCCGCGCACTCCCGAAGACATCCGGTTGCTGGGGGATGGGCGCATCGCGGGCCCCGGCGTCGCCGATAACGGACCCGGACTCGCGGCCTTGCTGGCGCTGGCCGCTGTCTGGAAAGCAGCGCCGCTGCTTGACGAATTGGAGCTGGCTCCCATGCTGGTCGCCAATGTGGGCGAGGAAGGCGAGGGTAACCTGAGCGGCATGCGCTATTTCTGCCGCCCAGCTGCCAGCCAGCCGCGCGCCTTCCTGGTGCTCGATGGCCCCGGTACCGAACACATTACCTCGCGGGCGCTGGCCAGCCAGCGGTTCGAAGTTACCATCACCGGCCCCGGGGGCCATAGCTGGCGGGATTCAGGCCACGGCAATCCGGTTCACGCGCTGAGCCGTGCCGTGGCGTCGTTCACCACGCAGGCGGGAGCGCTCGATGCGCCGGGTCCGCGCAGCAGCTTCAATTTCGGAATTATCGAAGGCGGATCGAGCATTAATTCGATTCCGACCGAGGCGCGGGCCAAGATAGACCTGCGTTCGGAAAGTCTGGAACGCATCGAAAAAATGTCGGCGCTGCTGGCTTTGGCGGTGGAGCAGGCGGTTGACGCCGAAAACGCGCGCGGCAGCGGACCCAGGGTCGCGGCGCGCATCAAGGACATCGGCTCGCGGCCCAGCGGCGAACTGGCCGAGGACGCTCCCATGCTCGAAGCAATGCGAGCCGTGGATGCGCATCTGGGCATCCGCAGCCGCCTGGATTGTTCTTCGACCGACGCTAACATTCCGCTCTCGCTCGGCCTGCAGGCGGCCTCGATTGGGGCGGGTGGACAAGGGGGCGGGGCTCACACGCCTGCCGAATGGTATCTGCCTGAAGGGCGCGATCTGGCGTTGCGCCGAGTCCTGTTGGCCGTATGTGTATTGTTAACCAGCGAGTAACCCTTTCTGGCGAGTGTCGTCTGATGGATAAGTACGTATAATAAAAACTGAAGGCGTCTGCCTGAGGTGAGGTAGGAATCATGAAACTGCTCGAGAAGATGCGCCAGCAGAAACTGCTATCGACGACTCTGTTATTGTTTACGCTTTCCATCGGAATCGTGATCGGCACGTTAGTGAACACCGGAGTCCACGCGCAGCGCAGTGGATCGGCTGCCCCCGACGCGGCACCCTTGACGGTGCCCAGGGCGGTACAGATCGGCAACGAGTTCACCAAACTCGCAAAGATGCTGGAGCCGAGCGTGGTCAACATCACGGCGGACTACACGCCCAAGCTGCAGGAAGGCAAGAACCGCAAACAGGCGCCTCCGGGCGACGACGATGGCGACGATGATTCGAGCGATCTCTTCCGGCGGTTCTTCGGCGGTCCGGGCGGCGGCGGTGACTCCTCTCCGCAAGCCCAGCGCCGCGAACAGTCCGGCACCGGCTTCGTCGTGGACAAGAACGGCTATATCATCACCAACAATCACGTGGTCGATGGCGTCGATCGCATCAAAGTGAAATTGCACGGAGACGAGACCGAGTACAAGGCGCGGTTGATCGGCACCGACCGCGAAACCGACCTCGCGGTGATCAAAATCGATTCGAAACGTCCCTTGACGTCAGTGACCATTGCCAATTCCGACAGCGTGCAGGTGGGCGACTGGGCGGTAGCAATCGGCTCACCGTTTGGTCTTGAAGCTTCGGTAACGCTGGGTATTGTGAGCGCCACGGATCGCACCAGCATAGGCCAGCAGTTTCAGCGCTTCATCCAGACCGATGCTGCCATCAACCCGGGCAACAGCGGTGGTCCCCTGCTGAATATTAAGGGAGAAGTGATTGGCGTCAACACCATGATCGCCACCCAGAGCGGCGGATCCCAAGGGATTGGTTTCGCACTGCCGATCAATACGGTAGTGCGGGTGTATAACGATATCATCCGCGACGGCCGCGTCACGCGCGGCTCCATTGGCATTTCCTGGGCGCCCGGAACCAAAATCGACACCCTCAAGGCGCTGGGCGAGGACCACGGCGTAATCGTGGGCGAAGTGAAAAAGGGCGGTCCGGCCGACAAGGCTGGCGTAAAGCCCGACGACATCATTCTGGGAATTAATGGCCAGACCATTAAGAATGGCGACGAATTGGTTGCGCGAGTGGCCGATATCCAGGTGGGCACGCCCACCAGCATTACGGTCGACCGCGATGGCAAGAAGATGGACCTGAACTTGACCATTCAGGATCGGGCCAAAGTGTTTGCCGACGACCCGCGCGTGGTGGGTGAAAAAGCAATACAGGAAGCCGCTCCCGGCAAGGAAGAATCCACCCAGGTCAAGTTCGGTATCAGCATTCGGGGCGCGAGCGAAGAAGAGAAGGAAATGACTCCGGACAAGCGCGGCATCACGGTAACTCGCGTGGAAAACGGTTCCTTCGCCGACGACGTGGGACTGATGGAGCACGACATTATTATCGCCATCAACCGCCAGCCCATCACCTCTGTGGATGACATCCGCAAGGTCCAGGGCACATTGAAGCCGGGAGACCCAGTGGCCTTCCGCGTAGTGCGTCAGATTCCCGGAGTACGGGCCAGCGGGTCCCAGCCGCGCACGAATACCATGTTCCTGAGCGGAACATTGCCGCAAAACTAGAGAACGGTCACGAAGACGATCACCAGTTTGCGTTTCCTCGCGGCTGTAATAGCGGCGTTGGCGGCAGTGGCCACTGCCCACCCGGCTCAGCCTGCCCAAAAAACGACGCTCACCCAGAAGAAGGCCTCGGCGTCCAAATCAGCGAAGGCAGCACCCGCAAAAGCCGCAGCCACTAAAGTATCCTCAAAGAAATCTCCTGCAAAAAGTGCGGCTGTAAAGTCCCTTTCCAGGACGGGAATGAAATCCAAGCGTGTGGTGGCGCGGCGGCCGCCTATCCAACTGCAACCGACCACCGATCGCTACAAAGAGATCCAGCAAGCCCTTGCCGATAAGGGTTATTTCAGGGGAACCGCGGATGGCAATTGGGGCAGCGACTCGGTGGATGCACTGAAGCGCTTTCAGAAGGATCAGAACCTCGACGCGGACGGAAAAATCGGGGCGCTTTCGCTGATGGCCCTGGGATTGGGACCGAAGCGGGGCGTGGCGTCGGCGCAAGCGGCTCCCTCAAGCAGCGAGCCGGCAGATCCGCCTCCGGTGGCGCAACCGGAGCCTTAACCAGCATCCGGCGGCCAGAATGTAATCCGCTGCAAGGCTTCGGGGAAGCGCTCTAACCCTTCGCGAAATACAACGCCGTTGCGCGCTCGAGTTCCGACTTTGACATTACCGCGCCGCGGCCTTCATACCGTCCAATGGAAGTCAAGATAGTGCAGATATCGGACGGATAGCAGGCGCGCAATTCGGTGCGTCCCTGGCGCAGGCACAGCTTGCGAAGATATTCCGCGCTATCCGGCTCAGCGTCGATGCGGCGCGCCTTTACCACTCGATCGAAGATCTGGTCGAAGGACTGCGGATCAACGGCCTCTACTAAAATCTTGTTTTGAATGCGGCGCAGGAAGGCTTCATCGGCCAGGTCGGAGGGCTCGAGGTTGGTCGAGAAGACTACCATGGTTTCGAAGGGAATCTGGAACTTCACGCCGTAGCGCAACGTGAGGTAATCGACGCGCCGGTCGAGCGGAACGATCCAGCGGTTCAGCAGATCGCGCGGCGACATCAATTGGCGGCCGAAGTCGTCGATCAGCAGAATGCCGTTATTGGCCTTCATTTGGAGGGGTGCCGCGTAGATGCTGGAAGATTCGTCCAGGCGCAGTTCCAGCATACTGGGTACTAGTTCGCCACCGACCAGAATGCAGGGTCGTTTGCACACCACCCAGCGCGGGTCCACTTCGGTTTCGTCGTTATCGAGCGGCTGATGCACCACCGGATCGAACAGGCTGATGATCTGGTTGTCGACTTCGACCGCGTAAGGGATCAGAATGGCGTCTTTGTAAACCCGCAACATGCGCTCGGCCAGACTGGTTTTTCCGTTACCGGTGGGGCCGTAAACGAAAATGGAGGTCTGCGAGATAATGGCCGGACCGAGTTGGTCGAGCATATGATCCGATACGATCAGGTCGGAAAACGCGTTGCGCAGAATCTGCCGGTCCACATGGACCTTGGCCGCCTGCGCCCTTACGGCGGCGCCGTATTCTTTGATTGACACGGGGCAGGCGCCGGCGTACTGCGAGACCTGGAAGCGCTCATTGGCCATCTGTTTGCCCGCCTGCGACAGCGTGAAGTTGTAATCATTGCCCGACATGCCCTTTACTTCCACCAGTTGCTGCTGGCGCATGTGTTTGAAGGCCACGTCTATGATGGGAACAGCCAGGCGCAGGGAGCGGCTGAGGCTGGCGAGCGTGCAATTGCCCTCGATCACCATGCGGCGGAGTACCAGATCCAGCACCAGGTTTTCAGAAATCCCCAGTTGAGCGAAATTCTGTGGAATGGCGGGACTAAACGCGGTTCGAACCGGTGCGAACGTGGCCATGGCTTAGGAAATTCCTCCCCAGGGTGAGTATCGGCAGGAGACCGGGGGGAGTTTAATCACCCGCGAATCCCCTGCACGTTGCCGAGCCTGTATTCGTCTACACTGATTAAGGTTACGTCCCTGATGCTGAAGTGTCTCCGAATGCTGGGTCTGGTGGTAGTCGCGGCGATAGGCTGCCGGGCGTCGGAAGCCGCGGCTAGTATGTTCGAGGCGGGCGAGAAGGCCCAAAGGGCCGGGGACAGCCTGCAAGCGCTTCTGTTCTATTCGCAGGCAGCACAACTCGATCCCGCCAATTCGCTCTACGCCCGAAAGCGAGCGGCCCTACAGGGTACTGCGGTTCTTTCACCACCGGCGCAGACGGATTCCCTAGTCAAACCAGCTCCTCAGGCAATGGATCCAGCCATCGATACCGTGGAGGCACAGCTCAAAGCTGAAGGGTTAGTCGAAAACACGGAACTGGACTCAGCACCGCCACCGGTTCTGGTTCCAGCACCCGGCACGCATAGTTTTGACCTGAAAGGTCCCGCGCAGACGCTGTTTGAGAAGGTTGCCGAGGCCTATGGGATGCAGGTGGTATTCGATGCAACCTATGTGCTGCCCTCCCCGTCGGTGACGTTCCGGGTCGCGGGTCTCACCGGGCAGGAAGCGCTGCGGGCGCTAGAGGCCGCGACGGATTCGTTTCTAATTCCGCTGGGAGCGCGCCTCGCCATGGTAGCGCGTGACAATCCCCAGAAGCGCACTGAGCTGATGCCGGTTATGGCGGTTGCAGCACCGATTCCCGAGCGTTTGTCGGCGCAGGAAGCGCAGGAACTCGCGACTGCGGTGCAGCAGACGCTGGAGATCCGGCGCATTAGTCTGGACCCGGTTAAGCGGGTGGTATATTTCCGCGATACCGTTCCGAAGGGGCTGGAGGCGCGCCAGATGTTTGCGGATCTTTCCCGCGGGCGAGCGCAGATTGAAGTCGACGTCGAATTTGTTTCCGTGGGCAGGACCTCCAATTTGAGCTATGGCCTGGCGTTACCCAGCGCAGCGGCCATCGTCGACTTCGGCAAGTCATTTCAGAACCTCCCTTCGGCTGCACTCAGCGGCGGATTTTTTACCTTCGGTGGCGGATCGACCTTGCTGGGGTTGGGGATCGCCAACGCCGCGGCTTTTGCGACGCTGAGCAAATCCTCTACCCAGACGTTGCTGGACGCCCAGATGGTGGCGCTCGACGGGCAGCCATCCACCTTGCACGTGGGCAATCGTTATCCGGTGATCACCGGCAGTTTTTCCGGCGCCAGCGTGGGGCAGGCGGACAGCAGTCTGTCTCCTACCATTCAATTCGTAGACTTGGGGCTGGTGCTTAAAGTGACGCCCACGGTGCATGAGGATATGGAAGTGACGCTGGACGTCGACGCCGAATTCAAGGCTCTGGGCAACACCAGTATCAACGGAATTCCGGTGATCAACAGCCAGCAGTACCAGGGCAAAGTCCGCTTAAAAGACGGCGAGTGGGGGGTGATCGCGGGGCTAGTGACCACCAACGACTCTGCGACGCCTACGGGGATCGCGGGGTTATCGACTCTGCCCTGGATCGGCGGGCTGTTCACGCATCATGTCCATGAGCAGGATCGCAGCGATACGCTGGTGGTGTTGAAGCCTCATCTGGTTTCCTTGCCGCCCTGGGAATATGTAACCCCGGCCTTGTGGACCGGTACGGAAACGCGCCCGGTCACGCCGTTTTAGGGAGTCGCTTTGGGGCGCGGTCCGAACAGCGCCGTGCCCACGCGAATATGGGTGGCACCCTCTTCAATAGCGGCTTCGAGATCGTGTGACATCCCCATCGAAAGTTTTGGAAGTCCCTGTGTGTGCGCCAGTGCGGCCAGTTTCCGGAAGTATGGGCGAGTCTGTTCCGGCTCGTCGCTCCAGGGCGGCATCGTCATCAGGCCGGTGAGGCGCAGGTTAGCGCACTTGCGGATGGCATCGATGAGCGCCGGCAGAGCGTCGGCAGCCGAACCCGCTTTGGATTCTTCCGGGCTCAGTTTGACCTCGATCATCACTTCGAGAGGTGTGCCGAGTGAGGTGTTCTGATCCAGACGGCGTGCCAACTTTTCTGAATCCACAGTTTCGATCACTTGAAACAACTGCGCGGCGATGCGTGCTTTATTGCTTTGCAGATGTCCGATCAGGTGGAACTCGGCGCCGGAAACCGTGAGATGGGCGAGCGCCGGGTGCTTGTCTTCGAATTCCTGGACGTAATTTTCGCCGAAGTGTCGCAAGCCCAGGCCAAAGGCTTCGAGCGTCAGGGCAGCGGGGAATTTCTTGGTGACGGCGATGAGCGTGATATCGGAACGCCGGCGGCCCGCCCGCTGCGCCGCGTTATGGATGCGTTCCTCGACTTGATTCAGGCGTTCGCGAAGCACTGTGCTTCTCGCAGTATAACCGCAGCCGCGCCGGCGCCCAATTCGTGACCCGCTTTTTCGACGGCCACCAGTTGGTGACGCGCGGGAACAGCCTTGAGTGCGGAGGTCAATTCTTCAACCGATCCGAAAGGATCGCGCGTTCCATGGATAAACAAGGAGGGTGTCCGCAGTTGCGGAAAGTGCTGCGTACGGAGCTGTTCCGGCTTGCGCGGCGGGTGCAGCGGATAAGAGAGGAGCAGCAGCGCCTGCGCCACGGCAGGGGTTTCGGCGGCCAGCAGAGTCGCCTGACGTCCGCCATAAGAATGCCCGCCGAGGATGACACAAGCCGGCGTAATCTCGCGCATGGCGTCGGCGGCTTGACGCAATCCTTCGCGATCGCGGGCCGCTGCGCCGGGAAACGGCGGTCCGGAGGGACGCAGTTGGCGATAGGGAAGATCGCAGCGCAGGACGTGAAATCCCGCCTCCGTAAATGTCTCTGCCACGGCGCGTAAGAGCGGCGATTCGCAGTTCGATCCCGCGCCATGTGTAATCACCAGGCCCTTGCCGGAGGCCTGCGCCGGTTGATATAGCCATCCGCGAATCAAGTCCTGCTCAAAACGTTTCGTAAGCAATTTCTCCTTTGCCCCAGACGGTCTGGCGGCCGACGCCGGTCCAGCGTGCGATTTCGAGATAGGGCAGGAACTCGGCGAGGTCGCCTTCATATTCAGCGAGCCCGGTGAACCCGCCCAGTGAGTGGCGCTGGCCGGTGTTGCGGCTGGTACGCTCCGCGGGGACCGGAATCAGCTCGCAGCGGGTCATCGATACGCGGCTGGCGCGCTCGCCAAAGGCCTTGAAGTCGATGGCGAGCGGTCCATCGCCGTAGAAATCACGCAGGGTGCTGATGCGATCGCGAATGCGGGCCAGCATCGTGCCGAAGTCCGGCCGCTCCGCGCCCTTGAGTTCGGTGGGGGTCATAAATCGCACTCTAACGCGGCGAATGGGGCGGCCGGTGGCGCAAAAGGGCAGGCACAATCGTTCGGTTCCTGAGACCGAGCTCAACGTTCCTAGTTCCGCTATCGTCCGCGTGAACAATTCGACGGCAGGCTCGCGTGTGAGAAACAAATTCAATCCCGCTTCCAACGGAGCGGGCATGCGGAACACGAACGGCCGCGGCGGGTCGGCGAATCCGCTAGGTCCGGAACCGGCGACGGACCGCGGTGCGAAAAAACGGGCGTAGGCCTCCGCGTCCATCTTCTTGAGCGCGCTTCCAAAGGCGCCGCGCAGAGTATTGGCCGAAAAATCGCGCAGCTGAGAGGCTGCAAAACGGAAGCGCAGCGGATAGAGATCGAAGGTCAGGGCGGGCCCCACTTCGAAACCTTAACACGCACCACGGCACTCGCGGCGGCGGGGCATTTTGGGCGGTCTTTTATACTGGAGAAATGGGCTTCCGGCTCGGAATCGATTATCAGCCGCGAGGCGATCAAGCAGCTGCTATTGAAGCGCTGCTGCGTGGTCTGCGCGACGGCGACCAACATCAGGTTCTGCTGGGTGTCACCGGCTCGGGCAAGACCTTCACCATGGCTAAGGTGATCGAGGCCAGCGGCCGGCCGGCGCTGGTGCTGGCGCACAACAAGACCCTGGCCGCGCAGTTGTATCAGGAATTCAAAAGCTACTTCCCGACCAATGCGGTCGAGTACTTTGTCAGCTACTACGATTACTATCAACCGGAAGCCTACATTCCCGCGGGCGATGTCTACATCGAAAAAGAAGCCACTATCAATGAGGAATTGGATAAGCTGCGATTGTCCGCCACCCGTTCGCTGTTTGAGCGGCGCGATTGCATCATCATCGCCAGCGTGAGCTGTATTTACGGCATCGGCTCTCCGGAAGCCTACTACGGGATGCTGATGATGCTCGAAAAAGGGCAGAAGATCTCGCGCGAAGAAATCACCGCGCATCTGGTCAGCATTCTTTACGAGCGCAATGAAGGCGACTTCAAGCGCGGGGCCTTTCGCGTGCGCGGCGACATTATCGAGCTGTTTCCCACCTATGACGACTCGGCCTATCGCATTTCCATGTGGGGCGACGAGGTCGAATCGCTGGAGCAGATCGACCCCTTGACCGGCCAAGTGAAGCAGTCCTACCTGCGCCTGCCCATCTATCCCAAAACCCATTACGTTATGCAGCCGGAAACCCGCGACAAGGCGCTGTGCAGCATTGAAAACGAATTGCATTGGTGGAAGGGCGAACTGGAGAAGGAAGGCAAGCGCATTGAAGCCCAGCGTCTGTGGCAGCGCACCAAGTTCGATCTGGAGATGATCAAGCAGATCGGCTATTGCCACGGAATCGAGAATTATTCGCGGCACTTCTCGGGACGCCTGCCGGGGCAAGCGCCGCCCACACTGCTGGATTATTTGCCGCACGACGCGCTCATGTTTCTGGACGAAAGCCACCAGACCATACCGCAATTGGGCGGCATGTATCACGGGGACCGTTCGCGTAAAGAACAACTGGTCAAGTACGGATTTCGCCTGCCGAGCGCGCTCGATAATCGTCCGCTCACCTTCGAGGAATTTGAAAATCGCGTGCATCAGGCGGTGTATGTCTCGGCCACCCCCGGCCCTTACGAGCTCACTAAAACCAGCGGAGCGGTGATCGAGCAGATCCTGCGTCCTACCGGATTAGTGGATCCGGAAGTGACTATACGCCCCATCCGCGGGCAGGTGGACGATCTGCTGCATGAGATTCGCCTGCGCGCCGAACGCAACCAGCGCGTGCTGGTGACCACGCTAACCAAGCGCATGGCGGAAGATCTTTCGGAACATTATTCGGAAGCAGGCGTCAAATGCGCCTATCTGCATTCGGAAGTTTCTACGCTCGATCGAGTGAAGATCTTGCGCGACCTGCGCCGCGGTACCTACGATGTTCTGATCGGCGTCAACTTGCTGCGCGAGGGTCTGGATCTGCCGGAAGTTTCATTGGTGGCGATCCTCGACGCCGATAAAGAAGGATTCCTGCGATCCGCCGGATCCCTGATCCAGACCATGGGCCGTGCCGCGCGACATCTCGAAGGGCAGGCGCTGCTCTACGCCGATGTGATGACGGATTCCATGCGGCGTGCGATTGAGGAAACCACGCGGCGGCGCACTCTCCAGCGAGCTTATAACGAGGCCAACGGGATTGTGCCACAATCCATCATTAAGCCTATCGATCTGAATCTGGTGGCGATCGCGGAAGGGGATTACGTAACTGTACCGCTGGATGCCGAAGAAGAAGACCGCGGGATCGTCCCGCCCGAGCAAATGGATCAGTACCTGGCGGAACTGGAAGAAAAAATGCGCACGGCCGCACGCAAGTTCGATTTTAAACAGGCGGCCGCGTTTCGCGATCGCATCAAGGAGCTAAGGAGCAAGGTTGTCATTAGTATCGCTCCCAACTTGACAATGACATGAAGTTGCCACAAACGGCGGGATTGGTCGGCGCGGGCGGCGTCAATCAATCGTTCTTAGCCCGAATGCCCGCGTTGCTTGAACAACTGGGTCCCGTCAAAGGTTCCTCCCTTAAAGTGTCACGCCGGATTGCGAACGGATTACGCGCTGGTTTCGGCGTCGCAGACTATGCTGCACTTGAGCCCTGCAATTTCATTTGGATCTGCGTGCCGGAAAATCTGTTGGACGGACTCGCGTCGGAGCTGGCGTCTAAGGTGTCGCTGCTAGGCAAGGTGGTAGTGCTAAGCGATGTGCTGCGCGACAGCCTTTGGCCGAACCCTTTGCGGATCGCCGGAGCGCGGGTCGCCACCGTGAATTCCGTTCCCGAGTCGCTCGAGCGGAAGTTCGTCGGGGAAGGACACCCGGTGGCGCTGGCGGAATTACGGAAGGTGCTGGCGCGCGATCGCCGCAAGTTGATCACGATCCGTCCGGCGGCCAAGCCCTTATACCTCGCGGGGGTGCAGCTCGGTTCGGACCACTTGTTGCCCTGGATCGCCGGGGCGGCCGAGAGTCTGCGCGCGGCGGGATTCCCACGCGCCGAGGCGGTCAGCGTGGTGGAAGCGATGGGTGCCCGGGCCCTACGAGCTTATGCGAAGGCGGGCGAGAAGGCGCTGAACCGGATTGCCGCCGAACGCATGCACCGGGCCATTACCCGCGATTTTGAAACGCTGCGGCTGACTGATGGCCGCTTGGCGGCGCTGTTTTCCGATGGCAGTGACCGCATGCTGCGCTATTTTGCCAAGCCCGCGCGGAAGCAACGCTTGAAAGTGATGGCTCGGCGCTCGGGATAAAAGCACTATACGGGAGCCCGCTTTTACTCACGCTTTCTTGACATCGCGATGAGTTTCCTTGACGCGGTATCCGGCGGCGGCCAACCGCTTACGGATTTCATTCGCGATCAGCACGCTGCGGTGGTGCCCGCCGGTGCAACCGAACGAAATTGTCAGATAGCTCTTGCCCTCGGCAATATAGTGCGGCAGCAGGTAGATCAACAGATCTGAGATGCGCTCGATGAACTCGGTGGTCTGCGGAAACGATCGAATATAGCGCGCCACGCTCGGATGTTTGCCGCTGTAGTTCTTGAACGCTGGAATGTAGTTGGGGTTGGGCAGAAACCGCACGTCGAAGACCAGATCGCTTTCCGGCGGTACCCCGTGGCGGTATCCGAAGCTGGTCACTTGCACCAGAATTTCAGGCGCCCCCTGGAGTCCTCCGAAGGTGCGGTGAATGGTCTCTCGCAGTTCGTGCACGTTGAACTTAGTGGTGTTGATTATGGGGTCGGCCAGCTTGCGGATGGGCTCCAGGCGCTCGCGCTCCCGGCGGATGCTGGCGCTAACACTCTGCCCCGTACCCAAAGGATGCGGCCGCCGGGTTTCGCTGAAACGTCGAATGAGCGAAGATTCGTCGGCTTCGAGAAAGATCAGCCGTGTTGGCAGCAGCCGGCGAATGCGTTTGTATAGGGCGGGGAAACGCTCGAGCGCCGCGCCCTCGCGAATGTCTACCACCAGCGCCGCTCGCCGGATGGTGGGCGCGTCCTTGGTGAGCTGCGCGAACTTGGGAATTAAATCGAGCGGAAGATTGTCAACCGAATAATAGCCCAGATCTTCCAGTGCCTTGAGCACGGTGCCCTTGCCGGAGCCACTCAGGCCAGTGATGATTACCAGTTCGGTTTTCGCCGCCGCCGCTTGTTTCATCCCTCGCCTCGCGCGCACAATTTCGGCCTCGTCCGCGCGGGCGGATTCGAGGAGCCTAGGTTTCGATTAAATCATAATGCCCATCGCGCCGCCGGATCAGGATGGAAACCACCTGTTTGTCGGCGTCGCGATAAGCCACATACTCGCGCCCGTCTTCCATCTCGAGCAGCGCCTCTTCAAGCGTGATCGGTTTGCGGCGCTCATGATGATTGGGACGGAATACGCGCTGGCCGGAAGCGGCAGGTACGGGTTCGGCCGCCTCGGGCTTACGCGAATTGCCGCGATTCGTGGCTGGCGGGCGGGGGGCGGTTAGGGTAGCGTCCTTGGCAGTCGCGATTTTTATCGGCTCTGACCGACGGTTGGTATCGCGCCAGCGAGCCCCTTGTTTGGCCGCTTGCTTCTCGATGCGGTCGAGCGCGGCGCTCACCGCATTGAAAACGTCGTTATCGGAACCAATTCCTACCAACTGCTGATTATGCAGGTGCAGGGTGATTTCTGCCTTGTGAAGATGGCGCTCGCTGGTCACCACCACATGGGCCTGCTTTTCTCCCCGTCCGTCCACTAACTTCGATAACTTTGCAAACTTCGCGTCTAGTTTCTGTTGCAATTTGGCGGGGAGGTCGTCCTTGAGCCCCTTATAGCTAACCTTCATGTTGGTAAACTCTCCGTGCTACTTGCGGACGCGTCTTTGATGCGTGGAAGGGATGCGCATATCTTCGCGGTACTTGGCGACGGTACGGCGAGTCACCTGTATGCCTTCGGCCTGCAGGCGCTCCGTGATGTGTTCATCGGTGAGTGGGTGGGCGGTGTCCTCCTCTTCGATCATCTTTTTAACGCGGCGCTTCAGGATTAGCAGCGGTGTGCCGCCGCCGGAGGGCCCCTGGACCGCCTCCGAGAAAAAGTAGCGCAGCTCGAAGACGCCCTGCGGTGTGTGCGCATATTTGCTTGAAACTGCGCGACTTACCGTAGATGGATGCACGCCGATCTCTTCTGCGATTTCCTTGATCATCATGGGCTTCAGGGAGTCAATGCCGCCCTCGAGGAAATCCATCTGGCGCCGCACAATCGATTGGCATACGCGCAGAATGGTCTGCTTGCGCTGCTCGATATTCTTCATTAGCTGGATCGCGCTCGCATAACGTTCCTTAACGTAGTTGCGGACTTCCTTATCGGGCTCCTGATTGCGGTCGAGCATGCGCCGGTATTGAGGATTGAGGCGCAGTTGCGGAACATCTTCGTCGTTAATCTGGATCAGGTAATCGTCGCCGTCTTTCGATATGTAGACGTCCGGTTCCACCTGCCGCGCGCCGGGACCTGAGTAGCGCAAGCCCGGACGTGGATCCAGGTGCCGAATTACATTGATCGCAATTTCGATGTGCTCCGGCGGCCGATGCAGAACTTTCGCCAGTTCTTTGAACTGTCTCAGCTCCACCATCTTCAGATGGTCCGCAAGAATCCGCCATGCCAGCCCGTCTTTTCCATTACGGCTTTCAACCTGTAACAGGAGGCATTCGCGCAGGTCGGCGGCGCCCACTCCGGCCGGGTCTAGCGTGTGAACCACCCGCAGCGCTTCCGCCATAACTGCTGGAACGTGGCCCTCGGCCGTGGCGATTTCCTCGGCTGAGGAAGTCAGGTACCCGTTTTCGTCCAGATTGCCAATGATCCCCTCGGCCGCGTCGCGAACCTCTTCGGGCAGGGCGATCAGTGCCAGTTGCGAGTGCAGGTGATCGCTCAACGTCACCGGCGAAGAGAGAAACGTTTCAAACGATGGTTTCTCGGATACTTCAGCCGCCGGGCTCTTGTAGCCAGGATCGAGATAGTCGTCGAAATAGGAACCGAAGTCGATTTCGTCGAAGGGATCCGCGGTTTTGGTTTCCGGAGTATCTGCGGTTAGCGCAGCCGCCGGATCGATGCTGCCGGCATCGTCGGCCGCCGCGGCGCTGGCGGCGTCTTCAAAGGCAATCGCCGCCGCCATGGCGATGGGCTCGTATTCGGCATCGGTGCCGTCGGTCTCGACCGGTCCCGCGGTCACTTCCAGGATGGATTGGTCGGCCGGATCGCCGGACCGCTCTCCCTCCGCTTCAAGTAGCGGCTGCAATTCCTCGGGAGTCAGCTCTTCGCCGCCCTCGGTGGCTTCTTCGAGAACCGGGTTCTGCGCGACTTCGGCCGAGATCATATCCTTCAGCTCCAGCCGGTTCAGTTGCAGCAGGCTGACCATCTGCACCAGTCCGGGCGTGAGGATCTGCTTTTGGGAAATCCGGACTTGAAGCCTAGGTGACAGCGAACCCATAACTAGTCCCATCCTAACACCGGACCCAGCATGTCAAGAGCCAAATTTCCAAGTCCAGCTGCATAAAGACGAGGCGCAAACACGTTATAATAGACCGTTTCCGATGCGCTATCTGCCCGCCCACGCGCAACACATCGGAGCCCGCCATTACCAACAGGATTCTCTCGGCTTGGCGGACCCGGAGGATCACGCCTTCCTCGCTCACGGAGGCTTCCTCGCGGTTCTTTGCGATGGCATGGGCGGCATGGAATACGGTGATATTGCCAGCCAGACCGCGGTGCGTGCGGTCCTCGACGCCTACGCCCTCAAGACGCCTGAGGAGGGCATTCCGGCCGCTCTCGAACGCAGCGCCCGCCAGGCCAATGAGCGTGTCATCAAAGCGGCCCTCAACCTGGGCCTGAAGGAAGGAGTGGGTACCACTCTGGTGGCCGCCGTACTGCATTCCGGTTTCCTCTACTTCATCTCGGTCGGGGATAGCGCTGTGTTTCACGTCCGCGGCGGTCTGGTCCACATGGTCAATCGCCCCCATGTTTTTGCGAATTTGCTGGACCAGGCGGCCGAGCGCGGGCAGATCTCTCGTTCCGAGGCGGCGCAGCATCCCGAGCGCGAGTCACTCACCAGTTTTATTGGGATTCACCAGCTCGAGGAGATCGATCACAACCTGGAACCTTGGCCGATCGCCGACGGCGACACCATCCTGCTTGCCAGCGACGGCATGTTCAAGACGCTTGATCCGGCCGAGATCCAGGCGTGCCTCAGCGGGCATCCGCAATCCTGGCCGCAAGCTCTGGTGTCGCGGACCTTGGCCCAAGGCAATCCCGGCCAGGATAATGTCACCGTAGTTTCGGTGACCGCGGATTCCGGAGCGCTCGGTGATTGGGTTCCCGAACCGCCTCCGAGCATCTTTCATATACCGGCCGAAAGGCTTCCAGCCGCCGAAACCGCCCCCAAAGCCGCTCTTGGTCGAAACTGGCTCCTTGCCGCTGCTTTTCTGCTGATCGTCGCTGCCGCCTTTGCAGGGTTGTGGTATTTTTCAGCCCACTGAAGCGAGCGTTTTGCGCACTCCTGAATTCTTGACCGGGCGCGAATCACCAAACGCAATAGGCAGCACTGGCTCTTCCCGTATGTCAACGTTCCCGAGTGGCCCTGTGCCTGCTGTAAAATAGTGAGGTCCTCAGGTTGATGGAACTCTCGGATTTGCTGAAATCAGATTTTTGGGAGCGCGATGACAGGGGCCTCTTGTGATAGGGCGCACCCTGAATCATCATGTGGCGGCGCTTTTCATTCTCGCTACTGTTTTGGTTTCGAGCAGGAGTGTGTGGGCACAATCGGAAGCCGATTCGCCACTCCTTGATACTTCAAATGTGCCAGCTGACTCCATTCTGCCGGCTGAGCCCAGTTCGCGAGCCGAAAACTCGGAACTCCCAGGCATCGAGTGGAAGTCTTTAATCAACCAGTCATTGCGGCTCCTAGTGCTGGAGCACGGGTTCCGCTATGTCACCGAACCGGCGACACGCAGTCCCGGCCGCCCCTTCTTTCAGGGATATATCGATTCGGTCGGCGCATTGCATGGCTGGGCTGACGGCGATCCGTTCTATGTCAACTACGTCGGGCACCCGATGCAGGGCGCCGTCTCCGGATATCTCTGGACTTTAAATGACACGCGCTATCGCCGCGTGGAATTCGGCAAAAGCCCGGAGTATTGGAAGGGTCGAATACGCGCCGGGGCGTTTGCTTGGGCATACAGCGAGCAAATGGAAATTGGACCCGTTAGCGAAGCCTCTATCGGGAACGTTCAGGCATCCTTTCCCCAGCAAGGTTTCGTAGACCATGTGGTCACCCCTGCGATTGGCTTGGGCTGGATGATCGCCGAGGATGCCCTGGACCGGTATTTAGTGCGTTTCGTGGAACGCAAGACGCAGAATCGAGCCTTGCGGGCATTAGTGCGCGGGGGTGCGAATCCGAGCCGGAGTCTGGCCAACGTCATCAGCGGCCAGTGGCCGTGGGCTCGTCCGCGCGACCGTGGAGGCGAATGGATCGCTTCCTCGCCGAGTAACTCGTCCCGGCAACTTGATCGACCCGAACGGAGCCGCGGCGTCGCGCCTTTCGAGTTCGCCGCGAATGCTTATGCGTACGGCGCTCATAGCGGAACTTGCGCCGGCGGCGGAGCCACCGCAGCGTTCCGGGTGAGCTCCGAATGGCAAATGGTGTTGGATATTAACGGCTGTAAGATGACCGGACTCGAGAAGAACCTCAGCGGAGATTCTCTCAGCTACATGGCGGGACCCCGCTGGACTCCGCCGGTTAGCGGGCAAGTAGTTCCTTACTTCCAGTTGCTGTTCGGCGGAAATAAGCTGACCGAGGAGTTGATGGATCCAGATCAGGAAGCCTATTTGATCAACATGGCTAAGACCACCGGAATGCTTCCCGATCATAGTCAGTACACGCAGCAGTTCGAGCGGGATGGTTTCGCAATGGCGGCCGGGATGGGGCTGGATTTTAACTTCAACCGGGCTCTGGCTTTCCGGCTAGTCGGTGTCGAATACACGCGATCCTGGATCAGCGATCTAAATGGTTTCAGCGCTTCTCACGGTTTCCAATTGAAGACCGGTGTGGTGCTGCACATGGGCACATGGTGAGGCGATTCCGCAGTCGGAACCCTACTGGCTTCGCGACTCGCCGCGCTTGACCTGCGCGCGCCGCCGTCCTTGCTCCAGATTTGCCGAAGCGGTCTCCTTAGCGGCATCACTCACCTTGATATTATTGACAACCCGCCGCGCCCCTGCGGTTTTTGCCATGCGCGTGGCCGCGCCCTTGTGTTGAACCACATTGGTCGACCCTTCCCAAAACGCGACACCACCCTGCACGCGGACCGACAGCCCGTCCTTGCCAATCTTCGACTTTGCGAGCTTAGCTCGAATCACGGCTTCGATTTCTTTGTCTTGCTGAGCGGTTGTACCCTGGCCCGCTACCGGCTTGGAAGGCGGAGCTTTGGTTTGTGCTCCTAATGTTCCCAGGATAAGAAAAAAGACCAGAATAAACGGACTCATGACACTTAGTCCGCGATCCCGGGCAAAATTCTCAGTTAAAGTAAGTCACCGACAATCGGATCAATCTTGAGCGAAAATTCTTTTCGGTATTGGAAACTTGTTAGGCTGTTAGTGCCGGACCCGCTCATGAGCAGCTCCCTGTTTCGGCGGCTTGTCGTTGCCGCCTTCGCGCTCGTCGTGGTAACGCTCGCGGCTATCAATTACGCTCTCACTACTTATGCCCAGCAATTATTGGGCGCCCCGGTGGACCCGGCGATACGCGCCCTGGTTCTTGAAATCTCCATGGGAGCCGCCCTCTTGGCCGCACTGGTAGCGCTGCTGGTTTCACGCACATTAACTGCCCGAGTGCGAGGCCTGAAACGTGCCGCCGAGGGACTGTTAGGCGCCGAGGCGCAGCCCGGCGCACTGCCCGATCCCGGCGACGATCTGGGATCGCTCGAACGATCCCTGGTGGGCGTGGGCCAGGAGTTGCGAGGCTTAGTAAGCAATCTGCGTTTCGAATCCGCCCGCCGCGAGGCAATTCTGGCCGGCATGGCCGAAGGAGTCCTTGCCGTCGACCCGGATTTGAGAGTCACCTTCTGCAACCAGGCCCTGCTCAGTGCTACCGGATTCCGAGGAACCCGCTACCAGGGCGTCGGTTTGCTGCAAGTCGTTCGCGACCCGGCGCTCTATGAATTGATCCGGTCCGCGCGCGCCTCGGGCGAGCCCGGAAAACTCCGCTTCCACCTCTTTGCGAACGTCCCGCGCACTTTCGAGGCGAAAGCCACACCCTTGGCAATGCCCTCCGGCCGCGGCGTCATCACCATCTTCCACGACATTACCGATCTCGAACGGCTGGAACAGGTGCGCAAGGACTTTGTCGCCAATGTCTCTCACGAGTTGCGAACTCCGCTCGCCGGCATCATCGGCTATGCCGACACCCTTCTCGATGGCGCACTCGATGACGCCGGAAATTCCAGAAAGTTCGTCGAAATTATTCGCGCTAACGCGGTGCGGCTGGGCAGTATCGCGGCGGACCTACTGGTGCTCTCTGAACTCGAATCCGGAGCCGATCAGGAAAGCGAGACCGTCTCCGTGCGGGCGGTTCTTGAAGACGGACTCCTCACTGTCGACGCCGAGGCTCGCGAGCGTGGCGTCTGCCTGATCCGCGAGGAGATGCAGGATCTGTACGTAGCGGGAAGCCGGCTGCGTCTGGAGCAAGCCTTTCTCAATCTGCTGGCCAACGCCATCAAGTTCAACCGGCCCGACGGTGAGGTTCGCGTGAGCGTTACCCACGACAATGAAAGTCGCGTGGTGGTAATGGTCGCCGATACCGGCGTTGGCATTCCCTCGCAGGATTTGCCCCGTATCTTCGAGCGCTTTTACCGGGTTGACAAAGCCCGCTCGCGGCAAGTCGGAGGAACCGGGTTAGGTCTCTCGATCGTGCGCCATGTGATTGAGCGAATGAACGGTACCGTAACCGTCGAAAGCCAGGTGGGTAAAGGTACCGCCTTCCATGTCCTGCTGCCGGCGGTCCCGCCTCCCACAATCAAGAGTTCCACGCCGTAACGTAATCGTCACCTGATATTCATATCGCTCTAACCAGTCTTTTGTTACATTCATAGCTTGTGACGCCTTCGAGCCAGCCTTTTAGAATCGAAATTCGGAATAGTGCCAGCGGCGCAAGGATCCTCCAGTTGTTTGGTCCTCTGACCATCCAGACCCTCTTCGAGTTCCAGCAAAGCGTGCGCGAAGACACCACCAGGCCGATCATTTTGGATTTATCCGGTCTCGCCTACATGGATTCGGCCGGGCTAGGTTGCGTAGTGAGCGCGTATACGTCGTGCCAGCGAGACCAACGTGCCTTTGGGATCACCGGAATCGGCCACCGCATCAAGACGCTGTTTGAAGTGACCCACCTCGATGGGTTGCTCCCGTGCTTTGAATCGCTTGAGGCCGCCGAGGCATCGATCAAAACCCGTGCCTAGTCATCGGATTGTAATCATCTATTAATTACAAAATAATTCCCACCCGCTAATCTCATCCTTCAAAGCCTAGTTTTGAAACCTGTGCGAACCGCGTAACTCTCCGGTTCGCTCGGAGAGTACTGTAATTCCACACCTCAGGAGCAAATGGATGATACGACTGAATGAGCGAACCGGACGGGTGCTTCTAGCCTGTCTCTTGAGCTCGATTATGCCGCTTTCGGCGGCCGACAACGCGGCACAGCCGGCCTCGGAAATCGAACAACTCAAGCAGATGCTGGCAGACCAGCAAAAGCAGATCAATGAGCTTCGACAGGCTCTGGAACAGAAGAAGGAGAGCGTTAGTGCCCTCCCTGCCGTATCGAGCGCCATTCCGCCAGTAGATCCCACACCGGTGACCACCTTCCGCAACCTGGGACAAGTGGCCAGCACCACTGGAATGGTGCCGCGCACCACGGCGCTTCCCATAGCCCTGGCTCTTCCGGCGATTCCGGCCCCGCAAGCCGCCCTCGCGAATGCGACCGCTTCGGCCAAAAATCCTTGCGAGGCCAACCCCGACAAGGCCATCCCCACCTTCCTGCGGCTAGGTAATGTCTGTATCGTCCCTGTCGGCTTCATGGATCTCACGCCTTATTGGCGCGACAAGAACGCTGGATCAAGCATGGGTTCCAACTTCGGTAGCGTCCCGTATAGCAATACGGCCAACGGCAACCTGAATGAATTCCATTTCAGCTCGCAAAACTCGCGTATCGGTTTCCGCATCGATGGCGACTGGAAGGGCACTCATTTCATCGGATACAACGAGTTTGACTTCAATGGAACCAGCGGTTCGACCGCCCTCGCCGCGTCGAACGGCGCCATTGTTCCCCGCCTTCGCTTGTTCTGGGCCGATGCCCGCAAAGGTAAGATCGAGTTCCTAGCCGGCCAGAGCTGGAGCATGTTGACGCCCAACCGCAACGGCATTTCTGCTTTGCCGGGCGACCTCTTCTACGGCCAGGTCATTGACATCAATTACATAGCGGGCCTCACCTGGACGCGCCAACCTGGCATGCGCGTTCTTATCCACCCCAACAACAAAGTGACGTTCGGTTTTTCCGCTGAACAGCCCGATCAATACATCGGAGGTTCGGCGGGCGGGTCCGGCATTACGCTGCCTACCGCTCTTTCGACCCTGGCCGGGAGCCAGCTCGACAACGCTCAGAACATCAGTGCTGGCGGTTTTCTAGCGCAACCCTCCGTGACGCCGGACTTCATCGCGAAGATTGCCTTCGACCCGACATCCCGCTTCCATTTTGAAGTAGGCGGCATCGAAAGCAACTTCAGGACCACCAGCGTTGCCACGCCGTTCACGACGCATCACACCACCCAGGGCGCCGGACTTCTGGTCGGCTTCAATGTCGCGGTCCTCAAGAACTTCCGCCTCATATCGACCAACTTCTTTAGCGATGGCGATGGCCGGTATCTGTTTGGGCAAGCGCCAGACATTGTTGTTCGAGCCGATGGTTCCCTCAGCGCCGTCCGGGCCGATGGCACCATCGACGGTTTTGAAGCGACGATTAAGAATACCTTGCTTTACGCCTATTACGGTGGAATCTACATCGGCCGCAACACTGCGCTCGACGCTAACGGGACCACCAAAATCGGCTACGGCTACGCGGGATCGCCCAACAGCCAGAATCGCGCCATCAACGAATTTACCTTCGGGTTCAACCAGACCATATGGAAGAATTCGCGCTACGGTGCCATCAATGTGATGGGTCAGTATGAGTATCTATCGCGCAATCCCTGGTTCGTGGCCGCAGGCAATCCGAAAGCGACCCACGATAACACGATCTACTTCAATATCCGGTACACTTTGCCGGGAGCCATGCCCAACTTCTAACTCTATGAAGACTCGGGTGATCCGGTGATCGCCCGAGTCGTGTAATCGTTCTGTAATAAACACTTGATTAAATAGGAGCAGGACCACATGACGAAGCAAATGATGACTCAGGCGGCCTTGATTGCCGCCCTGGCAACCGGGGTGGCTTCGGCGCAGCAAATTCTGATTAACGCGGCAGGCGCCACGTTTCCGTATCCCATGTACTCCAAGTGGTTTGACCAATACCACAAGAAGTTCCCTAACCTCCAATTCAACTACCAGTCGATCGGCTCCGGCGGCGGCATCAAACAGGTGACCGAGGGCACCGTTGATTTCGGAGCCAGCGACGGCCCCATGAACGACATCCAGATCAAGGATTTTCGGGCCAAACACGGTTATGGAATCCTGCACTTTCCTACCGTGATGGGCGCGGATGTTCCAGTTTATAACGTGGCCGGCGTGAACACGGATCTCAACTTTACAGCCGATGCCTTGGCGGGAATTTTTCTCGGCAAGATCACCAAATGGAATGACCCGGAGCTGACGAAAGCCAATCCTGGGGCCAAGCTCCCGGCCGCCGACATTATTGTGGTGCATCGTTCCGACGGCAGCGGCACCACCTATATCTGGACCGACTATCTCTCGAAGGTCAACAAGGAATGGGAGTCCAAGGTCGGTCGAGGAACCTCGGTTAACTGGCCGGTCGGTCTCGGCGGAAAGGGCAATGAGGGAGTGGCGGGTCAGGTTCAGCAGACTCCGAACTCTATCGGCTACGTGGAACTGATCTACGCCGTGCAGAACAAGATGAAGACCGGTAAGGTCAGAAATATGGCCGGAGTCTACCTCGCAGCCAGCTTAGCCGGCGTCACTGCGGCAGCCGCGAGTTCCAAAGAGATGCCGGAAGATTTCCGGGTCTCCATCACCAATGCTCCCGGCAAGGATGCCTATCCGATTTCGAGCTTCACTTGGCTGCTGATTCCCGAAAAGATCGCCGATCCCACCAAGAAAAAGGCCATTAGGGACTTCCTAACCTGGATGCTCGCCGACGGCCAGAACATGACTGAAGCCCTCGCCTATGCCCGCCTCCCCATGACGGTGGTGGCGAAGGAAATGAAAGCGATCGCGAAGGTCCAGTAGCCGCCTCTCTGCATGGCCGCATCTTCCACCACCGTAACTAGCGCCGGTCCGGTTAGACCGGCGCGTAGTTATTGGGAGCGCCTGCGTGGCGGCGACGAGATTGCTTACCTGATCACCTTTATCGCGGCGGCTGCCATCCTTCTGATTACCGCCCTGCTGGTGTACGAGTTGTATATCAATTCGAGTGTGGCTCGCTCGAAGTTCGGCTGGGATTTCCTGGTTACTTCCACCTGGGACCCCGTTAACGACCAATTTGGAGCCCTGCCGTTTATTTACGGAACGCTGGTTAGTTCAGCTTTGGCGCTGCTTATCGGCATCCCGCTTGGTGTCGGCGCGGCCATCTTTTTGGCCGAACTAGCGCCGCCCAGGGTTTCCGACGCGCTCACATTTCTGATCGAATTGCTGGCCGCCGTTCCCAGCGTGATCTACGGCCTGCTGGGAATTTTCGTGTTGATTCCGATCTTGCGCCAAGTTGAACCGGCGCTGCGCAGCGTCCTTGGCTGGACCCCGTTTTTCAGCGGGCCCTTCTACGGCGTCAGCTTGTTTTCGGCGGGCGTGGTCCTGGCCGTGATGATTATCCCCTTCATCATTTCTATTTCGCGGGAAGTGATTCTGGCGGTCCCGGGAGACCAGCGCGAAGCCGCGTTGGCCCTGGGCGCCACCCGCTGGGAGACTACCTGGGATGTGGTTGTGCCGTATGCCAAAAAAGGCATCATGGGCTCGATTTTTCTGGCCTTGGCGCGCTCGCTCGGTGAGACCATGGCGGTGACCATGGTGATCGGCAACGATCCTAAAATCAAAGCTTCGCTTTTCGCGCCGGGATACTCCATCGCCGCCGTGATCGCAAATGAATTTACCGAAGCCACCGGCCAGTTGTACACCAGCGCGCTCATCGAATTGGGTCTGGTTCTGTTCGCGCTCACCATCGTAATCAACGGAGTGGCGCGGCTTCTGGTTATGGGAGCGGATAAGTACAAGGCATAATATGGCTGACCTTCACACACTCCGCCGTAAAACCGTTAACCTTGTGATGCTCACCATCACTGGCTTCTGTACACTCTTTGCGGCCGGAACCCTGGTTTTTATTCTGAGCTATTTGTTCGTGCATGGCGCCAGCAGTCTCACCTGGGACTTTTTCACGAAACTCCCCACGCCGGTAGGTGAAGCCGGAGGAGGTATGGCCAATGCCATCGTGGGCAGCGCCAAGCTTCTGTTGCTGGCTTCGCTAGTGGGCGTGCCCATTGGATTTCTGGGCGGCGTGTATCTGGCGGAGTATGGTGGAACCACCTTCTCCTTCGTGGTCCGTTACGTCACCGACCTGCTGAATGGCGTTCCTTCCATCGTCATCGGGATTTTCGCCTATACCATCATTGTGCTCTCGCAGAAACATTTTTCGACCTTGGCCGGGGGCCTGGGATTGGGAGTAATGATGATCCCCATTGCCGTGCGCAGCACCGAGGAATTCTTGCGTGCGGTTCCCAATTCCCTGCGCGAGGGAGCCATGGCCTTGGGTGCTTCTAAGTCCCGCGCGGTTCTTTCCGTGGTGATTCCCGCCGCGAAAAATGGGATCATGACAGGGGTGATGCTGAACCTGGCGCGGGTGGCGGGAGAAACCGCTCCCCTGCTGTTTACCAGCTTCGGCAACCGCTACTGGAGCCCCGGATGGGAACAACCTACATCGGCCTTGCCGGTGATGATCTTTACTTATGCCATCTCCCCCTACGAAGACTGGCACAAACAGGCATGGTCGGCAGGTTTTGTGCTGCTGACTTTAGTTTTGACCGTGAACATAATCGCTCGTGCTGTTCTCGCCAGGACCAAGCACGTCGCCAGGTGATGCATGCACGCTTCCACTCAACAACCTTATCCCGAACTCAATATTCCTGCGGCCGGGGTTGACGCGCCATCTATGAATGCTGCCAAGCCGCTGTCCAACAAGGCCTGCAAGCTCAGCGTCGCCGATCTGAATTTCTATTACGGCACTTTTCAGGCATTGAGCCACATTTCGATGGGCATCTTCGAGAATCAGGTCACTGCCTGCATCGGGCCTTCCGGCTGCGGAAAGTCCACCTTTTTGCGCACCTTGAACCGCATGAATGAGACCGTCCGCAACAGCCGCGTGGAAGGCCAGATTCTGCTCGATGACGTCAACATCCTCGAGCAGGAAGTAGCTTACGTGCGCCGCCGCGTGGGCATGGTGTTCCAACGCTCCAATCCGTTCCCGAAATCCATCTTCGACAACGTCGCCTACGGTCCGCGTATCAACGGCACCGTCTCCAACCGCTCCGGGCTGCGCGAAAAAGTCGAACAGAGCCTGCGCCGGGCGGCGCTCTGGGACGAGGTCAAGGACAAACTGAATCAATCCGCTTACGGGCTTTCCGGAGGCCAGCAGCAGCGCTTGTGCATTGCTCGCGCCCTGGCCGTCGATCCCGAAGTCCTGTTGCTCGACGAGCCCTGCTCGGCGCTCGATCCCATCGCCACCGCCAAAATCGAGGACCTCATCTTCCAACTCAAAAGCAGTTGCACTATCGTGATCGTTACGCATAACATGCAGCAGGCGGCGCGCGTCGCCGATTATACCGGCTTCTTTCTGCTGGGCCGGTTGATCGAATTCGACAGCACTACGGTTATATTCAAGAATCCGGCGAAACAAGAAACCGAAGATTACGTGACCGGACGTTTCGGGTGAGATTCGGGAGCCTACTGCCGTGCGGCACTTCATTGAAGAGTTAGAACAACTGAAGACCAAGCTGCTCGAAATGAGCGCGATCGTCGAGTCCTCCATTCAGCGCAGCATTAGCGCCGTCACTCAAAAGGACCGCAACGCCGCCGAAGAAGTTTTCCGCACCGAAGTGCGTATCAACTCGATCGAAATCGAGATCGACGAGTTCGCCATCAACCTGCTGGCCTTGCACCAGCCCATGGCCGCCGACCTGCGGCTAATCGTGGCGGCGCTCAAGATCAACACCGACCTGGAGCGTATGGGAGACCTCGCCGTGAGCATAGGTGAGCGAGCGCTCTCGCTGATGGAAGGTCCCATTATCACGCCCATGATCGACATTCCCCACATTTCGGGTCTGGTGCAGTCCATGGTGCGCAAGGCGCTCGATGCTTTTGTCCACCGCGACGCCGATCTCGCCCGCAGCGTGCTCGCTTCCGATGACGCCGTCGATAGCCTGCGCACCGCCTGCTACCACGAGCTCACTAGTTTCATGGAGAAGGACCCCAGCAACATTCAGCAGGCTCTTAATCTGATGGTAGTGATCCGCAACCTGGAGCGCATCGCCGATCACTCCACCAACATCGCCGAAGACGTGCTGTTCCTGGTGAAAGGCATCGACGTCCGCCACCACGCCGAAACCCGTCCCTCCGCCATCGGCTGATCCGAGCCACTCAATGAAGGACTGATCGCTCTGCTCCTACTTCCCGACGGAAGCAGCAATGGGAGGCGGCGGCGGAGGCGCCACAACGTTCAGCGAGAAAGCCGGCGTCAGCCGTGTGCCTGTTCCCACCATCACCGGCACGGTCGGTTCGCTAACCGTGAGGTCTATTGCCAACGTTGTGGGAATCACAAAATTGACATAGGCCCAGTCCGGCGGCGGCGCCGTGGCCTTAGGATCGCTCGGCACCTTGATGACCGCGGTCACAGGGTAAACGTTGCCGGCGATATTGACATATGCAGATTCCGCTCCCGGCAGGACGCCGCCCGGACCCGACAGGCCGTACACCATCACGGTCACCATCCCGCCCAACTGCGCTGGCGTCGACGTGCTCACCAGAACCGGCACGACTGGCGCTGTTGGATCCGCCGGCGTCGGGTAATCTACAGCCCACAGAATTACCGGAGGGGGCGGGTCCAGTTGCAGGATCACGCGGGGGACAATCCCTGTCGGCGGATTTCCGGGAGCCGACAACAACACCGGCTGCGCCCCCACCGCGAGATCCAGCGGAAGGTTCACCGTCAACACGCCGTTCTGATCCGCGGTAAAGGGCACATTCAAAGGACCGACCGAGAGCGTCCAGCCCGTCAGATCCGCGGGCAGACCCGTGGTGGCAATCAGCGCGGTGCCCCCGGCGGGAACCCCTGCCAGGCCCGTCACGGCATTTAAGATCGGCACCCGCATGCTGATCTGATTCGGCGTGGCCGCGAGAATCGTGAACACATCCGGCAGCGTTATAATCTCCAGGCCGGTGGCCGCCGTGACGTAGGTGGTGCCCGGCTGCGCCGCTGGATCCACGCTAATGTTCAGGATCACCATGTTCGGGCTCACCACCCAGGATCCGCGCACTGAGATGTCGCTCGATCCGAACCCGATCACAGTTTCCCCTTCGGCGAAATGCGTGTTCACGCCACTGATTACCATCAGCGTATCCGTGCCCGCCGTAACGATGTAGGGTGTCGGAACGATCCGCACGTCATTCAACTGCGGATACGTAAACTGCGGCCGCGGCGTGGTTCCCAAACTTTGCAGCGAGCTCTGTCCGTCCGGATTGATGGCTTCGACCGTGGCCTGGCTGCCGCTCAATCCGGGCGGCTCCGTGACCGCGAGCGAGCCGTCGGTATTGGCGTAGAGCACCTGAGCCGGGGCCCCCTCGAATAGAACCCGCGTGGCCGTCGTCAAATTGGTGCCGGCAACCGTCGTCACCACTTGCAGCGCGGAGATCACTTGCGAAGTCACCGAGGAGACCGTAGGCGCCGGACCCGCCACCACCGTGAGCGCCGCCGGCAACACATACAAATCGCCGTTCAACCTCACCGCCAGCGCCACTGGCGTATTGGCGGACACCTTGGCCGTATCCACTACCGCTTCGAGGAAGCCCTGTTGGTAATAGCTCAGACTTCCCGCCTCGATGCTGGCCGCGTTGCCGATCACGCTCACGCTCAGCCCCGGCGCCATGGCTGACTGGTTGTCGACCGTCGCTCCGTTAGCGTAAAACACCAGCGCATCGCGCGTTTCGCCGAGCAGTGGCGGAGCCGGTATTGCCACGCCGTTGGGATAACCGTAGGTCTGCATCCCGTAAACCGCCGGTCCCCCTCTCGCCGTCACCGCGAAATTGATGCCGGGAACAGTTGTGCCGGCCGCCACGCCGATCACCGTCGCCTGGGTCCAATCCTGCGTGCTCGGGAAGAACTGAGTGCTGAATTGAGTATTGGCTGCGAAGGTATCGTTGCCGGCATCAACCGGAGGCAGAATATTCGCCGCAGTCCCTTCGCCGTTCGCGGCCGGCGGAAGCGGATGTGCGTAGACGTAGTATTGCCCCGGCGGAACGCCGTCGATCCGGTAAGTCCCGTCGGGATTCGACATGCCGCTAACGGCTACGCCGGCAGTCGACAGCGCCACCACGCTCGCCAGGTTGACGCCTGTCGCCTTCGTCCCCGTACCCTGGGTTACCTGACCCGTAATGCTCCCGGTAGAGGACGCGTATCCACCCGTGAGCCCACTGGCCGGATACAGCAGCGAAATAGCGCTTACATCGTCTGCAGCGAGTGGCGCGCCTCGCGTGGTCGCCCGCGTAATCGCCGTCGACATGACTGCCGAAGTCAGCGTGTGCTGCAATCCCAGCGAATGCCCGAACTCATGCACCAGAGTGGTGAAGAACGCGTCCGTGTAGCTGGCTTGCTGATAGCCCGCGGCCGTTAAATCCTGGCGCAGTTGCAGCTTCGCACGCAGGATCGGCACGAAGGTGGTTCCGGTCGCGCCCAGGAACTTCAGATCCGCCGGGAAGGTGAGCTTGGTCTGCGCGATGATCCCTGGCGGCATGTCGTCGTCAAACACCACATCGATGCCGGGCACCGTTTGGGGAATCGCCAGGTTCCGTGCGCCGCCAAAATGCAGGCGCAACGCCGAACTTCCCACGCCATTCCACACCGCCGCCGCCTGCCGGATCTCGCTGTAAATATTCGTCAGGTTGTCGCCCGGCATGAACGGCCCCGGCGGGAGATCGGAAATGAAATACTGAACCGTGTTGTCTTTGACCGCATGCAGGTCGTAACGCGCCGCGAGCGGCGTATATGGACCCGAGCCGCTCGCGAAAAACACGTAATAGTAATAGGCGGAAGCCATCGGAGAGATCACGACCAGGGCCGCCAGCAACACCAGCGCGCGTCGTGTTCTCGCCGCGGCTCGCGTCACTTATTTCTCCCCGCCGCCAAGGTTGCCGCCGCCGGCTGCCCCGCCAGAGACTTCATCACCTTGGACTTCAATTCCGCCCACGGCATCGACAATGTTTCGTCGTGCACCGCGCGCCCCGCGCCATCAAGCATCTGTTCGCCCGCCGCCGCGCGTGTCGCAATTTGATCGCCCGCCGACGTCCGTTCGACAGCGAACAAGCCCTGCGACATCCCGATCAATTGCGTGAGTCCGGACCGGCTGGTCCACAGGAATAAAATGTATTCGTGCCCGGCGTGCAATACCGGTGCACCCGCCACTACCTGCCGCAGTCCCCCGGCGATGCCGCCCGGCACGGCAACGTCCGCCGGCCTTATGCCATTCGGCGCCTTCACGGTCTCCAGGTTTTCAAATTGATACACCGTGTACACGTCCGTGCCTCGGAGAACCTCGATCGAGCCCGTGACCTTGGCGCGCACAATCACCGTCGCTTTCTGCGCCATCTCCCCCAGACTTAACTGCTGGAGCGTAGCGGCTTTCACCGGTACCCACGCACCGGCAAAGCACACAAAGATGGCAAGTGCACGCATAAAGCTTGTTTGGCCAACGTCCAAGAGAGCACGGCAATACCCAATTTATTCGATTGATAAATAAAGGTTTAGATCCTTAAGGTATCTCAGGCCTGTGGAGCTTCGACACGCACTTGGGACACAACGAAACAGGCGCCGCCCACACGGATCCAGCCAGTCACAACCGGTTCGATACCGGAAGCCGCCCCAAAATCGCGTCATCTGGTGAGATGGATCTAGATCCATAACATATTGAAACAAAAGAAAACTATGCTGATCTCTCAGCCGAAAAGCCGCCGGGCCAAAATGCAATTTCTCGCGGCTGCGGTTGGCCTTCGTGGGAGG
>Ga0105240_10000706_pt1 | contig 61234 bp, 48 predicted proteins | sample KBSC54metaG_FD_80426 | JGI IMG/M metagenome (GOLD analysis project Ga0105240, IMG submission 80426) | Corn rhizosphere microbial communities from Kellogg Biological Station, Michigan, USA - KBS C5-4 metaG | ecosystem: Host-associated > Plants > Roots > Rhizosphere > Soil | place: Michigan, USA... | reverse complement strand
GTGGCCCTGCTTCAAGCTCCGCTGCGCAGCCAACTCCTCGAGCTCGCGTCGCTGTTCGCTCGTTACCGAAAGAGGCACGGTTCGACCCATACCCCATTCGATCCGGCTCGGGCCAGAAGGTTGTCTCTATATCGCGAACGCTACACTAGTGCCCTTGCCGCGCGTCCATCAGTGCGCGGTGCCCGGGCGTCCCGCCGCGTGCGCGGACAGGAACGTCTCCAGCCTGGTCAGCACCACGCCCGGGATGCCGTGGCCGCCGTCGAACGGCACCCACGTCACCGGGTGACCGGCCTGCTGGAACAGCTCCACCACCGCCTCGGCGAACGTGAAGGGCAGGACGGGATCGCCGCGGCCGTGGCTCACGAACACGGGCAGGCCCGAGGCCAGCTGCGGTAGGTGAGCCCGCCACTCGGCCTCGGCCGTGATCGAGCCCGAGAGCACCGCCAGGCCGCCGACCAGCCCCGGCGACGCCAGCGTGACGTCGGTGGCCACCATCGCCCCTTGCGAGAAACCGCCGATGACCACGTCCGAGGCCGCCACCCCCGTCTGCCGGCTCACCTCCGTGACCAGCGCGGTCACGCGCGCGCGCGCCTCGGCCAGCCCCGGCGGCGTCTCCTGGCGCAGCGCCCGCTCGTCACCTCGCACGCGCGCCGCCTGCATGCGCGCGAGATCCAGCGGCCACCAGGCGCGACCGCCCGCCATGGCAGGCAAGGGCGCCTCGGGAAAGACCAGCAGCCGACCGGGCTGCGCCAGCTCCTCGCCGAGCGGCACCAGGTCGTCGCCGGGGGCGCCCCAGCCGTGCAGCAGGATGACGACCTGCCTGGGGTGGCGGCGCTCGCCGGTGGTGCGGGCGCGCAGGCCGCCCCAGGTGCCGGTGGCCTCGACGCCGCCGGCGCCTGCCGCCGAGGCGGCGATACGGCGGCAGCCGGCCGGCGCCGGCGAGGCCAGGGCGGCCAGCGCCAGCAAGGCCCGCGACGAGCGCTCCAGCGTGGTCGTTCGATTGGCAGAGGTGGTGGAGATCATCCGGCGATGAACGTATCACGGACGGGCCCGCGCGCTGCCGTGGCATCATGGCGGCGTGAAAACGACAGCCCGCCCGGGGCACGCCCCCGCCGTCCCCTCTGCAAAGAAGCCGATCCTCCGCTCCAAGACCGACGCCGGCGCCACCGGGAACGGGTCGGTAGTGACCCGGTCGGCCGCCACCAAGTCGAGCGCGAGCAGGTCGGCTGTCAGCAAGTCGGGCGCCGGCAAGTCCACCGCGAACAGGTCCGCCGCGAAGACTGGCGTCAGGCTCGCGAAGCAGGCAACACCCGGCGCGAAGGCAGGGGCCCCCGCGAAAACCACCAGGCCCGGGCCCGGTCCCCGCGCCGATCTGGGCGCCCCCATCGAGCCCTTCTTCGCCAAGCGAACCGGCCCCCTGCGCCAGATCCTCGATCAGCTGCGCGCGCTCATCGACGCCGAGGTCCCCGACGCGAGCTCGTCGATCAAGTGGGGCATGCCCTTTTATACGCTCGCCGGCCAGCCGGTCTGCGCGCTGGCCGCCTTCAAGGCGCACGTGAACCTGATCCTGGCCGGCCCCGAGGGCACGTTCGTCGATCCCGAGGGCCTGCTGGAAGGCGACGGGAAGACGGGCCGCCACCTGAAGCTGCGCGCACCCACGGAGATCCCGCGCGCCGCCGTGCGCGGCTGGCTCGCGGCCGCCGCTGCCCGCGCCCGCGGAGGCGCCTAGCGACCGGCGGGTCAGCCCGTCACAGCAGCTGCTTCGCCTTGATCTCCAGGTACTCGTTGACCACCGCCGGCGTCACCTTGTCGGGCGCCGCGTGCACCACCAGCGCGCCCGCCGCCTTCACGTCGCGCACCAGGCGTTCGCGCCACAGCGACGCCTCGGCGGCGGCGCCCGCGACGTACAGGTCCAGCTCGTAGGGGGCGGCCCCCACCTCCGTCAGCCGATCCACGTCGGTGTCGCGGAACAGCACCGCCAGCGCCAGGTGACGGCGCGGCAGCCCGCGGATGAACTTCAACAACCGCCGGGCCGACACGTCGTCGACCACCTGCGTGAACACCACCACCAGCGCGCGCTTGCGCAGCCGCCGCGACAGCAGATCGAAGGCCACCGAGAAGTCCGTGTCGACCATAGCGGGCTGCAGGTCGTACGCCGCCGTGACCAGCCGCTGCGTGGCGCGCGCCCCCGCCACGGGCGGCAGATAGGCGCGGATCTGGTGGTCGAACGCCACCAGGCCGATCTGATCGCCGGAGCGCGCGGCCACATGCCCCATCATCAGCGTCGCGTTCAGCGCGTGGTCGAAGTGGGTCAGGCCCTGCGTCTCGGCGGTCATCAGGCGCCCGGCGTCCAGCACGCACACGACCGTCTGGTCGCGCTCCTTCTGGTGCTCGCGGACGATCAGCTTCTGGCGGCGCGCCGTGGCCTTCCAGTCGATGTTGCGGAAGGGATCGTCGCGCAGGTGTTCGCGCAGCCGCTCGAACTCGGTCTCGCCGCCCCGCAACCGGGCCGCCCGCGCCATCAGCGCCTCGCGGTTCTGGCGCGCCAGCAGCTCGTACGTCCGCACCGCGCGCACGTCCGGGTAGATCCGCACGTCGTCCGCCGCGGCGATGCGCAGCTGCCGCCACCACAACCCCAGCGGCGTCAGGTAACGCAGGTGATGGTCGCCGAGGCGGAACGTCCCCCGCTGCGTCGGCCGCACCTGGTACGTCACCTCGGCCCGGCCGCGCGCGGGCAGGTCCGCCTCCGCCGGCAGACCGCCGGACGTCAACTCCAGCGGCAGGTCGTCGGTCAGCCGCACGCGGAAAGCGCGCCGGGCCCGCGATTCCAGCTGGACGGTGATCGGGTTGTCGCGGCCCACCGACAGCACCCGCGCTGCCGTCCGCCGGGCCTGCACCAGGCGCGGCGCGCCCAGGAACAGATCGACCAGCGCCACGACCACGATGCCCGCGTCCAGCCCCAGCATCGGCCACAGCAGCGTCCCGTCGAACAGGGCCGCCAGGGCCAGCACGACGGGCAAGGCGGCAGCCAGGACCAGCCGCCGCGACGGGATCACGTCAGGCCCTTCGGCACCGGCGTCTCGCGCAGCACGTCGGCCACGCAGTCGTCGGTGGTCACGCCCTCGATCTCGGCGTCGGGGTTCAGGCCCATGCGGTGGCGCAGCACCGCGGGCGCCAGGCTCTTCACGTCGTCCGGCACGACGAAGTCGCGGCCCGCCACCGCCGCCTGCACGCGCGACACCTGCAACAGCGCGATGGAGGCGCGCGGCGAGGCCCCGAACGTCAGCGAGCGATGGGCGCGCGTGCGCGCCACGATCTGCGTGATGTAGTCGATCAGCGGCTCGGCCACCTGGACGGCCGTGACCGCCTCGGACATCGCCGCCAGGTCGGCGGGGGTCACCACCCGCCGCAAGGCCGCGCGCTCCAGCGCCACGGCGTCGAAGCCCGCCAGGTAGTTGCGCAGGATGGCCGCCTCTACCTCGACGGTGGGGTGGCGCACGAACAGCTTGAACAGGAAGCGGTCCAGCTGCGCCTCGGGCAGCGGGTAGGTCCCCTGCGACTCGATCGGGTTCTGCGTGGCGATGACGAAGAAGGGCTTCGGCAGCGCCCGCGTCGCCCCGTCGATCGAGACGGTCCGCTCCTGCATGGCCTCCAGCAGCGCCGACTGCGTCTTGGCGGGCGCGCGGTTGATCTCGTCGGCCAGCAGCAGCTGCGTGAACACCGGGCCGGACACGAAGTCGAACACGCCGGTCTTCTGGTTGAAGACGTTGCCGCCGGTCACGTCCGACGGCATCAGGTCGGGCGTGAACTGGATGCGCTTGAACAGGCACCCCAGCACCTGGCCCAGCGCGCGCACCAGCAGCGTCTTCCCCAGGCCGGGCGCGCCCTCGATCAGCACGTGGCCCCCCGCCACCACGGCGACCAGCGTCTCGGACACCAGCGCGTCCTGGCCCACCAGCACCCGCGCCACCTCGTTGTGAATCGCCTGGAACCGCTCCCTGAATTCGCTGATGTTCAAGACTTCGTCTCCCGTTGGCGTGGCTGTTTGGTGGTGGTGCGGCCGCTCGCCGGCGCGAGCAATGCCGCGAGCGCGCGGATCGTCTGCAGGGACTCTTCGGCGGCGGCGCGCGTCCGCGGCTCGGCGTCCGCCGCCTCGTCGTGATGCGACTGGAACAGCAGGCGCGCCACCTCGCCCAGGGGCTGGCCCGTGCGCGCGGCCGTGGCGGCGGAAAGCTCGCCCAGGCCCCGGTCCCCCGGCAGCCGCTCGCGCAGCCGCTCGACGGTCCAGGTGGCGTAGGCGGTGGCGGCGTGCCGGCCGGCGCGCGCCCGCGCGTACTGCAGGCCCAGCGCCTCGATGTGCTCGCTGAAGCGCCGCCGGCGCAGCACCTGGCGATCCATCAGCTTGCCGAACGCCGCGCCCCTCAGCACGAAGAACAGGATCAGGAGCGCGCACAGCTGCAGCATGAACGGCGCCAGGCGGCCGCGCGACACCGAGTCGAGCGGCGTGGTGGCGACCAGGCCCGTCTCCTGCGTGACCAGCTGGAGGGGCCGGCTCATGCCGCTCGCCAGGACGTGCAGCAGGGCGCCGTTGTCGGCCACCGCCAGCGCGGCGTTCTTGAACAGCTCGCCGTCGGCGATGACCACGACGGTCGTCTGGCCGTCCCCGCCGGCCTGCGCCAGCTCCAGCGCCACGGCGTAAGGCTTGCCCGCCCGGCGCAGCAACACCTGGTGCGGGGTCGGCGTGTCCACGTTGACCCAGCCGTCCGTCGGGACGACGGCCTGCAGCTGCAGCTCGGCCCGAGCCCGCGCCCGCGCCGCCTCGACCGACGCTTCGTCGTCGTCGTCCGGTGGCGGCGAATCGCGCCAGCGCTGCAGCTCGCGGGTGACGCGGATGGTGCCGGCGGCGCCGCCGTCCACCAGCTCGGCGGGAATCCAGGCGGGCAGCTTCCGGGGACCCGCCACGACGATGGTCAGGTCGCGCTTCTCGGTGACGGCCTTCACGGCCGCCCAGTCCGCGTCGCCGACCAGCGCGTCGGGGAGGATCACCAGCGTCCGCGGCGGAAGCGGCAGCAAGCTGGCGCGCGCCTTTGCGTCGGCGCTGTCGTCCTTGCTCTCGGGGCTGCTCGCTCGCTTGCCGTCGCGCCCGTCGTCGACCGGGTGGGCGTCGCGGTCATGCGCCTCGGCCGCTTCCTTCGCGCTGTCCAGCTCGGCGAGGGGGCGAAGGCGCTCCTTCGTCTCGATGCCCGAGGCGGTCAGGAACGCGGCGACGGCCGCCGATCCCGACGGCGAGTCACGCCAGTCCGAGCGCATGGTGTCACACGACGCCCCCACGGCGGCCAGCACGAACAGCGCCAGGACGGTGACGACCCGAGACGACGCCGCCAGCAGTCCGGTCACCCGCTCCAGCAGCGCCTGGTACAGGCTGGCGGCGGGGGTGACGCCGAACTGGATCGACTCGACCGCGCCCGCGACCTCGCCGACGGGCGCCGCCAGCTGGGGGGCCCGGGCGCGCAACTCGCGCACGTAGTCACCGTTCGTGGCGGCGCGGTGGATGCGGATGTGTCCGTCCCCCTCCAGCCGGCGCAGCAGGGCCGCGTGCAGATCGCCGACCGCGGCCAGGTAGTCCCCCGCGGCCGCCGCCGCCCGCGCGCGCGCCAGCAGCCGGCTCACGTCCCGCTCCACGACCGCGGCCTGCTCGGCCAGCGCGGCGGCCGCGCCGGCCGCGTCCGCGTTCGCGCCTTCTTGCACCGGGGGTGTCTCGCGCTGCCGCCGCCCCACCAGCCCCCGGGCCAGCAAGAACAGCAGCGCGCCCACCGCCCCCGCGATCAACGTGTAGAACACGACGCGCCCCGCCCCCCCGAAGTCCGGCAGCTTCAGGTTGAGGGGCTTCGCCGGGGGAACCAGCCTGGCGGTGGCGCCGGCCTGGCACGCGCGCGCGAAGTCCGGACAGCGGGCCGCCCGGGCATCGGCGGGCCGTGGCAGCAGCGCGCACCAGCGGACCTCCTCCTCGGTCAGCGGGTATTTCGGCTCGTGACAGAACTCGTACCGCTTCGACCCCAGCGTCTCGCCCAGCGCCCGCTCGGAGGCGTGCGCCGGCGGCGGCAGCGACGGCGCCTCGCCGTGAATGTTCGGCTTCGAAGGAGTCCCCGTCGCCGCCGGGGGCTGCGACGCCGGCCTGACGGACGCCGCCTTGCCGGACGCCGTCTTGCCGGATTTGCCCGGGGCGTCGGCGGCGCGCGCCACTGACGCCAGCGTCACCGCCAGGAACACCACGGCCAGCGCGCGCGCGAGCCGCTTCATCCGGCGCGCTCTTCCACCTGGGGCGCCGCGGACCGCGCGATCTCCATGAAGCGAAGCTGGATGTCCCAGCCCTCCTTGCGGGTGCGCAGATCGATGTAGAAGAGAAACCGCGCGGCGGTCACCAGCGGCACCGTGGCGAAGAACCCCGCCAGGGCGTAAGGCGTGCCGCCGTTGCGGAACAGCGTCCCGAACGGCTCGCCCAGCTGCAGCACCAGCGAGACGACCGTGCTTCCCACCAGCTCGCCCGCCAGCGCGCCGGCGCCGGGCAACAGCACCAGCGCCAGCACCAGGCCCACGCCCGCCATCACCCGTCCCCGCACCGCCTGCGCGCTGCGCGCGATGGCCGCGAACGGTCCCGCGCCTTCCAGCAGCACGACCTCGGGGACCACCAGGAACACGCTGCCCGTGTACAGCACCAGCAGCACCAGCGACAGCGCCGCCACGTGGATCACCGTCGTCACCACGCGCGCGAACACGAACGCGGGCAGGCGGTCGAGGACGCGGCGGAGCACCGTCCGCGTGCGCACGCCCGCCGGCGCCACGAACATCAGGTCGCTGTACGCGACGGTGAACGGGGCCTCGCACGCCAACGACAGTCCCACCGCCAGTAGCCAGACCTTCCCCCACGCCCAGCCCCAGCCGTACCGCGCCAGCAGGCAGAGCACGAACGCCGGGACCAGCACCACCGCCGACAGCAGCAGCGTCAGGCGGCGGTTGCGGAGGCAGAACGGCGCCGCCAGGTCCAGCACGTCGGCGGCCGTCCGCACCCGCAGCACGACCCGCGCCGCCCCCAGGTTCATGGCGACCTGCCCCGGCCCTGGCGCCCCGCCAGCGCCAGGTAAGACATCACGAACAGCCACAGCAACGCCGCCACCGTCAGCTTGATGGGACGGGGCACGTGTGACGGCGACCAGAACCCCTCCAGACCGGCCGCGATCGCCAGCATCACCGCCACGCCCATGATCAGCTGCGCCAGATCGCGGGCCCGCCGCCGCAACGAACCAAAGCGGGTCATCCCGTCGGTCTCGACCAGGGCGTAGCCCATCACCATGCCGGCGGCGCCCGAGATCACGATGGCGGTCAGCTCGAAGGCGCCGTGGCCGACGATGAAGGTCAGCAGGTTTCGCCCGTAGCCGGCCGACTGCACGAAGCCGGCCACGGAACCGATCATCAGCCCGTTGTAGACCAGGAAGAACATGCTGCCCAGGCCGAACAGGATGCCGGTCGCGAAGCAGCGAAAGGCGATCCCGATGTTGTTGTTGACGTAGAAGCCGGCCATGAACGCGTTGTCGTTCCCGGTGCGGCCCTCGCTGGGATCGTGGGAGTAGCTCTCGCGCATCTGCGCCGCCGTCGCCTCGGGCAGGATCTGCGTGGCGAACCCCTGCGAGCGCATCGAGCCGACGAAGCCGACCAGCCCGGGCCCGGCGAACAGCACCGCCGCGATGACGACGAACTTCCAGTACCGGCGCACGGTACGGGGAAACTCGCGCGTGATCAGCTCGACGACCGCGCCCAGCCGATAGGGCGGCGCGCTGTACAGCCCCGCGTGCGCCCGGCCCGCCAGCCCGTCGAGAAAGGCGACCAGCTCGGGGGTGTACCCGGCCGAGCGCGCGTGCATCAGGTCGGCCGACACGGACCGATACAGGCTGCCGGCGCGCGCGATGGTGGCCGGCGGCAGGCGGTGCCACGATCGGTACTGACCCATCAGCGCCGCCAGCTCGCTCCAGTCGCCCTGCCGATCAGCGACCCACGCGTCCTGCAGATCGCTCACGGGCGCAGGTTCCCCGTGGCGCGGCCGCGCACGCCCACGGCCCGCGCGTGCAGCAGGCCCAGGAAGCGGACGGGCTCGCGCACGCGCAGGCCCATCCGCGCCGCGAACAGCGGCGCCACCAGCTGGGCCAGCTCCTCGGCGCGCGCGGCGGACAGCCGGGTACGCCGCAGGAACAGCTCCAGCGCCTCCAGCTCGGACGCGGACACGGGCGGGCGATGGGGGAACGCCGCCAGCTCGGACACGCTGGCCGGCGGCGTCAGCGCGATGGGCGCCTCGATCCCCCCGGCGGTCTCGATGACGACCATCGTCCCCGCCACCCGGTCGCCGATCCGCTTCGCCGTGCGGTCGCTGGCCATCGACAGCAGCCCCAGCACGTAGCCCAGCGGCAGGAAGTCCGCCGCGCGCAGCAGGTTGCGCAGCAACGCGTCGATGAACCCGACGGGGTAGCCGCCGTCCTTCACCACGCGCAACCCCAGCGCGCGCTTGCCGGGCGTCTGGCCGTTCCACAGGCTCTCGAACAGCACGCCGTAGCCCCAGTCCAGCACGAACAGCAAGATCAGCCACAGGCCCTGCGAGGCGCGCATGTTACCGACCCCGGTCGTCAGCGCGGCCGCCGTGAACAGCACGATCAGCCTGAGCGCCATGTCCAGGCCGTACGCCAGTCCGCGGCGGACGGGGCCCGCCACCTGGTAGCGAAAGCGGATCCTCTCGGGCGTCTCCACGTCCGCCGTGTTGTCCAGCGGATCGTCGTCGGCGCCCCCCATCATCGCGATCCCATCACGCGCGCCCGCGCGGCGTCAAGCCAGGCGAGATGAACGGAGGTGGACGGAAGTCGCCGGACGATTGTCGATTGACCGGCAACGGCGATCCGTGGTGCGATCATTGCCTAACCGGCGAGGAGGCCAATCGTGATTGATCAGGGGGCAAGTCCGTACTCTCCACCGAAGGCGAATCTCGAGGGCGGCGTGGCGACGGCGGGGGTGATGCCGCTGGCGACGGCCGGCTCGCGGCTGGCGGCCGTGCTGATCGACGGGCTGCTGTTCCTGCCCGGGGCCGCCCTGGCCGCCATCATCTCCCTGACGATGAGGCCGACGCCCGGCGCGCCCCCGCCCACCATGGGCGCGCTGCCGCTCGGGCTGGCCGCGCTGGCCGGCCTCTACATCCTGGCGCTGATCATCTACCAGGTCGTCCAGCTGTCCACGCGCGGCCAGACCATCGGCAAGAAGGCGATGAAGATCCGCATCGTGAAGCTGGACGGCTCGCAGCCCGGCTTCGTGCACGCGTTCCTGCTGCGCGCCATCGTCAACGCGTTGCCGTCGATGATTCCGGTGGTGGGCAGCATCTACGGTCTGGTCGACGTGCTGTTCATCTTCCGCGCCGACCGCCGCTGCATCCACGATCTGATCGCCAGCACGCGCGTGGTGATGGCCGAGGCGCCGGCGCCCACGATGGTTCCCGCGATGTGAGCGGGGCCTGCGCCGGCCACGGACCTGCGGTCGTCCTGCCGCCTCGTTGGCGCTACGGTCGCGGGTCCAGCTTGGCCAGGTGGCGGCCGAACCGATCGGCGATCAGGTGCTCGACGCAGTAGCCGGTGGCGCCGATCCGCTTCCGCCCGCAGCCGACCTTGCGGCAGCGGGCCGGCTTCTCTTCCAGGGTGCCCAGGTGATCTTCTAGGCGTGACAGGCAGAAGCCGCGCAGGGTGGCGGCCCGATCGACGTCGCGCAACCGGCGGGCGCTCGCGGGGACCGGCCGGCAGAACACCATGCCGCCCTCGACGTCCTCGGGCCAGGTGGCCAGCCATACCAGCCCACAGGTCGGGCACTGGCGCAGCTCCTCCCATTCCGCCAGCTCGACCACCGGCCATTTCATGACGGCGTCGTCGTCGACCCGCGCCCAGGTCGCCCGGGTCTTACAAGAACAAGGGGAACTAGGGCCATCGTCCAAGGCGAGCGTGACCTCCGATCCAGCAATAAGGGTAGTCAACGATCAAGTTTGCCCGCTTTCGGCCGCAAATTCCAGACTTTGCAATCTCGGCTGCATATACTGCCCGTCCCTTTTGCGTCCTTCAGCGAGATGACGATGGATACCCCGCCCTCCAGCGACGCCCTGGCGACCCTCCGCGCCCGGGGCTTTGTGCAGCAGATCACGGATGAGGCCACCCTGGCCGCCCGCCTGACCGCCGGGCCGGTCACGTTTTACGCCGGCCTGGACCCCACGGCGCCCAGCCTGCACGTGGGCCACTACATCCCCTTGATGGCGATGGCCCACCTGGCGCGCGCCGGGCACAAGGCCATCGCCGTGCTGGGCGGGGGAACGGCCATGGTGGGCGATCCCAGCGGCAAGACCGAGATGCGGCAGCTGATCTCGGCCGAGGCCATCGCCGCCAACCGCGCCGGCATCGAGGCGCAGGTGCGGCGGGTCATCGGCGAGAGCGGCGGCGCCGAGCTCCGCATCGTCGACAACGGCGAGTGGCTGCTGCCGCTGAACTACATCGCCTTCCTGCGCGACATCGGCCGCTATTTCAGCGTCAATCGCATGCTGGCCATGGAGGCCTACAAGCTGCGGCTGGAGAAGGGGCTGTCGTTCATCGAGTTCAACTACCAGCTGCTGCAGGCCTACGACTTCCTCGAGCTCTACCGGCGGTTCGGCTGCGACCTGCAGATCGGCGGCGACGATCAGTGGGGCAACATCCTGGCGGGCACGGATCTGATCCGCCGCCTGCACCAGCACGAGGCCCTGGGCCTGACCTTCCCGCTGCTGATGACCGCCGCGGGGACCAAGATGGGCAAGACGGCGGCGGGCGCCGTGTGGCTGGACGCCGGCATGACGTCGCCGTTCGACTTCTACCAGTACTTCGTGAACGTCGACGACCGCGACGTGGTTCGCTTCCTGAAGCTGCTGACGTTCGAGCCGCTGGAGGAGATCCGGCGCTTCGAGGCGGTCGAGGGCGCCGAGCTGCGGGACGCCAAGCGCCTGCTGGCGCGGGCCATCACCGGCATCGTTCATGGCCCCGAGACAGCGGCCGCCACCGAGGCGGCGGCGCGCGCGGCGTTCGGCGGCGCGGGCGGCGACGAATCGGCGCTGCCCTCGCTGCGCATCGATCAGCAGCGGCTGGCGGCCGGCGCGAAGATCGTCGACCTGATCGTCGAGCTGGGCTTCGCCCCGTCGAAGAGCGCGGCACGCCGGCTGGTCGAGCAGCGCGGCGTGCGCGTCGGTGACCGCGACATCACGGCCGTGGACGCCGCCCTCTTGCCCAGCGACGGCAGCCCGCTGCTGCGCGTGGGCAAGAAGCACGTGGGCCGGCTGATCGTCGAATAGCGAAGGCTCAGCGCGCCGGCGACCTGCCCAGCCGGCCGTTCACGGACTGCTCGGCGCGCTTCACCTGCTCGGCGACCCACCGGCAGCGGGTCGCGCGGTCGTCCTTGGCCCGCGTGCAGTCGGCGCAGGCGCCGAGCGCGATGACGGCCGAGTTCACCATGTCCCACTCGGCGTCGAACGGCGCGTCCTGGCTCATGCAGGACGACACGCGGTCGGGCAAGGCGCCCCGCACCTCGTCGAGGACCAGCTGGCCCTCGGGCGTCGGACAGACGACAGGCTGGCGCTTGCCCCGGGCGGCGGGCTTGAAGGCGCCGCTGGCCAGCAGCTCCAGCTCGCCCACGTGACGGGCCGCCGCCATCAGCGCCTCTGGCGAGCAGTCCGGCCGCGGGCGGGCGGGTGACCCGGCCAGCATCGCGTGATCGAACAGGGTGGCCTGCTGCTTGCGCGGCGCTGACGGTGTCGGCGCCGCGGGAGCCGGCGCGGACGGAGGCGGCTGCCGGTGGCAGGCGATGACCAGCGCCAGGGCGGCGACGAGACTGAACGGCCACGCGGCCGGGACCGAACGTCGAGGCCGAACCATGGGAGCACCTCCGCCGTCACTGTAACGCAGGCCGCGGCCGGCGGTCAGCGGCGCGGTCAGTTGGCGTCGCCGTCGTCGTCGCCCTGGTCCATCGTATCGGTCACGTCGCGCGCGATCACGCGCCCCCCCGGCGCGCCGCGCAGGCGAATGAAGCGAATGCGCGGAAAGCGCGCCTTCACCTCGGCGAGCGTGGGATCGTCGCCCTGGCGGGCCAGTCCCACGATGCGCTGCTGGCCGAAGTGGTAGGCGCCGGCGGGCGGAAGCGGCGGCCGCGCCAGCAGGAAGTCGACCGCCTGGGGGCGGGCCGGCGGCACCGCCACGAACGAGGCGGGGACGTCGCCCAGCACCAGCAGGCCGTCCTCACCGGCGCGCACGCGGGGATCCTCCTTGATCGCCAGGTCCAGATCCTTGATCCCGGCGTCCAGATGAAAGGTCTGGAAACCCTCACCCAGGCCGGTCGCCACGCCCCGGCGCGCGGCGTCCAGGCGCGCCTCGTAGGCGGCGATCTCGGTGTGCCGCGCCAGGTCCTGCCCCAGCGCCAGTCCGGCCAGCGCGCCCAGCACGCCGACCGTCGCGGGCAAGCGAAAGCGGCGCAGGCGCTCGGCGCCCAGCCAGGCGATCAGCGCCGCCGGAAAGTAGAAGTACCGCGCACCGACGATCCAGGGCGCGGCGACCAGCGGCGCCACGGCCAGCGCCACCAGCGCCAGGATCAACACCGGGCCGGTGGCCAGCACGGGACGCGAGCGCCAGGCCTCGCGCGCCGTCGCGCCCAGCAACAGCGCCCAGACGAGCAGCCCGACCGCCAGCGCCGGCACCGTGCCCAGCGTCTGCGTGCCCGTCATGACGTGCAGCAGCCCGGCCGCCAGCTGCACCAGCTTCGCCCCGGGCGCCGCGGCCGTGTCGCCCGACCCGCCCAGCCCGTGGAGCACCAGCGTGCGCGCCAGCGCGTACGCGCAGGCCACGCCCAGCAACGGCAGCGCGCGCCGGGCCACGTCCCGCGGCCTGACCTGGCGCACGCCCATCACCAGCACGACCACCGCCAGCAGCGGCAGCACCACGGCCGTCTCCTTCGACCAGCAGGCGCCCGCGCCCAGCGCCACCGCCAGCCCGGTTCGCCCCCGCACGGTCGCCGCCAGCGCCCCCAGCACGAACACCGCCGCCAGCAGATCCGTCGACGCCGCGAACCAGTAGGCCGCCTCGCGGGGCAGCGGCGCCACGAAGAACAGCAGCGCCGCCGTGGCGGCGACGCGCCGATCGCCGCGGATCACCACGATCAGGCGGGCCAGCAGCGCCGCCGCCGCGGCGTGCAGCGCCAGCGCCACCGCCGCGAACAGCGCCGGGGTGCGCGGCGCCAGCCGCCCCAGCACCCACCACAGCAACATGGGCAGTGGGCGATAGAACTCGCCGCCGTGCTGGTCCCGCACGAACGCCACCAGCGGGTTCGGCGCGTAGCGGGCGTAGGCCAGAAAAAGGTGGTCGTCGCCGATGAACGTGGTCACCGCGAAGAACGGCGCGCAGACCAGGACCACCAGCGCGGCGGCCACCCCCGCCACCGCCGGCCAGTTGACCGGCGCGCCCGCCGCCGCTCGGGACACGGGGCCGGCCGGTCGATGCTCTACGGCCACGCCCCGGACCGCCCTCTCAGGGCCACGCGCCGCCGGACGACGCCGCGACGTCTCTCAGCAGGGCGATCGCCTCGTCGTGCAGCAGGCCGTTGCTCGCCAGCACGCGCCCCGTCTCGCCGTCGAAGGCGGTGCCGTCCAGCTCGGTCGCGCGCCCGCCCGCCGCCTCGACGATGGCCGAGCCGGCCACCAGATCCCAGGGGTGCAGCATCCGCTCCCAGTAGAGATCGAGCCAGCCGCACGCCACGAAGCACAGATCCAGCGCGGCCGAGCCCAGCCGCCGCGTCCCCTGCGCGGCGGCGATCATGGCCCCCCACTCGGGCAGGTTCGAGTGGGCCGGCGCGCGGTGATAGGGGAACCCCGTCACCGTGAGGGCGCGCTTCAGCGTCGACACCCGCGAGGGCGCGATGGCCTTGCCGTTCAGGCGCGCGCCCTGCCCCACCGTCCCCGAGAACGACCAGCCCACCGCCGGCCCCTCGACGACGCCCACTACGGGCCGCCGATCGATGGCCAGGCCGATCGACACCGAGAACAGCGGGAAGCCGTGCGCGAAGTTCGTGGTCCCGTCCAGCGGATCGACGTACCAGACCCGACCGCTGCCGCTGGCGCGGCCGCTGCCCACGCTGCTGCCCTCCTCGCCCACGACGGTGTCACCGGGGAACGCCGCGGCCAGCCGCGACACCACCAGCGCCTCCGAGCGCCGGTCGAACTCCGTCACCAGATCGATGTCCTCGGACTTGAACTGGATGTCGGGCCGCGTGCCCCAGCCCTCCATCAGGATGGCGCCCGCGTCGCGCGCGATCTGTTCGGCGACGGCGCAGGCGTGCGCCAGGTCGGCGGCCGTCGCCGCGGGGGCGCTCACAGCTCTTTTCGCATCCACGTGGCGTCCTTCGAGCGCGCCAGCATGTACTCGGCCGTCGCGGCGATCTTGCCGTCGACGTTCTTGCGGTCGATGACGACGAAGCCCAGCTTCTCGCCGAAGTAGTTCTGCGCCCCGTCCGTCACCAGGTACAGGTGCTTGACCCCGCGCGCCCGGGCCCGCTCGGTGGCGGTCTCGACCAGCAGATAGCCCAGCCCCTCGCCGCGGCGCTCGGGCACCACCGCCAGCATGCGCAGCAGCGCGACCTCGTCGATCACCTCCAGCGCCACGCAGCCCACCAGCGGGGCATCGGGGCCCGGCGCCGGGATGACGAAGTAGCTGCTCCAGAACTGGTCCAGCACGGGGTGCACGATGCCGATGCGATCCAGCAGCTGCGCGATGCGCGTCTTGTCGCGCGGGCGGGCCGGCACCACCGGGTCGCCGAGGGCGTCCAGCACCTTCTCGTGCAGGCCCCCGAAGTCACCGGACGACATGATGACGACCGTGTCACCGGGCACCGAGCGCTCGGCGATGTGCGCCGCCATGTCGTCGACGCTGGCGATCACCCGCGCCGGGATGTCTTCCCGGCGCAGGTCGGCGGCCACCCGCTCGACGTCCAGGCGCTGATCGGCCGCGATCTTCTCGGGCGCGTACAGCGGGGCCAGCACCACCTCGTCCGCCACCGCCAGCGCGTCGGCGAAGTCGCGCTGGAACACGGCGCGGCGACTGGTCGCCGAGCGCGGCTCGAACGCGGCGATCAGCTTGCCGGGGCCGAGGCGTCCCTTCAGGGCGTGCAGCGTCTCGCGAATGGCCGTGGGGTGGTGGGCGAAGTCATCGACCACCGTGACGCCCGAGGCGACCCCGCGGATCTCCTGGCGGCGCCGGATGCCCAGGAAGCGCGGCACCGCGCGCGCCAGCTGCTCGAGCGGCACGCCCAGCGCCGAGGCGGCCGCCAGCACGCCCACCAGGTTCTCGAAGTTGTAGATGCCGGGCAGGAACGTGTCGACCAGGGCCACCCGCGCGCCCCCGTGCGCCACCGCCAGCGTGGTGCGGCCGCCGTTCGCGCGCGCCGCCACCTCGAACGTCCACGACGCGCCCGAGCCGGGACGGCCATACGTCTCGACCTGGCAGCGCGCCACGTCGGCCACGTCCAGGGCCCCCGGCGAGGCGGCGCACACCAGCAGGCGGCCCTCGGGCGGGATCAGCGCGATGAACTTGCGGAAGGCCGCCTTCACCGCCGCCTCGTCCGGGAAGATGTCGGCGTGGTCGTACTCGACGGACGTCAGGATCACCGTGCGCGGCCGGTAGTGCAGAAACTTCGAGCCCTTGTCGAAGAAGGCCGTGTCGTACTCGTCGCCCTCGACGACGAAGTCGGGCCCCTTCCCCAGGCGCCAGGACTGGCGAAAGTTCAGCGGCACGCCGCCGATCAGGAACGACGGGTCCCGCCCCGCGTCGGTCAGCACGTGCGCCATCAGCGACGACGTCGTGGTCTTGCCGTGCGTGCCGGCGATGACCAGCGCCTGGTGGTCGCCCAGGAACAGCTCGGACAGCAGCGCCGGGAACGAGGTCAGGGCGATCTGCCGCTCGGTGGCGGCCACCACCTCGACGTGATCCTTGCGGCACACGTTGCCCACCACCACGCGCTCGGGCTGCCAGTCCAGGTTCTGGGGACGGTAACCGTCGAACACGGTGATCTGCTGGTCGGCCAGCTGGACCGACATGGGCGGGTAGACGTGCTCGTCCGATCCGCGCACGTCGTGCCCCGCCGCCTTCAGCAGGCCCGCCAGCGACCCCATCCCGGTGCCGCAGATCCCGATCAGGTGGATCTTCATCGCCGGCCGCCGATCATTTCGGCACGCACTCCGTCGAGCCGGGCGCGAACTGCGTGGCGAACTTCTTCAGCTCCATCGTGAAGCGCGCGGTGAAGTCGCGGAACAGGCCGCCGTCTCGCAGCGCCTGACCGCCCGCCGTGTCCCACACCAGGCGCGTCACCACGCCCGAGCCGCAGGGGTCCATGCGCCCCCGCTTGCGCTCCTTCACGTACGCGCCCCAGGCGTCGGCGGCGGCGCGGTCGCACTTGCCCCCGGGGCCGTCGCAGGTGACCAGCAGCATGTCGTACCAGTAGGGACCCTTGGGGCCGTACTCGACGATCTTCAGGCGGGGCGCGATGCCGCCGCCCTTGGTCGTCTCCTTGGCGTTGTAGGTCACGTCGTGCGTGCTGCCGGCCGGGACGTCGACGTACGCACACGCTTCCTTGTCGCCCGAGACGGCGAACGTCCCCAGGCCCGAGATGTCGACGGCGGCCACGCCGCCGGCGGCCGACATCCGCAGCTCGAGGCGCTTCATCCCCTCGGGCGGCGGTGACGACTCAGGCTCGCTGGCGTCCTCGGGGCGGCAGCGACACGCGCCGTTCGCGCAGCGCGCGCCGGCCAGCGGCATCGTGGTCTGCGTGGGCACGTCCAGCTCGGGCCCTGCCACCACGCCGTGCCGGCTGGGATCGTCGGGCACGTGCGAGGGGCCGGCGCAGCCAGCGCCCAGCGCCACCAGCATCAGGCATCCCAGCGTCGCCCCCCCCGCCCGCGCGCGGCGCGAAACACGAAGGCAACCAAAGGCTTGTCGGATGGGTCTGGTGGACGTCAGAGTGCCGCTTACGTACCATATTTTCCGCATGTTCCCATCCCGTTCTGGCGTTGTTCTGATTCTGGTCGCGACCCTGATCCCTTTCGGGATGTTGGGCGGGACCGGCTGCGCGACGTCCGACGAGGCCGGCAAGGCGGTCACCTATTCTCTGACGGCCAAGCAAAACTACGAAAAGGGCCTCGATGAGCTGAAAGACGAAAACTATTCCGAGGCACAAAAATATTTCCAGTTTGTGCGTTCGAAATTTCCTTTCTCGAAGTACGCGGCCCTGTCCGAGCTGGCGATCGCCGACACCAGCTTCGCCAAGGCCGCCTACACCGAGGCGATCGACGCCTACAAGCAGTTCATCCGGTTACATCCCACCCACGAGAAGACCGTGGACGGCTACGCCGCCTTCAAGATTGGCGAATGCTACTTCAAGGACATGCCGGACGACATCTGGCTGCTGCCCCCCTCGTACGAGAAGGATCAATCGGCCGTCGGGGACGCGCTTCGCGAGATCGACGACTTCGTGAAGAAGTACCCGGATTCGCCGTACGTGAAGAAGGCCGAGCCGCTGCGGCGCGAGGCCCTGAAGCGCCTGGTCGACCACGAGGTCTACGTGGCCAAGTTCTACCTGGACCGTGATCATCCCAAGGCGGCCGCGATGCGCATCGAGGGCGCCATCCGGCGCTATCCTGGGTCGGGGCGCGAGCCCGAGCTGCTGCTGACGCTGGGGCAGACCTACCTGCACATGAACGACCCGGCGCGGGCGCGAGACACGTTCGAGCGCGTGGTGCGGGAGTTCCATGACGCCAGCCAGGCGCGGGCCTCCGAGCTGTACCTCGACTTCATCAAGCAGCGCTTCGGAGACCGGTTGCCGGAGGGGTCCGGCACCGGACACGGTTGACCCATGGATGACGGCGCGCGCGAGCGACTGACGCGCGGGCGCGACCACTACCAGGCGGGCGAGTACGAACAGGCCGAATCCTATCTGGCCGAGCTGGCGGCCGGCGACGCGCCCTTCGCCGACGTGTTCGACATGCTGGGCGTCATCTATCACCAGCAGGGCCGCATCCAGGAGGCGCAGCAGATGTTCGAGCGCGCGCTGGCCATCAACCCCAACTACACCGAGGCCGCCCTGAACCTGGCCGTCACCTACAACGACGTCGGCAAGTACAAGGAGGCCAACGCCCTGTACGCGCGCATCATGGAGGCGTCGAAGAACGCGCCCGGACAGCTGGATCCGTTCGCGAAGGGCAAGCTGGCCAACATGCACGCCGACCTGGGTGCCGCCTACCGCGAGGTGGGCCTGCCGGACGACGCCGTCCGCGAGTACGAGAAGGCGTTGGCGCTGTGCCCGACCTTTCACGACATCCGCACCCGTCTGGGCACCACCCTGCGCGAGGCGGGCCACCTGGACGCCGCCGCCCGCGAGTTCGAGCGCGTGCGCGAGGAGCGGCCCGCCTACCTGCCCGCGCGCCTGCAGCTGGGCCTGGTGTACTACGGTCAGGGCCGCAACGCCGAGGCCACGGCCGAGTGGCAGGAGATCCTGGCCCTCGAGCCGGGGCACAAGTCGGCCACCATGTACCTGGCGATGGTGGGGGCCAAGGCCCACGTCCCCGACATCACCGGCCCCCGACGCGGGTGAGCAGGCCATGGCGCGATTCATCTCATCGGCGGAGACGTTCCTGGTGGAGGAGATTCCGGCCTATCTGCCGACCGGCTCCGGCGAGCACCTGTTCGTCTGGATCGAGAAGCGCGAGCTGACGACCTGGGACGCGGTCAACACGCTGGCGCGCCGGCTGGGTGTCGCACCACGCGACATCGGCTGCGCGGGGTTGAAAGACAAGCACGCGGTCACCCGGCAGTGGCTGAGCATCCCGCGGGTGACGGCCGAGGCGGCGCTGGCGGCCGGCGACGACCAGCTGCGCGTGCTGCAGGCGGTGCCGCACGGCAACAAGCTGCGCACCGGCCACCTGCGCGGCAATCGCTTCGAGGTGGTGCTGACCGAGCTGGCGCCGGGCGAGGCGCTGCTGCTGGCCGAGCGGCTGGCCGCCCTGGCGCGCGACGGGCTGCCCAACCGCTACGGCGACCAGCGTTTCGGACGCGACGGCGACAACGTGGCGCGGGGGATCGCGCTCTTGCGCGGGCAGCGCCGCGAGCGCGATGTGCGCCGCCGGCGACTGTGGCTGTCCTCGGTGCAGTCGGCCGTGTTCAACGAGGTGTTGCGGGCCCGTGCCGAGGCCGACCTGCTGCGCCGGGTGCTGGCGGGCGACGTCCTGCAGAAGGCGGCCAGCGGCGGCGTGTTCATCACGGAGGATCCGGCGCTCGATCAGGCGCGCCTGGACGCGGGCGAGGTGGTCACCACCGGCCCCATGCCGGGCGGCTGGGCGAAGGAGCCGCCGCCAGACACCGCGGCGCGCGCCCTGGAGGACGGCGCCCTGACCGCGGTCGGTGTCACGCGCGACGAGCTGGCGGCCGAGCGGGACCTGCCCGGCACCCGCCGGCCGTTGCTGGTCCCCGTCACCGGCGCCGCGGCGGTGGACCCGCCCGCGCCCGACGCCAGCGCGCTGCGCATCACCTTCACGCTGCCCGCGGGGACGTACGCGACGGTGCTGGTCGAGGCGCTGGGCGTGACCTTCAGGCAACCCGACGCCCCCCCTGATGAATCTATGCTAACTAACTGAACCATGCGGCTGGCGGAGCGACTTCTCGGCCTGACCCTCGTCGGGGCCAACTGGGTGTTCTGGTTGTTGATCGCGTTGTCGGTCGTGTCGGTGGCGGTGATGGTCGAGCGGGGGATCCGGCTGGCGGGCCGACAGATCGACATCGACGCCTTCGGCAAGGAGCTGCTGGATCGGCTGTCGCGCGGCGACGTGAGCGGCACGCGAAAGTTCCTGGCCGAGCAGAAGGTGCCCGAGGCGGACGTGGTTTCGTCCGGGATCGATCAGTTCGATCGGGGCGCGGCGGCGGTGTCGGCGGCCATGGCCGGGGCCAAGTCGAAGCTGCGCATCGACCTGGAGCGAAACCTGGGCGTGCTGGGCACGCTGGGCAACAACGCGCCCTTCATCGGCCTGTTCGGCACCGTGCTGGGGATCATCCGCTCGTTCGCCGATCTGTCGCACGCGCAAAACGCCGGCATCAGCGTCGTCATCGGCGGGATCGCCGAGGCGCTGGTGGCCACGGCCCTGGGCCTGCTGGTGGCCATCCCCGCCGTCATCGCCTTCAACTACTTCCAGGGCAAGATCCGCCGCATCCTGGGGCGGGTGGACGTGGCCGCGCAGATGGTGCTGGTGTCACTGCCCGCCGCCGGCGACGATCGAAAGGCCTAGCCCATGGCCGCCGGCGCCGACAACTTCAACGGCAACGACGACGGCCCGCAGATGATCTCGGGCATCAACGTGACGCCGCTGGTCGACATCATGCTGGTGCTGCTGATCATCTTCATGGTCACGGCCACGTACATCACGGCCGGCGGAATAAAAGTTGACCTGCCCAAGGCCGCGTCAGGCACAGAGCAGACGAAGAGCACGCTGGCGCTGACCCTGACGAAAGAGAACGTCCTGTACCTGAACGGCGAGAAGACCGACGACGGCGCGGTGGTGAAGTTCATCGGCGACACGCTGCCGCACCAGCCGGACCTGCAGGCGATCATCGCGGCGGACCAGTCGGTCTCGCACGGAGCCGTGGTGCACATCATCGATCTGGTCAAGCGAGCCGGCGTGCACCGCTTCGCCATCAACGTCGATCCCGCCGCCGCGGCCGGTGCGGCGGCAGGCAAGTGATCCCCGCGTGGCGACGGGCGCACCCGACGCGCGCGTCTCGGCGCTAGCCATCGCCGTCGCCATCGCCCTGCACGCGGTCGTGGTCGCCGCCGTGGCGGCCATGCCCAGGCCCTTGGACGCGGGCCGGACGGCGCCGGTGGAGGTCGAGTTTCGCGAGCCGCCGCCCCCACCGCCCGAGGTCCGTCCCCCGCCCCTGCCCCCGCCGCCGCCCGAGCCACCGAAGCCGAAGGTGGTGGTTCGCCGGACGCCGGTCCCGCCGCCCGAGACGCCCCCCGCGCCGCCGCCCCCCAACCAGGAGCCGCCGCCCGAGACGCCGCCCCCCAGCGCGCCGCCCACGTTCGGCGTCACCATGGACTCGGTGGTCTCCGGCCAGTCGGGGATGGCGGTGCCCGTGGGCAACACGCTGATGGTCAAACCGGCGGCCACCCGCAAGACGGCGGCCCCCCCGCAACCGTATGCGGGCAATGGAACGCAGCCCGGCGCTCCGGTGGCCGAGGTGAGCGTGACCACCCTGCCGCACCTGCTGTACCAGGTGGAAAGCGACGAGATCTATCCACCGGACGCCAAGGCCCTGGGCATCGAGGGGCGGGTCAGGGCCAGCATCACGATCAGCGAGAAGGGCGAGGTCACCTCCGTCCGAATTCTGGAACGCGCGGGCCACGGCTTCGACGAAGCGGCCACCGAGGCGTTCCGGCGTTTCCGGTTTGCGCCGGCGCGCACGAGCGACGGTCGGGCAGTTCCCTACAGGTTCACCTGGGACTACCGATTCACAATCGGCGAGTGATGTTCTGATTGTACTGAGCCCGATGGACTTGGCTCCACGTCGGGAGCTATCCTGCGGTGCGCGCTCACCACCGAACCGGACAATCTACGGATGAGAAACTCGCCTCGACTAACTTTTGCTCCCAAATCCTCCCGTGTCGGGCTCGTGGCGCTGGCTGGCGCTCTCCTGACGACCACCCTCGCTGCTGGTCCCGCCGCCGCGCAGGCGGCGCCGGCGCGCTCGTTCGACGGCGATCTGTTCCAGGCCGCGATCGGCCCGCGCAACTTCCTGACCCTGGACGCGCCGGACGTGCTGGCGCACAAGTTGTTCTCGGCGGGGCTGAACTTCGACTTCCAACGCTTCCCCTACAAGATCGTGACGGGGCGGCCCGGCGCGAACGGCCTGCCGCAGACGCAGTATCCCCTCAGCACCGAGCTGAAGAGCGAGCTGCAGCTGGCGCTGGGTCTGTTCGATCGCTTCCAGGTCGGCCTGGCCGTGCCGGTCGTGCTGGCCATGCGGGGCGACGGCGTCAACGGTGACAGCGGCCTGACCAGCGGCGACGCCCTGTCGACCGCCGGCCTGGGCGACATCCGGGTCGAGGTCAAGGGACAGATCCTGACCGCCGGCGACGACGATCAGTTCGCGCTTGGCGCCGTGATCGGCGGCTCTGCGCCCACCGGCAAGAAGGACGCCTACATCGGCGAGAAGAGCGCCACCGGGCGGGCCAAGGTGATGGCGCAGCTGGCGCTCGGCCGCGTGCGGCTGGCCGGCGAGGCCGGCGTGCTGCTGCGCGAGAAGGTGGTGACCTTCGACGCCCCGGTCGGCAACCAGGTTCTTTACGGCGGCGCCGCCGCCGTGCGCCTGCTGCGCGGCTTCGAGGTGCTGGGCGAGATCGCCGGTCGCAGCGGGTTCACCGACTTCGGGAAACGGTACTGGGACGAGAACCCCGTCGAGGGAGACATCGCGGCGCGCCTGTACCCGCGCGGCATGGTGGCCATCACCGGCGGCCTGGGCTTCGGCCTGGGCAAGGGCCTGGGCGCCCCGCAGAGCCGCATCTTCCTGGGCGCCGTCTTCACGCCCGACTTCCGCGACGCCGACAACGACGGCGTCTACGACTCCGAGGACCGCTGCCCGGATCAGCCCGAGGATCGCGACGGCTTCAAGGACAACGACGGCTGCCCGGACTACGACAACGACAACGACGGCATCCCGGACACCACCGACAAGTGCCCGAACGACCCCGAGGACTTCGACCAGTTCGAGGACGAGGACGGCTGCCCCGATCCCGACAACGACAACGACGGCATCCCCGACCTGAACGACGCCTGCCCGAACGCCCCCGAGGACGGTCACGGCAAGCGGCCGCACGACGGCTGCCCCTCGACGGCGGAGGACCAGGACGGCGACGGCATCCCCGACGCCACCGACAAGTGCCCCGACGAGCCCGAGGACAAGGACGGGTTCCAGGACACCGACGGCTGCCCCGATCCCGACAACGACAACGACGGCATCCCGGACAACTTCGACAACTGCCCGAACGAGCCCGAGGACTTCGATCAGTTCGAGGACGAGGACGGCTGCCCCGATCCCGACAACGACAAGGACGGCATCCCCGACGCGCAGGACAAGTGCCCGAACAAGGCGGAGACGCTGAACGGCGTCAAGGACGACGACGGCTGCCCCGACCCGGGCGACGACATCGTGCGCCTGGAGGACAACCGCATCGAGGTGCTGGAGAAGATCGCCTTCAGCACGCGCCACGGACAGAGCGACCTGAAGGACAGCGCCCTGCCCTCCATCAAAGACGTGGGGCTGATCCTGAAGGGGCACCCCGAGATCAAGAAGCTGCGCATCGAGGTGCAGTCCGAGAAGAAGGGGGCCGACGAGGCCAAGCATCGCGCCGAGCTGATCCGCGACGCGCTGGTGGCCGAGGGCGTGGACACGAAGCGCCTGGTTCCCGTGGGCAAGGAGGGTGGGAACAAGATCGACTTCGTCATCGCGGAGAAGGCGGCCCCGCGGCAGCTGACGCCCAGCACCCCACCGCCGGCCGGCCCGCCCACCATCCCCTAGGCCGATGCGCATCCGCGGCTGGGGTGCGTCCGACGTCGGACGGCGGAGGGACCACAACGAGGATCGGTTTCTCTGCAACGACAAGCTGGGCCTCTATGCCGTCGCCGACGGCATGGGGGGGCACCTGGGCGGCGAGCGCGCCAGCCGCATGGCCACCGAGATCCTGGAGGCCAGCCTGGCCCGCGCCGTGGAGGCCGCGGCCAGCGGCGCCTCGGACGTGACGCCGCTTTCGCCGGAGGACGCCCTGCGCGCCGCCATCGCCGAGGCCGACCGGCGCATCTACGACACCTCCGCGGCCGATCCCGAGGTGGCCGGCATGGGCACCACGCTGACGGCCCTGTTCTTCTTCGACCGGCGCGCCTACCTGGGGCACGTGGGCGATTCGCGGGCCTATCTGTACCGCGACGGCCGCATCCGGCAGCTGACCGACGATCACTCCTGGATCCAGGATCAGGTGCGGGCGGGGTTGCTGTCGTCGACCGAGGCCCGCGAATCCCGCTACCGCAACATCATCACCCGCTCGGTCGGCTTCGAGCCCACGGTGACGCCCGATCTGCAGGACCTTCACCCGCAGGCGGGCGACTGCTTCCTGCTCTGCTCCGACGGCCTGTCGAACGACATCGGCGTCGAGGAGTTCGGCCAGGTGCTGACGACCGACTTCTACCGCGACGTCCCCGGCAACCTGATCCAGATGGCCAACGATCGCGGCGGCGACGACAACATCACGTGCGTCTGCGTCCACGTCGCGAACGACTAGGTTTCGCGGGTTCCCCCTCGCCGGCGTTTACACGGCGTAACCCTGCCGCCCGAGCATCGCGGCCAGCGTAACGGTGGAGAGGTAGACCACCCCGCGGGCCGGCCTGGCAAGGCTTGCCTGCCGGCGCCCCTGCGCTGGTGCGCGGCTTGCTGGACCTCACAGCAGGAGAAACCATGGACAGCATCAACGCGCAGCAGTCTGAACAGAATCGCGACGATCTCGGCGGCACCGACGCGATCGGCAAGATAAAGGAGCTGGTGAAGCAGGCCCCCACCTGCTTCTTTTGCACCTCGCTTCAGCCCGGCCAGCCTTTCGCCACCCGCCCCATGTCGGTGCAAACCGTCGACGACGCGGGCCACCTGTGGTTCTTGAGCGCCAGCGACAGCAAGAAGAACCAGGAGCTGGCCCGGAACCCTCGCGTGCAGCTGCTCTTCCAGGGCTCGGCACACTCCGATTTCCTGACGCTGGAGGGGAGCGCCGTCGTCAGCAGGAACCGCGACAAGATCAAGGAGCTCTGGCAGCCCCTCCTCAAGACCTGGTTCACCGACGGTGTCGAGGATCCCCGCATCACCGTCCTCGAGGTGCGTCCCTCGGGCGGCTACTACTGGGACACCAAGCACGGTCGGATGGTGGCCTTCGCCAAGATGGCGGTGGGCGCCATGACCGGCAGGACGATGGACGACTCGATCGAGGGGCGCCTGAAGGTCTGAGCGGGCGGAGAGGGGCGCTCGCCCCGTCGGGCTCGCGGTCTGCCTCCTGGGCCCGTGGCCCGCTCAGGCCGCCTTCTCGGCGTGGTCCTTGCCGTCGTAGCGGAGGGACTTCTTCTTCCCCTCGAAGGTGGTCATCAGCGTGACGGGGCGGCGCCAGATGCGGTGGAGCGAGGTCAGCGTGGCCCGGGCGTGCTCGCCGTCCAGGTCGACGCCCTCGTGGCGGTGATGCAGCAGCAGCTCCCCGCGGTTCTCGTGGTTCGCGTCCTCGACGAAGATGAACGGCTCGCCGAAGTTCGTCAGCTGGTAAAGGATCTTGTGCTTCACCTGCTGGAACTCCCGTGAGTCGATCTCGTAGTTCCCGGATCGCTCGTTCAGCGCGAAGGAGAAGAACTTCTTCTCCTGGCAGAACTCCTCGGTGAAGAACTCGTCGATGAAGGTGACGTCGCTGTAGTACTTCCGCACCTCGAAGATCTTCTTCCGCCCCAGGCCCAGGCGGCGGTCCCAGGTCCGCCGCTCGTCCAGGCTGCGGCACTCGTCCCACTCGCGCCCGAAGCGGCCCTTGTCCCACCGCTCCTCGATGTGGCGGAACAGCTCGACCCCGACCTTGTAGGGGTTCCATTGCCCCGGGGCCGTGGCCATGACGCCCGCGTTGTGGTCGGCGTAGTCGATGATCTCGGACGCCTTCAGCGCCCGCTCGGTCATGATCTTGCTGTGCCAGTACGAGGCCCAGCCCTCGTTCATGATCTTCGTTTGCCGCTGGGGCGCGAAGTAGTAGGCCTCGTCGCGCACGATCTCCAGCACGTCCCGCTCCCACGACTCGAGCGGGGCGTTCTGCAGCAGGAACTGCAGCACGTCGCGCTCGGGTTCGGGCGGATTGCGGCGCGGCTTCTCCCGCTCGCGCTCCAGCCGTCGCCGCTGCGTCTCCAGGTAGTCGGGCGGGTTGATGAACTTGTCCATGTAGCCCTTGGCGCGCAGGCGCGGGATCTCCTGGGCCTCCGCCTCGGCGGCGGCCGCCGCGGCGGCGCCGCGGTCGGGGGCCTTGCGCACGATGAAGGGGGACATCGGATCGATCAGGTTCTCGATGCTCAGGCAGGCGTCGACGAAGCTCTCGACCTTCTCCACGCCCAGCCGCTCCATGTGGCGGCGGATGCGGGTGGCGTGGTTCGCCATCCCGTCGATCATCCGGCGGTTCGTCTTGGAGAAGAAGTAGTTGTTCTTGAAGAAGTCCACGTGCCCCAGCACGTGGGCGATCACCATCTTCTGATCGACCAGCGAGTTGCCCTCCAGCAGGTAGGCGTACGCCGGGTTGTTGTTGATGACCATCTCGTAGATCTGGGAGAGCCCGTAGACGTGGCTCTTCGTCAGGTGCTCGAACTCCATGCCGAAGCGCCAGTGCGGATAGCGCACCGGGAAACCACCGAACGCCGCCACCTCCTGCATGCGCCGGTAGTCGAGGATCTCGAACTCGATGTCCCAGAAGTCGAGCCCGTAAGCCCTCCCGTAGGCCTCGATGTCGCGCTGGATGTCGCTCAGGTAGGTGGGCAGCGATGACATGGGCTACTTCCCCCGCCCCAAGAAGTCGCGAATGGAATCCATGATCGCGTCCTTGCCTTTGATCTCCGAGACGTAGACGTGGTCTTCCTCGTCGAAGTGCTCGTTCAGGTCCTTGATGAACTGGCCCGAGCCGTAGGGGCTCTCGACCTGGCCGTAACAGAACATGTTCACGTGCGGCAGCACCTGGTTCTTCAGGATGTCCACGCACTGCACGGTGTCGTCCACCGACCAGTTGTCGCCGTCCGAGAAGTGAAAGGGATAGATGTTCCACTCCGAGGGGGGGAACTCGTCCTCGATCATCTTCGCGCACAGCTTGTACGCGCTGGAGATCATGGTGCCGCCCGACTCGCGCGTGCGAAAGAAGGTGTCGCGGTCGACCTCCTTGGCGGTCGCGTCGTGGATGATGTAGCGCGACTCGAGCCCCTTGTACTGGGAGCGCAGCCAGGTGTCGATCCAGAAGGACTCGATGCGGACGATCTCCTTCTGCTCGTCGCCCATCGAGCCCGACACGTCCATGATGAAGATCATCACCGCGCTCGACTGCGGCAGCGGCGTCGTCCGCCACGAGCGGTAGCGGCGGTCCTCACGGATGGGGACGATCATGGGGCGGTCCGCGCTGTAGCTGCCCGCCATCATCTGCCGCCGCAGCGCCTGCCGGAACGTCCGCTTGAAGTGGCGCAGCGACTCGGGCCCGGTGCGCCGGATGCCGACGTAGCGGTCCTTCTGGCTGATCAGGCGCTCCTTGCCCTTGGGCTGGATGCGGGGCAGGCGCAGCTCCTCGCCCATGATCTGCGCCAGCTCCTCCAGCGACAGCTCGACCTCGATGGCGTGCTCGCCCGGCTTGTCGCCCGCCTTGCCCTGCCCGTCGCCGTTGGGATCGCTCTTGCCGATGCTGTCGCCGACGTCGCCCTCGCCCTGCCCCACCCCGCCCTGGTTCTTGCTGCCGAAGTGAAAGCGGGGCGGGTTGATCTGAGGCAGCGGGATCGACACCAGATCCTTCCCCTTGCGGCCGATCAGCTCGCCCTGCGAGATGTACTTGCGCAGGTCCTGCTTGATCTTCCCGCGGACGATGTCGCGGAAGCGGCGGTGGTCGGGGTCGATTCTAAGTGCCACGATGCAGCTCCAGTGGCCGGACAGCCGGGCTTTGCCCGGCCGGCCGGCGGGGGCACGGGGGGACGCAGAGGCGGCCTGGTGCGCCTCGACCAGAAAGGCGCGGCCCGAGCCGCCGGGCGGTCCCCTCTATTGAATGTCCCATTCAGATCACCAGGTCCATGAAGCGCTGACTGGTCGGGTCGTAGACGCCCAGGCGGCGGCCCTGCCGCTTCGCCGCCAGGCCCTGGTCCAGCATGCCCAGGGCCCGTGACAGCACCGCCATCGGATCCGCCAGCTGCATCTCGTTCATCAGGCGCACCAGCAGCTCGGCGGCGGTGCCGTTCATCTCGACAGTGACCGGACCTACGCGGGGATCCATCGCCGTGTGCCGCCCCCTAGTCCTTCACGTCGCCGCGGGCGAAGATGCTGGCCACGAAGTTGAGGACGTCCGTGGAGCAGATCTCGCAGTAGCCGTAGTTGCGGATCATGCGGTTCTTCACCACGTCGATCTTCTCTTGCGTGTCGCGGTCCACCACCGCCGAGACCAGGCTGGTCAGCTTGATCGAGTCCTTCTGGTCCTCGAACAGCTTTAGCTCCAGCGCCTTCTGCAGGCGCTCGTTGGTGCGGAAGTCGAACTGCCTCCCTTCCACCGCCAGCGCGCCGATGTAGTTCATGATCTCGCGCCGGAAGTCGTCCTTGCGGGACTCCGGGATGTCGATCTTCTCCTCGATCGACCGCATCAGGCGCTCGTCCGGCTCCTCGTCCTGGCCGGTGTACTTGTTCTTCACCCGCTCCTTCTGGGTGTAGGCCTTGATGTTGTCGATGTAGTTCGCGCACAGCTTCGCGATCGCTTCCTCGTCGGCGCTGATGGCGCGCTGGACCTCGTTCTTGACGATGTCCTCGTACTCGCGCTTCACCTCACCCAGCAGCGCGGTGTAGTTGCGCCGCTGGTCCTCGTTCGTGATCAGCGAGTGGTGGCGCAGTCCCGACTCCAGCTCGTTCATGACCATGAAGGGGTTCACGCACCCCTCGCCGCGGTCGCTGACCAGCGCGTTCGAGATCTTGTCCTGGATGTAGCGAGGCGAGATGCCGTCCATGCCCTCGCGGACGGCCTCTTTGCGCAGCTCCTTGATGTTGTCCTGGGTGAAGCCCGGCAGCGTCTTGCCGTCGTACAGCTTCATCTTCTGGATCAGGGTCAGCTGGTTCTTCTTGGGATCCTCGAGGCGCGTCAGCACCGCCCACATGGCCGCCGTCTCCAGCGTGTGGGGGGCGATGTGCTTCCCGCGGATCTTGGCGGCGTTGTAGTCCTTCTCGTAGATGCGCCGCTCTTCCGAGATGCGCGTGATGTACGGGATGTCGATCTTGACGGTCCGGTCCCGCAACGCCTCCATGAACTCGTTCGAGAGCAGCTTCTTGTACTCGGCCTCGTTCGTGTGGCCCAGGATGACCTCGTCGATGTCCGTCTGGGCGAACTTCTTCGGCTTGATCTTGTGCTCCTGCGAGGCCCCCAGCAGGTCGTAGAGGAACGCCACGTCCAGCTTCAGCACCTCGATGAACTCGATGATGCCGCGGTTGGCGATGTTGAACTCGCCGTCGAAGTTGAAGGCGCGGGGGTCGCTGTCCGACCCGAACTCGGCGATCTTGCGGTAGTTGATGTCGCCGGTCAGCTCGGTCGAGTCCTGGTTCTTCTCGTCCTTGGGCTGGAAGGTCCCGACGCCGATGCGGTCCTGCTCGGAGAGGATCAGGCGGCGCACGCGGATGTGCTTCACCACCTCGGCCCAGTTGCCCTTGTGGTGCGCCATCAGCTCGCGGAACACCAGGCGGCAGGCCGGGTCCAGGTCGCCCTCGATGTGGACGTTGGGGCGGCCCGGTCCGTTCACCCCCAGGTCGACCAGCGCCTTCTCGCGCCACTCGGGCGGGATCAGGCGCAGCGGCTCCTCGTGCATGGGGCACTTGAACTCGTGCGCGCCGCCGGCGACCACGGCCAGCGACTCGGGCAGGATCCAGTCGTAGGTGTACATGGCGCCCTCGGGCGTGCGCGAGTACTCCTCGATGCCCCGCTTGATCAGGCGGGCGATGGTCGACTTCGAGCTGCCCACCGGGCCGTGCAGCAGGATGACCCGGCGCTCGGTGCCGTAGCGCTGGGCCGCGCTCTGCAGCACGCTCACCAGCCGCATCAGCGGGATGTCGAGGCCGTAGATGGCGTCGCGGCCGCCGTGGTGGTCGTCCTTGAAGAAGTTGTAGCGGATAAGCCGCTTCTTGTTGTCGATGTACTCTTCCTGGCCGTACGACAGGATCATGTCGTACACGCGCTGGAACGCGGTGCGGGTGATCGAAGGGTTCTTCTTCACCAGCGCCAGGTAGTCCTCGAAGCTGCCCGACCAGTGCAGCTCCGCATACTCTTTGATGTTCTGAAGCCCGGCAATCCTGCCAATCAACGGCGGAACGTCGGCGGCCTTGCCAGCAGCGGAATCGGACGAAGCCATCGGGATCTCCTTCCAGAGGGCGGAAAACGACTGAGATCGGCCAGAGGTGACCGCGCCAGCCACTAGGCCGGCCGCGATGATGTCACTTTAGCACGCGGCGTCGCACCTCGCGCGAATCCGCACTCAAAACCACCCTCGACTGCACCGCCTCAGACCCTTGTAAGGTGACGTCGCATCTCTCTCCTGCTCGCGGCCGCGGTTGCGGTTGCGACGGGAGCGTTCGAGTAGGTCGCGTCGCTCCATTACGCTTACGCTCGAGGGCGGTCGGCGCCAGCGGGGGTCCCCCCCTCGGGTCGGGCTCCTACGTCGGCGGTGCTCGACTGCCGCCTGCGGCGCCAGTCTCCGCTCCGGCGACACGTCTCGCCCTCCTACTCCGGCTAGCAAGCTTCCCCGAAGACGGGGAAGCAGCGCCTACGTAGGCCCCTCGGGAGGGACCCCCGCTGTCCCCGCCCGCCCTCGAAGACTTGCGCTCCACTACGCTCCATGGTCCACCAGGCGTCAAACACCGCCACCCCGGCGGCCGCGTCCACGAGCTGGTTCACCAGCCCGGGCCTACCTTCAAGAAGGCCGCACTTGGAACGGCCGACTCTAGAAGCTCGGGAGATCATTCCACCGCAGAAGGCGATCCGCTCACCTCGGCGGGCCACGTTCTCCCGACACGTCTCGTGCTCAGAATACTCGCGTGGATACCGGGTCCGGATACCCGCGTACGAGACCGGTCCGGATATCCCGCGTATGAGACAGAGCCAGGAGCGCGGAAGTTGCGGCGGTCTCGCGCCGCCCCGCTGACAAAACGGTTCAAGGAACCATACTGCGCGCTGGGCTAGCCGTTCTCTATCGCTCGAAGACCGTAGGAGCGTAGTGGAGCGCAAGTCTTCGAGCGCGGGCGGGGCCAGCGGGGGTCCCTCCCGAGGGGCCTACGTAGGCGCTGCTTCCCCGTCTGCGGGGAAGCTTGCTAGCCGGAGTAGGAGGGCGAGACGTGTCGCCGGAGCGCAGGGTCCCGCAGGGACCCGAGCACCGCCGACGTAGGAGCCCGACCCGAGGGGGGGACCCCCGCTGGCCCCGCCCGCCCTCGAGCGTAAGCGTAATGGAGCGACGCCACCCACCGGGCCGCCGCGATCGAAACGATCCGGCGGCGCGACCTGCCCGAACACCGCGATCGAAGCGATCGGGCGACGCGACCGCCCCGGACGCCGCCGATCACCGCTCGGCGAAGGCGCGTTCGATGACGTAGGAGCCTTGGCCTTCGCTGCTGCCTTCGGTGAAGCCGCGGGATTCGAGGAGCGTGACCAGATCCTTCAGCATGGCGGGGCTGCCGCAGATCATGATGCGGTCGTGCTCGGGATCGAGCGCGGGCAGGCCCAGGTCCGCCGAAAGCTTGCCGTTCTCCAGCAGCGTCGTCAGGCGGCCCTGGTTGCGGAACGGCTCGCGCGTCACCGTCGGGTAGTAGAGCAGCTGGTTCGCGACCTGCTCGCCCACCAGCTCGTGACCCGGCAGCTCTTTCTCGATGTACTCGTGGTAGCCGAGATCGCTGACCCGGCGCACCCCGTGGGCGACCGCCACCTTCTCGAAGCGGTCATAGACGTCGGGGTCGCGGATGATGCTCATGAACGGCGCCAGCCCGGTGCCGCTGGCCAGCAGGTACAGGCGCTTGCCGGGCAGCAGGTGGTCCCACAGCAGCGTGCCGGTCGGCTTGCGGCTGATCAGCACCGGGTCCCCCACCTTGACGTGCTGCAGCCGCGACGTCAGCGGGCCGTCCGGAACCTTGATGCTGTAAAACTCCAGCTCTTCTTCGTAGTTGGGGCTGACCACGCTGTAGGCCCGCAACAGGGGACGGCCCTCCACCTCGATCCCCACCATCACGAAGTGGCCGTTCCGGAAGCGCAGCCCCGCGCTGCGGGTGGTGCGAAAGCTGAACAGCGAGTCGTTCCAGTGGTGAACGCTGACGACCCGTTCCTGGCTGAGCTGACTCATCGAACCTGCCTCTCGTTTCTTCGTTCTGCCGGCGCCCGGCGGCGCTGCCTACCCCTTTCATGTAGCGCACGGATCATCATCGTTAAAATGGGATGTTCAGATATACTTCATCGATTCAACCGATATGCGCTATTCGCTGCGACAGCTGGAGGTCTTTGTGGAGGTGGCCCGCACCGAGAGCGTCAGCCGCGCCGCGGGGGCGCTGGGGATGTCCCAGTCGGCGGCCAGCGGCGCCCTGATCGAGCTGGAGCGGCAGTTCGACGTCCAGCTGTTCGAGCGGATCGGCAAGCGGCTGCGCCTCAGCTCGCTGGGCCGCGCGGTGCGGCCCCGGGCCGAGGCCGTGCTGGACCACGCGCGCGAGCTGGACGGGGCGCTGCAAAGCCGCCAGGAGGTGGGCAGCCTGCGCGTGGGCGCCACCCTGACCATCGGCAATTACCTGGCCGTCCCCCTGCTGGCGCGCTTCCGGCGCGACAACCCGGGCGCCGAGCCGACGCTGGTCATCGCCAACACCGAGGAGATCGCGCGCCAGATGGCGAACTTCGAGCTGGACGTGGCCCTGATCGAAGGCGAGATCGCCCACCCCGACCTGGAGCTGAAACCGTGGCGAAAGGACGAGCTGGTGGTCTTCTGCGCCGCCGGCGATCGGCTGGCCCGAAAGCGCGCGCTGAGCGATGACGACCTGCGACGCGCCCCCTGGATCGTCCGCGAGCACGGCTCCGGAACACGCCAGGCCTTCGACCGCGCCATGCACGGCCTGCTTCCCGAGCTGCGCATCGCCCTCACGCTGCAGCAGACCGAGGCCATCAAGGGGGCGGTCGAGGCGGGCCTGGGCGTGGGATGCGTGTCGCGGCTGGCGCTGGGGGACGCGCTGGAGCGCGGCAGCCTGCACGCCTGCCGCGTCCCCCACCGTGACTTCGGCCGGCAGTTCTTCTTCCTGCTGCACAAGCACAAGTTCCACGGCGCCGCCGTGGAGCGCTGGCTGAAGCTGTGCCGGGACAGCGGAAACTGACGGGCGCCGAACGAACCGGGCGACGAATCAGTAGTGCGTGAGGGAGCCGTCGACGCGGGCGCGGCGCAGCGCCAGCGCGAACAGGGCGCCGCCCGCGGGGATCAGCACGCCGGCGAAAAGCCCCAGCGCCAGCAACGGCTGGACCAGCGCCGGCAGCGTCGCGCCGCGCAGCAGGGCCCCGCGGATCAGGTCCAGCGCGTGCGTCATCGGCAGCAGCCGCCCCAGCGCCCGCAGCGCGGGCGGCAGCACCGACGACGGGTAGGCCACCCCCGACAGCAGGAACGACGCGCTGGCCAGGAACACGGCGACCGGGTTGTTCCGCCGCACCAGCATCTGCGTGGCCGCCGAGACCAGCCCGATGCCGACGAAGGCGGCCACGACCAGCGGCGCCGCCACCAGCAGCGTCAGGAGCGACGCGTGCGGGAAGCGCACCCCGAACAGCAGCGCCGCCAACGCGAAGTAGGCGGCGGCCCGCCCCACCGCCAGCACGAACTCGTACACGGGCCCCACGCTCAGCACGATCCAGGTCGGCACCGGCGTCGCCAGCTCGGCCTCGAACAGGCCCATCAGCTGCGCGTTGCGGATGCGCTGGGCCAGGCTGGTCACGCCGAGCTGCTGGAAGTCCATCACCACCAGGCCGATCACGACGAAGGCCAGGTAGTCGCCGCCGAAGCTGGCCAGGTACGGGTTCACCGCCGCGCCCACCATCCGCGAGAAAAACGCCAGCGCCAGCACCGAGATGGCGAAGGACAGCAGGCGCACCACCAGCGCCACGCGATAGCCCGACAGGGTGGCGATCTCGCGGCGCGCGAAGGCCACCAGCACGCGACAGAACCACAGCCACGCGGGGGGCGTGGGCGGGGGCGCCAGGTCCGGGCGCTCCGGTGTCACAGGCCCAGCTCCTGCTCGATGCGCTCCGGGGGCGCCTCGCCCCGCACGTGGCCCCGGTCCAGGAACACCACGCGATCGCCCAGCGCCCGCGCCTCGGCCGGATCGTTGGTCCCGATCACCGCGGTCCGGCCCGCGGCGCGGATGACGTCGTCGCGCAGGAACCGGCGCAGGTCGCGGGCCCCCTGCGGATCCAGGCCCAGCGTCGGCTCGTCCAGCAGGACCAGCTCGGGCGCGCCCAGCAGCCCGCGGGCCAGCGCCAGCCGCTGGCGCATGCCCCGGGAGTAGGTGCTGAACGACCGGTCCGCCGCCTCCGCCAGCCCCACGCGCTCGAGCAGCGCGGCGGCCATCGCGCGCGCCGGCGCCGGGGCGTGACCGTGCAGCGCCCCGAAGAAGGCCAGGTTCTGCCGCCCGGTGAGGGGCCAGTGGAAGCTCCGCTCCTCGCCGACCACGAACGCCACCCGGCGGCGGAACGCGGCGTCCGCCTCGGATACGTCCGTCCCCAGCACGCGCGCCCGACCTGTCGTGGGTACCAGGATCCCGGCCAGGATCCGCAGCAGCGTCGACTTGCCGGCCCCGTTGGGCCCCATCAGGCACAGCACCTCGCCGGGCGCGACCCGCAGCGACACGTCGGTCAGCGCCGGCACGGGGGCCTGGCGCAGCCTCCCCCGCAGAAGGTCGGCGACGCTGGCGGCGGGGTGGAACGTCTTACCGATGCCGGCGGCATCGATGGGGTCGCTCACGAGTCGCTCACGGCTCTCCCATCGCCTTGCCGCCGCGCTGGAACTTCACCACGTTCGCCTCGTGCTCGGCCACGGTCTTCGAGAACACGTGCGTGCCGTCGTTTCTCGACACGAAGTACAGGTACGAGGTCTTGTCGGGCGCCATCACGGCCTCCAGCGCGGCCCGCCCCGGGTTGGAGATCGGCCCCGGGGGCAACCCCTCGTGCGCGTAGGTGCTGTAGGCGTTGTCCTTGTCGTCCAGCTGGATGCGGTGGATGCGCCCATCCCACTTCAGGCAGGCGGCCGAGCGCGGCACCGCCACCGTGCAGCCGTAGATGATGGTGGGATCCGTCTGCAGCAGCTTCGGCTTGAACGTGGGGAAGCGCAGCCGGTTCAGGAACACCTGCGCGATGCGGGGCCGCTCCTGGGGCTGGCCGGTCTCCTTCTCTACGATCGAGGCCAGGATGACCACCTGCGCGTCGTCCCAGCCCAGCGTCCGCCGCAGGTCGGCCAGGCCCTTGGCGTGAAGCGTGCGCAGCTCCTCGTAGACCTGACGGTGCCGCCGCACCATGGGCGCGATCACGCGCGCCGCGGGCGTGCGCGCCCGCATCTTGTACGTGTCGGGGTACAGGTACCCTTCCAGCGTGGTCCCGGGCAGCCCCAGCTGCGTCACGAACGACTGGTCGGTGGCTTGCACCAGGAACTCGTTCTTCGTGCAGATGCCGGCGGCGTCGAAGATCTCCGCCACCTCCACCAGGTTCTTCCCGGGCGGGACGGTGACGGACACCAGCTCGTCGGCGGCGCCCTTCACCAGCACGTCCAGCATCTGCTTGGGCGTGGCGGGCGCGAAGATGACGTAGTGGCCGGCCTTGAACCGGTTCGCGGCGCCGCGCTGGCCCGCGTACAGGCGAAAGATGGTGGGCCGATCGATCAGGCCGGCCTTGTTCAGGATGCTGGCCACCTCGCCGGCGGTGACCCCCTTCGGGATCTCGATCTCGACGCGGCCGCGCGCGGTGCCGGACGGCTTGTCGCCGTAGCGCCAGGCCGCGAACGCCACCCAGGCCACCACCAGGATGCCCAGGATGGTCGAACAGAGGAACACGATCAGCGCGCGCTTCATGTCCCGCTTCACGGCGTCGCGTCCCCGGGATGGGCGTCCAGCCAGCGCCGCAGGATCACCGCGGCCGCCACGCGATCGACCACCTCCTTGCGCCGCGCCCGCGACAGATCCGCCTGCAGCAGCACGTCCTCGGCCTCGACGGTGGTGAAGCTCTCGTCGATCAGATCGATGGGCACGGCCAGCACGCCCCGCAGGCGCTCGACGAACGCCTGGACGCTGCGCGCGGCGCGGCCCACCTCACCCTCGGGGCTGAGCGGCAGGCCCACCACCACCCGGCCGGCGTCGTAGCGCTTCACGACGTCGGCGATGGCGTCCAGATCGCGCTGGCCGCCGTGGCGCGCGATGGTCGCCAGCGGCTGGGCGGTCAAACCCAGGCCATCCGTCACCGCCACGCCGATCCGGCGCGTTCCCAGGTCGACGGCCACCACGCGGCTGGGCATCGTGCCGAGGGTTATATCCGCAACGCTGGCGTGGTCCAAGGATCAGCGGCGCTTCCCCCGGCCGGCGCCGGGAAATCGCGCTCCACGCGCGCTTTTCCGGGTACAACTGGACCATGTCAGACCCCACGAAGCCGGCCGCGCCCGAGGGCGTGCCGCAGATCCAAGTAGACATCGACGACGCCACCGCCCAGGGCGCCTATTCGAACCTGGTGATGCTGAACCACAGCGACAACGAGTTCGTGCTGGACTTCGCCTACGTGCAGCCGACGGCGCCGCGCGCGCGGGTCCGGGCCCGCATCATCTTGACGGCGCGCCACACGAAGCGGCTGCTGCGGGCGCTGGAGGCCAACGTGCGCCGGCACGAGGAACGATTCGGCGCCATCCAGGAGGTCGAACCGCCCTTCGCCGGGAACTGACGCCGGGAAACCGCGCGTCGTTAGGAGACCGCGCCCTCGAGCGCCGTCAACGTGCCGTTCAACGCGTCCAGCTCGACCAGCGCCCCCAGCGGAACCGCCACGTTACGGCTGCCGTGGCCGATGCTGGCGCCGGTCACGACGGGAATGGCCAGGCGGCCCAGCCGCTCTTCGATCACCTGAAGGGCCGTGGGCGAGCCGGCGCGCGTCGCCTCGGGCTCCAGGCAGCCCGCGAAGTCTCCGACCACCACGGCCTGGACGGCCGAGAAGACGCCGGCGAGATCCAGATGGGTCAGCAGCCGATCGACGCGATAAGGGCGTTCACCCAGATCCTCGAGCAGCAAGATGGCGTCGCCGAGGTCGGGAAGGAAGGGGGTGCCCAGCAGGCGGGAGAAGACCTCCAGATTGCCGCCCAGCAGGCGACCGCGCGCCCGTCCCGGCACCAGGACCTCCAGCTCGCTCAGCAACGTCCCCGGCTCCGGCTCCTCCAGCAGGCGCATCAATCCGAGGGCATCCGCCTCCGGCAGGCCACCCAGCTGCGTGACCACGGGGCCGTGCACGGCGACCACACCCGCGCGCGCGGCGTAGGCCAGCAAGGTCGTGCCGTCCGAGAACCCCACCACCGGCACGGGGCGGTCGCGCAGCCATCCGGGATCGAGAAAGGGCAGGATGCGGCCCAGGCCATACCCGCCGCGCGCCATGATAACGGCGCGCGCGTCGGGGTCCAGCAGCGCGGCGCGCAGCTCGGTCAGGCGGCGCTCGTCGTCGCCTGCCAGGTAGCCGTCCCGCGCGAACAGCGCGTCGTCGTACCGGACGTCGTAACGGGCCGCCAGGCGCGCGACCCCAGCCAGGAACCCGTCACGTGGGACCGGCCCGGACGGGGCCACGACCCGGAGCCTGTCACCCGGGCGAAGGCGCGGCGGGCGGATCACCGCCGCTTGTTCCGGCGATTCTTCTTGTTGCCGCCCTCGCCCCCGGCCGCCGGCTCGTTCGCCGGAGCGGAGGTGGCCACCGAAGGAGCGGCCTCGGCCTCGCTGGGCACGGCGGCGCTCTCGGTCGAGGCGTCGACCACGACCCGACGAGGCGCGCTGGCCTGACTGGCGGCGGACTCCGGGCTGGCCGGCCTGGAGAGCTCCTGCGGCACCGCCTGCGGCGCGGCAGGTCTGGGCGGCGGAACCTCGAACGGAACGGCGGGCTCGCTGGCGGCGGCCGGTGAGCCGAACAGGGCCGCGGACGCCGGGTCCGCGAAGCGGACGCGCATGCCGGCGCGCGCCAGCTCCTGCGATTCTGCGACGCCGGCGACCTTCGCGTGCACGGCCTGGTCCCCAATCTTCAACGTGACGATGGTTCCCACCGGCATCGGCTCGGTGGTGCCCAGGAACATCCCCTGGGTGTCCAGCTCGCGGACGATGGCGGAGCGCCCGACCACCGCCCCCGCGTAGCGAACCTCGATCATCTTGTCCACGATCGCCAGTTTATCCCAAATCGGGTCGCCGGAAACGCACCAATTCGAGCGCGCGGCCCCCCTCACGGCGGGCGGGCCAGCCCGCCCGCGGCCCGGGCAGGCCCTTGAACTTACACGACGACGATCCTATACGTGTTGCCCGTAGCATCGACATTCATAACCAATCGACGACTCGCGACTCGCTGCAGGGGAGGCCTTTTCTGAATGACCCTGACTTACCGCAGACCAATGACTTCGCTTCGTGTCGCAGCCGCCGCCCTGGCGCTGCTGCTGGTCACGGGCGCCGCGCGCTCGCGCGCCTGGGCCGACGAGGAAGACGACATCCAGCGCCAGATCGACGTCCAGAAGTCCGGCGTCGCCGATCTCGAGCACCTCGACCGCCAGCACGCCGCCACGTCCGAGATTCAGCGGCTGCGCGACTGGCTGGGGCAGGCCTGGGATCTGCGAAACAAGCACGAGCCCGACGACGCGCGCGAGGTGCTGGAGCGCTGCGTGGCGCAGGCCGAGCTGGTCCGTCAGGTCATCACGGCCGCGCAGCTGAAGACCCAGGTCGCCGATCGCGAGGCCAAGCTGAACAGCACCAAGTCCGAGACTGAGAAGAAGAAGAAGGCCCTGCTGGACGCCCAGGTGAGAAAGCGCGCGCTGGAGCAGCCCGGGGGTGCGCAATGAAAACGCCGTCGCGTTCCGTTCGCTGGCTGGCCGCCCCGCCCGCCCTGCTGATGTGGCTGGGCGCCTGCGCCACGCCGCCCAAGCCGACCGCGCTGGTGTCGTACGAGGATCTGAAGCGCGATCCCAACATGGAGGACACGCGCCGCCGCTTCCCCGACCTGGTCGGCGCCTCCGATCAGTACGGCGACCGCGCCACCAAGGAGTGGCAGTCGAACAACCTGGAAGATTCGACGAAGGCGGCGTTGCTGGCCGAGATCAAGCTGAAGACCGCCCTGGCCCGCGACGCGCAGGAGCAGGCCAAGGCGCGCCTGCAGGCGCTGACGACCGAGCAGGCCAAGGCCGACGAGACGCTGTCCATGGTGGACAAGGATCTGGCCGCCATCACCGAGCAGGTGCGCCTGCTGGACAGCAACAAGAAGCTGTCGGAGCAGCTGGCCCACGATCAGCAGCGCGCCACCGCCGAGCGGGAGAAGCTGTCCGCCCAGCTGGCGACCGAGGAGAAGCGCGCGGCGGCCCAGCTGTCCCTGCGCACCGCCGACACGGTCGACGCGAACAAGTACGACCCGGCCGACTACGGCGCGGCGACCAGCATGCTGGCCAAGGCCGACGCCGAGATCAAGCAGGGCAACTGGGCGGCCGCCCAGGCCAGCCTGGACGTGGCCAAGCAGCGCGCCGACCACGCCACCGAGGTCTCCAAGCCCAGCTACGAGCAGGCCGAGCAGGCGCAGCAGAACCGCGCCCGCGACGAGGCGCTGAAGCGTGACGCGACGTCGCTTCCGGGCGTGACCGTGCGCCCCGAGCAAAAGGGCGAGCTGCAGCGGCTGATCATCGCGGTGCAGGATCTGTTCACCCGCAACCAGACCGCGCTGGCGCCCGGCAAGGACGGCGCGCTGGACCCGATCGCGCAGCTGGTGAACAAGTACCCCAGCTACCCGGTGCAGATCGTCGGCCACACCGACAACCGCGGCAAGGTCGGCGAGCTGATCGCGCTGTCCCAGGCGCGGGCACAGGCGGTGTTCTCCGCTCTGGTGGCCAAGGGTGTGGACGCGAAGCGCCTGATGGTCAGCGGTCAGGGCCCGAACGAGCCCGTGGCCGACAACCGCAGCCCCGCGGGCCGCGCCAAGAACAGCCGCGTCGAGATCATCTTCCTCTATCACTAGAAACAACGGCGGAAGCGCCCGCGGAAGCGGCGCGAACGTCTGCTGCGCTGGACGCGGCTCCATGAATCCGGACCAGAGCATCGGTCCGGATTTTTCATTTGGCGCCCTCTTGCTCTGGCGGCGGATCCGCGGGAATTTGGCCGGCGTGGGCCGTTCTTCATGGCGGGGAGCTGGGCATTGCAAACGGGGGCCGGCGGCTTAAGCTGATCGGATTATCTTGAACTTGACGCGGGAATACGGGAGCGCGTCGATGATCCTCGGCTTCGCCGGGCGAAATCGACGAGGGTGCGGGCGGGACCAGGGTTCCTGCCTGATCATCGTGCTGGCGGCAGCGCTGGCCGCGGTCGGCGCCTGCAGCAAGTCGCCATCGAAGCCAGCCAGCGACGGCGGCATGGACATGTCGATGAGCGAGGGCGGCAAGTCTGACGCCGCCGACGCCCCGAAGGCGTGCATGGACGACGGCTCCCGCAACAAGGACAAGGGCCTGGCCTGTTCCTGTGATGCCCAGTGCAAGAGCGGCTTCTGCGTCGACGGCGTGTGCTGCGACAAGGCTTGCAATGGAACGTGCGTGACCTGCGCGCTGGCGACGTCGCTGGGCACGTGCCACCCGATCGTGGCCGGCAGTCCTCCGCGCAGCACCAGTGACTGCGCCAAGACCGACGCGTCGACGTGCGGACTGGACGGCATGTGCGACGGCACCGGTCAGTGCGAGCGCTACCCGGCGGGCACGTCGTGTAAGGCCGGAGGCTGCTCCGGTGACGCGGTCACAGGGCGCTACCAGTGCGACGGCAACGGGACCTGCAAGCCGGCGGCGTCGACCGTCTGCGCGCCGTTCTCGTGCGATCAATCGACGAAGGCTTGCTTCGACGACTGCTCGTCCGACGCCGATTGCGTCGCCGGCCAGACCTGCCGCAACGGCAGCTGCGGCGTGAAGATGCTGGGCGCCTCATGCAAGGCAGACCCCGAATGCGCCTCCGGTCACTGCGCCGACGGTGTGTGCTGCAACGTCGCCTGCAACACCGCCTGCCGCAGCTGCGCGATGGTCGGCCACGTGGGCACCTGCTCCCCCACCCCGCAGGACCAGCCGCACGCGCTGTGCGGGGTGCAGGATTATTCCACCTGCGGCACCACCGGCCTCTGTGACGGCTTCGGCAGCTGCTCGAAGTTCCCCGCAAACACGCCGTGCGGCACCGCCGCCACCTGCTCCGGCAACACCCTCGAGACGGCCCAGACCTGCGACGGTCAGGGCACCTGCCAGCCGCCCGAGGCCCACACCTGCGCCCCGTTCCGCTGCACGAACGGCGCGTGCACGTCGTCCTGCACCGTGGCCACCCAGGCGGTCGACTGCGCCGACAACACCGCCTGCGTGAACGAGAGCTGCGGGCCGAAGCCCGACGGCCAGACCTGCAAGACCGACGGCGAATGCCAGAACAACCACTGCGTGGACGGCGTCTGCTGCGACAGCGCCTGCACCGGCGCCTGCCGCAGCTGCAGCCTGAGCAACAGCATCGGCAAGTGCACCGACGTGGCGGTCGGCTCGCCGGATCCGCGCCAGATGTGCGCCGACCAGGGCGCCGCCTCGTGCGCCACCAACGGGAAGTGCGACGGCGGCGGCGGTTGCCAGACGTACCCCGTGGGCACGACCTGCGCCGTGGAGAACTGCACGAACGACGTCTACACGGGCCCCTCCACCTGCAACGCGTCCGGCCAGTGCATCCAGCCCACCTCGCTGCCGTGCAACCCGTACCACTGCAACGCCACCAAGTGCTTCGGCGCCTGCACCAGCAGCGAGCAGTGCATCCCCCCGAACAGCTGCGGTCAGAACGGGAACATCAGCTCGTGCGGCCCCAAGCCGCGCGGCGCGGACTGCTCCAGCGACAACGAGTGCTCCAGCACCCATTGCGCCCAGGGCAAGTGCTGCGACAAGGCCTGCACGGGGGCGTGCAAGGCCTGCGACCTGGCCGGCTCCGAGGGCACCTGCAGCGACGTGCAGAGCGGCGCCGACCCCCAGGGTATCTGCATCGCCACCGCCCAGAGCACCTGTGGCACCACGGGCATGTGCGCCGCCGGCCAGTGCGCCCTGTACTCGAACACGACCGTCTGCAAGCCGGGGAAGTGTGAGCCGGGCGGGCCGCCGTCCTCGGCGCTGACGCCGCCCTCGCGCTGCGACGGCGCCGGCACCTGCGTCACCCCGATCGATCAGGGGTGCGCCCCGGGGCGTTGCGACACCACGGCCCTGATGTGCGTCAACACGTGCACCACCAACGCCGACTGCACGAACCCCAACACCTGCGTCAACGGCTCGTGCGGCCTCATCCAGAAGGGCGGCACCTGCAGCAGCACGAACCAGTGCGCCGCCGGCCTGAGCTGCAACCACGACAAGGTCTGCTGTGACCAGACCTGCAACGGCGTCTGCGAGACCTGCAAGCCGCCGGGCGGCGCCGCCGGCACCTGCACGGCGGTCGCGGCCGGCCAGACGGATCCCTCCGGGATGTGCGTGGCCACCACCCCCAGCAGCTGCGGCACGAACGGCAAGTGCACCGGCGACAACAGCGCCGCCGGCACCGATCGCTGCCAGGACTGGGACAGCTCGAACAGCTGCCAGGCGCAGTCCTGCACGAACACCGGGCCGAACGGCGCCGGCATGCTGACCAACCAGGCGTTCTGCGGCGCCGGCGCCAACGCCGGGACCTGCTTCGTCTCGACACCGCAGGCTTGCGGCGGTGGCGTCTACAAGTGCCTGAACGCCACGCAGTGCCGGACCTCCTGCGACACGGACAACGACTGCGCCGGGGTGACCTGCAACACCGTCACGCATGTCTGCGGGACCAAGCAGCCGCAGGGCGCGATGTGCAACAGCGCCGCAGACTGCGTCTCGACGGCCGCGAACTGCGTCGACGGCGTCTGCTGCAACAGCGCCTGCTCCGGGACCTGCCAGTCATGCAACCTGATGGGCTCGGCCGGCACCTGCACGTCCGTGACCTCCGGGACCGTCGACGGCACCTGCCCGGCGGCGCCGGCCGGTACCTGCGGAAACACCGGCAGCTGCGCTCCGGGCGGCGTGTGCGCCAAGAGGGGCAGCTCCACGATGTGCAGTGGGGCGATGTGTATGGGCTCATCCAGCGTGATCCTCGCCGCCTTCTGCAACGGTACGGACAGCTGCCCCACCCAGAGTGCCATGTCCTGCGGAGCGGCCTCGTGTTCCAACAACACCTACACGCCGGCCGGCACCTGTAGCGGCGGCGCCTGCTCCACGCCCGCTGCGGTCGCCTGCGCCTCTGCGTCCTGCAGCAACAACACGTTCACGCCGGCCAGCACCTGCAGCGCCGCTTCCGGCTGTTCCAACCCGACTCCGGTCGCCTGTCCGGGCGCTTCATGCAGCGGCAACACGTTCACGCCGGCCAGCACCTGCAGTCTGCCCGGAGGCTGTTCGACGCCGACCCCGGTCGCCTGCGCGCCCGCCTCCTGCAGCGCCAACGTGTTCACGCCGGCCAGCACGTGTAGCTCGTCCGGCTGCTCCACGCCCACGCCAATGACCTGCCCCGGCGCGATGTGCTCCGGTAGCACCTTCACGCCGGCCAGCACCTGCAGCACCTCGGGTTGCTCCACGCCCACTCCGGCAGCGTGTCCGGGGGGCTTTGCCTGCTCCGGCACGACCGGCTGCTACACCAGCTGCTTCGCGATGGACGGCATGACGCCCGACTCGACCCGCTGCGCCGCCGGGCTCACATGCGGAATGGACGGCATGTGCAGCAGCGGTGGCGGCGGCGGGGCCGGCGGGGCGGGCTGACCGCGCCTGCGTTCCTCTAACCGGTAGATTCCACAAGGCATTGTTCGCCGAACGGCGGGGCCTTTCTCTCCATCGACGGGGGTGTTAACTTCCCCCGCTCGTGGTCGCCGCGCCTCACCGACCATCACCCGCGGGGGTGACGTAAGAGCAGATGCCAACTGTCCGCGAATACGAAGCCGCGCTGAGCAAGAATCCCGCCGACACCGAGGCCTTCGTCGGTTTGCGGAAGGCTTTCCGGCAATCGAAGGAATACGACCGGCTGATCACGCTGTACGAGACGCGTGCCCAGGCCATCGAGGACGGCGCGAAGGCGGCGGAGCTGTTCTATCTGGCCGCCGAGCTGCGCCTGGACCAGCTGGGCGACACCGAGGGCGCGGAGGCCGATCTGGCGAACGCCGTTCATCGCGACCCCAGCCACATCCGCGCCGCGGCCCGCCTGAAGGATCTCTATCGCGAGCAGGGCCGCACCGCCGAGTACATGGAGATGCTGGAGCTGGAGGCGGTCGCGGTGGCGCGCTCGCGCGATCCCCAGCGCCTGGAGGAGCTGGCCAGCGAGATGGGCCAGCTGTTCGTGAACCACTTTACCCACCTCGAGCGTTCGATTCACAGCGCGCAGCGGCCGGGGAAGCTGGCCGCCGACGACGTGAAGTCGATCGAATCGGCGCGGAAGATCTACCGGGCGCTCGGTGACTTCCCCAGCGTGGCGCGGCTTTACGATCTCGAGCTGGAGGGCACGACCGATCCCAAGCGGCGCGCCGATCTGCTGTTCGGCCTGGGCCGGGTGCTGGCCGAGAAGCTGGACGATCTGGACGGCGCCGCCCAGCGCCTGTCGGAGGTGATCCGGCTGCGCGCCCGCGACGAGAAGGCGCTGGAGCTGCTGGCGTCCGTGTACGCGAACCCGAAGTGGGCCAGCCCCGACGGCGCCGACAAGGCCGCCGCCATCTACTTCCAGCTCGCCCGCCGCCGGCAGGAGGCCGGCGACACCGAGGGCGCCATCGCGGCCCTGCGCCGGGCGCTGGCGGCGGTGCCGGGCCACGCCGAGGCATCGGACCTGATCGAGCGGACCTACTACGACGCCCGCCGCCTGCAGGATCTGGATCGCTACTACCGCGAGCGGGTGACCGCGGCGCTGAACCAGGACGACCGCATCAACTTCCTGTACAAGCGCGCCCAGCTGGCCGAGGGCGATCTGGGCGACATCGCCGAGGCGCAGCGCATCTACAACGAGATCGCGACGCACGAGGAGCCGGGCGGCCCGGCCGGCGAGCGCCTGGCCGAGCTGTACGCCGCCGGGCAGGACTACGGCAAGCTGGCCGAGCTGCGCGAGAAGCAGCTGGGCCTGATCGAGGACCCCGCGCATCGCGTGCGGCTGATGAACGAGCTGGCGCAGCTGTACGGCGACCGCCTGGGTGACCGCGATCAGGCCGCCGTCTACCTGCACGCCATCTTGCAGCTGGAGCCGGGGAACCTGCCCGCGCTGACCGCCTACGCCGACCACTTCCGGGAGAAGAACGACTGGCCGGCGCTGGTGGACCTGCTGGAGTTCGCGCTGGAGCAGGCCCGCGCCCTCGGCGTCGAGCCCGACGAGCAGGTCAAGCGCCTGGAGGAGATCGCCCTCGTCAGCGAGAAGAACCTGAGCGATCCCGAGCGGGCCGTGGCGGCGTGGCGCCAGGTCGAGGACCTGGATCCCACGCACGCCCGCGCCCGCGAGATGCAGAAGCGCATCCTGCTGAAGGCGAAGCGCTTCGACCAGATCGTCCCCATCCTGGCGCGCGAGGCCGAGGCCGCCGAGGACCCCAACCAGAAGATCGACATCCTGCGCCGCATCGCCCAGATCGAGCGCGAGAAACTGGGCGCGCCCGACCAGGCGCTGCAGATCTATCAGCAGATCCTGGCGCTCTCGCCGCGCGACCCGGTGGCCCTGCGCGCGATGGTGGAGATCTACGAGCGCGAGGGCGACTACCTGGGCCTGTCGGCCGTGTTGCGCGATCAGGTCGACGTCGCCTCCACCAAGCAGGAGCGCGTCAGCCTGCTGCGGCGGTTGCTGGTGATCTACGACGAGCGGCTGGACAACGTCGACGACGGCGCCTGGGCGGCCAGCGAGGTGCTGAAGCTGGTGCCGGGCGATCGCGACACGCTGGCGCGTCTGGAGGACCTGCTGTCCCGCGCCGGCGATCACGCGGGCCTGGTCCAGACGCTGGACTATCACGCCGAGCACGCCGGTTCGAACGACGAGCGCATCCAGGTGCTGGCGCGCGCCGCCGAGCTGCTCGACTCGACGCTGAACGACGCCGCGCGGGCCGCCGAGCACTGGGAAGAGGTGGCGCGCCTCGATCCCGAGGACGCCCGCGCGCTGAACGCGCTGGGCGGCATCTACAGCCGCCTGGAGCGCTACGCCGATCTGGCCCGCGTGCTGGACGCGCAGATCGAGCGGCTGGCCGCCGACCCGCAGCAGCAGGCCGAGTACCTGCGCCGCCTCGCCGAGCTGACGGAGATGCAGCTGGACGACCAGCGGCGGGCCCAGCGGGCCTGGGAAGCGCTGCTGGAGATCATCCCGACCGACATGCCCACGCTGGAGGCGCTGGCGCGCATCTACGCCGACCACGAGGAGTGGGCCACGCTGGTCCAGATCCTGGAGCGGCAGATCCCGCTGGTCGGCGACACCGCCCGCGCCGTCGAGATCGCGCTGCGACGCGCGGACATCCTGGACACGAACCTGGACCGGGCCAAGGACGCGGCGGCGGCGCTGGAGCACCTGATCGCCGAGCTGGACCCGCGCAGCTGGGAGGCGCACGACCGGCTGCGCGAGCTGTACGAGCGCGACGACGACTGGCCGCGCGCGGTGAAGATCGCCGAGCGCCAGCTGTTCCTGATCGAGGTCCCCGCCGAGCGGCTGCGGCGCGCCCTGGAGCTGGGGGCCCTGATCCGGGATCGCCTGCGCGACGAGCACCGCGCCACCGCCGCCTTCGAGCGCGCCCTGGAGATCGATCCCCGTAGCCTGGAGGCGATGCGGGCCCTGGCGCCGCTCTACGAGTCGACCCGCGACTGGCAGCGCCTGATCTCGCTGTCGGAGCGGATCCTGGAGCAGACCGAGGACCAGGACGAGCGCTACGCGCTGATCCAGGACATCGCCGAGATCTCCGAGCAGCACCTGCAGGACCCGAAGGGCGCCTTCGAGTGGTACCGGCGCGCCTACGTCGAGCGCCCCAACGCCGAGGCGCTGGAGCGGGTGGACGCGGCCGCGGAGCGCCACGGCCTGTACGAGGAGCTGATCGACGTCTACGAGGCGGCCCGGTCGCGCGCCAACGACGCGTTCGAGCAGATCGCGGCGTCGCTGAAGATCGCCTCCATCTGCGAGGACAAGCTGGGGGACGCGCCCCGCGCCTTCACCGTGCTGCGCGACGCCCTGCCCGCCGATCCCGCCGGCCGCCAGCTGCTGCCCCTGCTGGAGCGGATCGCCGAGAAGACCGCCAACTGGTCAGGCCTGCTGGACGTCTACGCGCGGGTGGCGCGCGGCCGCCCCGATCTGCGCGAGCGGGTGCAGCTGCTGAAGCTGCGCGCCGAGGTGCGCGAGAAGCACATGGCGGATCCGTCGGGCGCGCTGGACGAGCTGGTGCGCAGCTTCGCGCTTCACCCCGACAACGTCGAGACGCACGAGGAGATCTTGCGCCTGGCGGGCGTCACCGGCCGCTGGGAGGACGCGCTGAAGGTCGAGGCGCAGCTGTTCGCGCTGGCCGAGGATCTGCCGCGCAAGCTGAGCGTGGCCCGCCACGCGGCGGCGCTGGTCGAGAACGAGGTGAAGGATCTGATCCGGGCCTTCCGCGCCTACCTGAACGCGCTGCGCCTGGCGCCCGAGGATCCGGAGATCGTCGGGCACCTGTGGCGGCTGGCGGCCCGCATCGGCCGCTACGAGAGCGCCGCGCCGGTGCCCGAGCGAGCCCGCGAGGCCCTGGAGGCACTCGACGACGGCCCGCCCGACACCACTCCGGTGACCGCCGCCGATCCGGACGCGACGATGGCCGACGCCTCGCCGCTGGGTCTGGCGCAGGCACCGAACCCCGACGCGACGATGAACCTGGACGACGTCGTGGCCGAGCTGGCCGCGGCCGCCGCGAAGCCGGCCGACGGCGGCGACGCCGACGTCGAAGAGACGGTGGACGTGGACGACTCGGCGGTCATCGCCGTGGCGGTCGACACCGAATCGTCGGGCGTGCTGGAGGAGCTGGAGGTCGAGGACATCGTCGTCGGCGATGAGAGCGCGCCCTCCGCGCTGTCGCCTCCCGCCAGCCGGGGGACCGCGCCCCGTCTGCCCCCGCCCTCGCCCAGCCGCCGCCTGCCCTTCGCGGTCACCTTCGAGACGCCGTGGGAGGAGCTGGCCCAGGCCTACGACAACCTGCCCGCCCCCGACACCGACACGCGCCGCCGGTACCTGCTGAAGGAGACCGAGGTCTGGGAGCGCGGCCAGCGCGACGTGGACAAGGCGCTGGGCGTGCTGGCGCGCGCCTTCCGCCTGGACTCCGAGAACACCGCCGTACGCACCGAGCTGGAGCGGGTGGGCCGTGAGCACGACCGCTGGGACGAGGTCTGCGACGTCTACCTGAGCGCGGTCGACGAGTTCGCGCCGGCCGACCAGACCGTGTCGATCAACTACGAGGTGGCGCGCCTGCGCGAGTCGCTGGGGCAGATCGACAAGGCCGAGCAGCGCTACCGCACCATCGTGAACCTGAAGCCGGACGAGGGGCACGCCCTGGACCGGCTGGAGGAGATCACGCGCGAGGCGGGCCGGTCGGCGGACCTGGCCGAGATCCTCGAGCGGCGCACCTCGGGCGCCGGCGGGCCGCTGTCGTGGTCGGGCCGGCGCGCCAAGCTGGCCGAGCTGGCGGGCCTGTACGAGAAGCAGCTGGAGAAGCCCTACGAGGCGATCGACACGCTGGAGCTGCTGGTGTCGGAGTCGCTGGAAGAAGGCGCCGTCCCCGACGAGCGCGCCCGCGCCGAGACCATCGCGGCCTGCGAATCGCTGGCGCGGCTGTACGGGCGGGTCGGCCTGTGGAACAAGGTGATCGAGTCGCTGCAGCGTCAGGCCGAGCTGACCTTGAATCCGGCCGAGGTGCTGGCCATCCGCATGCGGGTGGCCGAGGTGTACGAGCGCGAGCTGGGGCAGAGCGCCCGCGCCGTCGAGGCGTTCGAGGCGGTGCTGGAGACGGCGCCCCGGAACACCAGCGCCCTGGAGGCGCTGGACCGGCTGTACGAGTCGCTGGGCCGATGGACCGAGCTGCAGACGACGCTGGCCCGCCGCGCCGAGCTGGCCACGGGCGCCGAGCGCGCCGCCGAGCGCATCGCCCTGGTGCGCCGCCGCGCCAGCGTGCTGGAAGAGCGCCTGGGCAACCCCGACGAGGCCGCGGCCGCGCTGCGCGACCTGGGGCCGGCCGCGCTGGCCGACGCCGCGCTGGGCACCATGCTGATCCGCAACCTGCGCCGGGCCGGCCTGTCGCACGAGGCGGCCCGCACGCTGGGCCAGCAGATCGAGGCCGCCCGCGCCCGCGCCGCCGGGCCCGGCGACATCGTGCCGCTGCTGCTGGAGCTGAGCGCCGTGCGCGGCGACGACCTGAACGACCCGGCCGGGGCGCGCCACGCGATCGCCGATGCGCTGGCGCTGGCGCCGGAGAGCGCCGCCGCCCTGGCGGCCCTGGCGCGGCTGGAGCTGAAGGAGAACCACTTCGCGGCCTACGCGGACGCGCGCCGCCGCGAGGCGCGCGCCCTGACCGACACGGCCGCCGCCGTCGAGGCGCTGCTGGACGCCGGGCGCGTGTACCGCGATCAGGCGAACGCCCCCGACGAGGCGCGCGCCTGCTTCGAGGACGCGCTGGCGCGCGATCCCCGCAGCGTCGACGCCCTGCGCGCGCTGGGCGCGCTGCACGCTGCCGCGGGCGCCTGGACCGAGGCGCGCGAGCAGCTGCGGCGGCAGCTGGATCTGGCCGACTCGCCCGAGGCGCGCGCCGGCATCCTGATCGAGCTGGCGCGGTCGATCTGGGAGTCGTCCGGCGACGTGTCCGAGGCGCAGACGTACGTCGATCAGGCCCTGGAGCTGGCGCCCGATCACCTGCCCGCCGTGCTGGCGGCCGCCGACATCTTCTACAAGGACGGCCAGTGGGCCGCCGCGGAGAAGCGGCTGACCGAGGCGCTGCGCCGGCTGCGCAACAACCCCGAGCAGGCGGCGCGCCTGCACGCGCGGCTGGCCGAGGTGAGCGAGCGGCTGGGCCGCACCGACGAGGCCTTCCGCGCGCTGGTGGAGGCCGACCGCCTGACGCCCGGCCAGCTGACCATCAAGCTGGCCATGGGCGAGAACCGCTTCCGCGCCGGCAAGTGGCGCGAGGCGGCCGTGTACCTGGCGCCGCTGGTCGATCATCCGGACGCCGCGAACCACGCGGACGAGGTGGCGGACGGCCTGGCCCACGCCGCCCAGGCCGAGATGAAGCTGCGCCGCCCGGAGCGGGCGCTGGCGTTCTACGAGTCGGCGCTGCGCCTGCGCGCGAACCATGCGCCCTCCGTGCGGGCGCTGGCGGATCTGGCGCTGGAGCGCGGCGATCGCGACACCGCGCGCGCCTATCTGGAGCGGCTGGTCGACGGGACGGGCGATCGCGAGGCGCGGGCCGCCGTCCTGGAGAGCCTGGGCGATCTGTACCGGCAGGCGGGGGAGAAGTCGCGCGCGCGCGACGCCTATCAGTCCTCCATCCGCCTGTTCGAGCACCCGACCGAGGCGCAGGTCCCCGTGCTGGAGAAGGCGCTGGAGCTGCAGCGCGAGAGCGGCGACGTCGAGGCGGCCGCGCACACCGCAAACGTTTTGATTCAGCTGGTGCAGGATCCGAAGGAGCGCGCGCGCCGGCGTCGCGAGGCCGCCAGCCTGATCGTGGCCCGCGGCGGCGGCGACGAGGCCCTGGAGCTGCTGGAGGCGGCCGCTGCCGACAACCCCGAGGACGACGCGATCCTGGCCACGCTGTGTGACGTGCTGATCAGCCAGGGCAAGCAGCGCCAGGCGGCCAAGCGGCTGGCCGAGGTGCTGCCGGCCCTGCCGCCGCCCGCGGACACGACGCAGGCGCGGCAGGCGCGCGCCGGCCTGTGGGAGCGCCTGGGCGACGCGCGCCGGAAGAAGGACAAGGCGGGCGCGATCGCCGCGTTCGAGCGCGCGCTGGAGCTGGACCCCGACCGCACGTCCGTGCGCACGGCCCTGGTGCACCTGTACGGCAGCCAGAGCGAGTTCGCGGACGCGGCGCTCGGCAACCTGCGCAAGCTGGTCGAGGCCGACCCGACCGACGTCGAGACCGCGCAGACGCTGGGCGAGGCGCTGGCGGAGCGAGGTCTGCTGGATCAGGCGCGGTGCCTCTACGAGCTGTGCGACCTGCTGGGCGCGTCCGCTCCGGCCGTCGACGCTTTTCTGCGGGCGCATCCCCTGCCCCAGCTGAAGCCCGACGACCCGTACCCGGGCGCGCTGAACGACGACGATCGGAACGTGCTGGCCGGCCCCGAGGCCCGCGTGATGAGCGCGGTGTTCACCCAGCTGTGGGAAGGCGCGCCGCACCTGCTGAACGAGCGGCTGGAGGACCTGGGCGTCACCGCGGACGAGAAGATCTCCCCCATGTCGGATCTGGACGTGGCCAAGGTCTACGTGGAGATCGGCAAGGCGCTGGGGAATCAGAAGACTACCCTTTACCTGCACAAGAATGGTCAGGCGGGACGGATGGAGATCGTCGTCCAGACGCCGCCGGCGCTGGTGTTCGGGAACGATCTGATCGAGGCGCCGCTGCCCGAGGCGCGGTTCGAGATCGCGCGGGCGCTGGAGCTGACGCGCCCCGAGTACACGTTGACGGCGGGCGTGCGGCCCAAGCAGTTCGCCGAGCTGTTCGGCAACGTGCTGCGCGCGTTCCACCCCCGGCACGTCAAACGGCGCGCCGGCGACGACGCGGCGGCCGAAGCGGCGGCCACCTTCCGCAAGAACGTCCCCTACAAGGTCTCGAAGCGGCTGGTCGAGCTGTTCCAGGAGATGGGGTCCACGAACTGGAGCGCCACCCGCTGGCGCCGGGCGGTCGCCGACACCGGCAATCGCGCCGGCCTGCTGCTGTGCCTGGACCTGCGGGCGGCCGTCCAGGCGGTGCTGCGCACCGAGAAGCTGGCGCCCGCCGCGACCGCGGCTGAGCTGCGCGCGCTGGTGAAGGAGAACGAGGCGCTGCGCGAGCTGATTCGCTTCGCCATCTCCGACGACTACTTCGCCCTGCGCGTGAAGCTGGGCGTGGCGGCCGCGCCGCCGCCGCGCAGCGACGCGAGCTGAACGGCAGGCCCCGCGGGGGCTGAAGCTGAAGCAGGTCCCAGGTCGGGACGGATCAGCGGGTGGCGGTCCGGCCAGCGCCGAAGGCGCGCACGCTCAGCCCGTCATCTTGTAGCGGAACGGCGGTGGCTGCGCGACCGGGCGGGCCTTATCGACGCCCCCATAGATCACCCGTAGCGCGCGCGACGGCGGGGCGAAGACCGGCCCCGCTGCCCCGGCGGCGTCGGGCTCGGGCAGCACGTCGACGTCCGACTCGGCCAGCACGTCGACGTCCGACTCGGCCAGCGCAGCGACGTCCGGCTGGGCCGGCGCGGCGACCGCCTCCAGCGTCGCCTCGTCATCGATGCGCGCCAGCAAGCTGTTGATGTCGTTCTGAAACTCGACCTCGGCCCGGATGTCGCCCGGCTGGACGAGGGCCCGTCGCACGTCCGCCGCCGCGATGAGAATCGATTGGTCAGGTGTCATTGGTCGTCCCCGTTCGGGCCGTGCCCAGTGTCGCGTTGCCGTACTGCTCGTGAGCGGTCGTGCTGCTGACCAGCAAGGGCCGTTCCCGCCCACCAGCCCCGTCGGATCCCCTTGCGACAGAAGGTATCGACCCGGAATTACGGATTCTTGAGGCGACCGCCATCACAGGGTGTCGGTTTGGCGCGTGGCGGAAATGTCGCGGGCGCGTCGCTTCCGCCACAGGTCGGGCCGCTGTCGAGATCGCAGTGAAGGGAAGCGCGCGATCGTCGATGCGCTGCGGATGCGAGACGACGATCAGGTGAGGACAGTGCGTCCGATCGGCTCTATCGTCTGGCGTCGGTGGCCGCCCATCCAGCATCCGACGACCGCGTGGCGCATCGTCCCCTGCTGACCCGTGAAGAGCGGTGGTTCGGCGGGGCCGGCGTCTACGGGTTGATAGCGATCCTGACGTCGCTGCCGTTCCTGTTCGCGTCGTTCCCGCCCTCGACCGATCTTCCCCAGCACATCGCCCAGATCAGGCTGGCGGCGGATGTCCTGGCGGGACGGGCGCCCGAGCTTCACATCACCTGGGCGGCCCCGAACAACCTCGTCTACGTTCCGCTGGCCGTGTTGTACGTGGTGCTTCCGGTGGGCTGGGCCGCGCGCATCGGATTGTGGGTGCTGGCCCTGGCATGGGCGCTGTCGTCGACGTGGCTGGCGCGGCGGCGCGGCCGCAGCGCTGCCGCGGGGGTGCTCGTGGGGTTGCTGGCGTTTCAGGCCGGGCTCTACTGGGGCTTTCTCAACTTCCTCCTCGGCTGGCCGCTGTTCGTCGCGTGGCTGCAGCTGCTGCAGGCGCCGCCGAGAGACGAGAACCTTCGCAGGCGCGCCGCCCTGCTTGGCCTGCTGGCGCTCGGCCTGTACGGTGCGCACCTGCTGTGGTTCGCGGTCGCGGCGCTATGGGCGCTGGTGCAGGGGATCCAGAGCCGGCCGCCTGCGAGAGAATGGGCGCTTCGCGCGGCGTGCCTGGTGCCCGGCGCGGTGCTGGCGGCGCGGTGGTATCCGACCCTGGCGGCCAGCCGCGCGCTGTTCCCCACCAGTGCCGTCTGGATCTCGATGCCGTGGCAGCGGCTGACCCCCGCGGGCCTCGCCGGGCTGGCGATGGGCGGACTCGCCGGGCCCTGGCCGATCGCCACGGGCGCGGCGCTGCTGCTGTGGTGCGCCGCCGCCGTGGTGACGCGGCGGCGCGACCTGACCCGCGAAGCGGATGGCACGTTGCTTCGGGCCGCGGCGCTGCTCGGCCTGGTCGCGCTGCTTGCGCCGGACGGATACATGAACACCATCCTGTTCGCGCAGCGCTGGGGGCCCTGCGCGGTGGCGCTGCTGGTCATCGGCCTTCCGGCGCCGCGCCTGCCCAGGCCGGCCCGCATCGCGACCGCCCTGGTGGCGGTGGCTTCCGTCGCCACCAGCGTGGCCTGGCGCTCGTTCGACAGCGTCGAGATGGCCGGGTTCGCGGAGGCCCTGGCGGCAGCCCGCCCGGCGGCCCGCGTGCTGGAGATGGACACGATCGGGACCAGCCAGTTCCTGGGTGAAGGAAGACCCTTCATGCAGATGATGGCCTACCTGCAGGCGAAGAACGGAGGCGTCCTGAACTTCTCTTTCGCCGAGCACGGCTCTGCCCTGGTGGCCAATCGCGAGCCCCGCCGGCCGCCCTGGACCCCCGGCATCGAATGGCACCCCGAGCGGGCCACGACCCAGGACCTGCTGCAGTTCGACACCCTGCTGATCAACGCGACGCCGGAGATGCACGCGCGGATCGCCGGCCAGGGCCCCGTCACCCCCCTCACCAGCGACGGACGGTGGCGCCTGTATGAAGTCCGCCGCCCTTGACACCGCCCTGTAAGGTGCCGTAGAGACTGCGCTGTTTTCCATCGCGAGGATGGCGGAACTGGTAGACGCACTAGCTTGAGGTGCTAGCGGTTAACAGCCATAGGGGTTCAAGTCCCCTTCCTCGCACCCCCCAAGTCCCTGCCACCTCCGGACCTTCCTCACCGGTGGTGGCAGGGGCGGATAGCCGCCGGATCCCCCGGGGAGTTTAGGGTCGGTCGCCGGTGTTCGTCCTGCCGTCGCGCCTAAACCGCCGGCCCGGCGCCCCCGGCCGGTCGATCAGCCCAGGCTGCGCGTCGTCCTGCGCTCGCTGAACCGGATTTTGCGCCCCGTGTCACTGGGTCGTGATGACTGGAGACCGAGAGATGCTGAGAGTCACGTTTCCCCGGACGATCGGGCAGGTGGCTGCCTTGCTTGCCGTCGCCGCGGCCTGCGGCGGTAGCGGGGGCGCGGGCACGGGCTCGGGCGGGAACCAATCGGGCGGGGGCGCCTCGGGCGGCGCCGGCGCGGCGAAGGGTGGCGGGACGGGCGGCGCGACGGGCTCGGGCGGCGCCGGCGCCGTGGGGGGAAGCGGAGGGTCCGCCATGGGGAGCGGCGGACGTGCGACCGGGGGGGCCGCGTCGGGCGGCACCAACGGCAGCGGCGGCAGCGGCGGCAGCGGCGGCAGCAACGGCAGCGGTGGCAGTTCGGGCAGCGGCGGCGCTTCCCCTCCCGCCACCGGGCCCTACCTCTTCAAGAGCGTCCGCACCGGCGCGAGCGGCGGCTTCGTCGTCGACGTGCTCTTCAACGCCAAGGAGAAAGATCTCATCTACGCGAAGACGGACATCGGCGGTGTCTACCGCTGGAGCCCGAGCGACGGCACCTGGCTGCAGCTGATGAACTGGGTCGGGGCGAGCGACTGGAGCTACACCGGCACCGAGTCCGTGGCGACTGATCCCGTCGACCCGGATCGCCTCTACATCGCGGCCGGGACGTACACGAACGGCTGGGATCCGAACGACGGCGCGATCCTGCGCTCGACCGATCGCGGGCAGACGTTCCAGGTGACCAAGATGCCCTTCAAGATGGGCGGCAACATGCCGGGCCGAGGGATGGGCGAGCGCCTGGCCATCGATCCCAACGACGACAGCATCCTGTACTTCGGCGCGCGCGAGCAGCAAGGCCTGTGGAAGAGCACCGACTACGGCGAGACCTGGAACAAGGTGGCCAGCTTCCCTGACGACGGGCCTTATGAACAGGATCCGAACGACACCAACGACTACCTGGATCATGCCGTGGGCATCCCGTGGGTCGTGTTCGATCCCACGTCGGGCACGGCCGGTTCGCCCACCAAGACGATCTACGTCGGCGTGGCCGAGAACGCCCCCGGCAAGCCGAACCTGTACCGGAGCACGGACGCCGGCGAGACCTGGGAGGCGATCCCGGGGCAACCCTCCTGCGCGGTCTCGGGAAGTGTCGTCACCTGCACCGGTGGCGCGACCTGGGACATGAGCAAGACGGGGGACGACGGGACGCTGCAGTGGAACAGCACCGGCTACCTTCCCCATCAGGGCAAGGTCGACGCGGCGGGGACGCTGTACGTGACGATGAACGACTTCGCCGGGCCCTACAACGGCAACGTCGGCGACGTCTGGAAGTTCGAGCCGGGCAGCGCGAGGTGGACGATGATCAGCCCCGTTCCCGGCGCCATGTCACCGGCGAACCTGTGGTGGGGGTACGGGGGCCTGGCCATCGACTGGCAGCATCCGGGGACCCTGGTCGTCGCCGCCGTCAACAGCTGGTGGCCCGATGGGAACCTGTGGCGCTCCACCGACGGAGGGGCGACCTGGACCGCCGGCTGGGAATTCAACGGCTACCCCAACCGGACGGTGCGCTGGACGATGGACATCGCCACCGCGCCCTGGCTGAACCTGGGGGTGACGAACGCCAGTCCGCCCGATCCGCTGGTCAAGGTCGGCTGGATGATGGAAGGGATGAACATCGACCCCTTCGACTCCGACCGCCTGATGTACGGAACGGGCGAGACGCTGTACGGGACGACCGACCTCACCGACTGGGACCGCGGCACCCCCTTCACCATCGCGAACATGGCGGTCGGGATGGAGGAGACCTCCGTCCTGGGGCTGGTGAGCCCGCCCAGCGGCGACGCCCACCTGTTCAGCGTCGTGGGCGACGTGGGCGGCTGGCGCCACGACGATCTGGACAAGGCGCCGTCGACCAGCTTCACGATCCCCACCTCCGGGACCAGCAACGACATCGACTTCGCCCAGCTGAATCCGCAGTTCATGGTGCGCGTGGGGACGGGCAGCTCGACCGCCACGCCGCCCTACCACGGCACGGCGTTCACGAATGACGGCGGCAAGACCTGGTATCAGGGGAACGCGGATCCCGTGGCGAACAAGGGCGCCGGCACGGTGGCGGCGGCCGCCGACGGCAGCCGCGTCGTCTGGGCCAGCAACGACGCCAGCGTCCCGGTCTCGGTCTCGACCGACAACGGCAACTCGTGGCAGGCGAGCGCGAACATCCCCAACGGCGCCGTGGTGGCCGCCGACCGGATGAACGCCATGAAGTTCTACGGCTTCGCGCAGGGGAAGTTCTGGGCCAGCAGCGACGGCGGGGCCACGTTCACCGCCTCGTCAGCCACCGGCCTTCCGGCGGCCGGAAAGCTGAAGGCGGTCTTCGGCAAGGAGGGTGAGGTCTGGTTGACGGGAGGCATGCAGGTGACCGGCGGCTCCACGACCTGCACCGTGTGCGGCGTGTGGCGCACCACCGACGGCGGCGCCATGTTCACCAAGCTGGGAAACGTCAGCAAGGCCGACGCGCTGGGCTTCGGGATGGCCGCGGCCGGCGCCGCCGGTCCCGCCGTCTACCTGGCCGGAACGGTGGGCGACGCCGAGGGCCTGTTCCGCTCGGACGACAGCGGCGCGACCTGGACGAAGATCAGCGACGATCAGCACCAGTTCGGCACGGTGCAAGTCATCACGGGCGACCCGCGCGTGTACGGCCGCGTCTACGTGGGGACCAACGGCCTGGGCATCATTTACGGCGACATCGCGAAGTAGGTAGGTCACTTCTCATGCCAGCGAGGAAGCACAATGAAAGCAAAGCCCCTGCTGTTTGCGGCGTCGATCGCGGTCTTCACGGCCAGCTGCGGTGGCGGTGACGGCGCCGGTCCGACGACAGGAAGCGGCGGCACGAGCGGGGGAAGTGGCGGCAGCGCCTCGAGCGGCGGCAACACCGGCAGCATGACTGGTGGCGCGCCCGGCGCCACCGGCAGCGGGGGCGCCAGCAACTCGGGCGGCACGCCGGGAAGCGGTGGGCACACCGCCAGCGGGGGCGCCAGCGGGACGGGGGCCGTCATGGGTTCGGGCGGAAACCCGGGCAGCGGCGGCCTGGCGGCCAGCGGGGGTTCCCCTGGTAGCGGGGGCAGGGACGCGGCGGGGGGCGCCTCCGGGGGGCGCGCCGGGGGCCCGGGCGGCGCGACCGGCAGCGGTGGCGCGGCCGGCGGTGGCCCGGGGACGGGCGGACGGACCGCCGCGGGCGGCGCGTCCGGGACGGGCGGAATGTCCGCGGGCGGCGGCGCGCCAGGCGGCTACCAGCCATGCCAGTCGAACCCGTGCAACGTGTTGCCGCTGGGCGATTCCATCACCTACGGCGTCAACGACGAGGGAAACGGCGGCTACCGCGGCCCGCTGTTCGCTGACATCGTGGCCGCCGGTCAGAAGGTGACGTTCACGGGGTCGTTGATGAACGGGCCCACCACGGTCTCGGGGCAGACCTTCCCCAAACGGAACGAGGGACACAGCGGCTGGGGCATCTCGGAGGTCACGCCTTACAGCAACAACAACGCCGGCATCGCGACGCTGATCCCCTCCCCTGCCTTCAGCGCCGGCAGCGGCGGCACGCCCGAGATCATCTTGCTGCACATCGGCACCAACGACTCGGGCACCTATTCGTCGGCCCAGATGCAGACGGATCTGAAGGGCCTGCTCGACAAGCTGTTCACCGGCGCGCCCAACGCCCTGGTGGTGCTGGCGAAGATCATTCCCCTCGGGTACGACCCGAACAACGCCACCATCAAGTCTTACAACCAGGCGCTGCCCGGCATCGTTCAGAGCCTGGCGGATGCGGGGAAGCACATCGTGCTGGTCGACATGAACACCGGCTACTCCCTGTCGAACTTCGGGTCGGACAGCATCCACCCCAGCACGGCCGGCTACAAGTTCATGGCGGACAAGTGGTACGCCGCCATCGGTCCGCTGCTGCCGCACTAGCGAACAGAGCGGCGCCGGCAGGGCCCGGAGCGCCCGGCGGAAACGTGCTATACAACGGGCCCGGAAATTCCGATGGAAGTTCAGCTATTCGACAGCACGCTGCGGGACGGAACGCAGAGTGAAGGCCTCTCGCTCTCGGTCGACGACAAGCTCAAGATCGCGCGCCTGCTGGACGGCTTTGGCATCCAGTACATCGAGGGCGGCTACCCGGGCTCGAATCCCAAGGACGTCGAGTTCTTCCAGCGCGCCAAGTCGGTCAGCTTCCGGCACGCCAAGCTGAGCGCGTTCGGGATGACGCGCAGGGCGGGCGGGCGCGCCGACGCCGACCCCATCCTGGCGGCGATGCTGGCCGCCGAGACCCCCGCCGTCACCGTGGTCGGGAAGACCTGGACCATCCACGTCACCAAGATCGTCGGGACGACGCTGGAAGAGAACCTGGCCATGATCGGCGAGAGCGTGGCCTTCCTGAAGCAGCACGGCCGCGAGGTCGTGTACGACTGCGAGCACTTCTTCGACGGCTTCCGCGCCGACAAGGCGTATGCGCTGGCCACGGTCAAGGCGGCCGCCGACGCCGGCGCCGACTGGATCGTCATGTGCGACACCAACGGCGGCAGCCTGCCCAGCTACGTCACCGACGTGGTCCGCGCCGTCGGGGCGACGGTCCCCACGAAGCTGGGCATCCACACGCACAACGACTCCGAGCTGGCCGTCGCGAACGCGCTGGCGGCCGTCGAGGCCGGCTGCACGCAGGTGCAGGGCACGATCAATGGCTGGGGCGAGCGCTGCGGCAACGCCAACCTGATCTCGGTCATCCCGGCGCTGCAGCTGAAGATGGGCAAGCGGTGCGTCTCCGACGAACACCTGGCGCGCCTGACGGACCTCTCTCGCGCGGTCAGCGAGATCGCGAACATCCGGCCCCGCGCGCACGCGCCCTACGTGGGGCAGTCGGCGTTCGCGCACAAGGGCGGCATGCACGTGGCGGCCGTCGAGAAGCTGCCCGCCAGCTACGAGCACATCCCCCCCGAGCGGGTCGGCAACCGGCGCCACATCGTGGTCTCCGAGCTGGCCGGGCGCGGCAACGTCCGCATGCGCGCCGGCGAGCTGGGGATCGACGTGCAAGGCAACGAGAAGCGCCTGCTGGAGCACGTGAAGGAGCTGGAGAGCCAGGGCTACCAGTTCGAGGCGGCGGAGGGCTCGTTCGAGCTGCTGTCCCGCCGCAGCCAGCCCAGCTACGCCCCGCCCTTCGAGGTGCTGGACGTGGTGGTGCTGTCCGAGCGCCGGCGTGGCAACAGCATGTTCGCCGAGGCCACCATCAAGCTGAAGATCGGCGAGACGGTGGTGCACGAGGTCTCGGAAGGCTCGGGGCCGGTGCACGCGCTCGACGGCGCGTTTCACAAGGCGCTGAACCCGCATTTTCCGCTGCTGCGCGACGTGCGTCTGGCCGACTACAAGGTCCGCATCCTGGATCCGGACGCCGCCACCGGCGCGAAGACCCGCGTCTTGATCGAGGCCGCCCGCGGCGAAGATCGCTGGAGCACCATCGGCGTCTCGCAGAACATCATCGAGGCGAGCGCGCACGCCCTGGCCGAGGCGCTGGAGCTGCCGCTGGCCCGCCTGGCCGCCGCGAACGAAGCCGTCGCCGCCAGCCAGCGCGCCCACGCCTAGCCCGCCGCTGACCCGCGTCAGCGGTGGCAGTCGCGGGCCTCAGCTCTTCTGCGGGCCCGGGGCTTCGCCGGGCAGGGCCGGTTCCTTCTCGGGGGCGACGAACCGGGCGGGGACGCCCAGGACGGTCGAGCCGGGGGGCACGTTCTGCGCCAGGACGGTGTTCGCCCCCACGACGCTGTCGTCGCCCACCTGGATGTCGCCCACGATGCAGGCGCCCGGACCGATCTCGATGCGGTTCCCGATGATGGGCGCCAGCCGCTCCGACTTCCGCTTCAGCCCGATCGTCACCGAGTGACGGATGGTGACGTCGTCCCCGATGGCGCGCGAACCGATGAACACCGCCCCATGATGGGCGATGCGAAAGCGGCGGCCAATCTTCGCGTTGTACGGCAGGTCGATGCCCCACAGCGTAATCGCGCCGCGATGGGCGCCCCGGTACAGGATCGACAGCGGCGCCCGCAACAGCTTGTGGTTGACGTCCATGCGCCAGTTTCCGAACCGGTGGATGGCCAGCGCCCAGAACCCGGGTGACAGGGGATCGCTGCCGTGGGTCCGGAAGTCCTCCGCCAGCAGTGCCCGCAGACCGATGCCGGGCGGATTCGCGTTCTCGCTGCCTACCGGCAGCGCGCTGCCCAGATCGTCGTCCCCCAGCGCCGCCGCGTGGCTCATGTCGGGATCATCCGCGCCGGCACGCCCAGGACGGTCGCG
>Ga0105240_10000702_pt1 | contig 61289 bp, 43 predicted proteins | sample KBSC54metaG_FD_80426 | JGI IMG/M metagenome (GOLD analysis project Ga0105240, IMG submission 80426) | Corn rhizosphere microbial communities from Kellogg Biological Station, Michigan, USA - KBS C5-4 metaG | ecosystem: Host-associated > Plants > Roots > Rhizosphere > Soil | place: Michigan, USA... | reverse complement strand
TAAATTACACCCATGCACCTCACCATCACCGGATATTCCACCGCCCTGTTCTCCACCTGGTATTTCATCGAGGAATGGGGTATCCTTTTCGACGCAGGCGAAGGCCTGATCTCCGCATTGCTGCAAAAGAGCCGGAAGATCGACCAGGTATTCATCACCCATGCCGACCGGGACCATATCACCGGCCTGCTGCAATTTCTTCAATTGAATGCCCGTCCAGGCCTCCCTAACATACACTATCCAAAGGATTCCGGTTCCTTCCCCGCGCTGGAAACATTCTCCAAAAAGTTTGATCCCCACGTGGCCCGCACCGTCTGGACACCCATCACCGAAGGCGATGAAATAGCCATTACCAAAGACCTCTTCATAAGACCTTTGCGCAACGGACACGTTCCCGTAGATCAGCACATCATCAAAAGTCTGGGCTATCTGGTCGTCCAGTCGCGTAAGAAGCTCCGGCCCGAATTTGCCCATCTCTCCGGTCAGGAATTGCGACAGCTGGCAGAACAACAGGGAAGGGACAGCTTTTCTATGGCAGTGCGGGAAAATATCCTCGGCTATTCAGGTGATACACCCGTGGAGGATGGAGCAAAATGGGACAATACCAAGATCCTTATCCATGAAGCTACCTTTCTGGACAGCGGCGAACCCGTAAAAAACAGGGAGCATGGCAATAAGCACAGCACCCTGGAAGAAGTAATGGAAATGGTCAGCTCCATTCATATCGAACAGCTGATTTTGGGCCATTTCTCTTCCCGCTATTCCCCCGAAGACATCGACCGGGCCATCAGGGATCAATGTGAAAAATACGCCATCAACATCCCCGTCCGCCGCCTATTGCCTGGAGTGACTACACACGACCTGCTGAGCCAGCCGCCTCTTAATCAATGAGCAGGGACTTCCCCCCGAAGGCCGGCTGTCCCTGTCGACCAAACTGTCCCTACGGCCTATTAAATTTTCCCACCGGTGCGCTCGTCATGATTTTTATTTCTAGCTTCGATATAAAATAAACCATCCATATGATTTCAGCCAACACACCTTCCGGCCGGCGGAGGTTTTTAAAAGCCACCATCGGGGTAGCCACCGGAGCCACCGCATTGTCCATGCTGCCTGCTACCGCCTTTTCTCAACCATTTTTTTCTCCTGCCAGCGCCGCGGACAACGATCTCAATATCATTGGGCCTAAAGAAGGCTACTCCCCTCAGATAGGGACCCTCGTATCCATGATGACCTGGATGCGCACCATCATGCTCTATTCTGTCAAAGGGATGACCACCGAACAGCTCGACTTCCTCATCGATAATAAGGCCAACACCATCGGCGCCATGCTCTTTCACCTCGCTGCTACTGACGCCTTCTATCATGCCCACACGTTCGGCGGAGTAGATTGGGGAAAATGGGACAAGAGCCTGAACGACAAGTTCGGCACCGCTATGGAATTGGGAGACAATGGCCGTAAGAATATCAAAGGTAATAACCTCGACTTTTACATGAACCTGCTGCAGGACACAAGGGAAAAGACCCTGGCTGAATTCAAAAAGAGGGATGACCAATGGCTGCTCACGGTCGATGCCAAATGGCCCTGGGGTCCCACCAACAATTACTGCAAATGGTTCCATGTCTGTGAACATGAATCCAATCACAATGGACAGATAAAATTCCTCAAGAGCAGATTGCCCGGAGCCAAGGCGGGTAATGAATAGCCTGGTCCGCCCTTAGTTCAACACCGAATACTTCACATTGGTCATTTTCCCATTGGTGACGGAAAAGACGACAGTATCCGTATTGAAGTCCTTCAGAGTGGTCTGGAAAGTCCCCGTAATAGTGGTATGTGCGCTGTCACAAGCCGAGACCGTGAACAGACCGTCTTCATTGTATACATCCGTAAGCCAGCTGTTATTGCCAAGCGAGGTGCTAAAGGTAGTAAAGCCCTGCGTCGTCAGGCTTTCATCCACATCCGGTGTGGACGGGTCGTCTTCCGGGAAGGGGTTGAGCACATAGGGCTTGACCGTCATGCCACTGCCATTTGAGGTTTCTATTCCAAGGGTGATGATCACTCGTTGGGTCTTGTCCGTGGATATACCCCCGATGTCCATTCTTTTTTCATTGGTTTGTGTGCTGCGAAGGAGGGTGGCCTGGAAGATATTAAAAGTAGTTGCCTTGCCATTGACAGTAGCGGTAAAGGTTGAGCTGGAACTGCCGCCGCCGGAACCATCGCTCTTTTTACAGGCTGTAAAGTAAAGGGCCAGGGCGCCGAGCAGGAACGTAGCAGAAATTTTTTTCATAGATCCAGTTTTTTTATAGTTAATAGTTAGATACAGTATAACGCCGTCATTGAATGCTTAGTATTTATCCATATCCCCCTCGCTGGCAAATAATGGCCAGTTCTTATCCGGGATATGAGCTTCCCGCATCAGTAACACAATTTTTTTGACAATGTCCGGGTGTTGTGCCGCCACATTGTTCTTCTCCGCCAGGTCCTGGCTCAGATCATACAGCTCTAATGGGGCATCTGCAATATCATGGACATTCGATCGGACACCTTTCCATTTTCCCCAACGGATAGCCTGCCGCCCCCCATTTTCGTGGAACTCCCAATACAGGTAGTCATGTTGACGCTGGTGCATCGTGTCGCCGGACAATGTTGGCAGGATCGATATCCCGTCAATGGAAGGCCCCGGGTGCCCGCCTGCCTCCTCCAAAAAAGTAGGGTACAGGTCCCAAAAGGCGCCCGCAAATCCCGAGACAGCGCCGGCCCGGATCGTACCCGGCCAGCAGGCAATAAAGGGCACGCGGATACCTCCTTCATACAGGTCCCTTTTGATACCCTTCAACGGTCCATTGCTGTCAAAAAAATCAGGGTCATTCCCGCCCTCTTTATGCGGACCGTTGTCGCTGCTAAAGATCACCAGCGTATTGCGGGCAATACCTAAGCTGTCCAGCAAGGCCCGGACCTCTCCCACACATCTATCCAGTCTCGTGACCATGGCTGCATAGGCCGCATGCGGATAAGGCTCGAATGCAGCCTTCTCATAGCGGGGTGTCTCTGCCTGACTGCGCGGTGACTCATGGAACTTGCGTACATAATGTTCATATACCGTATCATGCGGTACGCTCAATGCCGCGTGAGGCAATGTATAGGAAAGGAATAAAAAGAAAGGCGCATTCTGCTGCTGCCGGAGGAATTCCAGCGCATGTCCGTGGATGAGATCCGCGGAATAAATAGCATCTCCCGTCTTGTTCTCCGCAAGCTCGACGTGCTGATCGTTCTGCCAGAGGTGATCAGGGTAGTAGTTATGCGCCTGGCTTTGACAGTTGTAGCCAAAGAAAGTATTAAATCCCTGTTTGGTCGGCACACCCGAAGAACCCGGATAACCCAGACCCCACTTCCCAAAGTCCGCCGTATAATAACCCATGTCCCGCAGCCGCCGCGCAATGGTCACCGTCGTGTCGGGAAGAGGGAATTGCCCCTCCGGCTGAAAACCCCGATTGCCACGGACAGGCGTATGTCCCGTATGACGCCCCGTCATAAAGCTCGCCCGGGATGGCGCACATACCGACGTACCAGCATAGAACTGGGTGAAGCGCATCCCATCACGTGCCAGCGCATCGATATAAGGTGTCTCTATTTTTTTCTGACCGTAACAACCCAGGTCCCCATAACCCAGGTCGTCCGCGAGGATAAAAATGATATTAGGCCGCTGCTGCCCGCTCGAAGAAATACAGATGAACAATGTCATCAGGGCAAAAAAGTATCTCATGCCCTAAATATACAAAACCCGCGTCGTAGCGCGGTTTTGAAAAGCTTACTGATTCACTCCAAACTCCTCCCATCCATACCTGCTTCATAAGTGTATAAGAAAATTACCGCTAAGAGTTTCCAGGTCATCAAACACACGCGCCCTGATGTCGTTTGCTCCCTGTGATAGCCAATCAACCAGGAAGCCGATTAACTCCAGCGTTGGAAAATTGGATATTTAGTCGTTCTTTTATCAGACAATCGCCTTGCCAATGAAAGAGCACACAACAAAGGATGGCCGGAAGTTCATGATCCGTCAACCCACAGAGGAAGACGCCAGGGACATCATCGACTATTCAAAAATGCTCTTCGCCTCCACCGACCAGGTGCTAACCACTCTGGAGGAATATACCATCACCGTCCAGCAGGAACAGACCTGGATCAGCAATTTCAACGAAGACCCCAATTCCATCATCCTCATCGCCGAGATGCAGCATCAATTAGCAGGTCTGTTGTTCTTTGTCGGCGGCTCCAAGAAAAAAAATGCCCACACAGGAGAATTAGGTGTCAGCGTACATCCGGCATTCCAGGGAGCTGGTATAGGACGACAGCTGATGGTGTCGCTGATACAATGGGCTCAAAATAACCCCGCCATCGAAAAAATATTTCTCAACGTTTTTGCAACCAACCAAAGGGCCATCCGCCTGTACAGGCGCCTTGGCTTTATTGAAGAAGGCCGGTTCGTCAGGGCCGTCAAACAGCCCGATGGGGAATATGTTGACGTGCTGCAGCTGTATATCATGACAAAATGAGTAAAAAATTGCTATATATCATATCGCCTTTTCTCCTCGGTTTCGGCTTTTGCCTGCATCTCACCTTAAACCTTATGCATGTGAAGCTGCCAGCTGATAGGATCCGGTGCGGTACAGGGATTGCTGTTTTCATGATTTTAGCGGCTTTCCTCTTAATTGGAGACCTCGTTCTAAGGATTTTTATAAGGGACGCAATTAGACTCTGGATCATAGAGATCGTAAGTATATTGCTCTTTTTCATTTTTGCTCTACGATGACCCGTTTCCGGTCATCCCGCCTCCCTACCGTCCATCCGTCAGTCCAATTTTCCCCACATCATTCATCAAATATTTCGCGGACATTTTAAGGCCATTTACCGAGATTTTCGCCCCTTTGGCCATATTCATCTGGACCAGCACATAAAGGCGGGGTAAATTTGCCGATCAACGTATAAAAATTAACCTCGTGAGAAAGTTGTTTGTTACATTATCGCTTTTCTTATCGTTTGCACTAGTGAGTATGGCACAGGCCCCTGCCGGACAAGGCGGTGGAGCTAAGCCAGCAGGCCCAGGCGCCCCTGGAGGAAAACCAGGCGGACCAGGTGGTCCAGGCGGCCCCGGAGCAGGCGGTCCCCCAGCTATTGGACGTGTGTACGGAAAAATCACCGATTCCACCGGTCAGCCGATGAGCCAGGCATCCGTGCTGGTAATGAAGTCCAGCGTCGACCCCACTACCAAAAAGAAGAAGCTCACGCTTCTCAAAGGCACAGATACAAAGGCCAATGGTGAGTTTGATCTGGAAGATCTTCCCATCGCCAGCCAGCTCGTGCTGAAACTGTCAGCTACAGGCTACAAGCCCCAGGACGTCAATTTTATGATCGTCCCCGCACAGGCTAAGTCCGCGCCAGGCAACGACAATAGCAACCCAATGGGTAATCTCCCATCCTTTAGCAAGGACCTTGGTATCATCAAAATGACCACCGAAACAAAAGAGCTCAGCACCGTCACCGTTACGGCAAAGACACCCGCCATGCGGCTGGACATGGATAAAAAAGTATTCAATGTGGACAGGAACATCGTCAGCGCCGGCGGTACCGCACAGGATGTCATGCGCAACGTGCCTTCCGTCAATGTGGACATCGATGGTAATGTCAGCCTCCGCGGCGCCTCACCCACCATCTTCGTGGACGGACGCCCCACCACCCTTTCGCTGGATCAGATCCCCGCGGACGCCATTGAAAGCGTGGAGGTCATGACCAATCCATCCGCTAAGTATGATGCTTCCGGCGGCGGCTCCGGCATCATCAATATCATATTGAAGAAGAACAGGAAGCAGGGTTACAATGGATCTATCTCCGCCGGCATGGACTCCCATGGCGCACCCAATGCTCTCGTAGGGCTCAATGCACGCCAGGGTAAGGTCAACGTCAGCCTCAACGGCATGTACATGGGTATGAACCCCAAGACAGTGGGTACTACGGACCGGAACTCTTACCTGGGGGATACGACAACACATATCCTGCAGAGTGACCTTCAACGGGGTAAAGGACATTTTATGTTCGGTCAGCTTGGATTTGACTTTTTTGTCAGCAACAAGACCACCCTATCCGCCTCGTATATCAAGGTGGGCGGTAGATTCACACCCACCGATGTCTCCCATCTGCAAACAGATTATATCACCAACAGCGGGACAAACACCGTATATTCCCTGAGGAACTCCAACTCGGTCCGTAGCTTTGACGTCAATGGCGCACAGGTAGGTATGAAACATCTTTTTGCCAAGGAAGGTCATCAGCTGACAGCCGATGGTTCGTATTTCCACGCCACTTCACATTCATCCGCGCAGTATACAACGGAGTACTATACTGGCGCACCCGGGACGCCCATCGATCACACCACCTACCAGGAAGTGGACGGCACTGCCAGCCCATCTTTTACCACCGTGCAGACAGATTATACCAATCCCTTTGCCAAGGTCAAGCTGGAAGCAGGATTGCGCGCCTCTTTCCAGACCCTGAACAACTTCATGGATACCTATAATACCGACCAGGACTGGAAGAACAAGGACATCACACCCTATGGCACCAGCAATTACAAGAGCACCAGCCGGGTATATGCAGCCTATGTAAACCTTTCCCATACCTATGGCAACTTCGGCTATTCGGTGGGTCTGCGTGCAGAAAGCTCCAACTACTCAGGCGACCTGCTGAATACAGGACAGCATTTCCATAACAGCTATCCTTTCGCCTTCTTCCCCTCCTTGTTCCTTAGCGAGAAGTTCAAGAACAACCAGGAGCTGCAGCTCAGCGCTACCCGCAAGATCAATCGACCTGGATTCTTCCAGCTGATACCTTACACCGACTATTCCGATACCTTGAATATCACCCGTGGTAATCCCAACCTCGTGCCCGAGTTCACCTATACTTTCGAAATGTCGTATATGAAGACATTCGCGCATAGCAACACCCTGCTCGTATCCGGGTATTACAAGTATACGTCCAATCTGATGACAAGATTCCAGGACAGCGGTGTCAACCCCATCGGACAGCCCGTGTTGATCAATACCTATGAGAATGCCAATAACGCGTATACTGTAGGTGGTGAGATCACGTCTACCGACAATATCACCAAATGGTGGGATATCACGGCCAACATCAATGTATACAATTCGCATATCAATACGGATAACCTGAAACAGGTATCCCAGGATGCCCGCTGGAGCTGGTTTGGCAAATTCAACAGCAATTTCAAGCTGCCCGCCGACTTCTCCATACAGGCCACCTTTATTTATCAGTCCAAGACGAATATACCGGCCAATCAGCAGCAGAACCAGTTTGGCCCGCCCGGATCAACAACACAAAGCTCGTCACAGGGTTATATCAAATCCTTCTATGGCTTCGATCTGGCGGTCAAAAAAAGCTTCCTGAAGAACAATGCGGCTTCCATTACGCTGAGCATGAGCGATATATTCCGCAATCGCGAATCGAGGATGTACAGCTTCAGCTCGATATTCAACCAGGAGTACGATCGTCTGAAAGACCCGCAGCTGTTCAGGGCAGTATTTGCCTACAGGTTTGGAAAGATGGACCTCAACCTCTTCAAGCGGAAGGATACCAACGCAGCAGGCCCCCCATCATTGGGTAACTAATACATACAAATACAAGAAAGCCCCGGATCGTCTCCGGGGCTCTTTTTTTAAGTGATTCTTTTACTCCACACTAAATATAGTAGTTAAAAATATTTCTTCTACCCGCCCGCCCAAAACCCCCAACACGATTTCTACGTTTATGCACTAAATCGTCCCATGACAAACTCTACATCATTCAGGGCCGCTTTATGTGCAGCTGCATTCCTCTGCATTATCAATGCAGCAAAAGCCCAATACCCCAGCTCCTGCGCATCCCTCGCATCACGTGCCAACAGCAATGGCCAGGCCACTTCCTGCCCCAACAACGGCGGCGCCATGGCTACGAACTTCCTCCTTACCTCCTATGCCAACGTTCCCGGCACTGCCAAGACAGGGAATCTCACACTGACCTATTCAGGCTCCAATTTATTGCTGACCCCTTACGCCATCACCCGCGTATGGCTCACCAGTTCAGGCACTTCGCTGGCCTCCATTCAGTTCGGTCCAGCCAGCCCTCCCAGCCTCAGCGGCGGCAATACACAGGTGAGCTATTGCTTCTATGGCACCAACATGGCCACCGTCGGAACACTATCTTTCGAGCTCACCAATCCGCAAACAGGAGTTGTAGCCACCATTTGCTCGTACGACGCATCCTGTGCCAGCAATTGCACAGTAGTAGCAACCCCCACGGCAGTACTGCTGCCCGTCTCCTTCACCTGGTTCAAAGTGCTTAAAACCACCGCCACATCCGTCAGGCTCGGCTGGGCCACAGGCCAGGAAGAGAACAATAAAGGATTCGAGATCCAACGCAGCAGCCAGGATAGCAATTTCACGACCATGGGCTTTGTCCCATCCTCCCATCCGCGCGGCAATAGCAGCAACAGCACAGAATACAGCTTCACCGACAACTATCCGCCGGCGGGACGGACACAATACAGGTTACGGCAAATTGACCTCGACAATAAATACGTCTATTCATCCGTCGTCACCACCGATCAGGGTCGTCCCACACAACAACCTGAGATGTATGGCGCTCATGACCGCATCGTCATCTCCCTCTCCGCCGCCGCCTCCTACGATGCGCTCGTATACGATACGCAGGGCAGGGTCATACAACAACGGCATTTCATCACGGCCGGCACGTATACTATCGCCAATCTATCCACCCAGCATGTTTATTATGTAACCCTTCAGGCGCCGGACGGCAGCAGGCAAACAAAGACGATCTATTTATATTAGGGATATCGCACCTGTTAGGGTATCACACCTGGGGACGCATCTTCCTGCTCACCCACAACACCCCCACTCCCATCACCGAAATGATGAGATACCCTATTCCTATCTGCATTTGCGAGGAGGGTCGAAGCAGCGCCACAATACCATAGCTCAGGATGGCCGTCAACGTATAACCCAGTCCTCCCGCCAGACCGCCCGCGATCCCCGCCGCACGCGGAAATCGCGCCAGGCAATACGTAAAGTAATTATTGAAGATAAATCCGGCCGTCACATGTACCAGAAATGCAAAACCTACCATCGTCCAAATAGTGGACACCCAGGTGGCGCCCACGATCATCAACACTACCAACACCGCCTGGATCGCATACGCTACCCTGTTCTTTGATTGAAAAGGCTTCCGGATCAACCCCTTCCCAAAAAATCCGCCGCACATCCAGGCCAATCCCAAAAGCAGCGATACATAGCCCGCCACAACAGGAGAAAAATGCATGACATGCTCGATCACAAAAGGTCCCGTCAGACTAAAAAGCATTATCGTCGCATAGCACAGCCCCAGCATCAGGATGCCATAATTGTAGTCCCGCGCAGAAAGAATAGTGCGATAATTTTCGAGAACATGCGAAATAGACAAGGGTATCTTCTCCCGGATCGTCTCACCCGAGAATGCCCACTGCAGGACCAGCAGCAGCAGCCCATAAACAGCCAGCGCATAGAAATTTGACCGCCAGCCGAAACTATGCTCCAGATACCCGCCGACAAAAGGAGCTACAATGGGACCCACCGACCAGACGATTGTCATCAGACTTATATAATGCTTCCGCTTGTCGCCATCATAGATGTCCGAGAAAAAGGCCCGTGTAGCCACCACGATAAATCCGACACAAAGCCCCTGCAGACAGCGCATCGCATATATAATAATGATGCTATGGCTCCAGGCCGTCACCAGGCTCGACAAGGAAAAGATCAGCAATGCTCCCAGGCTGATCCTGCGCCGACCGAATGTATCCAAAAAAGAGCCCGAGATCAATTGTGAAAGCCCATAGCTCACCAGGAATAAGGGCAGCGTCAATTGTACCTGTGATTGCGGAAGACCCAGCTCCTGCGCCATGGCCGGCATCGAGGGAAGATAAATGTCCGTACCAAAACCTGAAATAGGTACGACAAAATAAGCGACTATCGTGGCTATCTTATATTTCCCGGGCTGTAGTTTCTTTATGTCCTTCATCGCTGCGATTAACATGAAAATGCGAGTGTTTGTTCAACAAAGGTATCACCGTAAGAAATATTTTACAATATAAAAGTACTTTTATATTTTTGTAAAAGCTATTTCATAAATACATGAATGATATATTAGCCCCATTAGGCCATCTGGCCGGAGCATCCCGGTTCAAAAGGATCAGTGACAAGCTCTACATTGACGGCACCAGGATCTATAAGGACAGGGACCTGCCCTTCAAATCCACCTGGTTCTCCGTCTACTATGCGTTGGCCAGTGCCGAAGCCCCCCTTACCATCCTCGACATCGCCGAACACATCGCCTTCACCCATATCACCGTGAAGAACATCCTCCGCGAGATGGAAAACGAAGGGCTCGTCACGATCCGGCCCAACCCCAGCGACAAACGTTCCAAGCTTGTCTTTCTGTCCGCTAAAGGAAAGACCCTGCTTAAAAAGCTAAGACCACTCTGGGCCGCCATCTCCCGGGCGCTGGGCGATGTGTTCACGGCCGGTCACCCCGACATTGTCAATATCCTCAATAGAATAGACAGGACCATCGAAGAATACCCCATCCATCAAAGGGTCAACGAGCTGGACAAGGTCAACAAGATCACCGTCATCGATTACAGACCGCAGCTAAAGACAGCCTTCCAACAGCTCGTAAGACCCTGGCTCCTGGAAGTATTGAACGGCCGGCTGGAAAAAGAAGACGAGTTCGTCTTGGAACATCCCGATAAGGCCTATCTCGACACCGGTGGATTCATATTCTTTGCCTGTGTACAAAGCCCCCCCTCGAAAGGCCGGCCCCCAGCCCCCGGCATCAAAGGCAGCCCCAATCCCCCGGCCCCCGACATCGCCGGATGCGTCGTGCTGAAAAGGCTGAATGAAGATGAATTCGAATTTGCCAAACTGTATATAAAGAATGACTATCGCAACCTCGGCCTCGCCACCCGCCTCATCGAAAGATGTATCACCCGTTGCAAAGAGAATGAGGCCACCCGCCTCTGGCTGCAGACCACCCTCCGCATGCAGGCCGCGCATAAATTATATTATAAGCTTGGCTTTAAGGACAACCCCGCCCCGCCACATATGGCCGTCCTTGTAAGAACAGAAAAGATCATGAGCCTGGATTTATAACAATGTCCCATGGAACAGTCACCCATTTACATCATAAACACCACACCCGAAGACCTTCCTCTTGTCTACTGGCTCTTCGACCAGGCCATCTTTTATCAACGGCAGCACGGCTATCCCGCCTGGAGAGGCTATGAGAAAAGCGCCCTCTCCGCCGAAGTGGAACAGCTCCTCCAATATAAGGTAATGCAATACCACCATGTCCTTGCCATATTCAGCGTTACGTACAGCGATCCTGCCACCTGGGGAGAATGGGACACGGGCAAGGCTCTCTTCCTGCACAGGGTCATCACACATCCTCAATTCAAAGGACAGCACATCTTCAAAAAGGTCCGCGAATGGGCCCTTCAAACAGCCAGGGAAAAAGAACTCGACTACGTTCGGATAGACACCTGGACCGACAATCCCGCCATCATTGCCTTCTATGAAGGTTATGGCTTCCACGTCGTCGCTGCACGCGTCACACCCGACTCGCCCGAACTTCCCGAGCAGAACAGGAACCTCCGTGTCACCCTCATGCAGCTGTCCGTAGCTTAAACCCAGGCCACTCGGTCATCAGCCCAGGACAGCCCAGGCCTCCGCCCTCGACCGCCCCCCTGGTTTGCCCGCCCTAACCCGGCACCGCATACGCCTCCGCCACCCACTCAAATCCATCCCCTTGCCTGCGCACATGCCCCACACCCGGCCAGGGCAGATGATATGAAAATATCTTTGCCCTCTTCTCAGCCAGCACAGACAACACACGCCGGCGTGTAGCAGCCGCAAGCGCAATATCCGTATCACCCGAAAAACCCCATTCCGGATGCGGCGCCAGCAACACATCCGAGTGCAGCAGGTCCGCAATATGCACCAGCTCCTCTTCGCCGGAGAATACATGCACCAGCGTATGGCCAGGCGTATGCCCCTCCGCACGCTCCAGCCGTATACAACCCAGCAGCTCATCCTTATCGTTGACTAAATGCAGACGGGGCTTCAATGCCGCCAGCGTCCTGTGCGCGCAATCCAGCACCTGCCTTAGCAGGTCCGTATGATCCAGCGTGCTGTGACTGAAGTCAGGATGCTCTGATGTCCAGAATGCATGCTCAACGGCAGAAAGATATACCTCCGCATGTGGGAACACCGGTGTACCATCCTTATAAAATAAACCTCCGATGTGATCAGGATGCGCATGTGTGATGATAATATCCGTCACGCTGTCCGCGGCAATATCCGCATCCTTTAAAGATTGCGGCAGCCATCCCGACTCGCTACCCAGGTTCATGCCAAAACCCGTACCCACACCCGTATCCACCAGTATGGTTCGCGAACCCTTCCGTATCGCCAGGATGTTTATCGCCAGATCCACTTCCTTTGTGGATCGAAAGCTCCCCGCCAGCAAGCTATCCACCGCCGCGGGCGGACCAGCCGGCGCTACGTTCGGCTGTACAGGACTCATCCTGATCAGTCCATCTGTGATCACCGTTAGCTCCAGCTCACCCATCTGCCACCGGTGAAAGGGACGTGTGCCTCTCCCCGCCAGGATCTTTTCCAGCGGCAGCCACGCTCCAAGGCCTATCAAAATGCCATTCTTTAACAACGCTCGCCTTTTCATAATTATCTATTTGCTGCAAAATTATACCTGCCCTACCTTTGAAAAAAGTACGTACCAATTGGTATCCTGAGCACCAGAAGTATACTATTGTTAATTATCAACAGGATAAAAATGAAAAGCAAGCAAAAAAACATAGACCCCATGTGCAGCATCGACTATGCATTCCGTCGCATAGGGGGTAAATACAAAGCCCGTATACTGCTCTACCTGCATCGCAATGCCGTGCTTCGCTATGGACAGTTGCGCCGCAGCGTAATAGATATCACACCAAAGATGCTGACCCAAACACTTCGCGAGCTCGAGGAAGATGAGCTGGTACAAAGAACGGCCTATTCCGAAGTGCCGCCCCGCGTGGAATACACCCTGACAGACACAGGGATAAAGATGATCCCTTTTATAAAACTGCTGCGTGAATGGGGTGATAGACAAATGGCTAAGGCCAATATTCCCTCCCTTGCCGCACAGGAACGGGAGTCCGGGGAGGATAAGATTACCTGTCGCAATTGACCCTTAAGGGCATATATTACCCCTTTTTACCCATCCCCCACAATATAGTGGTTTGCATTTACGTATAAGGTATCGTACTTGCGCCATGAGATACGCCCCTTACTACCTCCTACTAACCCTGTATGCTCTGTGCCTGCATTCCTATGCCCAGCCCTCACACCTGAAATTCCAGCACCTGGGAAAAAACGCAGGTCTCACAGAGAGCAATATCACCTGTATCCTGCAGGACAGCCGGGGTTTTATGTGGTTTGGCACAAGAGATGGATTGAACAGATACGACGGATACGGGTTCACTGTCTATCGTAATGAGGAAGGGAATACAAAAAGCATCAGCAACAATTTTATCACCTGCATCATCGAAGACAAAAAAGGCAATCTCTGGATAGGTACCTGGGGCGGTGGATTAAATCGCTGGGACAGGGAAAAGAACAAATTTGTACACATCGAGGGACATCTTTCCAATGACTTTATAAACTGTCTTCTTCTCGACCACAGCGGCGAGTTATGGGTTGCCACCGATGGCGATGGCGTGTACAAGCTTGATCCCGCAACAGGCGCTTACTACACCTGGTACCTGAATGATGACAGGGACCCGTCCAGCCTTGGGGACAACGACGTGTACACCATCTTTGAGGACAGCCGGCAAAACATCTGGCTGGGCACCGCTCATGGAGGACTCAATCTACTGGACAGAACAAAAAACAATTTTACCCGATTCGTACACGACAGTAAGGACAATACTTCCCTCGCCGGCAATGCCGTCAAGTGCATTTATGAAGACATCCATCATCGTCTCTGGCTCGGCACACTGGGAAAAGGTCTCGATCTCATGCTGGACCAGAAGGGAAAGTTCCGTCACTTCCCCAATGTCTCACAGGATCCTTATAGTCTCATCTACAACGTCGTGCTATCCCTGGGCGGCGATGACGCCGGCAATCTCTGGATAGGCACCGACAATGGAGGGATCAGCATACTGGGACCCAGCCTCGATACATTTCAGATCTACAAACAGGACGACATCGACAAATACAGTCTTCACAACAGCTCCATACAGGCGCTCTATAAGGACAGACAGGGCAATATGTGGGTCGGCACGTACAGCGGCGGCATTGGTCTCTGGAAGAAAGGGCAGAACGATTTTCTGCACTACCGTCATTCATCCGACCCCGGCAGTCTCAGCAACAACGATGTATTGGATTTCCTGGAAGACTCCCATCACCGCATGTGGATAGGCACCGACGGCGGAGGCCTTGAATTGTTCGATCGTCATACGGGGACCTTCACCCACTTCCGCCACCAGGTAGGCAATCCCAATAGCATCAGCGGTGATTATATCCTGGCGTTACATGAAGACCCTCAGAACGCTCTCTGGATAGGCTCCTGGGGCGATGGCCTCACCGTGATGAATAAAGATATGACCCGATGCCGCCGGTATAAGAATGACCCGGCTGTTCCTTCCAGCCTCGCGGGGGATAATATCTATTCCATTGCGGCGGACAAGGACAATGACATCTGGATAGGTATGTACGGCGGCGGGCTTGACAGGTATGATCCTCGTATCGATGGCTTTGTACATTACAAGCATCAATTCAACAATCCCAACAGTCCCGGCGGCGACAGGGTACAGACACTCTGCGTAGATAAGGATGGGGATCTGTGGATAGGCACCTACGATGGAGGGCTTGACAGGTTCGACAAGCGCACCGGCACATTTACGCATTTCCGTCACAACCCATACAGGAATAGTCTCAGCAACAATTCCGTGAACTATGTATACGCGGACAGCCGCGGTGGTATCTGGGCCTGTACCACGGTAGGGCTCGACTACCTCGACAAGACCACCGGCGTCTTTACCAATTATTTTACTAAGAACGGATTGTCCGGCGACGTCGTCTTTGGCATCCAGGAAGACAGGAAGGGACAGCTATGGATCAGCACTACTAACGGCCTCTGCATGCTGGATCCCCAACACCGTCATTTTACAAGATTCAGCGAGGATGACGGCCTCCAGTCCAGCGAGTTCAAGGCGCATGCATGTCTCATGGATCACAACGGGGTCATGTATTTTGGCGGTGTCAACGGATTCAACGTCTTCCAGCCCGACAGCATACAACCAGGCTCCAGCGAAGCTCCGCTGGTCATCACCGGATTTCATATCTTCAACGAAGATGTTCCCGTATCCGAGGAGGGACAGATCAGCACTCCTTTAAAAAAGGACATCACCGAGACAAAAGACATCACTCTCCCCTACAGCAGTTCCGTCATTTCGTTTGAATTCGCCTCCCTCAATTATGTCACCCCTTCCAAAAGACGATATGCTTACAGATTGGAGGGATTTGACAAAGACTGGATCTATATCGACGATCCCCATCAACGAGGCGTCACCTACACCAACCTCGACCCGGCAAATTATACCTTCCAGGTCCGGTCGATAAAAGAGGATGGACAGTGGTCTTCCAACATAACCAGCATCCGTCTCATCGTCACGCCGCCATTCTGGGCAACATGGTGGTTCAGGCTGACCGTTGCGCTCGTCATTATTGGCGCCGCACTGGGTCTCCACCTCATCCGACTGCAGCGCATCCGGCAGCAAAAAAGAGAATTGGAACACCAGGTGATGGAGAGGACCAATCAGCTCGCCCAGTCCATTGAGCTGGAACGTACCGCCCGTAAGGAAGCCGAACATGCCAATCAGGCCAAGAGCCAGTTCATGGCCAATATGAGCCACGAGCTCCGCACGCCCATGAATGCCATCCTCGGGTTTACAGACCTTGTCCTCACCACCGACCTGCAAAAGGTTCAGCGGGAGTATATACAGAACGTAAATAAGAGCGGCCACAACCTCCTCAATCTCATCAACGACATCCTCGACTACTCGAAGATCGAGGCCGGCAAGCTCTTTATCGACAACACCGTTTTTGGCCTTGCACGCCTCGTGGAGGACACTGTCAGCATGCTGGCGATAAAGGCATGTGAAAAGAATTTAGAGATCATTTGTGAGATCGATCCCCGGCTGCCCGATCTTATCCTTGGCGACCCCGTACGCATCCAGCAGATACTCGTCAACCTGATAGGCAATGCCATAAAATTCACCGACAAGGGAGAGATCGTCGTCACCGTCAAAAGGGAAGAAGCGCCTTACCGGGATGCGTCCCGCCGGGACGTGCCCCGCCACGAGGACAATAAAAAATATCAGCAGCTGTCCATCCTCGTAAAGGACACCGGCATCGGCATCCCGCAGGAAAAATTAGACAAGATCTTTGAGAGCTTTACCCAGGGCGACGCTTCCACTACCCGCAAATACGGCGGCACCGGCCTCGGACTTACCATTGCGAAAAATCTTGCCGGGATGATGGGCGGCGCCCTCACCGTGGAGAGCCAGTCTGGCGTCGGCAGCACCTTTACCCTGCTGCTGGCTCCCGAGATCGTACAGGAGGAGCCCGTAAAGCCCCAGCTACAGCGCCCCGCCCTTCGACGCGTCCTCGTGGTCGACGACAACCTCACCAACTGCAAGCTCCTGCGCGAGCTCTTCAGCTTTATGAATGTGGAATGCCAGCTCAGCACCAGCGGAGAAGATGCGATCACCATCCTCAAAAAGGCCCGCACCGATCATAAATGTTTCGACCTTATCATCACCGACTACCAGATGCCTTCCATGGATGGCATTACACTCGTAAAAGAGATCAAGACCATATTGAAGGACCATGCCCAGCCTTTTATATTGATGCTTTCTTCGCTCGAAAGGAATCTGCACCGGGATGAGGCCGAAAGCATCGGCATCGACCTGTTCCTTTCCAAGCCCGTACGATTCAACGAGCTCAACCAGATACTCGCATCCATTTTCGAAGACGACGCTCCCGCGGTCCCCGCGGCCGATCCCATCCCCGTGATCCATCAAATGGGCAGCAACAGGACCATCATGGTGGCAGAGGATGAGCCCATTAATATGCTCCTCATCTCCGAAGTATTGCATAAGATGGGCTTCAGGGTCATCAAAGCCGGCACCGGCGCCGAAGTCCTACAGCTCTTACAGCAGCATGACCCCCACATCATTTTTATGGACATCAATATGCCCGAGATGGATGGATATACCGCTACCCGCGCCATACGCCGTCTCGAAGGCCCCCAGTCGGACACACCCATCATCGCGCTCACGGCCGATGCCATGATTGAAGACAAACAACGCTGTCTGGATGCCGGTATGAATGGCTTTGTCTCCAAACCCTTCCGCCTTGAGGAAATAGAGAGCGTGCTCCAGCAGTTTGCGCTTGTGGGGTAAAATCAGACACTCCACTATATCAAAACCGTACACTCTCGTCTCCACACACCTGTCATAAACACTGATTATCAACACTCTGCAACTCCGGCCCCATATTCGCACCGCCATTCCAAACCAACGGCAATGTTCCGCAACTATTTCAAGACGGCCTGGCGCAATCTCACAAAACACCAGGCTTATTCCATTATCAACATAGCCGGCCTCTCCGTAGGGCTGGCCGTCACCATGCTCATCGGTCTTTGGATATGGGATGAATTCTCCTTCGACAAAAATTTCGATAACTATAGCCGTATTGCCCAGGTCATGCAGACCGAAACTGTCAACGGCGTGGTCAGGACCGACAAGGGAAATGTAATACCCCTGGCAGCGGAGCTGCGTAAGAACTACAGCAGCGATTTTAAAAGGGTCGTATTGTCTACATGGACAATGAACAGCCTGCTGGTGTCAGGTGATAAAAAGATCAATACCCAGGGCAATTATATGGAGTACGATGCGCCGGGCATGCTCAGCCTGAAAATGCTGGCAGGAACACACAGTTCGTTCAATGCGCCTGCATCCATCCTCATATCCCGGAGCATTGCCAAAGCCCTCTATGGAAATGACGACCCCATTGGCAAGACTATCATCATCGGCGGCGATATTCATGAGAAGGTCGTCGGAGTGTATGAAGACTTTCCCGAAAGCTGCTCCTTTAAAGAAACAAAGTTCATTGCCCCCTTCCGCGACCTTAAGAGCTGGGTCGATGGTAATGAGAACAGTTGGTATAATGAGTCCTTCCAGGTCTTTGCGGAGATTACCGATCGTGCCGACATGGCCGCTGTTTCAGCAAAGATCAGGGACGTCAAGCTGAGTAAGGTGCGCGCCAGTACTGCCCAGCATGAAAAGCCCGCTATGGTCCTGCATCCCATGCAGCGCTGGCATCTTTATTCCGAATTTAAAAATGGCGTCAACACCGGCGGCGCCATCCGGTATGTGTGGATGTTTGCCATCATCGGCAGCTTTGTCCTGCTGCTGGCATGTATAAATTTCATGAACCTCAGCACCGCCCGCAGCGAAAGACGTGCCAGGGAAGTAGGAATCCGAAAGGCCATTGGGTCATTACGCAGCCAGCTCATCAGCCAGTTCTTTAGCGAGTCCGTGCTGGTGGCCTTTCTGTCATTTGTATTTTCCCTGGTGTTGGTAACGCTCGTACTACCTTTTTTCAATGATGTGTCCGGGAAACAAATGCATATTCCCTGGGGCAATCTTTATTTCTGGATGGCGGGTGTGTTTGTCGCCCTTTTCACCGGGCTGCTGGCAGGAGTCTATCCCGCACTTTACCTGTCTTCTTTCAGACCAGTCAAGGTATTGAAAGGCAGCTTTAAGGCCGGCCGCCTTGCCGCCATACCGCGCCAGGTACTGGTAGTAACACAATTTACCGTATCCGTCGTGCTGATCATCGGCACCATCGTAGTCTTCAGGCAGGTACAGTTTGCAAAGAGCCGTCCCATAGGATACAGCCGCCAGGGTCTTATCAACATCGTCATGCAGACATACAACTACCATGATCATTTTGCCAGCATGCGAAACGAGCTGTTGCAGCAGGGCGTCATCTCAGACATGGCCGAATCCAATACCCCTATCACAACGAACGATCATTTTAACAACGGCTTTAGCTGGGAGGGTCTGGATGCGCAGACCAGCCCCCGGTTCAACACCGTGTCCGGAACACAGGAATATGGGAATACTGTTGGATTTGAATTCCTGGCCGGCCGGGGTTTCAGTAAGGAGTACGGCAACGATTCCGCCGCCTTTATTATCAACGAGTCCGCCGCCCGGTACATTGGCTTTAAGGACCCCATCGGCAAGACCATCCGGCAATATGGAAAAAGCTATACCATCATCGGGGTCGTCAGGGATATGATAACGGAGTCACCCTACGATCCTGTCAAACCCACTATTTACAATCTCGACTATAGCATCGGCGGCATCCTGAATATAAAGCTGAGCCCCGACAAGACCACCGCTGCCAGCCTTGCCGCCATTGAGGCTGTATGTAAGAAATACTCTCCCGAAGAGCCATTTGAATATAAGTTTGTCGATGAAGAGTTTGCCCGCAAATTCTCCGATGAGGAGCGTATCGGGAAGCTGTCCTCCTTCTTCTCCATCCTCGCCATCTTTATCTCCTGTCTCGGCATATTTGGCATGGCCTCGTTCATGGCCGAACAAAGAGTAAAAGAGATTGGCGTAAGAAAGGTGCTCGGTGCATCGACCTTTAGCCTGTGGCGATTGTTGTCAAAGGATTTTGTAAAGCTCGTGCTGATCTCCCTGTTGATAGCCATCCCTGCAGCCCGGTATTTTATGCACAATTGGCTGCAGAACTATCAATACAGGACCGGATTGTCATGGTGGATCTTTGTCGCAGCAGGCCTGTCAGCGCTCGTGATCACCTTGCTGACCGTGAGCTTTCAGTCCGTTAAGGCGGCCCTTGCCAATCCCGTGAAGAGCCTCCGCTCCGAGTAGCAGGCTTTTCGAAGGCGCCAAACAGCACCAAAAAAAATAACGTATGCTGAAAAATTATTTCAAGACGGCATGGAGACATCTTAAAAAGAACAGGCTTTACTCCGTCATCAATATTGCCGGGCTGACCCTCGGCCTCGCCATCGGTACGCTCATACTGCTCTGGGTACAAGACGAGCTTAGCTTTGACGGATTCCATAAGAACACTGCCAATATCTATAAGTTGGAGATCTCAGGCGGCACCGGCCCCAGCCGGCAAATATTCACCTTTGGCGTGGCTCCCATTGGCCCGTTTGCAAAGCAGGAGCTTCCCGATGTCGTCGACCAGGTGCGGTTGAAGTACAACAATGACTATTCCCTGTATCAGTACCAGGACAAAGTCTTTGGTGATGAGACAGCCGTATATACCGACCCCACTCTTTTTTCCGTCTTTGATTTTCCACTGATCCAGGGCGATGCCCGGAAACCCTTTGCCGACGACCATTCCGTCGTGTTGACAAAAACCACCGCCGAAAAATTCTTTGGACAGGAGGATCCCTTAGGCAAGGTCATTGTGGCCGACGATAAGCAGCGGTTTGTCGTAAGTGGCGTAATTAGCGACTTCCCCAGGAATTCCAGCATACAGGCAGACATGATCATGCCCATAAGCGCTCATTTGAATAATATGTTGCTACAGGGCAATGATATGAGCAACAACTTCTCCTACCTGGACTATGAGACATGGCTCCTCCTCAGGCCGGGCGCCGGGCTGAAAAAACTGGCAACAGACATACGCCAGATCCATCTCAACCACAAGTCCGACGACACCGATGCCGAATACCTGCTGCTCCCGTTGAATAAAATGCATCTGTACAACTCCGATATGAGCGATAAGGGCATGTCCACCGTCAGGATCTTCAGCGTGATTGCCGTGCTCATTCTTTTCATAGCCTGTATCAACTATGTGAACCTGTCTACCGCCCATGCCATGAAACGCTACAGGGAGATCAGCATGCGCAAGATCGTGGGCGCCCGGAAAGCACACCTCTTCCTGCAATTCGTAATGGAGACCACCCTGCTCTTTCTGCTGGCCGCCATTCTCGCCATAGGTCTTGTGAGCCTGCTCATGCCTTTGTTCAACCATCTGTCCGGCAGGCATCTGGTCTTCAGCCTCACCAATTATCACCGCTGGACCATTCTCCTGACAGCCGTCATCGGCACGCTGGCCGCCTCTTGTATCTATCCCGCGCTGCTCTTGTCCTCTTTCCATCCGCTGAAAGCGCTGGCCGGCAGGATCTCCGCCCGGTTAGGCGATGCCATGGCCCGAAGAGCACTCGTTGTCGTCCAATTCGTATTTTCAGTTATGCTCATCGGTAGCACTCTCGTGATCACGAGACAGCTTCATTATATCAGGAATAAGGACCTAGGGTATAACAAAAGTCATGTGCTCACTTTTTGGATGCGTGAGCTGACACCTCATTATGAAGCCGCCCGGGCTGAGCTGCTAAAACAACCCGGTGTACAGGCAATAACCCGCTCCAGTCAGAACATCATCCGATTCAACGGCTTCACCGGCAACGTCAACTGGGATGGGAAAGACCCAAAACAGAACCTCATCGTTCATCCCATCGGCGTGGACAAGGACCTGACCGCCTTCTTTAAAATGTCCATGGCCGCTGGCCATTCCTTTACCGGCTCGCCCATTGATAGCACGCATTTCGTCCTGAACGAAACCGCCGTCCACGAGTCAGGTATAAAAGACCCTGTAGGAAAAAGATTCTTCATGGGTGGCGTACAAGGCACCATCATCGGCGTGGTGAAAGACTTCCATTATGCATCCATGAAAGAAAAGATCGCCCCCGTTGTATTCTGGTATGCACCCAAATATTTCGACAGGATCTATATCAAGACCACCGATCAGGATGCTCAAAAGGTCATCGCCGCCGCTAAGGAGCAGTTTGCAAGATACAATGGCCTGTATCCGTTGAAATACGCATTCCTCGATGATGTTTTCGATAATATTTATCGGGGGGAGCAGCAGGAAGGGACCCTGTTCACCTATTTCGCCGCCATCGCCATTTTTATATCCTGTCTCGGTCTGATAGGACTCGCCGCCTATACTGCCCAGGTACGCACCCGGGAGATCGGTATCCGCAAAGTGCTTGGCGCAAGCACCAGCTCCATTACCGCAATGCTTTCCACCGGCTTTATGAAACTCGTGCTGATGGCCATTCTTATAGCAACCCCCGTTGCATGGTTCTGGGCGCACAACTGGTTGCAGGGATATGCCTACCGGGTCGAGATGCATTGGTGGTTATTCGGGCTTGCCGGATTGCTGGCCTTGTTGATAGCTTTTATCACCATTTGCTTCCAATCCATCAGGGCGGCGCTCGCCAATCCCGTGAAGAGCCTGCGAACGGAGTAGCAGGCTCTTCGGGCCGAAGGCCAATCATTAGCGGTTTTGCGGGAGGGGCTACATTTCAGAAAGGCCCGACCCGCAAAACAACCAGCCTGCGATCGGAATAAAATACCGTATAAACACGCTTGACAAATCCAAAGTCTTGCGATACCTTACAAGTATCCTGACCATCCTGCATCGTTGGGCCTTATTTTCCTATCCCTGGTCCCATGTCCTTAAATCTCAACTACCTGGCTACATCCTGAATGATCAGACCTTATGAGGATACTACTACCGTCAGGCTCCATTGGTTAGCTAGCGCTTAAAAAAATATTTTATGGCTGACATCGTAAAGATCAAAGCATGGATCCCCGATCCACAGGCTTTGCAACAGGTTCTTTCTTCCGCCAATGTCCAGGTGGAATGTGGATCGCCCAAACAGGACAACAGCGGGAATTATATCATCACACTCTATGCTCCCAAACACGAGGCCGACAAACTCCATGGCCTTCCCTTTCGGCTGGAAATGGATGAACACTATGGCGATGTTTTAGAACAGCGCCGGAATGAGGTTTCACAGACCGACCGGTTTCAGGGAGGAAAGATCAAGCCAACAGGATTGGGAACCAAAAAATAACTTTTATGTACATGAATGTAATAGAAGTGGAGTCTGCGCTCACCGCTATCAACGCAGCACACCCCACTTTATGCCAGCTGATCACGCTTCCCAATGCAACAGTAGAAGGAAGGACCACCCACGCCTTGAGGATAGGTACACAGCCTGCCAATGCAGTGGATATCTTTTATCTCACAGGCGGAGTACATGCAAGAGAATGGGGTAGTTGTGAGATACTCGTCAACCTCGCTACCGACCTGTGTGATGCCTATGCCGGTGGAACAGGCATTACCTATGGCGGAAAAACATACTCCCCCCGCCAGGTCAGGGCCATCATGGAAGGGATGAACATCCTCGTATTTCCATGTGTCAACCCCGATGGAAGGGACTTTTCCCAGAACTCTTCGCCCGGCTGGAGAAAGAACAAAAGCACTGCAAGCAGCGGCGGCGATCCCAATAAAGTCGGTGTCGACATCAATCGCAACCAGGACTTCCTTTGGAATTTCCAGACCGCCTTTGCCCCTTCCGCGGTAAACACTTTTCTCGCTTCCGCCGACCCTTCCGTCGAAACATTCCATGGACCCGCTCCCGCCAGCGAACCCGAAACGAGGAATATCATCTGGCTTCATGATCAGTTCCCAAGGATAAAATGGTACATCGATGTGCATAGCTTCTCGGAAGACATCCTTTACGTATGGGGAAATGACGAATCGCAGATCTCGAACTCCGGCATGAACTTCACCAACTCCGCATACAATGGCCAGCGGGGGCTTCCCGGCGACGGCTATAAGGAGTTCATCGACGACTCAGATGAATATCGTTTGATCTCCCTTGCGCAATCCTTTACAAGAGCGCTGTCCGAAGTCAGAGGGAAAAATTATATCGCCAAGCCCGGGTTCAGTCTTTATGCGACATCCGGCACCAATGATGATTACGCATACAGCAGGCATATCGCCAATCCCTCGCTTGCCAAGGCGCTCTCTTTTACGGTGGAATGGGGTGAAGAATTCCAGCCCCCCTGGACTGAAATGGAGCAGATCATTATGGATGTCTGCTCCGGGTTCCTGGGATTCGCCTCCAATGCATTGGGCATCGAAAGCTATATCGTCACCGACAGGGACACTTTCTCGTCCTATGAGCTGGAGTCCATACATGACTTCCCCGCATCGTTCTATATCATTTATGATGGATTCACCCCCAGCTCTTTTGGAGTTCCCGGCGCTACACCCACCATCCGTTTTCTTGACGCCATCGGCGGGGCGCAAATCAATACCATCTCGGCCTCCGTCACGGATGTTGTCCTGGAAGATTCCATGGCATTGAACACCCCGCAAAGGATATCCTTCACCGTCCAGGTCCATTTTAATAATGCCAGCGCATTCAACGCCGAGACGAGAAATATCTTTGTCACGGCATCCTTCGATGGCATACAGGATGTTGCCCCGCTCCATTTGATCATGCAACCCAACCCCTATATGATGGATGGGCCGGTCAGCTGGCTGAGCACCGATGTAAGGGTCTTCCAGCTCAGACCCGGTCAAAAGGTCAATACACTCAGCAATGTCACCATGGGTGATCCCAACAGCAATTCGAACGCTCCTTTTGGTTATATACAAGGCCTGCTTATGGAACTTAGGAGCTTGGGAGGCAACCCTTCGCCCGTGTTTGAAAGTATTTCCACCGACGAAAGTACCAGTCATTTGGAGCTATCCCGTTCTGTGGGCGGAGTGCGGGTCCTGAATTTTGCGGTCGCCAAAGTGAGGTACAGGGCCAATACACAGGATGCCACCGATGTGCGGGTATTCTTCAGGACCTTTAATACCATGGTTTCCGATCTGAGCTATTCCGCCGGCGGCGCCCAGGTCCAGAATTATCGCCGAACATCCAATGGGACCATACCGCTGCTTGGCACCAATTCCTTTTTCAGCGGCACGGGCAACCAGGTGATCTCTATCCCTTATTTTGCAGAGTCCAGGGTCAATACGGCTGCAAGCAGCATGACCGCACAGACTGATAGCTGGAATAAATTTACGATCCATCATATCAACAACCAGGAGGCCGTAGCATACTTTGGATGCTGGCTCGATTTCAACCAGACAGATCCACAGTTCCCCCCCGGCGTCAACGGCGATGGTCCTTTCACCGGAAGGCTTCCTATCGTACAGCTGGTACGGGGTATACACCAATGTCTCGTGGCGGAGATCCGGTTCCAGCCGGGAGCCACCGACCCTATTTCCGTCGGCGCAACACCCGGGTCGAGCGACAGGCTCGCCCAACGCAATCTGGCTATTATGGAGTCGGACAACCCTGGCGATCCTTCCACCCATGTCGTTCAACATACACTGCTCTTAAAACCCTCTGCCATCGACACGAAGGCGGAGCGGTCCGTGCTCGCCGCCGGTGGGAAGAACTACTATGACGAGCTGGTCATTCGCTGGAACAATGTCCCGAGGGATACTGAAGCAACCCTTTTCCTTCCCGCCTGGCAGGCCGATGCATTGATCGGGCTCGCCTCAAGGTTACGGGGTAGCGCGGAAGATATCATAAAGGTCGACGATCACACCATACGGTTCCCGGTAAAGGATACAAGCTATATTCCCATCCCGGGAGGGGCCACTCAACCTTATGCGGGTCTGTTGACCTTGCAGCTCCCCCAATCCGTACGGACAGGACAGCACTATACCATCAATGTATTGCAGCATTCCGGGATGGTCAACTATATCACCGACGGCCAGGCAGGGGAATTTTCGCGCCATAATAAAGCATACAGCCTATCGCATCGCAAGGTGCTGGGGGCTTTTAACCTTCGCATCGAAATAAAAAATGGCGGGGATATGCTGGGCCGGGCGGTTCGTAACCTTGCCGTATTGAAATACATCGCACAGGGCATACCTGCCAATGACATATGGCTGCCGGTGTTCCAGCGATACATCGAGCAGGTGGGGAACAAAGTAAAAGGGTTGGGCCTGGACCCCGATCAGGTCCTGCCTTCAGCAGACGATCCAGGTATACCTGTAGGCGGTGGTGACGATGAAGACAAGGAAACTTGCTATACGGGCAAGGTGGAAGAAGTCCTTTACGACTGCTTTGGAGGTTTTGAAGGATTTATTCTGGACAGCTGCTGCGGGAACGGCCGCGCTATACGATGTACGGAAGAGGGCATCGGCAAGCTCATATTGATGGCCTGTAAAGATCGCCTGCTTATCACCGTGTGTGTAAGGAAAGGGAAGATCTGTAAGGTCATAATAAAGGGATAAGCAAGGGCCTGGCCCCACCCATCACCTATTTCGTCACGCCCTTTTGGAGCTGTGCCCTGACATAGCTCCCATAATATTTCGCGCTGTTCTTTAATATGCGCTGCTGGGTGGAAAAGTCGACATAGATCATGCCAAAGCGGCTCCTGTATCCCGAGATCCATTCCAGGTTATCATGACTGGACCATACATGGTATCCATATACATGTCCTCCCATTTTACGGACAGCCTGCACCGCCGCAATATGTCCTTTAAGATAATTGATCCTATGCGTGTCATTGACCTGGCCATTCTTTAATTCATCATCCCCTTCGAATCCAGCCCCATTTTCCGTAATCACGACGGGCGGATTGCCATATTCATCCTTTATCCTCAAAAGCAGACGCTGCAGCTGATCCGGCCGGTTAGGCCCGTTGAACGCATATTCCGTATTCGGCATATGGGGAAATCCTATACCATAGAGATCGCTTTTCTCATCTTTTTGAACGAACAGCGGGGCATAGTAGTTAATACCCAGATAGGTCAGACCCGCGCTTTGTATCTCCTTCGCATCGCCCTCCTGTATCTTCAGGTCCAAATGATGCGCTGCGGCATAATCCAAAATATCAGCCGGATACGTTCCTTTATATATAGCATCCAGGAACCATCGGTTGACTATGCCATCCACAAACCCGGCCGCCGCCGCCACCGCCAGCAATTTGTGATTGAACTGGATAAGGGTCCTTGCCAGCCTGTCGGGAGCAGGTAAGACTACATTGATGAAATTTGGCTTTCCCTTTTTGATGATATCCTCTGCCATAAAGCTGATACCCGTCTCGATCAATATTTCATTACAGAGTACATATATTTTCACCAGGTCCTTAAAATTATCGAATACCACTTTCGCATAGTTGCTGAACCAGTCCACCGACTCCCGCACATCCCAGCCCCCCTTTTCATACAGCACCTGCGGCATATCCCAATGATACAAGGTCATGACAGGCTCGATCCCCGCCGCCCTTAGGTCCTGTATAAAAGTGCGATAATGCTCGATCGCCTTCATATTGACAGCGCCCACTCCATCAGGAATGATCCGCGGCCATGAGATGGAGAATCGGTAGCTGTTAATGCCTAACTGCTTCATCAGGGCTATATCCTTGAGGTACTGCTTACGATCGTAGAAGTTGATAGCGACATTGCCGTTAACACCCGGTCCGCCAATCTCATATTTATTCATCCATACGTCCCAGTTCGAGGATCCTTTCCCGTCAGCCTGGTAGCCTCCCTCTACCTGGTAGGCCGCAGAGGCGGCGCCCCATAAAAAAGGATGTGTGGAGAAATAAGATGTTTGTCCTTCCGAGAGATGAGATAATAGAATGAGGAGAAGAATGGTAAGCAATCGTTTTTTCATGTGTTATCTTTAATAACAATATATGACTTTTATGGGATATTTATTACCTTCCAATGAATGAACCAGAAAACCACCATCCTACTCCTTTTTGTAGCGCTCCTTGTCCTGCACGCGAAGGCACAGCCGCGCATCTTTGCCGAAGGCGTCATCTCCACCGGTGACTACGAGACCCATCCCGCATTTTCCCCCACCGGTGACACGCTATATTTTTTAAAAGGTCTGCCCGACGCCGGCTTCTTCTCCATATGTGTTGCTTATAAGAAGGATGGCAAATGGTCTACTCCACAGATCGCTCCCTTCTCGGGAAAATACACAGATGCCGATCCATTCGTGACAAAGGATGGCAGAACACTTTATTTTGTCTCCAATAGGCCCATAAAAAAGGATGAGCCCGCAAAACAAGACTGGGATATCTGGAAGGTGGAAATAACTACCACCGGCTGGGGCAGGCCCATTCACCTCGATAGCACTATCAATAGCAGCAACAGCGAATATTTTCCAACACTGGCCGATAATGGCAATCTTTATTTTGGCTCCGGGCGAAAAGGCGGCCGGGGCCGCAGCGATATCTATGTATCCAGGCTCATCGACGGGCATTATGGTCCGCCCGAGAACTTGGGCGACTCTATCAACACCCCCGACAACGAATACGAACCCTACATCGCTCCCGATGAGAGCTACCTGATCTTTATGGCCACCTATCCCAATGGCATCGCCAATGCGGATTTTTATATCAGCCGTCGCGTGAATGGAGTATGGACCAAGGCCGAAAAGCTGCCCGATCCTATCAACTCCTCCGCCACCGAATGGGGTGGTAAGGTGACAAGGGATGGGAAATATTTTTTCTTCGGCAGCAGCAGGAACAAGATCACCGACACATTACCCCAACGGGAGGATATGCCAGCTTTTGATCACAGGCTGCACAGCGCGGGGAATGGACTGGGGGATATATATTATATCGAAATGTCTCAGCTCAGGCTTCACTAACGCCGTCCGTTAAAGCCTGCTCCCCTCCCTCAGGAGCATAAGCCACGCCAGGCCAAGGAATAACGCAGGCACTTCCACCTTGTCAATCAGCTTTTCCATTACCTGCCCAGGCACTATAGCCTCCCTGTTCTTATTCTGAAATCTTTCAAGTAAGTGTATTCGCTTATGTATGTCGGTAATCCCGCAATTTCCCTCAAATTTCTTTTGGATCGAATTAATCAAATTCCTATATTCGATACATCTAGCCAATCACTCGCGTTTTTTGGTCGCGAATTTCCCTCACTGTCAAATTTTTATCTCAAATCTATCAGAAGTCGACGATTGCAGCCATCGCTAAAGGTTTGTATATGGCTCAAAGTTTCGATACCAGTCTTAAAACTGTAGCAATAAACTATATGCGCCTCATGGGCGCAAGAGTAACCCAATCCAGCATTGGTCGCGATCTGGAATCCAATCCTTATTATCCAACGCTGCTTAGCCTAAGCGAAACGTTCAACAAGTATAAGATCCGTAATTCCGCATTCAGTGTGGGAAAGGAAGATTTTGATCAATTACAGGCACCTTTTGTGGCCTTCGTATCTATACCAGGGATCGGAAATGATTTTGTACTCGTCACCGACATCGGCGATAATACTATCCGATACAAATACAAGACCAGCCGACCGGTTACAATGGCAAAGGATACGTTTCTGGAACACTATCAAAACATGATCTGGGTAGCAGACTCCGATGAGACCAGCGGGGAGCAGGATTTTGAGAAAAAATATTCGAATGAAAGAAGGCAAAAGCTTAAGCATCGGATTTGGTTTGCCGCGCTTTTGACATTGACGATTATGGTCGTTGCGTCCAGTTATCCCAAGGCTATGATCCTTTCTTTTGCCACGATCGCGTTTTTAATACTTATGGGCCTTACTGTTACGGTGATGTTATTGATATACGAAATAGACAATAGCAATGCTTTTGTAAACAAACTCTGCAATACGGGATCCCGTACCAGTTGCGATGCCGTTATCAATAGTAAGGCCGCAAAAATCGCGGGGGTCAGTTGGAGCGAAATCGGCTTTTTTTACTTCTCGGGGTCGCTTTTGATATTGATCATGCCTGCCTTTTCCTTCATTGATAAAATCGCTTGTATCGCGATAGCCAATATAGCAGCACTTCCTTATATTCTATTCAGCCTTTATTATCAGTGGCGGGTGGTCAGGCAATGGTGCCCGCTATGTTTGAGTATTCAATTGGCGTTATTTGCCGAATTCATCTGGTGCTATAAGACGTTTTGGGTGAACCTGGCGGTTTCGCCACCGAATTTAGGCTCGATCCCAGCTACCGGAGTCATCGTAAGTATCTGTACGCCCATACTATTCTGGACCGGCATCAAGGCTGTTATTTCCAGGGCGAAAACCGCCGATGCGAATTTAGCGGCCTTTCAACGGTTGCAGCACAATCCGGAGATCTTCTCCGGTTTGTTGTTACAACAGCGAAAAGCTTCGGATGCCTGGATGCAATTAGGCATCGATTTGGGCAATCCGCGTGCAAAGCATACGATCATCAAGGTCTGCAACCCATACTGTGGTCCATGTGCCAGCATACATCCGCGCCTGGAAAGGATAATCAGGGAAAATAGCAATGTCAAGCTGAAGGTGATATTTACCAGCAGAAATAAAGACGGTGACCGGGGAGCAATCGTTGCCAAACATCTGCTCGAAATTGCCTCCGGCGGCGATATGGAGAGGACTTCGAGGGCATTGGAAGATTGGTATGGCAGCACGCATAAGGACTATGATGCTTTTTCGAAGCACTATCCATTCAGCGGGGATTTGTCGGTACAAGACGACAAGCTCGAGGCCATGAGCAAATGGTGTTCAGAATCCGAGATCATGTATACCCCTACGATCTTTGTAAACGGCTATTTATTGCCCGAGAACTATAACGTCGATGAGCTAAAAAGTATTTTATAACAACCGTGTTTGCAAACAAAGGGAATGCCGAAAACCTTCACAAAAGAGTAGGCAAATCTTTTTACACTCTAAAATTCATTGTATGAACCAGAATTCCGGACGAATCAGTAACTCACTGTTGGGGAATGCCTCTTTTAAGCAACTTGACAGGGCTGAAATGAAAAGGGTTGTCGGCGGGAACGCTTTTTTTGGTTGTCCTGACCCTGCATGTACCACCTGCTGCGTTTATGGCGTCTGTCATTATTGCTAATTGAAGCTACAGCAAAGTCCGTGGGATTGTGCAGCTTTATCGCTAATGCAATTCTCCCGGACTTTTCAACAACAGCCATTTAAACAAGCAGCACAATCAAAGGAATGGTAAGAATTCCAGGTTTATTGGCAATCCTGTTGGTCATTACAACGGGCATAAGGGGTCAGCGTATCGATTCCGCGGTCGCTGAGTTCAATAACGTTGTCCGTTTCGAGAAAGCCTATGTTCATTTTGACAATACCCGGTATGCCGTGGGGCAGACCATCTGGTACAAAGCTTATCTGATGACAGGGTTGCAACCGTCGCTGATCTCAAAGAATTTTTATATCGATTGGTATGATGACGAAGGCCGATTGCTGAATTCGACGGTGACGCCTGTAGTATACAGTTTTTCATCAGGCAGTTTTACTATACCCGAGACCTATACCGGAAAGTTCGTTCGCGCAGTCGCATATACCCGGTGGATGCGAAACTTTGACCGGGCTTATTTTTATGAACAAGCATTTGAGATAATTTCCGCCGCATCCAGGATCGAGAACAACGATCCCGCAGGCAGGGAAACCCGGGCTCAGTTCCTGCCGGAGTCGGGAACATTCCTTGCCAATAAACTAAATGTCATTGCATTCAAGGCCATAGACCATTCGGGAAGGCCGGCAGCCATCAGCGGCGTTGTAAAGAATAGCAACGGCGACTCTATCCTGTCTTTTAAATCGTCGCACGATGGCATGGGAAAGTTTCAATTCAAGGCAGCCGGGGGTGAATCGTACTCGGTCCTTTGGACCGATCCGTCGGGTCATACTTACCAATCCAATTTACCCATTCCGGAAGCAAGTGCAGTCAGTTTGTTGCTCGAGCCGGGGCGTTCCAACAGGATATTTCATATTCAACGCACGGGGGAGGCTCCCGACCGGATGAAACAACTAACGCTTGTTGGGCAAATGAACGGCATCCTCCTGTTCCAGGCGAAGGTCGATTTGTCGGAAAAGGAATCGGTTACCGGCAGTTTACCCGTCGGTAAAATGGCAACGGGTGTCCTTCAGCTGACGGTATTTGACGCAGACTTACGGCCCCTGTGTGAGCGCATCGTGTTTGTAAGGAATGAAGATTATCTGTTGAAGGCGACGCTACAGGTGGACAGTTTGAACACGAATAAGCGAGGTAGAAACGTATTGGAGATACATCTGAATGACACTACCTACGCCAATCTGTCGATTTCGGTTACCGATGCGCATTTGGATCATTTTCCGCAGGACAATATCCTCACCCAATTGCTCCTGAAAGGCGATCTGCCGGGAAATGTATACAGGCCCGGGTACTACTTCTCATCCAATGCAGACAGCGTGTTGGACCATTTGGACCTTGTGATGCTTACCAACGGATGGCGAAGATATAATTGGGATGAGATCCTGCACCACCCGTTACCCGTGCTGAAATATGCCAGAGATTCCGGCTATGCCTCCATCGATGGTAAAATTGCAAACTTTACTTTAAAAACAAACAGAAAGGCAGCGTCGATCAATTTAATATTTGTTGCGAAGGACTCCAGCAATTCGATGATCTCTTTGCCGATCCGGGAGGACGGAAGTTTTTCAAGTAGAAATGTGATGCTTTTCGACACTACAAGAGTCTATTTCCAATTACATGGCCTGAAAAATATAGCCCCGAAGGATATCTTCATCGAAAATGACCTGTTTAAAACAGATGCTACGATAGATTCTCCCCGTTCCAGCTCCGAATTCGACACAACGGGACGTAACCCCTTTCAAGCTCTGGTTGAAAGGCAAACAAGGTCCGCACACAAGTATCAAACCCTGAAAGAAATCACCGTTCGTTCAAAACAGGCATCGAGACTCAAGGAATTGGATCTGAAATATGCCAAAGGTATTTTTACCGGAGATGCCGCCGCTGCCTTCGACATGAGCAGCCTCGAGAATGCAAGTCACCGATCCTCGATATTTGACTTTTTAAGCGGTAAAGTGCCGGGTTTGGAAGTCGGAGGAACCAACGGAGGCACCGCAACGGAAGGGGTAGTCGAATACAGAAGAGGAACGCCGGTATTCTACCTGGACGAAAGGGTGATCTCCACTTCGGAGCTGGTCAATATAAATCTCGACAATGTGGCCTATATCAAGGTCTTCAGCCCTCCATTCGCGGGAGGCCTGAACGGTAGCACCGGCGAGATCGCGAGCGGGGCAGCCATCGCCATTTATACGAAGCAAGGACAGAATGGGGAACCTGGAAGAACGGACTTTAAATCGAATGGGATGGAGTATAAGTTGATCGCAGGGTATGCACCCAGTAAGCAGTTTTACGAACCGGCGTATCCCGAAAAATGGGAGCCTGGCGATCCCGAGGATCTTCGTTCGACGCTGTTATGGAACCCATGGATTACCCTGGATAAAAAAAATCAAACAGTAAAGATCGTTTTCTATAATAACGATGCCGCGAATTCCTTTAGAGTAATTATTGAAGGTATGGATGGAACGGGCAGGCTGGTTCACATCGGCAAGCTTCTGAAATGAACCTGGAATCTTATGAAATTAACGTTAATAGCCGTTTTATTGTTGCTGGTCAAATGGTCTGATGCCCAATACAGCATTCAGGGAAGGATTGTGGATGGGGAAACTCAACAGCCTTTGGAGGGGATAAGCGTATTCCTGAGTAATACCACGAAGGGATCGGCCACAAACCATAAAGGAGAGTTTGTGTTAGATAATTTAAAGGTGGGTAAGTACGAGCTGGTGATAACGGCGGTGAACTTCGAAGAACATATTCTGCCCATACAAGTAACCGAAAAAAACGAAACCTTGACGGTTAAACTTACCCGAAAGGCAACTGTATTGAATGAGGTAACGGTGGAGCCTTACGATAAAGACGGTTGGGACAAGTGGGGCGACAGTTTCAAAACCTACCTGGTGGGTTCTTCACACCTGGCTAAAAATTGTATCTTAAAAAACCCTGATGCCATAAAGTTTCAGTACAACAGCAAATTGAACAGGCTGAGGGCATTCAGCAATGAACGATTGTTATTTGATAATACGGATTTGGGGTACAGGGTAATTTATCTGTTGTCGAAATTTGAAATCGATTTCAACGACGCCACTTTTTCCTTCAGGGGATATCCGGTATTTGAAGAATTAAGGCCGAAGAGTAAAACTGAAATGGCGAGATGGGCTAAGTTGCGCAGCGATATTTATAGGGGTTCCTTGCACCACTTTATCAGGAGTTTGTATTTTAATCGATCGTCAAGTGATGGGTTTACTATCAGGGAAGTGAAATTTATCACTCCCGAGGAATCCCGCCGCGTTAAAAATATCCTGAAGAGCATGCACAGAAGTGAAGACCAGGCCGGAGTTGGGGGATGGGCGAACGAAAAGGATTCTATGGATTATTATGTAAAAGTCAAAAATCTGTCCTTTAACGATAATATGGTGGTTGTAAGGGATAATATATCGGGAGACAACCTTTTGACCCGATCCACCGATCCGAATTCGAAGTCCTTATTTTTTAAGGGGGAGTTACAAATTCTGTATTTGAATAAGAAGATCCCGATTGAATACGCCAACACCCTTCCGGTTAACAGAAGAAATGAAGCTATTCAAAGTGAGATCAGTCTGAGGATCGATACTCCAGTCGCCATCTATCCCAACGGCACCTATTATAATGGGCTGAATCTGCTCATTGATGGGTATTGGGCCTGGTCGGAAAGGATCGCCACGATGTTGCCGGGCGATTACGTAGACGGTAAATAAGCCGGCTGCATTAGTGAAAACACCCTTTTTGCCCCCCATTTCGTACTTTGTCCCAAACTTTTGGCCTATGACCACGAAATTGCTGACTGCCATCCTCCTCTTATTCACCTGCTCCGGCCGCCTGGCCGGTCAGTCCACCGCAAAAGACTCCGCATCCCAATCAGGTTCCCAACACAAAAGACTCATCGGCAATCCCCTCGACCACCTCCCCCCCAACATCACCATTCTAACCTCTTTTGGCGAACGAGCCGACTTCTCCCCCGACAACACCCATGTCGCATTCATGACAAAAAGTTTTGGGGACGCCATGGTCATCGATCTCAAGACCCACAAGATCACCTGTCTCACCTGTCGCATACCCGCCGCCGCCTTCCTCCGGATCATGCATCTTGTATCACGCGACTATATTCTCATCGGCCCCGAAAAATTTGAAGACATCCACGTCAGCCGCACACGGGACAACGAACTATGGTTCCTCAGCAAGCAGCCGGGCTCAAAACCTATAAAGCTGGGACTAAAAATGAGCGAAGGAATGGCTATTTCCAAGACAGGCATGAAGATCGCCTTTTCCCAGATACATGACCAAATAGCAGAGATACCCGAAAGCGCGTCCCGGCTCATCGTGGCAGATGTCGATACATCCGGAACACCAAAGATCGTCAACCAAAAAATAATATACGAGAGCCCCGACAGGAATTGCACCATCGAAGCCCAGGACTTCTTTGACAACGATTCGAAAATGACATTCACCTGCTATGAACCCGGCGGCCTTGCGTCCGTAATGACCATCGATCTAAAGACAGGCGTTATAACAAATAATTCCAAAGCTCCTGGAACCTATAATGAATGTGAAGGCATCTTCCCAGGGGGAAAATATACCTGTGTCGAGGGCGACAGGCAATGTGACTGGCTGGGCGGCAAACGTGGCAGCGGCAACATCGACATCTGGAAGCTAAAGCTGGATGGCAGCGGGAAAGACTTCGTTCGTCTGACCCGTTTCAACGACTATGAAGGCGGTAAAGCCTCCAATCCTGTGATCGCTACCAATGGAAAGTATATGTGTTTTCAGCTGGCCAACACCTCGGACCCCGCCGGTGTAGGTTATGGATTGTTATTGTACGAACTCTCGGCCGCGCCCACCCATTGACCGGCCCCTCCAAAACGAATCCAGGCTCCAACGATACCTGGGCTGTGCGCTGAGGAGAAAGCTTGCCGCACTGACCGTAAACACCGAGTAATTGATGGGAGAAGTGATGCCATAAGTAATGGCCATGGCGATAGCAAAACACCCCGTGAGCACACCGCTGCCAAAAGCAGCCTGACGTATGAACACACCGGGCAATAAAAGAATGCCGAAAGATATCTCCGCAACAGTAGCAATGATGGCCAGCGCTTCAGCAAGTCCCCCCGGCAGGAACCCCATCACCTCATGGGCATACGTCGAAAAATGCTTCCAGTCACCCCAGCTTACCCAAGGTTTGCCATACGGTCCCCAGACGCCAAGCCTGTCCAACCCAAGTATAAAAAAGCCGGCGCCAAGAGCCAGCCGAAGAAAGAGTTGTGGGAGCGCTTTGACCATATAAATACAATTTATAAAAACAAATATCCGGCTTTCGTGGAGGACTGATATCATCCAGTTCCGGTTTTCCAGGTAGTCCAGCTATGGCTTTCATCTTAGCCCGATATATATGTTTTACTTTATCATATGATTGGTAAAGTAAAAATGGAACGATTATTGTCGCACAAATATTCCTAAATGGAAAAGGCAATCACCCACCTATCTGCTTCCGCTCTCCGAAAACTCCTCACCGAAGAGATCAAATTATTTATCGATTGCCTGGACAACGGCTCCATAGAAGAGCTGGAAAAAAAGAAAGAAAAGCTAAAGGAAATTTTTAAGCAACTCACTGAAAAAGAGCTCATAGAAATGGCTCCCTTAATATGGAGCAGGACCGCATCCCGGAATAACCCCGAAAAATCCAAAGAATAAGTCATTCTCTGGTTACAAATTTCGACGCAGCTTTTACTAACTGAAAGCCGTAGTCCAAGCTGACGGCATTGGCGTTTTGTTAACCCTTTGTAGTTGATGCCCCCCAATTTTGCCAAAGGGGAAAATAGCTTTAATTTTAAATACCCTTACAATTCGCCTGTGCGTCATTTGATATCTTTTTAAATAACTTATCAATGACCAATGTGTTTCCATTTATCCTACTAGCCGACGATGACCCGGATGACCGGGACTTTTTTTGCGCCGGCATGCAACGCCTTTTCCCAAAGGTTGACGTTCTCTCTTTCCAGGACGGTGATGAGCTATTGGAGTTTTTGAATAATTCTACACTGCAGGCCCTGCCAGGTTGCATCCTGCTTGACTATAAAATGCCCCGCCTCTCCGGTCCGGAGATCTTATCGGCCACAGGTATCGGCACACCTTATGACCACGTCCCAAAAATTGTATGGAGTACATCGCAGCGTCAGATAGACATCGATGAATGTCTTCGCCTTGGAGCCACCCGTTTTGCTATCAAGCCGGCTTCAGGCGCTCAGCTGGACAATCTGATCAAGTCCCTTGCCTGCTACCTGCTCACGCCGCAAAACAATGTTCTTTTTTGATTGGTCTTAGTCTTCCCTGCCATGATGCTTGTCATGACCGTATGCATGACCCCTTCCGTGACCGTGACCGGGTCCGTCATCGTCATCCCGATGCCGGTGATCTCTAAGGACAGGCTGACGGTCATAGCAGTTCCGGTATTGCACATACCTCGCCCGGTAAACATTATGACGCATCCAGGGCCGGGGTTCATTGATCACTACCTTATATCCCCTGTACAGATCATAGCCGCTGCACCTGCCCGGTAAGGAGGTAGCAAAGACCCATCTCCCCCCATCCAGGTATATAAACTGATGCCGGGGAACATAATAATATGTCTCGATGTCCGGCATATAATAATAATCCGCCCGGTCATATCCTGTCGGACCCCACTCTGGCTGGGTGCCAATATTGACCGTGACCCTGACCTGGGCTTGTACATGGATAGTAATAAAACAAAGGGCACAAGCGGTAAAAAAAAGACTTATTTTGCTCATGTGTAAGCTTTTCACCCTTATGACAATAAAAAACGAGCCAGGTCCTATCTCCTAAAATGATAAAATATGAGCGCCAAAAAAAAACTGTCATCCCAACAACGGGAAGAATTGCTCAGCGTATTAAAGACCCGCTTTGAAAAAAACAAGTCCCGCCATAAAGGCATCGAATGGGCCAAAGTACAGACCAGGCTGGAGACAAATCCGGAAAAGCTGTGGTCGCTCCAGGAGATGGAACGGACAGGCGGCGAGCCGGATGTCGTAGGTTACGATAAGGGTGAATATATCTTTGTCGATTGTTCGCCGGAAACTCCCAAAGACCGCAGAAATGCCTGTTACGACCGCGAAGCGCAGACGTCAAGAAAAGAACATCCGCCGAAAAATAACGCCCTTGACATGGCTGCTGCCATGGGCATTGAGATCCTGACGGAAGAACAATACCGCGAGCTGCAGCAGCTGGGAAAGTTCGATGCAAAAACATCCAGCTGGATACAAACGCCTTCCGATATCCGAAAGCTCGGCGGCGCCCTCTTTGGCGACTTCCGCTATGATCATGTTTTTGTGTATCACAATGGGGCGCAATCTTACTATGCAGCCAGGGGATTCCGTGGTTCGTTAAGGATCTGACCTGACGCCCTTTTCCCGAATAAAATTCTTACATTCACCCCTATGGCAGAAGAGAAAATCATCAAACATACGGGCGAAGCGGCCCGCGCACTCATGAAAAAGGATACCTCCTGGAAAAAAAAGATACAAGAATTCTTTTTTGAGATCTTTATCATCGTCATCGCCGTCAGCATTACCCTTTGGTTCCATAATTGGAATGATCACCTGCATGAACAGCGGCTGGCAAAAGAGTTTCTCACCGGCATCCGGCAGGACCTGAAAATAACTGCCGACAGGCTGGAGGAAAACCGTGTCGTATTTCAGCATACGCTGGATTATTATGATACTATCTGGGCCCAGATCAAAGAGAACAGGGTCGACAGACGATTCATGGACAGTGCCAGCGGCAACCTGACCAATATGTTGGGGTTTGTCTTTGATAACAGCCGTTTTGAAAGCTTCAAATCATCCGGTAACCTCCGGCTGATAGAGAACCAGTCACTGATGCAGGATATAACTCGTATGTTTACGGTAACATTGCCCGACCGCATGTCTTCCGACCGGATGATCTTCGAGGAGCGGCGTAATCAATACATCACTTACATCGGTACAAAAACACCCATCGGCCCCGCCAGCAACTCACAAATTTCAGGCTTAGTGAACGATCCGGCCATACGATTCCAGATCATGTGGCAGGGCGCACTGCTCAACGAAATGAAGGAACAGAAAAGACAATTGGGCGATGATATAAGAAAGCTGATGGCCGAAATAGATGAGGAGCTAAAAAAATAGGCCACTTTCCAGTTTACAACCCCGGATTTTGCGGCATATATTTTGCTTTTGGTCAGTAACAGGTGCAATTATGTCATGTCGAAAATTTCATCCATCTTATTGGTATTGATCGCATTACTCCCTTTTTATTCCTCCAAAAGTGTTTCACTTAACGAAAAACGCAAAGTATTCATCTCTTATAAAGGCGGAAAATTCACCTTGTACCGCAATGGCCAGCCCTTTTTTGTCAAAGGTGGCAGCGGATACACGCATCTTGCTACACTTTATGAATCAGGAGGTAATACGATAAGAGTATGGGACACGATCAACCTCCGGCAGATACTGGATGACGCAGAAGCCAATCACCTGGCCGTCATTGTCGGTCTGCCCTTTCAATATGATACATCCAGCTCCCTTGAAGCCCAATCGCTTATGGGCCAGTGCAAAGACCTCATCCGCGTGGTCAGCAGGTACAAAGGTCATCCGGCCCTGCTCGCATGGTGCGTCGGCAATGAGCTGAGCTTTCCTTTCGATGGCCGATACAGCGATTTTTATGACACATTTGGCAAAATGGTCGACATGATACATGTGGAAGACCCTGACCATCCCGTGACTACTACGATCTTCAATGTGTACTCCAGGTACGTCTTTAACGTCTTGCGTAAAAGTAAAATTGACTTTATCTCTTTTAACATTTTCAATAAGCTCCCTGACATGAAGAGCAAGCTCCGCTGGCTCAGCTGGTTTTGGGAAGGTCCTTATCTGCTCACGGAATGGGGCATCGATGGCCCCTGGACAGGGACCAGGCACACTGCCTGGGGAGCCTACATCGAGAACAGCAGCACCAAAAAGGCAGAAATGTATAGAGAACGATATGAAAAGGACATACCGCAGACAGATCCCCGTTTTCTGGGATCGCTTGTTTTTTTCTGGGGACAGAAGCAGGAATATACGCACACGTGGTTCAGCATGTTCGATGAGTATGGTAACAAGTCCGAGTCCGTTGGCCTTATGCAGTATCTCTGGACGGGTAAAATTCCCGATCATATGCCGCCACAGGTCGACTATATGCTCATGGACGGAAATGGAGCGCCATCAAACCTCCTGTTTGATCCGGCGGTTACCGTACATGCCGAGGTGATCTTGCATCAGCCTGACAGCAACATTACCCGTGTACAATGGGAGGTCCTTCCCGAAGACTGGTATCATGTAAAAGGAGAGCCCGCCAAAAAAACGAAACCCCATTCCCTGGACGGACTCATCAGGACTGGGTCCGGACTGACAGCTGAGGTGATCACACCTTCTACCGGAGGGCCTTATCGGCTTTTTGCTACTCTATATGATAGATTTGGGAATTTCTCCACTTGTAATATCCCCTTTTATGTAGTGAAAGATCAATGACAGGAAAAAATACCATACGCCCTCCCCTCCGTTCCGAGCTGCTCTCTATAAGGATAATGGTCTTTTTGGGACTTCTTTCCATGGGCTTTTTCCTATACACCTTATATCAGTCAGGGCATGATCAGCATACCTTGCTTTTCTGGCTGCTGCTTTTCACCATCGTATTTTCCTGTATCAGGATCACAGTGGAATGGATTCATTATATCTATATTACAATACCCCCAACTCCAGCAATGGAGAAAGAATTTACCGTCGACATTTTTACGACTTTTTGCCCCGGTGAACCGATAGCCATGATCGAGGAGACTTTGAAAGCGATCACACAGATCAGGTACCCGCACACTACCTATCTCTGTGACGAAGCCAACGATCCCTACCTTAAAGACCTATGCAAAAGCCTTGGCATACATCATGTCACCCGCAACAACAGGAAAGATGCCAAGGCGGGTAATATCAACAACGCGCTGAGGCAGGCTTCCGGTGAATTGTGTGTGGTGCTTGATCCGGACCATGTGCCCTCACCGGAATTCCTTGATCCGATAGTCCCTCATTTTGGCGACCCGTCCATAGGGTTCGTCCAGATCGTACAGGCGTATAAAAATTCGCGCACCTCGCTCATAGCTAAAGGAGCGGCTCAGCAAACCTACCAGTTCTATGGCCCGATGATGATGACAATGAACAAATATGGCACGGTGCCGGCCATCGGGGCAAACTGCACTTTCCGTCGGTCGGCCCTGGACTCCATAGGAGGTCATGCAGCAGGGCTCGCCGAAGACATGAACACAGCAATGCACTTGCATGCCAAAGGATGGAAGTCTGTATATGTACCCATGGTCCTGGCACGAGGGCTTGTTCCATCCACACTTTCGGCTTATTATAAACAGCAGTTGAAATGGTCGCGGGGCGTCTTTGAGCTGTTATTCACCACCTATCCCCGGCTGTTCCGGCAATTCACCTGGCGTCAGAAACTGCACTATGGTCTTGGCGCCCTCTATTATTTTTCCGGCATAGTTTTTCTGATCAATTTTCTGATCCCCATATTATTCCTCCTGGATATCAGCACAGCCGGCATTGGGTTCGAAAGTTTCATGATAAGCGTTTTTCCGCTGATGGTTGCCATCGTTCTCATCAGACATTACGTTCAGACGTGGGTGATGGATTTTAAAGAACGCGGCTTTCATGTCGTAGGTGGATTGTTGACAATTGGTACATGGTGGATACATGCATTGGGATTCGTATTCGCTGTCATCCGGAAAAAAGTGCCGTATAATCCAACCCCAAAAGAAAATGACAAGACATCAGGATGGAGTATCAATATTCCCAACATTGTGATCATCCTGCTTTCTGCATTCGCCATTATTTACGGACTTTATCGCGACTGGAATCCTTATTCCATCACCATGGCGGGATTTGCTTTCCTCAACTGCCTGATCATGCTGTTTACGATCACAATAAGCAGACAGGAGAGCTTTAGATCGTTTAAGAATGAATATCCAGCGGTGCAACTCATGATGAAGTACGTGGAAAGATTCAAATTTCATTTCTGGCAGCTGAGACACCGCGTTTATGCAGGATTGCGAATGGCAGCCTTGCCGCTCCTCGTGCTTGCCATAGGCGCCACGCTATATATCCCACAATGGAATACCGCATCTGGAGCCATTAATACTTTTCGCCCACAATCGCCGCTATCGGGTATTGTTCCCTTGTATCTTCCGTGGGGCGACAGGCGGGAATGCCAGCTTCCGGTAGCCGAACTCAGCTCCATCTACAGGAAAGGCGCCTTTCCTATGATCATATGGGAACCATGGCAATCGTTGTTTGACGGGCCGGAAAAGCCACGCACCGGTGAAGAAGAAAAAAAAATATTCCAACGAATAGTCCGTGGCAACTATGATAACTACCTCGATAAATTCTGCAAAGAACTGCGAGCCCTTGCAAGACCCATATTTCTCAAATTTGCCTGGGAGGCAGACAACCCATTCTGTCCCTGGTCGGAGACAGGGGACAATACAGCGTCGGAGTTCAAGGCTGGCTGGAAATATGTACACGACTTCTTTGACAGTAGAAATGTCTTTAATGTCATCTGGGTATGGAGCCCTTCGAAAGCAACGGCTGTCGATAACTATTTCCCAGGCGCAGGCTATGTCGACTGGCTCGATGTTACTATCTTCGATAATGACGGTAAGAACTCCGATTCTGCATGGGATAAGATGCGCGAACAATACAATCCTTTCCATAAAAATAGCCTCTTTCAGTCAGGCATTCCAGTTATGATCACTGAAATAGGCTCCACGACTGCCAGGAGCAGACAGCTGATCAACTACTCCGAAATAAAAGGACTGGTCTCATTTGCCCCGGTTTCCGGCACAGCCGCCCCACCTCCTCCATTGAAGTTACAGGGGGAGGATACATCCTCTGTATTTCATCCCGGCAAAAGTGAGCCGTTGTTCAAAAACATCAGGGGCATTGGTTATTCCCGGGGACAGAATTGGTATGGCAACAGGCGGGCATTCCACTGGGACGAGCTGATAAATGATTTCAAAGAAATAAAACAATTGGGCTTTACTTCAATAAAGCATTACGGCCCGGGTATTTATGACCGCAACATCCTAAGAGCCGCTGCAATGACAGACATGACGATCCAGTATGGTTTCTGGATACCTTCCAGCATCAGCTTCGATGCTGACAATGCGTCAAAGCTGGCGCAATTGCACAAAGAGATCATCGCAACAGTAAGGCAGCTGAAGGGGAACACACGGATCTGCTCCTGGAACATAGGGAACACCACCTACCAAAACCTCGGATGGATCTATTTCAAACCCGTTGCAAACTACCAGCGTGAGGCTTATCTGCGCTGGCTGAAAGAGCTTATTGATGACGTTCGGCAAGAAGATCCATCGAGGCCGGTGACCATCGATATAGCCGCTACCAGCAGTATGCCCGAAGCTGTTGAAATGATCCATTCCCATGTCCCCCGCATTGCCGGCTTTGGTCTTATCATCAACGAAAATGACACATCGGTCTCCCTTATTGCAAAGCTCAGGCAACCATGGTTCTACGGCAGTGTGACAGCAGCCTTTTACCAGCGTCTGCCGCCGTCGGCCGCAGGCGTTTATATAAGCAATTGGAAGAATAATGAGTCGGCAGACATTGTAATGCTTGACGGTCTACTGGACAGTCGTGATCGAAGGAAGCCCGATTATTACCTGCTGGCGCAAAAATGGACTGGCGCCATGGCAACCGACTCTTTCCCCGAAATAAAGATCCTCCGGCCGGCCGCCGCCATCGAAAAAGACGTCCGTCTGACCTATAATGCGATCATCCCCTCGAGCAAGGGATGGCGTATCGCCTCCGCTAAAGTCACCGATCTGATTTTTGAATGGTATCTCGTTAAAAAGAATGCTCTCGGGACGCCGATAAGTATGACATCCGTGGGCACCGGCTCCCAGGTGCTCGTCTCCATTCCCCCTGATCCATCCCAATACGAACTGTATCTCTATGCCTCAAAAGGGATGAACGTAAAAGTAATTCATGCTCCCCTGAATACACCTGTTACCGTCGAGGAAGCCGTATCCCCCCCTGACACAGCCCTGCCCCACGAGCATGGTTACTGAGCCAGCAGACGCACCCGGACGAAGGTGTGGAGGGTGGCAGTTCCGCCACCGTCAGCGTAGCCGGCCAGGGCGATAAAGTTTTGTAGTACTAAAACTACTAAAAATTAGACGTACTGCTCACTCCGGAAAAAACATCTCCAAAAACTCCCCCTTACGCCGCTGCGAGATCTCCAGCTTCGTACCATCCGTCAATACAATAAAGCTCGTCTTCGCCTTGATATAATTCTTTATATACGCCAGGTTGATGATAGAGGAATTATGGATGCGGTAAAAATTATGCGCATACAACAGCTCCTCATAAAAACCAAGATTGCGCGAAGAGATAATTTTCACTCCACCCTTACAATAAAAATGAGTATAGCCCGCCTTGGAGCAGCACCAGAGTATATCGTCGACATCTACAAATTCATACCCATTGAGCGTAGCGATGGGGATCTTTTTTTGAAGTGGGGGGCTCTTCCGTTTCTTCCTCTCCAATATCTTATCCCGGGCACGGCCCACCGCCTCTTCGAACTCAGGGATCCCAATGGGTTTCAACAAATAGTCTATTGCCTCCGCCCTGAGGGCATTCACCGCATAGTTTGCATAAGCTGTTATAAAGATCAGCTCAAATTCCCTGTGGCCTATCCGTTTGAGCACATCAAAACCCGTTCCGTCGGCCAGTTGAATATCCATAAAGACCAGCTGCGGCGTCTTCTCTGAGATAAGCTGTACGCTTTTGTCGACCCAGCCCGTGGAGCCGATGACGTCAATATCCGATGAGAATTGACGGATCAGATTGGAAATGACATTTACACTTCTTTCTTCGTCCTCGAGGATAATGGTTTGAATAGACATATATAAAATTTTATTGAGCAAAATAAATTCTAACGATCGTACCCTGTTCCTGTGCTCCATCTCTTGATTTGTCCGTAACATCCATGAAGATCGTCTCCTTACGGATAGCATTTAAGATCCGGATGCGATTTGATATAATATTTAGCCCCATCGACGTATGCTCCTCCCGCGGCCGTTCCCGCTGGGACGCATGGATACCGATACCGTTGTCTTCGATGGTGCAGACAAGATGTTTGTCACTCCGCCGGAAATCGATGCGTATCACCCCTCTTCTATCTTGTAAAGGCGATATTCCGTGTTGTATGGCGTTCTCCGCAAAAGGCTGTAGAAGCAAGGATGGTATAAGGATATCCGAGGGACGAAGGTCATCCGCCACATCGATGCTGTACTCCATCCGATGAGCCAGCCGGAGCTTTTCCAGCTCCATGTACAAGCCCAGCACCGACAGCTCTTCCTTCAGCGTAGCGTAGGAATTAGGACTGTGTAACAATATTTTCCGGATCAGGGCTGACAGCTTGTGAAGGTAAAGATTGGCATTTCTTACGTCCGCTCCTAATATATAGTCTTGTATCGAGCTCAGACAGTTGAAAATAAAGTGAGGGTTCATCTGCGCCCGGAGCGCCATCATCTCGAGATCGGCCATCTTGCTCTTGAGCTCAAAAGCCTGGTTCTTCTTATCATGCCGCCACTTGAAATAAGCATAGATGCCTGCTATTGTTAACAGCACTGCCAGGAGATAGAGCAGCGCGGTAAACCATAGCGTCTTCCAGAACGGAGGAGACAGGGCGATGGTTATACTCTTTGCCTGGCTGCTCATGACACCCCACCTGTCGATAACTCTTGCCTCAAATGTATGCACCCCATATGGCAGGGTGGAAAACTCCAGCCGGCTGTTGCGCGTAGCGATCCAATTGCTGTCCAGATCCTTCAGCCGGTATTGATACGTAAGCTCCTTGCCGCTGCGAAAGGATATGCCTGACAATTCAATTATCAATTTATTATGCTTGTAGTCCAGGTTCGCCACATCCGGATTGTTGATGTGGATCAGGGGCTCCTGTGTCGAATGAGGGATATAGCTCATCGGGAAAAAGCTTAGCCCCCTGGCAGTGGCAGCCCAAACATATCCCCCCGCCAGCGCTATTTGATTGACGGCATTGGACATCAGGCCATCGTCCTCCGTAATATGGCTGATGGTATACGTCGGCTCTGCGCCATTCCAGTTGAGGCTGATACGGGAGATACCCTTGTCCGTCGATACCCAGGCCACCGATCCGGCGATGGATACATTCTTGCACATGTCGCTGTATAATCCCTGGGCAGCGCCGATGGAAAAGCTTCGGTGATCTTTCAGGATGACTATGCCCTGCTGGGTAGAGACCCAGACCGAGGAGTCGGCAGCAATGTCGATGTGGTTGATGATCCCCGTGAGTAGGGGCGTTTCCTCTCCCCAATACCTGACCTCCTTACCGTCCCTGCTATACAGGCCATTCAAGGTGCCCCAATAGTAGGTATTGCCGATGCCATTTACGCAGGTAGTTCTTTTATTGTACAGACTTTCCCTCGAGTCGCCCTCGATCCGGAACAAACCTTCGGGCGCCGCACACACGAGGCCAATGTCTCGCAGATAGCGCACGGCTTTTGCGCTTTTGTCACCAACCAACTGCCGGATGCCGCCCGTTGGACTGAAGATGCTCAAGCCGTGGTCGCTGGCTATCGCAAATCTGTCATGACCCAATGGTTCGATGTCCAGCAGGCGGTTGTTCTTATTGACCTTGTCCCAGGGCATGAAAGATCGTACCTCAGCCCCCGTGCTGTTGACAAATACGATATGGCCGTTGGAAAGACCCGCCGCCAGGGTATGGTCATCGATGGTCCGGATACACTTGATATCCTTTCCAACAAACTCTCCTCCTGCCGTTACATAGCGGACGCCCACATTTGGTATATAGTATACCCCATCATCATGGGTGGTGACCCAGTATCCCCCTTCCCTGTCCTTTCTTATCGAGGTGACGAATGCCTCGGGGAAGTACGAATGGATCTTCCTCATCTTCGGCTGAAGGAAGTTACTGACCAGGATAAGGCCGCGGTTGCGGGAACAGATCCACAGGGTACTATCATTCTCTGCATAAATTTCATTGATATCCATCCGCTGCATGCCGAGCTCGCTCAGCACCATTATCTTCTCCAGCCGCTCGCTGTTCCCAAAATAGAATGTGTCGGTGAAGAACACGATAGAACCCTGATCCGGCAGCAGCGAGAAGAATGCCCGGCGGTCGATTGGGATAAAAATCAGGCTTGGTATATATGGAAAGGGGTGCCAAACCGTCCCTTGAGAGCTCTCTATTCCAAGCTTGCCGAATCCTGGACGGTCGTAGTCGAAGTAAAAATTTAGTTTTTTATTCCAGGATGCTCTTGGCATCCCCAGGCCTTTACTCCCTACCTCGTTTTCCAGCGTGACAAGGGCAGGGGTAAATCGCCAATGCCCCGGCGTGTTGACGGACCTGTAATAGCCAACCCAGCTCGTATTTGTGTCAACAAAGTTCGAAAGCAGGAATATGTCGCCTGTGCGGGCGTCCTCCGAGATGGCGTATACACCCTTGCAGGAATCCATACTCAGAATAGAGCCATTATAAAACACCGAAGGAGTCCCCTTAAGAGAAATAAGCCAGATATTACCCCTGGAGTCCTGGTAGAGCTTTACTATTTCATTATCCGGCAGCCCATCTTTTTTGGAAAAGTTACGGAAGGTCCTTCCGTCAAATCTGCTTACGCCCTGATCCGTACAGAACCAGATAAAACCCGACTTGTCCTGGAGAGATTGGTATATGGCCGAGCCCGGCAACCCGTCCTTGACGGTGAATTGGATATGAGAGAGCTCCTGAGCGCCGGCCCAGGTCCTTGATATCAGGAGGAAGGCGATGAGAGTCTTAAAGGTCTTCATCAGATAAGGTTCAATTCAATGCAGTTATCGGCAAATCACTACGAATATATAATAGACTGTCCTGATTTGATCATTCGGGCTAGATTTATTCTTCATAAAGTCCAAATCCTCTGAAAATCAACTCCGGGCTGGCCGATTCAAGCATAATCCCTTCTCTCGATTCCTACGTCACACGCGATGAGCGTTATCTTGATTTCCGGGGACGATCCCCAGATGGATAAGGCGTTGGCGCTCTTTAATTGAGTTCGCAATCCTCAATAATATGTACCTTCCCCCCTATAATGGCGCCTACGCTTCTTCTCCGCTGTATATTGCCCCTGGTCTTACTGCTAGCCGGTCCTTTTGTCTTTGCCCAAAGCCATCCTGATATAAATACCGCGGAGTATACCATCACCAAAAGACTGCTCTCCATCGAGGACGGCCTGGCTTCTCACGAAGTGTTTTGCGGGTTACAGGACAGGTCCGGCTTTATGTGGTTTGGGACACGCAATGGACTAAATCGCTACGACGGTAAAAATTGCCTGCTCTTCACCCGGCAGCGCAACAACCTCCAGGACAACAAGGTCGTGCAGCTTGCAAAAGATGACGCGGACCACCTGTTTATTGAATACGGCAGCAATGGCTTTCAGCTCGCTACCAATGGCAGGGTGGATGTAATGAATGCCGTGACACAGGAAATAAAGACACTCACAGCTGCATTCCCGGATATGCCTTTTAAAGAGCAGGATGTATACTGGATCGCCAGTGACGGGAGTGATCAAATAAATTTTCTTACCGCTCACCCCTTCCGGCTTTGGAAATACTCATCCAAACAAGGATTCAAACTACGATATCAGATCGACGACTGGGACAAGCGGGATACCATGCCCCTTGTTGACTATCGCAGCACAGGGCCGCTGTGTCTGTTTGCAAAACACCGGGCGCTCGTAAAGCTATTCAATCAGTGGACACAATATCTGATATCGGACGACACCGTGATCAAATTTACACAAAAGGATGCGCTGCGATCCCTGCCCCTCGGCTTCACCGGCCAGAACGATCTTTTGATCGCCTATAACACAACAGCCGAGTCCAATGCATATAATGTTGGGGCCGTGACCCATACAGGAAATAGCCTGTTCCCCGACAATATAAAGCAGGCCAGCACAGACAGTGTGAAAGGGAGATACTGGTACCAGGCGGCTTGTGCGGCCGACGGATCTTCTACTATCCTTTATATTCCTACGGATGCGCTATACCTATGGACTGAGAACAGTTTTTTTAAAGTAATAGCCAGATCAGAAATAAGATCCTTTGAAAATCTATTTCTTTATCAGCTGTTCCCCGACAATCTTGGGAATCTCTGGCTTTGCACTTCATTGGGCGTGTTTCAGCTGAAAATGGAAAAGAATAGGTTTAAACAATACTTTACTGGCAGACAGCAATCTATTGAAAAAAACAGCCAGACCCGTGGAATATATGCCGATGGGGCGGGAATGGTCGCTTCGAACGTATGGATGCATACATTCCTGCAGCAGGGTGACAACATGCAAAGTGCGGGTAGCCTGGAAATAAACTATGCCCTCGTCAATCATCATGCATCATTGTATTCTGGCGGCTATGGTTTATTCCGGTATGACGAAAGAAAAAACACCCTCACAAAATGCCCCGGCGGGCAAGGCAGTGAAATATGGTCAATGTTTTCACTCAATGACAGCCTCCTGCTGATGGGGAGGAGCAATGGATTCCTGCTTTTCAATTCCAACAGTTCGACCTTTGACTCACTCTCCTATGCGCCCCGGAATACTCCTGAAGCAAAATTTGTATACAGGATCTTTAAAGACCAGGCCGATACGATATGGGCAGTAGCCGAGAACGGTTTGTACAAAATTATTGACGCTCCCGGTCCGCCCGTCAACGGCCATTCGCGACGGCTGATTGAAAAATACCAGTCGCCTTTTATAGATAAGCTGATCCTCCTGGACGCCTGCCCCGACCCCAATGGGATTTTCTGGCTGGCTACAAATGGAGAGGGCCTCTACCGCTGGGATAGGAAGGCAAATTCATTCCAGCAGTTCAATATCGCTAACGGCCTGCCTTCGGAGGTGCTTTACAGGATCGAGCCCGACGAATACAATAACCTTTGGATAAGCTCCGATTATGGCCTCGTCCGTCTCAATAAAAAAACATTCTCTGTAAAAACATATACAGTAGCCGACGGCATCTCTCATAACGAATTCAACAGAACGTCTTCTTATAAGGCGAAAAATGGTCAGTTATTTTTTGGAGGTTTGGATGGAGTGAACGCTTTTGATCCGGGGGATTTCATTACAGACACAGCCTCATTGAATGTCCCATTCCGGGTTATTTCTCTAAACCAGTTTGTCGGTTCGCAAAACAAGCTGATCAACAAGACTAGCGAATTGCTGACTACTTCGCAGATCGTGCTGGCGCCCGCCGACCAGTTCTTTACACTTGAATTCCGGTTGCTGGATTTTTCAAAAGAAGAGGCGCATAGTTATGCCTATAAGATTGAAGGTATAGACAAGGACTGGAATTATATTGACGAGAACTCCATCCGGATCAGCGGCCTGCCCTATGGAGTATTTACATTGCTCATCAAGGCGCAGGATCGTGAAGGCGCCTGGAGCAGGAGCGTATTGAATATCCGGCTGCAGGTTGTAAGGCCATTCTATCTCACCTGGTGGTTCATCTGCCTGATCATTTTATTGTGTGCGGCTGCCGTATACAGCATTATAAAGCTCAGGACAAAACAATTGGCCGCAGATAAAAGCAAGCTGGAACAAACTGTGAATGAAAGAACAATACAGCTCAAGCGATCGTTGACGGAGCAGGCCGGATTGCTCACCGAAAAAGACATACTGATCAAGGAAATTCATCACCGGGTAAAAAACAATTTACAGGTCATTTCCAGTCTCCTGGAATTGCAAAGCAAAAACATGAGTGATGAAAGAGCAAAGGACGCGTTGCTGGAAGGGCGCCGCCGGATACGAAGCATTGCCTTGATACACCAAAATCTTTACCAGGTCGATAGCTTGAGCAGCATTGAATTAAAACGTTTTGTAGACGATCTGTGCAGGCAGGTAGAGAGTATATATAAAAGGCCCGGCGGGATCAGGATGAATATCAACGTACCCGTCTTGTATCTTGACATCGACTCCGCCATCCCCATCGGTATGATCATGAACGAATTGCTGTCCAATTCCTTCAAATACGCATTTAATGAGGACGTCGCGGGAGAAATAAATATTGAGATCCGTTCCGTGGCAGAAGGGCGATATGAATTGATGTATTCCGACAACGGCCCCGGCCTACCCTCGAGCTTCGAACCGGGCCGCGCAACAACGCTCGGCATACAATTGATCGCTGACCTCAGCAGGCAGATTGGCGGCAATGTAAAATATGAATATAAAAAGGGTGCTTCATTTATCATTACCTTTACTGACCGCGATTTTCGTAAAAACCAGGACTAAAAATTATGAGCGTTCTAAAAATAGGCGTTGTAGAAGATGAGCTGATAATAGCCCGAACGATCATGAGCACCCTCGACGAGCTTGGCTACGCGCATTGCGGGCCTGCTATGAACTATACCGAGGCAATGGAAATGCTGGAACAGCAGAAGCCCGATCTGTTGCTGCTGGATATTCAGCTCTCCGGTAAAAAAGATGGGGTAGATGTAGCAAAACAGCTGAACGAACAGTACCACCTGCCGTTTATTTTTTTGACCGCCAACAGCGATGGAGAGACAATTGAACGCGCTAAAAAAGTGCGACCGCCTGCCTATATTGTAAAGCCCTTCAGCAAAGAAGAATTATTTGCCGCTATTGAAATTGCCTTCAGCAATTTCACCGGTAGGCATAAGGACGAAAAACCGCACTCCGTGGATACTTATCATGGAAAGGAGTATATGTTTGTAAGGGATGGGTATGTTTTCAGAAAGATACCTTTTAGTGAGCTCTCACACCTGGAGAGCGACGCCAACTATGTCACATTGCATCTTTTGTCACAAAAAAAGATCATGGTGAGGTCCACCCTCAACGACTTCATGGCACAGCTCGACCTGAAAAATTTCATACGCGTGCATCGCAGCTATTCCGTCAACATCCATCTTATAGACGACATTTCCCCCACCGAGATCTCCGTCAACGGTGTCAAGGTCCCCATGGGCAGATCCTACCGGGAAGACCTTCTTAAAGCTTTAGGGATCAGCGAGATCTAGCCATATTTCATCTTCCTCCCAAACTTCCTGTCATTCGTCCCAAACCAGCGGGATCTATCCCATTTATTTCAGCGCTTTTCCGGCCGGGGGCATCTTTGCTCCCGATATGGCATTGCTGGACCTCGACAAGATCACTATCAAACGTACAGTTATAGGGATACGGTGCTCATCCTGCGGGGGGAACCTAAAGGCTGAAAAAAGATCTATCCTGTGCCGTCTTATAACCATATTCTCTTTCGGATCGCTAAAACCTCAGAACTACGAATGCGAAACTTGTAAAAAGAAGCATCTTTTATTATAAACCCATAAAAACAAGTTATATGAGTATCAGATTAGGCGACACAGCTCCCGATTTTAAGGCCGACACAACACAAGGCACCATCAATTTTCATGATTGGATTGGCAATGGATGGGCTATTCTTTTTTCCCATCCCAAAGATTTTACGCCAGTCTGCACCACCGAGCTTGGTTACATGGCAAGGCTTGCGCCCGAGTTCGCAAAAAGGAACTGCAAGGTCATTGGCCTCAGTGTGGATCCCGTCGAGAGCCATTTGAAATGGGAAAAGGACATCGAGGAGACACAAGGCTATCCCGTGAACTATCCCATGATCGGTGACACCAACCTCGCCGTTGCGAAACTCTATGACATGCTCCCCGCGGACGAGCCAGGCACTTGCGAAGGCAGGACTGCCGCTACCAACCACACCGTACGTTCCGTATTTATCATCGGGCCCGATAAAAAAATAAAGCTGCACCTTACGTATCCCATGTCCACCGGCCGCAATTTCAATGAAATACTCCGTGTGCTTGATTCCATGCAGCTCACGGCAGCGCACAAAGTTGCCACACCCGTCAACTGGAATAATGGTGATGACGTAATTATCCTTGGGTCCGTATCAGACGAAGAGGCAAAGGAAAAATATCCGGATGGTTGGAAGACGATAAAACCTTACATGCGTGTAGTTCCCCAGCCAGGCACAGAACAGCTTGTATAACCCCTCCCAGTTCGTAGGCCTGCATAGGCTTACGAGCTTCCAAAATCAGGACAATGAAATTGCGTGTGATAGTTTTGGGCGCAGGTTTCGGAGGGTTGGAGCTTAGCTCCGCCCTTTCCGAGGCCATCGGCGACCAGCTGGATCTTACCTTAATAGATCAACATGATACTTTTTATTTCGGCTTTTCCAAGCTCGATGTAATGTTTGGGCACAAAACAGCGGACGCCGTTAAGATCCCTTACAGCAGCATCACAAAGCCCGGTGTACGATTTTCCAGGGAAACCATTACGTCTATTGACCCCTTAACCCAAACCGTCACCACCGACCAGGGCGTCCACACCGCCGATGTCCTTGTAGTGGCGCTTGGAGCGAATTATGATATATACGCAACACCCGGGCTTGCCCAGTATGGCAACGAATATTATAGTTTCGAGGGTGCGGGAGCGCTGAGGGAAATAATCCCCCGCTTTAAAAAAGGGCATGCTATCGTGGGCGTATGTGGAGCGCCTTTTAAATGCCCGCCCGCGCCTAGCGAGGCCGCGCTGATGCTGCACGATCATCTTTCCAGCGCTGGTGTGCGTGAGGCCTGTACCATAAGTCTTGTGATGCCTTTTGGCTCTCCCATCCCACCCTCTCCTGATTCTTCGAAGGCGTTGATCAAGGCCTTTGAGGAAAGGGATATCCGGTTCATACCGCAGCATAAGGTGGCTTCTCTTCGGGAAAAGACAGCCGTTCTTGATGATGGGACAGAAATGCCATTCGATCTTTTCCTTGGCATTCCCAAACACGTAGCGCCCGATGTGGTATTACAGAGCGGCCTGGCCGAAAATGGATGGATACCCGTCGACAGGACCAGCTTGTTGACAAAGTTCCCAAATGTATATGCCATTGGGGATGTCACCAGCGTGGGAACCCCCAAGGCTGGCGTATTTGCAGAAGGTGCGGCAAAAACTGCCGCCGCTGCTATCCTCGCCACATATCAGGGGAAGGAGAATGGTCTTCCTTTCGCCGGCGCGGGTTCCTGCTATATCGAGTTTGGCAAGGGTGAGGTCGCGCGCGTCGATGTGGATTTCTTCTCCGGCCCCAAACCCTTTGGAGTTCATCATAACGCCTCCGAGGCCCTGGTAATGGATAAAGTATATTTCGGCTCGAGCAGAAAAGCCCGCTGGTTCGGGTTATAGTAATCTTCTAAATCAAACTGTAAAAAATGGCTACTTTTTTAATTGAGATCCCTCATTCAGAGAATACGTTTGAATGCAGACAGGTAATAAAACTGTTCGTCGAGTCCGGCTCCCATCTCCTGGCAAATGCACATTGGGGATGCAAGTCCGGCGTTCACAAATCATGGTTTATTAATGACTTCGGCAGCAAGGAGGAGGCGCTTCAGATCGTCCCACCCTTTTTAAGACATTCCGCCAATGTTATTGAGCTGACAACATTCAGCAAGCACGATATTCAGCAGTTCGCAGAAGCTATCAAAGGCAGCGTCTAGCTAAAAATCAAGATAGGCCATTCCTATGAACTGTGAAAATTTCCTTTTAATTTTCATGATCAATAGGTCAGGTCATGAAAAAACTCAATTTCAATAGTTCCCTTTTTTTCGGGTTAGCGCTTTCATTGATTGGAATTACATTTTGTACTGGCCTTTCTACCACAGCCAATTCTTTTTACAACACAGGAGAAGAGCTTGAGAATAAAAAAAGATATTCAGAAGCATTTGAATTCTATCAAAAGGCAGCCAATGCTGGCCACGCGCAGGCAATGAATGCCCTTGGGTCGCTGTATGAAAAGGGAAAGGGGTGGGCATGGATTATCAAAGGGCAATGAAATGGTACCAGAAAGCAGCGAGCATTGGAAGCGTTGATGCTATGGATAATTTAGCGATCATGTATGAGAATGGGCAGGGAGTAAAAAAGGACCCGAAGATCGCGGCCGATTGGCGTCAGAAGGCGGCAGAAGCTAAAGGTTCAGGTAAATAGCTTACCATACATCTTGTCGTCGTATTACTTGGACCCTCCCATAATAGCTACCTTATAATTTGCGTGAATTTGTCTTCCACAATCCCCTCCTGAATTGTATTCCTCCAACAGATGACTAAAATTGTGCAGCAAATCCAATCAACCCCATGAAGAACCTTTCGATCCGCCGGATGAAGCGCCCCCTACTATCCTTACTTATTTGCCTGCCCGGCACACTATGGGCGCAAAATATCCCCGATAAGACAGGTAACCCCACTGCTACCCCTGTTGTTGCATTCAGTGTGCGGCAGTTGAGCTCGGCATATACCGGGCCGGCCATGCAGGTACGCAAGAGCAGCAACGGTCGAACAAAGGATATCCCCTTTACACCAGCCGGAGACCTGGATACAGCACTCCTGAAGAGCTTTGTAGGCGCCGACACCGGCTATATCACCATTTGGTATGACCAGAGCGGCAATGGGCTCAATGCCGTCCAGCCCAAAGCCACCGCCCAGCCGGCCATCATGGCGGGCGGCCTGATCAACAGGGACAATGGCCAGCCTTCTGTATATACCAACGGCATTAATGGATATCTTTATTACCAGCCCGTAACCCAATTGACCTCACAGGTCACACGTATGGAAGTTTGCCGCAACCGCGGCGCCAATCTCGTGATCATCGAAGGACTGGGCTATTATCAGCTGGATCTCGAACTATTCCCCGACCATATATGGGTCCAGTATCAGAATGGCAACATCACCGTCAACAGCACCACGGTGACCACTACCATGAACCTCATGTCGATCAATTCGGTTCGGAACAGTAGCGCCTCACAGCTATATGTCAACACGATCTTCCAGGGTTCCGACAGCACTCCACTCGTGTCATTAGCTACTCCGGATACGGGCTTTATAGGCATCCGGTGGGACGATTCCCAGGATAATCCCGGAGGGGGCGCGTTTTCTGAGACGATGTTGTTCGACGCTGTACTATCGGACGCCGACAGGCAATCCATCAATTATAATGAGAACTGGTACTATTCGCTGGGGTTTGATCCCTGTAGCAGCACCCGGGCCGCGCTTTCTCCCAATGGCATGACAGATAAAGCGCTGTATGCCTGTATGCAGGACGCCTCCTATGCCTATTATTATGATCCTTCCAATCCGTTGAACCTCTTGTTCGGTATTGCGAAAGACCCTGGAAACACAGGCGCCAACCCCTCCTTCCTGGTGGATTCTACCAATTTGACCGTCAACTCCGAACCCAGTACGGCAGCTTATGTTTATTCCGCCACCTCGGGAATGGAGGGTATCTTCGCGTTGGGTCGTTACTGGAATGTATTCACTCATACCCCACCAGCCAGCCCCGTCAATGTCCGCTTCTTTTACAAACCCTCCGATACAATAGCCGCGCTCAAGGCGGCGCAGGCGTTCAAAGCCAGCTCCGGCGCCTCATCGATAAGCAGTCTCCAGTGGTTTAAGACAGTAGGGGGTCCTTTCACTCAGGACAGTCTTACAGCAACCCCAAAAGCGACGATCAAAGGCCCATTCATAAACCTTACACCCATATATGGAACAACATCCAACGGGGTCAACTACGTTGAGTTCGATGGTATCACCAGTTTCTCCGGCGGTACAGGTGTATACATCGTCTCCAATTCAATGACAGTGCTGCCTGTCGTCATTAGCTCTTTTACGGGCAGACGCGCGAACGAAACCACCGTGCTTTCGTGGGCAACACAATCAGAGTCCAACACCGACCACTATGACATCGAACGAAGCATCGACGGCATCACCTGGACAAAGGCCGGGCAGGTAATGGCGGCGGATAATAACAGTGTCCCCCTGTCTTACCAGTACATCGATGCCGTGTCGATGCAGCCTGATAGTCGGCTCTATTACAGGTTGAAGCTCGTCTCCAAAGATGGGCAGTATACCTATTCGAATATAGTATTGGTAGAAATCAATGACAACACGGTTGTCGTTGCGCAGACGCTCAAAATTGCCCCCAACCCAGCCGGAAGTGTACTGCAGGTTATATGTACCATTCCCAACAACGGTCCTGTGGAAGTGCAGCTCCAGGACATGGCAGGTGCTACGCTGATACGTCAGAAATATACCGTGAACAAGGGCGCCAATATTTTGAAGCTGACAGGTCTTAATGGACTGGCACGCGGCATTTATCTCGTACGGGTTGTACAAGGCAGCACCGTGGGTGTCGGGAAGGTGATTAAATAAGCATTGAATCTGTTCTTTGAACTGGTTGTACTAAAAAGCGGTATATTATGGACAATGGAAGCTGGATAAAGAAGTACAAGAAAAAATAGATGTATGTTTGGGTATTTGACCCAAGTATTGGCCGAGGCAAAAGTTTTACTTATATTAGGGATTAGGACCTAACGATTATGCCCAAGATTTTTATCCTCTTGACCTTGATCTTTCTTATGACGTCCTGCCATAACGGCACAGATAAACCCCCAGCCAGAGCCAGGACGTATCATCTCCAGTTCAACCCTCCGGATAGGCGGACAGGTCACAAGCCAGGGAATACTGGGGACAATGGGTCGAACAGCAGCTGATATGGAAAAATGTCGATCCCTTCATGTGGGTTACGCTGGATTCAGTCCGACATACTGGTGCCCATTGGACGGACACCTCGACGAATGCGGAAGACATTAATTTCAATATCAATAAACGTTTTCATTCGATACGGTCAGCGCAGCCATAGCGACGATCCGGTCGCAGGGCCGGATCAGCAATGATAAGGCCGGTACCTGGCTGTTGGCCCAGCGGATTACAGGCAGGCTCACAGGTACGGAAAACGGCAAGTATTATGTTGATACCGCAACGGGGATGCCTGGTGAAATGGAAGATTCGGTAAGTGCCGAGGGCAACGTCCAAATAAACGGACACGAGATACGAATAAAGATCGTAAAGACGATAAAAATGGCGGGAGCGAAACTAAAATAGGGAGTGGCAAATTGTTTTCTGACTATATAGAATTGTTAACGCCTCAATTTTCTTCCGTCCCCCTCTATGATCTTAAAAATGAGAACCGTTGTACAGACAACATTAATAGCCTAAGGTAGAGGGAGCCAACTCAGATGATATTGAAAATCAATTAGTTTTCAAGTATACAACTTTGACCCTGAGGAAGCATTTAATTACTAACTTTACAGTCTGCTTATTCGCGCTGTTCACTTTTAAATACTGTGTTATGCTCGAAGACATTAGCCCTGCTGCCCGGCCAATCAAAAAAGTGACAATGCTTGCCACTACAAAAGGCAGTATAGATGAGAGCCTCCATTTTGACAGTAAAATTTCCTTCCTCCCCTTTGTCAATTATTTAAAAGACAAATTAACTGGCAGCTCTAATACGACCTCAAAAATTTATAATTACCTGATTGAAAGATTGGAGGCGGAACCGGCCTTGCTGCAGCCAACGGAAGATATTTACCTGCTGAATGAGAACCAGGACCTCCTCGAATTGCTGGGCACTGCCCTTTTTCCCGTAGTAAGCGAGCAGGGAAAAAACATATTCGCCATGGCGGTCCCTTATCAATTCACCTTTTTCAATTATTCAACGCCTTTCAGAAGATTGTTTTTAGACGACGAGGAAGAACATTTTCTATTACCACCGGACGCGCCAGCAGAATATATAAAGCAGGCACAATGTTTTCTCATTTACGAGCATGTGCTCGAGAAATTTTATGGCATAAAATTGAATGGGAGCTCCGACCTGATATACCCGGTGGTGGATACGGATACAGGGATGCGGAGATATTACAAACTCCGTTATGACCGAAGGTTCATTGACATACACCTGAAAGGAGAATTGCCGATCATACAGGATTGCTCGGTTTGCTTAAATACGTTTAGGATAATGGACCTTGAGCTGCAGTTGAAAAAAATGCCGTTGGACCTGTTTGCCGCGGAAGGGTTTGCCGTATGGATCGCGGAGGATGTTACTGCACAGGAGTCGCTGGATGCTATTAAGAAAATATTGCTAAGGAAGGAAAGCTGTGATACCGGGATTATTAATGATCTGAAAAAAAGCGTGCATGCATTGGTTGGCTTGAATGAGGTGGAGGTAGGGCTGACGCCTTTCATGAAGCTCAACGGCCGGTTCGTACTGGATGAAACCTGCGTGCAACATGGTTTGATGGGGAAAAATTGGAAACTCACCGATGAAAAAAGCATGGCCGCCTACCAGATGTATGTCGGCTTTCTCACTGAACATCCCGAGCCTATTCCCATTTCCATACTGGATGAACAAATGCTTGAGATAGCCCCTTTTTTGAAAGGCTTGTGGTTGGATGGGGCGAGGAGCTATATTACTTATCCCATCCAGGATAATGACGGATTGTTGGGTGTATTGGAATTGGCATCCCCCATATCTAATCAACTTAACCTGGAAGTGATGAGAAGGATTGAACCCGCTATGCCCTTGCTATCGTTAGCCCTTTTAAAGAACAAGGATACTTTTAACGACAGGATAGAAAAGCTCATCAAAGAGAAATTTACCGCCTTGCAGCCTTCTGTAGAATGGAAGTTTGCAGAAGTAGCATGGGAATTCATGCATAACAACAACAACGGTTGTCCGCAAACAGTGACCGGGAATGTTGCATTTAACCAGGTGTATCCGTTGTATGGAGCCATCGATATTCGCAATTCATCATCCGAAAGAAGTCATGCTATTCAAAAAGACATGAAAGCGCATTTGGACCTGGTGTATGCGACCCTGGATAAATTACAATCACAAATACAGCTACCATTGCTGGAAGGGCTGAAATTTAAAACTCAGAATTTTCGGGCATCGATAGATAGTGGGCTTCCTGCCGAAGAGGAAATACGGATCAACGATTTTTTGGAAAAAGAAGTTACCCCGGTTTTTAACCGCCTGCAAAAGATCAATGCTCAAACACAGGGGATCATAGAAGAATATTTTGTCCAGGTGAACGATTGCAGTGGATATCTTTATCTCTTTCGAAATGAGTATGAAGCCTCGATGGAAGCCATCAATAATACAGTGCTTCGCTGTATTGAACAGGAGGAAGAGGTCATGCAACAATCATACCCGCATTATTTTGAAAAATATAAAACGGATGGGGTAGAATATACGATCTATATCGGCCAGTCCATTTCTCCAGACAACCAATTTGATCTGTTGTATCTGAAGAACATCAGGCTATGGCAGTTAAGATCGATGGCTGAGATCGCGGGCCTCACGCATCGTTTGTTGCCGTCATTGCAGGTGCCTTTACAAACCACGCAATTGATCCTGATCCACAGTCAACCAATTTCTATCAGTTTCCGGAAAGAAGAAAGACGTTTTGATGTTGAAGGCTCATACAACATCCGCTATGAGGTCATGAAAAAACGGCTGGATAAAGTACACATCCGGGGCACCATGGAAAGGCTTACACAACCAGGGAAAATAGCAATGGTGTATTCCAACCCAAAAGAGGCGGAGGAGTACCAGGAGTATATCATGTTCCTCCAAAGCAAAAACTTACTGATGCCTGATGTTGAATTTCTTGAACTGGAGGAATTGCAAGGGGTCGTGGGATTGAAAGCATTGCGGGTTAATATTAATCTGGAAGGTCAGCTTTGTTAGGCAGGCTCCCTTTACCTGTCGCGTAGGGAAGCAGCACCTGTCCTAATAAATTAAGGTAGAAGGAACTCGAAAATGGCTATTCTTATAAATTTTCCGGCTCGGATTCGACTATAGACAGCCTATCGGACTTTATTAAAACAGAGTGGCTCTGCTGCGATTTCTTCGATTTTGGATTGAATATCAAAGGTAACGCTTCCACTGGCTGGTTGACTATTATCGGCCCTAAAGGCGCCAAAGAATTTATTACATCAGAACTTGGCTTATAGATCTACCGTAGACATCGCCCTTGCAGTCGACACCAAAGTCAATTTTCTAAGATATCTGCTGCCCTTTTTGTTACCGTCAAAGAACAAAATACGTAGACGGTTAAGATCTAACTATTCGTTACGTAATCTTTCTATTGGATTTGCCTTTGCAGATTTGAATACTTTCGAGCCGATGATCAGACTGCAGGAAAGCAGTACAATTAGGAGTGTGGCGATAAAGGGTTCTGCTCCGGCATCCGGATGATATTTGTAAATAAATTGAAAAATAAACTTGCTG
>Ga0105240_10000700_pt1 | contig 61372 bp, 59 predicted proteins | sample KBSC54metaG_FD_80426 | JGI IMG/M metagenome (GOLD analysis project Ga0105240, IMG submission 80426) | Corn rhizosphere microbial communities from Kellogg Biological Station, Michigan, USA - KBS C5-4 metaG | ecosystem: Host-associated > Plants > Roots > Rhizosphere > Soil | place: Michigan, USA... | reverse complement strand
TGCCACGATTAGTCTCCTGCGATTAATGATTTTTGCTTTTTGCAAAACATAGGCGTGTTCACTTACTCAGTCCTTACACATTCGGAATTGATCGGGGCGCGGAAGGCCGCTGCGCAAGGTCTTCCGCTGCATCCAAGGGTCTGACCACAAGGAGGCGATGAAGTTTGTACAGCGATATTGCCAGAGTGCATTATCGCATTTGTGGCCGCCCTCCGTGGCGCGCCCGCAGCCAAGAACATGGCGAGGGAGTGTAAAATAGCGGCCTGAATTCACCCGCCCGAATCCACGTCAGCTGCGCGCCGAATGTACGCGAACTGCCGTGAGGCGCGGCGGACCGTCTGCTCACACCTGATTTATTCTGAGATTCAAGCCAATGAAAGACACTCGCTCCACGCCGTCCGGCAAAAAGATCGGCATCCTGCCCAATCTGATTTTCATGAGCCGGTGGTTGCAGTTGCCTTTGTACCTCGGCCTGATCCTGGCGCAGTGCGTCTATGTCTATCATTTCTGGGTCGAGCTGAGCGACCTGATCGGCGCGGCCATGGGCAACGCGGCGTCGCTGGAACACATCCTCGACGCGGTCGCCATTGAAGGCGCGCTGCGTCCCGAAAAGCTCAACGAACAAACCATCATGCTGGTGGTGCTGGCGCTGATCGACGTGGTGATGATCTCCAACCTGCTAATTATGGTGATCGTGGGCGGCTACGAAACCTTCGTCTCGCGCATGAATCTCGAAAGCCATCCCGACCAGCCCGAGTGGCTGTCGCACGTGAACGCCTCGGTGCTGAAGGTCAAGCTGGCCACGGCGATCATCGGCATCTCGTCGATCCATCTGCTCAAGACCTTCATCAACGCCAACCTGTACGACGTCAAGACTTTGCTGGCGCAAACCGGCATTCACATCACCTTCCTGTTGTCCGCGATGGCGATTGCCTATTGCGACCGGCTGATGGCGCATCCGCCCGAGGCCGAGGAACCGCACTGACCGCAATCTTTCCGCATTTTTCATTCAACCCGAGAGAACCAGCCATGACCATCATCAAGCAAGACGATCTCATCGAATCCGTGGCCGCCGCGCTGCAGTACATCAGCTACTACCATCCGGTGGATTACATCCAGCACCTGGCGCGCGCCTATGAGCTGGAGCAGAATCCGGCCGCCAAGGATTCCATCGCCCAGATCCTGACCAACTCGCGCATGTGCGCCGAAGGCAAGCGCCCGATCTGCCAGGATACCGGCATCGTCAACGTGTTCCTGCGAATCGGCATGGGCGTGCGCTTTGAAGGTTTCGGCAGCGGCTCCATCGCCGACGCCGTCAACGAAGGCGTGCGCCAGGGCTACAGCCATCCGGACAATGTGCTGCGCGCGTCGATCGTGGCCGATCCGCAGTTCGACCGCAAGAACACCAAGGACAATACTCCCGCCGTGATCCACATGGAGCTGGTGCCGGGCAATACCGTTGACGTGCGCATCGCCGCCAAGGGCGGCGGCTCCGAGAACAAGACCAAGTTCGTCATGCTGAACCCGTCCGACTCGCTGGTCGACTGGGTGCTGAAGACCGTGCCGACCATGGGCGCCGGCTGGTGTCCGCCGGGCATGCTCGGCATCGGCATCGGCGGCACTGCCGAGAAGGCCATGTTGATGGCCAAGGAAGTGCTGATGGATGACATCGACATGTACGAACTGAAGCAGCGCGGTCCGCAAAACAAGACCGAAGAACTGCGCATCGAACTGTGCGACAAGGTCAACGCGCTCGGCATCGGCGCACAAGGCCTGGGCGGCCTCACCACCGTGCTCGACGTCAAGATCGCGATGTATCCGACCCACGCGGCGTCCAAGCCGGTCGCGATGATCCCGAACTGCGCGGCAACCCGCCACGGCCACTTCGTGCTGGACGGCTCCGGTCCGGCCTACATGGAGCCGCCGTCGTTGTCCGAATGGCCTGAAGTGCACTGGGTGCCGGACACCGAAAAGTCGAAGAGCGTCAACCTCGACACACTGACCAAGGAAGAAGTCGCGTCGTGGAAGCCGGGCCAGACCCTGCTGTTAAACGGCAAGATGCTGACCGGCCGGGACGCCGCGCACAAGCGTATCCAGGAGATGCTGGCCAAGGGCGAGAAGTTGCCGGTCGACTTCACCAACCGCGTGATCTATTACGTCGGTCCGGTCGATCCGGTGCGCGACGAAGTGGTCGGTCCTGCCGGTCCGACAACGGCCACGCGCATGGACAAGTTCACCGACATGATGCTGGAGCAAACCGGCCTGATTTCCATGATCGGCAAGTCCGAGCGCGGCCCGACCGCGATCGAGGCGATCAAGAAGCACAAGTCTGCCTACCTGATGGCGGTCGGCGGTTCGGCCTACCTGGTGTCGAAGGCGATCAAGTCGGCCAAGGTGCTGGGCTTCGCGGATCTCGGCATGGAAGCGATCTACGAGTTCGACGTCAAGGACATGCCGGTCACGGTGGCGGTCGACGCCAACGGCATCTCGGTGCACAACACCGGTCCTGCCGAGTGGAAGGAAAAGATTGCGACCAACACCGCGCTGAGCAAGATCGCGGTCACGACTGCATAACAATGCAACTGCGGATGCAACAGCGGATGTATCAACCGAAGCCGCAAGCGGGAGTCGCTCGCCGATGACCGCTGCGGCTTCAACTGCAACACCGATGCCGATGGACGCTCACATGAATCGTGATGCGCCCGTCGGCATTTTCGATTCCGGCATCGGCGGTTTGTCGGTGCTGCGTCACGTGCGCGCTGCTTTGCCGCAGGAGCACCTGCTGTACTTCGCCGACTCCGGCTATGCGCCGTATGGCGACAAGGACGAGCAACAAATCGTCGCGCGCTCGCTGGCGATTGCAGGTTTCCTGATCGGTCAGGGCATCAAGGCGCTGGTAGTGGCGTGCAACACCGCGACCGCGGCCGCGATCCAGGCGATCCGCTTGCAATGGCCCGACCTGATCGTGGTCGGCATCGAGCCCGGCCTCAAGCCCGCAGCTTTGCACAGCAAGAGCGGCGTGGTCGGTGTGCTGGCCACGCGCAGTACCCTGGCGAGCGCGCGTTTCGTCGCCTTGCGCGAACAGATCGCCGCGGCCGGCAAGGTCCGGTTCATTTCGCAAGCCTGCGTCGGCTTGGTCGATCAGATCGAGAAGGGCGAATTGCAATCGCCGGCCACTGCGGCGCTGGTGGATCGCTATGTCATGCCGTTGATTGCGCAGGGCGCCGATACGCTGGTGCTGGGCTGCACGCATTATCCGTTCGCACGCGAGCTGATCGAATCGGCGGCGCGGCATGCCGGATGCGCCGCGCCGGTCATCATCGATACCGGCGAAGCGGTGACGCGGCAATTGAACCGTTTGTTGGAGGGAAGGGCGCTGATGCGCGCTGCCGGCAAGGAGGGCAATCTGGTGGCATACACCACTGCCGGTGTCAGTACCTTGTCGACGGCGCTGTCCAATCTGCTGAAGATGGACGCAGAAGTGCGCCAGATCGCGGCGAGTTAGCCGCCGTCGCCCCGGGATTCCGGCAAATTTCATCGCGGTGACTATTTCATTTGCCAGAAGCCCTACAGTTTTGTATAATCTTTTGCTTCACTGACTCAAGGCAGTAATTCAGGTCTTGGTCATGCAGTGGTGGCTGTAGCTCAGTTGGTAGAGTCCAGGATTGTGATTCCTGTTGTCGCGGGTTCGAGCCCCGTCAGCCACCCCAGTTTTAACAGCAGCAAAATAAACAAGGCCCGCATTCAGCAGGGCCTTTTTTATTTTCCGGACGGCTTTTACTTTGACGCCTGGTTTTCTTTTTCCACTTCTTTTTCCCGTCTGGCCGCCATGAAGCGCGGCAAACTCATCTCGATCCAGTCGGTCAGCGTCTCGATACGCTGCGCCGCTTCCAGACCCAGCGGCGACAGCGTGTAGTCGACGTGCGGCGGCACCACGTCATACGATTTGCGGATCACCAGGCCGTCGCTTTCCAACTCCTGCAGCGTCTGCGCCAGCATCTTTTCGCTGACGCCGCCGACCTTGCGGCGCAGGTCGCTGAAACGATGCGTACCGCCCAGCAGGGCAACCAGCAACAGCACGCCCCAGCGGCTGGTGAGGTGTTTCAATACGCTGCGCGACGGACAATCGGCGGCAAACAACTCGCCGCGCTCCATGCGAGCCTTCAGCGATACATGCGTGGAAAGGGGGTCTCGTGTATTCATGGCGATTATTTTACACTAACCTTTTTGTGCGTACTTACTAAAAGTTAGTGTATCCGATAAGCTGCAATTTCTTTCACTTCACCGAACAGGAAATTGTCATGATCGTCGTCACCGGAGCCACCGGCCAATTGGGCCGTCTCGTCATCGCCGCATTGTTGAAAACCGTCCCTGCAGCAAACATCGTCGCCGCCGTGCGCAGCCCGGAGAAAGCATCCGACCTCGCCGCGCTCGGCGTGCAGGTGCGCCGCGCCGATTACAGCGACGCCGCCAGCCTCGACGCTGCACTGCAGGGCGCGGAAAAAATCCTGCTGATTTCTTCCAACGAAATCGGCCAGCGCCTGACCCAGCATCGCGCCGTCATCGATGCCGCCAAGCGCGCCAACGTCAAGCTGCTGGCCTACACCAGCGTGTTGCGCGCCGACACCTCGGCACTCGGCCTGGCAGCCGAACACAAGCAAACCGAACAGGCCATCAAAGACAGCGGCGTACCGGCGACCATCCTGCGCAACGGCTGGTACCACGAGAATTACACCGCAGGCTTGCCCAAGGCAGTCGCCAACGGCGCGATCGTCGGCAGCGCCGGCGACGGTCGCATCTCGTCGGCCGCGCGCAGCGATTACGCGCAGGCTGCGGCTGTCGTGCTCACCGGCAGTGGTCACGCCGGCAAGATCTACGAACTGGCCGGCGACGGCGCCTACACGCTGAGCGAGCTGGCGGTGGAAACGGCGCGCCAGTCCGGCAAGCCGGTCGAGTACCGCAACATCCCGGAAGCCGACTACAAGGCCGCGCTGCTCGGTTTCGGTTTGCCGGAAGTGATCGCCGTCCTGCTGTCGGACTCGGATGCGGCGGCGGCGAAGGGCGCCTTGTTTGATGATGGCAAGCAGTTGTCGGCGCTGATCGGTCATCCGACTGTGCCGTTGTCGGCATCGGTGGCGGCAGCGTTGGGCAAGGGCTGATTCATTTTCTTGCTCTGAAATGAAAACGGGCCGATCGCTATGTGGAATAGCGATCGGCCCGTTTTACGTGCGCGACAAAATTACTTGTGGCGCGACGACACTTCCCACAGATTGAGATGACCGTCCTGCGCCTGCTTGTCGATGGCGGCCAGTTCTTCGGCGGTGAAGCCGAGCTTGTCCAGCGCCGCGACGTTTTCGCGGATCTGCTTGCTGCTGCTGGCGCCGATCAGCGTGGTCGTCACGCGCGGATCGCGCAGCACCCAGGCCAGCGCCATTTGCGCCAGCGTCTGGCCGCGTGCCTTGGCGATGTCGTTGAGCGCACGCACGCGCTGCAGGTTTTCCGGGCTCAGGTGATCGCTCTTGAGCGAGCCGCCGCCGGCGCGGTTGATGCGCGCATCATCCGGAATGCCGTTGAGGTACTTGTCGCTCAGCAGTCCCTGCGCCAGCGCCGTGAAGGTGATGCAGCCCATGCCCTGGCGTTCCAGTTCATCGAGCAGGCCTTGCTCGATCCAGCGATTGAACATGTTGTACGACGGCTGATGGATCAGGCAGGGCACCTTCCATTGTTGGAGCAGCTCGGCGGCTTCCTTGGTCTTCTCCGGCGAATACGACGACACGCCGACATACAGTGCCTTGCCTTGCTGCACGGCGGTGGCCAGCGCGCCCATGGTTTCTTCCAGCGGGGTCTCGGGATCGAAGCGGTGCGAGTAGAAGATGTCGACGTAGTCCAGGTTCATGCGCTTGAGGCTCTGGTCCAGGCTGGCCAGCACGTATTTGCGCGAACCGCCGCCCTGGCCATAGGGGCCGGGCCACATATCCCAGCCGGCCTTGGTCGAGATGATCAGCTCATCGCGGTAAGGCTGGAAATCCTGTTTGAACAGATGGCCGAAATTGGCTTCGGCGCTGCCGTACGGCGGCCCGTAGTTGTTGGCCAGGTCGAAATGCGTGATGCCCAGGTCGAAGGCGGTGCGCAGCATTTCGCGCTGGGTCGCCAGCGGCGTGGTGTCGCCGAAGTTATGCCACATTCCCAGCGACAGCAGCGGCAGTTTCAGGCCGCTGCGGCCGCACTGGCGGTATTGCATGGTTTCGTAGCGCGTGTTGGATGCGTGATAGGTCATGGATGCGTCTCCTTGTTGATCGGGGTTTGCTTGTGTGATGGCGGCGCCAGTCTCAGCGCTCGCGATTGCTGACGATGACCATGACTTCGGCCTGGACGCTGCCGGTGCTTCTGGTCCGATGTGGAATCAGCGCATTGAAATAGAGGGAATCGCCGGCCTTGAGTTGCACCAGCTGGTCGGGAAATTCAACATCGATGCGGCCCTTGTGCACGAACAGGAACTCCTCTCCCTCGTGCTCCTTGAACGCCGATGCGATGAAGTCCTGCGGTGGATACATCATGAACGGCAGCATTGCTTTGGGTGCAATGTCGGCGGCAATGCTTTCCACCGCACGGGCGCCGCCGGCTGTCTTCGCCATGGCGGTGCGGGCGGAGGCGCGCGTGATGCTGACCAGCTGGTCGCTGCCGGCGTCCGACGCCAGTTGCCCGACGTCGACCTGCAAGGCCTTGGCCAGTTTCAGCGCCACTGCGATGGACGGCATGCTGACGCCGCGTTCTATCTTGGACAGATAGCTCTTGGTGAGGCCGCTTTGCCCGGCCAGCGTCTCCAGCGTCCAACCCTTTTGCTTTCTTAGCAACTTCAGTCGAATGGTCATGTCGGAATGGCGAAAATAGGTCAGGCATTGTAGCTCAGGACACTTTGTGTCATATAATCACCCGAGTGTCATATCCTTCTTCTTTGGAAAGCTCATCATGCAATGTCTCGTTATCCGCCATCTCGCCTTTGAAGATCTCGGCAACTTTGCTCCGGTACTGGAGCAGGCCGGCTTCAACGTCGACTATGTCCAGGCCGGTGTCGACGCGCTGTCCCCGGCTGCGGTCGCCGCAGCCGATTTGCTGGTGGTGCTCGGCGGTCCGATCGGCGTGAACGACGGCGCGGAATATCCCTTCATTACCGAAGAAATCGCATTGGTGCGCGCGCGGCTGGAGGGCTGCAAGCCGGTCCTCGGCATTTGCCTCGGCGCGCAGATGATGGCGGCGGCGTTGGGTGCGCGCGTCTATCCCGGCAAGCAAAAGGAAATCGGCTGGGGCGGCGTGACGCTGACCGCCGCCGGTCGCGCTTGCTGCCTCGCCGCGCTTGAACACAGCGACGCCGTGCTGCACTGGCACGGCGACACCTTCGACCTGCCGGACGGCGCCGAGCTGCTGGCATCCACCGCAGCGACGCCGCATCAAGCGTTCCGTTACGGCCGCCATGCGCTGGCGTTGCAGTTCCATGTCGAAGCCGACGCCGATTGCATCGAGGCATGGCTGATCGGTCACGCCTGCGAATTGTCTTTGGCCGGGATCAGGCCGTCGGCGATCCGCGATGACGCCAGGCGCTGCGGTGCACAGGCACGCAGCAATGCGGAAAATGTCCTGCGCGCCTGGCTGGCGGAAACCGGGCTGTGCGTGTGAAAGCACTGCGCTGTCGCGTTGATTACCTGCTGACCGGCAAGGTCGCGGCGCTCGCGGGAACCGTTCATCTGAGCGGCATAGCCAAGCAGGTGCTGTCAGGGCGTATCTGGTGCGGGGAGCAGGGATTGCACGGCGACGAGCAGGGCGACCGGCTTTTCCATGGTGGACCGGACAAGGCCGTGCATCACTATCCGCGCGAGCATTACCCGTTCTGGCGCGGCCAACTAGGCGAGCGGGAATTGTGGTCGCATCCGGGCGCTTTCGGTGAAAACATTTCCACCACGGGCTGTAGCGAGCACGACGTCTGCATCGGTGATCGTTTCTCGCTCGGCGAGGCGCTGCTGGAAGTCTCGCAGGCACGCCAGCCGTGCTGGCGGCTCAACCTGCGATTCGCCCAATCCGATATGTCGCGTCTGGTGCAGCAATCGGGCAAAACCGGCTGGTACTATCGCGTGCTGCAAAGCGGCTGGATCGCGGCCGGCGATGAGCTGATCTTGCAGGCGCGACCGCATCCGCAGTGGCCATTGTCGCGCATCCTCGACGTGCTGTATTGCCGGCCGGTGGAGCCGGACTTGCTGCATGAATTGCTGGCGATCGGCAGCTTCCCGCCATCGTGGCGCGGCATGTTTGAAAAACGGCTGTCATCCGGGCGGCTCGAAGATTGGACGAAGCGGCTACACACGCCGTCAGCGGATGTCTCATAACGACGGCCATGGTGAACTCTGAAATCCTGTGCGTGTCTGCTCTGACAGAGTATTCCTTTCCTTTCTTCATCCTGGAGCGGCAGACATGGCAAAAATCCGTATCGGTATTTCCGGCTGGCGCTATGCGCCGTGGCGCGGCGGCTTTTATCCCGAAGGCCTGAAGCAGGCCGATGAATTGCAGTTCGCCTCGCGCGCCTTGCCTTCGATTGAGCTCAACGGCTCCTTCTATGCCTTGCAGCGCCCGCAAAGCTACGCCGCCTGGTACGAGGCGACGCCGCCGGGTTTCATGTTCAGCGTCAAGGGCAATCGTTTCATCACCCATATACAGCGCTTGCGCGACATCGACGGCCCGCTCGCCAATGTGTTTGCTTCCGGCGTATTCAACCTCAAGGAAAAACTGGGGCCGTTCCTCTGGCAATTTCCGCCCAGCTTCCGCTACGACGCCGAACTGGTGGAGCATTTCCTCAGCCTGCTGCCGCACGACACGGAGGCGGCGCTGGAATTGGCGCATCAGTGCGAGCCGCGCATGAAGGAGCGCAGTCTGCTCGACATCGACAAGAAGCGCACGCTGCGCCACGCCATGGAGATCCGCCACGAGAGTTTTGTCGACGACGGCTTCATCGCGCTGCTGCGCAAATATAACGTCGCGCTGGTGGTGGCCGACACCGCCGGCAAGTGGCCGTATCTGGAAGACGTCACCGCTGATTTCATGTACTTGCGCCTGCACGGCGACAAGGAGCTGTACGCCAGCGGCTACACCAAACCGGCGTTGGAGCGCTGGGCGCAGCGCATCGAAAGCTGGAGCAAGGGAGGACAGCCAAAGGATGCGCATTGCGCCTCCGCAAGCAAGCCAAAAGCGCGCAAGAGCAGGGATGTGTATTGCTATTTCGATAACGACATCAAGGTCAAGGCGCCCTTCGACGCGAGACGGCTGATCGCGCGTCTGGGACTCGAAAAAGGGCTCTCTTTACTGACGGAAAACTGACAAAGAATTCGCTGTGGAAACACTTCGAAAAGTCACCTTGGTATGTTGTAAAGAGTTGTTGCGAAGCGCATAAAAATGTCGCTTAATGACGCCTGTCCGATGTCAAAAAATAATCACCGCAACAAGACAGCGGACAAATAGCTTGGGGGGAATCCAGGCAAATCGCAAGATGAAATGCCGGCAACGAATGTGGTTGCCGCTGTTTTGCGTGACGAGTCATAACAACGATTAACCGCTCGGCTGGAGAATTACATGGGATCACTTTTGATCGGCACAGGCGCAGGTTTGTTCGGCGTGGCCATGCTGTGGTTGCGCTACGGCCATAAGCTGCGCGAAGAGGCGCCGCTCTCGGACTTCCAGCGCAAGCTCAATTTCATCCGCGACGTTTGCGACGGCAACCTCAAAAAAGCGAACGCACTGCTGACTGAAAAGATGGCGCTCGACGCCACGCTGTCTTACGAGCAGGCAGTCGAACATGTCTACCTCGACATGCTCGAAATCACCAACGAAGAACGCGCCGCCGTTCTCAAGTATGGCGAACGCCGCAAGACCCGCCGCGCCAAATCGCAATCTTCCGCTTCCGAAACGACGACGCAATAAGGCACTGCAGACCGCACATGCGATTTTGTAATTTGCAAACTCGCTATTGGTCGTTGGGCGCCGCGAGGGCTGGCGCTATAGTGGAAATCTTGTTTTCACCATCAGGAAATCTGCCGGGAACGCTGTACTCAGTCTGAGCAGCAGGTTCCCGACGACCGTCCATCCCAATTATGTATATCGTCATCGGCGCCGGCGTGATCGGCGCTTCGGTCGCCTATCATCTGGCGCGCGCGGGTGCGCCCGTCACCGTCATCGACGCCGGCCGCATTGGCGGCGGCACCAGCGGCAGCAGTTTCGCCTGGGTCAACTCCCACAACAAGGCGCCGCGCGCCTATCACGATCTCAATGTCGCCGGCATGCGTGCGCACGCTGCCTTGCGCGACCGCTTCAGCGCTGCGCCGTGGTGGCATGGTGGCGGCACCGTCGAATGGGAGGGCATCGCGCCCGACGCTTATCGCAATAAAGTCGCTCTGCTGCAGTCGTGGGGCTATGCCGCCGAGTGGCTCGATCGCGCCGCCTTGCATGCACTGGAGCCGGACATCAACCTTGACGCCGTCGGCGATGCGCGGGTGGCGTTCTTCCCCGACGACGGCTGGGTCGATCCGGTGGTCTACAGCCACGCGCTATTGACCGAGGCGAAACGTCTTGGCGCGCAAATAATTCAACATCTTGCGGTGACGGCAATCCGTCGCCAGGGCAGTCGTGTGACCGGCGTTACGACCGCCGACGGCACGACGCATGATGCCGACGTGGTCGTCAACGCGACAGGTCGCTGGGCGGATCAGGCGGCGTTACCGATTGACTTGCGCATTCCGCTGGCGCCGTCGGCGGGCCTGATGCTGTTCACGCCACCGCTGGCGCATGGCGTGCAGCGCGTGATTTTTTCGCCGCGCGTGCATATCCGCCCCGACGGCGCCGGCCGCCTGCTGATCTGCCGCAACGATCTCGAGGTGGCAGCCGGCGCTCAATTCGATCGCCGTTCGCCGGAAGTGGAGGGGCTGCTCGCCGCGGCGCGCGAGGTATTGCCGCTGCTGCGCGACGTCGATGCCGAAGCCTTGCGCGTGGGCGTGCGCGCGATTCCCGCCGACCAGTTCCCGGCGGTCGGTCCATCGCCAGATTCCGCCGGCTACTACACCGTGGTTACGCACAGCGGCGTGACGCTGGCGCCTTTCCTGGGCGAAGCGGCCGCCGACGAAATCCTCAACAACACCGTGCGGCCCGAGCTGGAAAGCTTCCGGCCGCAACGTTTCTCTCTCTGACGCCTCTCTCGGACAAGGACTCTCCATGGCAAGAATCAACCTCGTGCAGCGCGATGCGCTCGACCCGCAACGCCAACAATCCTATGACGACGAAATTACGCGCGTAGGCCAGGTCACCAACATGAAGGGCACCATCCTGCACTCGCTGGCAGCGCACCAGGCCTATCACGGCTCGTACCTGATCAAGGCCGAGCTGATCAAACTGCTCGGCAAGCGCGCCTTCAACGTCTATGCACACGCCATCTCGTCAGCGTCGGATTGCCTGCTGTGCTCGACGTTTTTCCGCAAGGCGCTGGCGGCGGAAGGCATCTCGCCGAAAGACTTCAACCCGACCGAAGAAGAACAATTGCTGATCGATCTCGGCAGCCGCATCGGCGGCCGCGCCAAACAACTCGACGACGCCGTCTGGGCGCGCCTGAAGCAGCGCTACGACGACAGCGCCATCGTCAACCTGATCGGTTTCGGCGGCACCATGGTGGCCACCAACATCTTCAACAGCCTGCTGGAAGTCGACATGGACGACTACTTGCAAGACCCGGCGCAGTAAAGAACAGAACGGAGCAAATACATGAGCGCGCCCAAGAAAACTTATTACGGCGTCAGCGTCGGCATCCTGATGGTGAAGACGCATTTCCGTCGCTATCTCGGCGACATCGGCCATGCCGGCACCTGGAATTTCCCGGTGCAATACCGCATCGTCGAAGACGCCGTGCCGTCCAGGATGACCGACCTGCATAACGTCAGCCTGCTGGAGCCGTTCAAGAAGGCCGCGAAGGAACTGGTCGACGCCGGCGTCGACGGCATCACCACGACCTGCGGCTTCCTGTCGATCTACCAGCAGGAGCTGGTCGACTTCTGCGGCGTGCCGGTGGCCACCAGCAGCCTGTTGCAGGTGCCGATGGTGCAGCGGATCATTCCATCGGACAAGAAAGTCGGCATCCTCACCTATAACGGCGAGGTGCTCAACGGCAAATACCTGGAGGCGGTCGGCATCGCCGCCGACACGCCGGTGTACGGCATGCCGCAGGATTCCGAGTTCGTGCGCTCGATCCGGGAGGGCGACGACAACGTGCCGTACGCGGTGCTGCGCCAGGAAGTGCTCGACCTGGTCGCGCGCATGCTGCGCGAGAATCCCGCCATCGGCGCGATCGTGTCCGAGTGCACCAACCTCGCGCCGTTCACGGCCGACATCCAGCAGACCTTCGGCATACCGATTTACGATACGGTGTCGTTGGTGAACTGGTTCCAGGCGGGTTTGCGGCCGCGGCGTTATCCCGCGGAGTAAGGTTGTGGTGGGTGCCGCCGGTTCCATCGTGGAACCGGTATCATGCTTGTCTCCGGATATCCCGGGGATCCAACCTGAAAGCGTCGCCATGATTACCGTCCTGGGAAAAGTTACCTCAATCAACGTCAGAAAAGTGCTCTGGTGCTGTACGGAGCTCGGCTTGCCTTTTCAGCAGGAAAACTGGGGCGGAGATTTTCAAACGACGCAAACACCGGAGTTTCTGGCGCTCAATCCGCACGGGCTGGTGCCGGTGATTCGCGATGGAGACTTTGTCCTGTGGGAGTCGAATTCCATCCTGCGTTACCTGGCCAACCGGTACGGCGCTGATCCGCTGTATCCGCAGGAGCCGCGGCGGCGGGCGCAGGTGGATCAATGGATGGACTGGCAAGCCTCGGACCTGAACAGTGCATGGCGCTACGCTTTCATGGCGCTGGTCAGAAAGTCGCCCGTGCATCAACAGCCGGCCGAGCTGGCTGCCGCAGTCGCCGGCTGGAATGCGCACATGGGCAGGCTGGATCGCCATCTTGACGCAACCGGCGCTTACGTCGCCGGGCAGGATTTCACGTTGGCCGACATCCCGATCGCCTTATCCGTCAATCGCTGGCAGTCGACGCCGATGGACCGGCCGGACTATCCTGCCGTAGCGAACTACTTCGAACGCCTGCGCGAGCGCCCGGGCTTTGGCGCGCATTGCGATAACGGCGCGCCCTGATCTCATTTCACATCGGAACGCATCGGAGCAGCATGGACACCGCAACGGAAAATTCGCCTCACCGTCTCGTTGATATTTTTTTCTACGGTCTGCATATGGATGCTGCTTCGCTGCAGACTAAAGGGATCGTCATCCGACGACCGCGTGTCGCCACGATTCGCGACTGCAAGGTGATCGTCCGGACGAAAGCCATCTTGTTGCGAGAACAAGGGGCGGCGGCGCACGGTATGCTGTATCAGCTCACACATGCCGAAATCGATGTCCTGTACAAAAATCAGCCCGACTATCGGGCCGAAGCTTTTGCAGTTGATGACGGCGAGCGGATCGTCAGCGCCATCAGCATGGTGCACATCGATCCACCGCTGGATGGCGCCGTCGATCCGGCATACGCCGCAAAACTCCGCAGGATCCTGGAAGATCTGGGGCTTCCTGCAAGGCATCTCACGGCCGACATCCAGTAGATCTTCGGCACGCCGATCTACCTGCGGTGTCGCTGGTGAACGGGGTCCAGGCGGGTTTTCGGTCGCGGCATGATCCGGCGCAGTAGCCCGCAGGTCGGCCGGAACTATTCCGCAAGCGCGTAGGACTGCGCCAGTCTTATCCAGTATTCGACGCCACCGGCGATGATGTCGTCATTGAAATCATAGTGCGCATTGTGCAACTGCTGGCGAGTGCCGGTGGCGGCGTTGCCGATCAGGACGTAGGTTCCGGGACGTTCTTCCAACATGAAGCCGAAATCTTCGGAGGTCATGTTGGCCGGCACGTCTGCTTGCACACTGCCGGGACCGAAACAGTGCTCCAGCACCTGGCGGCAGAACGCCGTCTCTGCCGGTGTATTGACCGTCGCCGGATAATATTGGAAAAACTCCAGCGTTGCGCTCGCGCCGTGGATGGCCGCAATGCTTTCGGTGATCCTGGTCATCTCCGATTGCAGTTTTTTCAGCAGCGTGGAAGACAGAGTGCGTACCGTACCGCGCAACTCCGCGCTGTCGGGAATGACATTGTCGGTCATGCCGGCGTTGAACATGCACACCGAAATCACGGCCGGATCGACCGGGCTCTTGTGGCGCGCAATCAGCGTCTGGAATTGCTGGACGATGGCGCAGGCGATCGGAATCGGATCGATGCCAAGATGCGGTTGGGCGGCATGCGCGCCGCGACCGGTCACGCTGATTCTGAAACGCTGGCCTGCGGCCATGATCGGGCCGACGCGCAATCCAAACTGCCCGGCCGGCAAGTCAGGCCAGTTATGCATGCCAAACACCGCTGCCGTCGGGAATTCCTCGAACAATCCGTCATCCATCATCTTGCGTGCCCCCGCGCCGCCTTCTTCGCCCGGTTGAAAGACGAAGTGCACGCTGTTTGGCGGGGCTGGCAATGTCTTCATCAGCAACGCTGCGCCCAGTAACATGGTGGTATGCCCGTCATGTCCGCAGGCGTGCATGCGGCCGTCGCAACGGGAGGCGTGATCGAAGACATTTTTTTCACTGATCGGCAGGGCGTCCATGTCGGCGCGTAGCACGATGCCCGGTCCCTGGTGCTTGCCCGGCAAGGTCGCAACCAGTCCGGTGCCGCCCATGCCTTTGCGCACCACATAGCCAGCGTTTTGCAATTCGGCGGCGACCACCTCTGCGGTGCGCAACTCTTCGAAGCGCAGCTCCGGATGCCGGTGCAGGTCGCGCCTGAAGCTGCGCAGGAACGGCAAGTTGGCATTGATCAAGGCGCGCAGCGTCGTCGTATCGGAAAAATTCAGGGCGTCGATGGAGGTCATGGTGGTGGAATTGAAAATGAAAAAAAAGCGGCGAAGCAGGGTGTCTCCATGGAGTCCTCGCCTCGCCGCCGGAGCAGCAGTCACTTCATTCAGGCGATTGAATCGGCCTGAAGTTGACGGCGATCCTGCTTGGCGCCGGAACGGGTCACTGCGGTAACCAGCAACATGGCGATGACGTTCAGCGTCAGGGCAACGACGCCGACATTGGTATCCTTGAGGAAATCAGGGATGAAAGGAATGAGATCCGAGATCGTCATCTTGGTCACCGACAGAATCGCCACGGTCGCCTCACCCACCAGAATGCCGACGATCGCCCCCGCCTTGCTGACCGGCCGGGATGGCATGATGCTGGCCAGCAGCGCCGGGAACAATTGTGTCACCAGGCTGTACGCCATCAACAGCAGCGAGACGATGGTTTGTCCGCCTTGCAGGGTGAACCACAATCCCACCAGCATCACCAGCGGCGCCGCCAGCTTTGCCATGCGGCCGATGTGGCGGTTGTCTGCTTCGGCGTTGTCGCTCGACTTGCGAATGGCGCGATAGACATTGTTCGCCAGCAGCGTCGACACCGCCATCAGGATCATCGAGCCGGGAACGATGGCCGTCAACACCCCGGCTGCGCCGATGATGCCAACCACCCAGGGATCGAAGGTGGCGATCGAGATCTTGAACAGCGCCAGATCGATGTCGGGTCCGGTCAATCCGGGAATCTGCAATACCGCGGCAAAGCCGACGAAGAAGACGAACAACAGCATCATCTGGTAGATCGGCAACGTATAGGCATTGCGGCGCAGACTCTGCTCGCTCTTGGCGGTGAATGACGCCATGAACATATGCGGCCACATGTAAAAACCCAGTGTCGTCAGCAACACGGTGGAAGTCATCCAGACCGCGCTCTTGCCGGTGGCCGGCAAGGCCAGGAAGCCGGGTTTGGCAAGCTCGATGGCTTCAAACATCGGCGTGATACCGCCGTAGTAGTGCCATGGCAGATACAGGCCGAGGAAAATCGCCACCGCCAGCACCAGGAAATCCTTCAGTACCGATGTCCAGGCCGAACCATGCACGCCGGATACCATGACATAGATGACCGTAACGATCGCACCGATCCAGACACCTTGTGTGGAACTCAGGCCGGAATACGACGCCACGCTGACGATGATGCCCAGCCCTTTGAGTTGCAGCACCAGATAGGGCATCAGGGCAACGACGCCCACCAGTGCGACCAGGATGCCGAGCGCCGGGCTGTTGAATTTTTTTGCGAAGAAGTCCGGTTGCGACAGCAATCGGTGCTGTTTGGCGAAGCGCCAGATCGGCGGCAGTATCCAGTACGACAACACAAAACTCAGGCTGCCGAATCCCAGCATGTAATACGCCGGACCGCCGACGCCGTAGGCAAAGCCGCTGCCGCCGAGGAACACGAAGGTGGTGTAGATTTCACCCGCCATCAGCAGGAACACGAGGCCGGCGCCGAAGCCGCGACCGGCCACCGTCCATTGTTCCAGGCTCATGTCTTTGCCGCGCTGGGCGCGGACGCCGAGCCACAAAGCCAGCAGCATGGTGCCGAAAATAAGGATCAAGGCAATGTTCATATTATTCTCCTTGCTCGACATAGCCCGGCGCATTGCGCGGATCGAATCGGTAAACGACGTACATCACGACCGACGTCATGGCCAGCGATAGCGCCATCCACGACAGCAGGAATGGCAGACCGAACAGAAATGGCGTAACGCGATTGAAAAAAAACGGCCCAAGCATGACCGATGCTACGGGCACTAAAGCAAGATACCGAACTGCACTCATTGAATCCCCCCTTGAATTGATAATTGACAAATGCAAACGACAACAAGCGTGGCCTGCCGCCCAGGTAGCTGAGCTGCAGAAACAGGCGAAGATGAACTGCAAGGTCCGCAGGAATATGGGCGAACCGGGCTGGCGATGGCGGACGGGCTACATGGGATTTCCTCCGGAGCGAAGTCGGGATCGATGGCTGGATCAGCGTGTGTATCCGCGTCCGGATCAGCCCAGCAACTTGTGCGACACCGATTTGACGTGGGTGTAATGCTCCAGTCCCTCGGTGCCGCCTTCGCGGCCATAGCCGCTGTCCTTGACGCCACCGAACGGCGTCTCCGACACTGCCGACACCATGTGGTTGATCGCCAGGTTGCCGACTTCGAGTTCGCTCGCCAGCCGGTGCGCATGGTTGGCTGATTCGGTGAAGGCGTAGCCGGCCAGGCCGAACGGCAAATCGTTGGCCTTGCGGATGGCGTCGTGGATATCTTCCACCGGTGTAATCAGGCACAGGGGGCCGAACGGTTCTTCGCGCATCGCCAGAGCCGCTACGGGCACGTCGGCCAATACCGTGAATGGGAAGTGATAGCCGGCGCCCGGCAGGCGTTTGCCGCCGCAGACGATGCGCGCGCCATGCAGCAGGGCATCGTCGACCATCGCGTCCAGCGCCTGCACCCGGCGGATGTTGGTAACCGGGCCGATCTGTACGTCTGCGCGCATGCCGTCGCCGACATGGATCTTGTCGCCGTACGCGGCGCACGCTGCAACGAAACGATCGTAGACCGCGCGATGCACAAAAAATCGGGTCGGCGCGACGCATACCTGGCCGCCGTTGTTGAGCTTGCCTTGCAGCGACACCGTTGCCGCCAGTTCAGGATTGGCGTCTTCACAGACGATTACCGGCGCGTGTCCGCCGAGTTCCATGATGGCTGGCTTCATGTGCCGCGCCGCCATCGCCGCCAGATGCTTGCCGACTGCAGTCGAGCCGGTGAAGGTCACCAGTCGCACCAGCGGATGGCAGATCAGGGTTTCCGAAATCTGGGCAGGATCGCCGAATACCAGGTTGAGCACGCCCGGCGGCAAGCCTGCGTCGGTGAAGGCGCGCGCCAGCATCAAGGCGCCGGCAGGCGTTTCTTCCGCGGCCTTGAGGATGATCGAGCATCCTGCTGCCAATGCGCCGCCAACCTTGCGTGCCGGTGAGCTCAACGGAAAATTCCAGGGAGTAAACGCCGCGACGACGCCGACCGGTTCACGGAAGACGGTGTGCCGCATTTCCGGTTCCGCCGGAATCAGGCGGCCGTACAAACGGCGTCCTTCGTTGGCGTCCCAGGCGATCAGGTCGCAACCGCGCAGGACTTCTGCGCGTGCCTGCGCCAGGGTCTTGCCTTGTTCCAACGTGATGGCGGCGGCGATGCCGTCGACCCGTTCGCGCATGAGGTCGCAGGCGCGCAGCATGATCTCTGCGCGTTTGGCGGGGGCCACGTTCTTCCAGACGTGGAAGCCGGCATCCGCCGCCTGCAGCGCCAGTTCCAGATGCAGCGGCGTAGCCATCGGCACGCTGCCGATCACGCTTTCATCGGCGGGGTTGATGATCGGCTTGCCGGCGGAATGGATCCAGTTGCCATTGATCAGGAATTGAATTTCGGGGTAGTTGTTCATCGCTCGACCTTGTGAAGTGACACGCGCTTGCGCACTGCATCCGTTGCTGAATTTGTTGCTGAACTTATTGCTGAATTTTTATCTTTTGCCGTTCGCCAGACGCATCGCTTCCGGCCGCTGCCGCAGGCGATACATCGCAACGCAACCCAAAGCGGGGCCGATCGCCAGCATGCAAAAGCCGGCGCGCCAGCCCATCCATGCCACCACTTCCGGCACCAGGTGGATGCTCGCCAGCGTCAACAGGAAGCCGGCGCAGGTCTGGACGGTCAGCAGCGTGCCGGTCATCGAGGCGTCGCCGAGCTCAGCCACGCTGGCGGAGAATTGCGCTGAGTCGGCGATCACCGCGATGCCCCACAACAGCGCCACCGGCGCCACCAGCCACGGCGTGAACCCATAGAGGAAGGCGATCAGCACGGCGCAGGCGGCGCTGGTCGCCATGGCGGCGATGGTCACGGTGGTGCGGCCGCAGCGATCCGCCAGCCAGCCGCCGCCGATGGATCCGCACGCGCCGACGGCGATGGCGGCGAAGGTCCACAGGCTGGCGTAGTGTTCCGGCCGCGCCATGCCGGCCGCTGCAAAACTGGCCGCAAGGAAAGCCGCCAGCCATGCCCACATCGCGTACAGCTCCCACATGTGTCCGAGGTAGCCCAGGTTGGCCAGGCGTATCGCCGGATTGCGCCAGGCCTGCGCCATGTAGTTGAAGTCGATGCGGCTGCCGCGCGTCATGTTCGGGCCCAGGTCGCAGAACAGAATGCCGACGCCGGACAGTGCGGCACAGCTTGCGGCGATCGCGTAGATCACGCGCCACTCGATGCCGCCGAGCGCTGCCAGCAAATGCGGGCTGGCCGAGCCGAACGTCAATCCGCCGACCAGCAGGCCGATCAGCAGCCCCATATCGCGTTGCGCCCAGGTCACGGCCAGCCGCATGCCGACCGGATACACTCCCGCCATGCACATGCCGGTCAAAAATCGCAGCAGGAAGACGCCGGTCCCGACCGGCGGCAGCAGGGCCAGCAAACCGGTGGCGACTGCCGCCACCAGTGCCGACACCATGAACAGCCGACGCGGGTCGTAGCGGTCCGCCAGCGACAGCAATGCGCTGATCACGGTGCCGGCGACAAATCCGCACTGGACCGAGCTCGTCAGCAGCGCCTGATCCAGCGCCGGGATCGATTGCGTGCGTTTGATCATGGAGATGACCGAAGCGGAAGAAAACCAGACCGCCATCGCACCGATCTCGCACGCCAGCAGAATCAGCAGCGAACGCAGTTTGCCGGGCAGCCTCGCAGTTGCGTCCTTCATGGCGCCGGCGTCCCTGATGTCCGTTGCGGAGGTCATGCCGCCAGGGCAGTCGGCAAGCAGTGGAAGTTGCGCCCCAGGTAAATCAGCGCCTCCTTGCCCTTGTTGCTGCGTGCAGCTTGCACTGAGCAAAAAAATACGCTGTGGGTGCCGACTTCGGAGACCGAATCGATCTTGCAATCGAGCGCGACGAGCGCATCGATCAAGACCGGCGCACCGGTTTCCAGCCGCTCCCATTGTGCGGACAGGAAACGTTCCTTGACGTCGACGCCTTTGCTCGAGAAGAGAATTGCCAGTTGTTGCTGGCTGGCCGAGAGCACGTTGATGCACAAGGCGCCGTTCTCTTTGAAGATGGCGTTGTTACGGCTATCGCGATTGATGCATAGCATCAGCGTCGGTGGTTCGTCGGTGACACTGCATACGGCGGAAACGGTACAACCGGCCAGCCCGGCAACGCCGTCGCTGGTGATGACATTGACGGCAGCACCGAAACTGGACATGGCGTCGCGGAAGATATTCTTATCGATCATGATGGACTTTCGTCAAGGATGAAACAGACTGCGCAGGCAATTCAGTCAAGACAAGCGCTCCCCGCGGCACGCCCTGGAAGGCGCGCCGTTATCGAGCTCGATGGAGGAGAGGTTCCGGCCTGGCCGTTACGGCGTGGGCTTGATACGGTATTGGTTGGCGCTATGGGTGGCCGGCAAACGCGCCGCGCCAAACAGTTTCTCGCGCAGTGCGCCTTGCTTGTAGGCGGTCTTGTAGACGCCGCGCTCCTGCAGGATAGGCACCACCAGTTCGATGATGTCGTCGAAGCATTCCGGCACCACGGTGCGCGACAGATTGAAACCGTCGACACCGGCCTGTTCGGACCAATCCATCAAGACGTCAGCGACCTGTTCAGCCGAACCGACCAGCGGCGCCTGGCGGCTGCCGAGCGTCATCTGCGCCAGCAGTTTGCGCTTGGTCCATTGCGGACCGGCGCTGCGGGTCATGGCTTCGACGTTGGAGACGATGGCCTGGCTCTTGCCGGTTTCGATCGGTTCATCCATGTCGTACTTGGCGAAATCGATGCCCATCGATGCTGCCGCATGCACCAGTGCGGCCTCGGAGCTGACGTAGCGTTGGTATTCGGCGAATTTTTCCTTTGCCTGAGCTTCGGTTGCCGCGGTGATGATGGTGGCACCGAGGAATACCTTGATGTCGTTGGCAGCGCGACCGAGCGCGACCGCCTGGTTGCGGATGTCGTCAACGATGTTCTTGACGCCGTCCTTGCTCTGGCCGTTGACGAACACGCATTCGGCATGGGTTGCGGCAAACTGGCGGCCGCGCGTGGAAGAACCTGCCTGGTACAGCACGGGTGTGCGCTGTGGCGACGGTTCCGACAAATGCATGGCGTCAACCTGGTACTGGCGTCCACGATGGTGGATGACATGCACTTTGGCCGGATCGGCATAAAAGCCGTCCGCGCGATTGATCTGCACGGCGCCGTCTTCCCAGCTGCCTTCCCATAGCTTGTAAACCAGTTCCATGTATTCGTCAGCCAGGTCGTAGCGGTCATCGTGCGCCATTTGCCCTGACAGGCCGATAGCGCGCGCTGCACTGTCCAGATAACCGGTCACGATGTTCCAGCCGACCCGGCCGCCGGTCAGGTGGTCCAGCGTCGACATGCGGCGCGCGAACAGGAAGGGCGACTCATAGACCAGATTACTGGTGACGCCGAAACCGAGATGCGTGGTGACGCCGGCCATTGCAGGGATCAACATGGTCGGATCGTTGACGGGGACCTGCACCGCGCCGCGAATGGCCGCGTCCGGGTTGCCGGCATAGACGTCGTAGACGCCGACCACGTCGGCGAAGAAGATGCCGTCGAACAAACCTTTTTCCAGTTTGCGGGCGTACTCCATCCAATACCGGATATCGCGGTAATCGGCCGAACGGTCGCGCGGATGGCGCCACAAGCCTTGCTGGATATGGCCGACACAATTCATGTCGAACGCATTGAAATGGATTTCTCTGGACATTCTGTCTCCTCGGTAGCTGATCTTTGTTGCGCCAAACGATGCGGCCCAGCAGCTTTGTTTTTGATCGGCATTGCAGCTGATTCGCGTTTTTCTGTCGTTTACTATATTGGACAAAAATACACTATGCAAGAATATTCTTCATATTTTTTAGATTGATCCGGCATGCCCCGTATTGATCCGGATCAAGCGCCGGCGTGGTGCGCGAGTTTCCCCTGCAAGGTGCAGCGGGTATAATCGCCAGCTTACCGACATCGACATTCCATCCGCTTGAATACCTCCCACGCCCTCATTGCAGAAGACCCGACCCAGGCCATCTCCACGCGCATCAAAATCGAACGCGGCAGCAGGGGCTGGTCTCTCGCCGAACTGTCCGAGCGTTCCGGCGTATCGAAAGCGATGATCAGCAAGATCGAGCGCGGCGAAGCCAGTCCCACCGCTACGGTGCTGGGCCGCCTGTCGGGCGCCTTCGGGCTGGCGTTGTCGATGCTGCTGTCGCTGGCGGAGCAGAACGGCAACCGCCTGAATCAGCATGCGCACCAAAACGTCTGGACCGATCCTGAAACGGGTTACACGCGTCGCACCTTGTCGCCGCCTGCCGGTGGCATGTTGGAGCTGCTGGAAATCGTGTTGCCGGCCAAGGTCAGCGTTCCCTATCCGGCCAGCGCGTTTACCTTCCAGCACGAGCAGATTCTGATGGTCGAAGGGCGTTTGCTGTTTCGCGAAGGAGAACAGGAACATCAGCTCAGTCCTGGCGATTGCCTGCAACTCGGCCCGCCGATGGATTGCGTCTTCACGAATCCGGGCGGCAAGCCTTGCCGCTATCTGATTGCATTGGTGCGCCGCTGAACCTCCAGGCGCAGGCACTGTTTCCGCGATAAGAATTCTCCGAATCATCCTGTGTGAACCCGTGCAGGATTGACTTTCATCATTTCATGTAATAAATTAAGTTACATGAAAAAAGACAGCCGCTTATCAGGGGTGCTGCACGTGCTGCTGCACCTCGCCGAACATCAGGCAGAACATCAGGCGCCCATGACTTCCGAGTCGCTGGCAAAGGCGATGGACACCAATCCCGTGGTGATCCGGCGCATCATGGCCGGCCTGCGCGAGCAGGGCTATGTCAGCTCGGAAAAAGGCCACGGCGGCGGCTGGACCCTGACCTGCGACCTTGAACGGATCAGCTTGCGCGACGTTTATGTCGCGCTCGGCAGTCCCGCATTGCTGGCCATCGGTAGCAGAAGCGAGGCGCCAGCCTGCCTGGTGGAACAGGCGGTCAACGCCGCCTTGAACAAGACATTTGAAGAAGCCGAGGAACTGCTGGTCTCGCGCTTCGGCGAAGTGACCCTGGCGATGCTGAGCGCGGATTTCCATCAGCGATTCGAGAAAAAACGAAAGAAACCGGACACACCATGAACGACGAAAAACTCCAGGCCACCTTTAACCAGCAGGCCGCCTCCGTATATGACAGCCAGTGGGCCCGGCTGGCGCCATTCCGCGATGCGCTGCATCTGCTGGCGAGCGCAGTCCTGGCAGCGTTGCCTGCCGATGCCCGCATCCTTTGCGTGGGCGCCGGCACCGGTGCGGAGATACTCTCTCTGGCGGAAAAATTCCCGGGCTGGCGCTTCACCGCTGTCGAGCCATCGGCGCCGATGCTCGATGTTTTCCGTCGCAAGGCGCAAGAGCAGGGCATTGCTTCCCGCTGTACGTTCCATGACGGTTACCTGGATTCGCTGCCGCAGGGTGAGCCCTTCGACGCCGCCACCTCGCTGTTGGTGTCGCACTTCATCCTGAAGCAAGACGAGCGTGCAAGCTTCTTCCAGGGTATCCGTCAACGGTTGCGCACGAACGGCATTCTGATCAATTCGGACCTGGCTTCCGATACGAATGCTGCACACTACGGCGCGCTGCTGGAAGTCTGGATGCATACCATGGCCGGTGCGGATATCAGTCAGGAAAAGCTGGAGCAGATGCGAACGGCTTATCGCCGCGACGTCGCCATTTCGCCGCCGGAGATTGTTGCAGGAATCATTGCGTCCGCCGGATTCGCGGCGCCCGTGCAGTTTTATCAATGCGGACTGATCCACGGCTGGTTTGCCGGCACGGCATAACGGGTTCAGGCAGCGCAGATCGACGTCATACCGAGGTCACATAAATGCGTTCTACTTTTCTGCAGTCAAGATGTACGGGAGGCAGCCCGGGACGCGCTTTCCGAAACCCACCGTCAAGAAAAGAGAACGCATGAACCGCTTATCCAACGCAGTTTCAGTTTCACTCATTGCTGTCGTGACCCTGCTCGCCGGTTGTGCCGGTCCGCAAGGTTCTGCCGATATCAGGACACTGGACGGCAAGGCGCCGCTGATCATTGGCCATCGCGGCTTGCCTGGACTGTATCCGGAAGAAATCATCGCGGGTTACCAGGCCGCCATCGCCGCCGGTACCGACGCGCTGGAAATGGACTTGATGTCCTCCAGCGACGGCGTGCTGTTCGTTTGCCACAATCCCTTCCTGAGCGATACCACCGACGTTGCGGATCATCCTGAATTCGCTTCGCGCAAAAAAGCGCGCACCGTCGACGGCGTAGCGGTGCCGCCGGACTGGTACATCAGCGACTTTACCGCGGCCGAACTGAAGACCTTGCGGGTGAAACAGCCGATCGCCGTGCGCAGCCATCAATACGACGGCAAGTATCCGTTGGCGACGTTCCAGGAAGTCATCGACCTGGCCAAGGCGACGCGCGCAGCCGATCCCGCCAGCAAGCTGCTGGTCTATCCGGAAACCAAGAACCCGATTTTCCAGCGTCTGCTGGGCGTGCCGCTGGAAGAAAAGCTGGTGGACATGATCAACAAGGAAGGCTGGAACAGTTTCGACGCGCCTATCATCGTCCAGTCGTTCGAGCCGGAGAGCCTGAAGATGATGCGCCGCCTCGGCCTGAAAACCCGCGCGGTGCAATTGATGGACGGCGACGGCGTCAACTTCAAGACCGGCGAGCTGACTTACAACTCGCCCGACACCGCCAAGCCTTACTCGTGGCTGCAGCATGGCGATCCGCGCACCTTCGCCGCGATGGCGACGCCGGAAGGCCTGGCCGAGATCAAGACCTATGCCGACGGTATCGGCCCCTGGAAGGTGTATATCATTTCGGCGCAAGGCGTGGATGCCGCCGGTGCTCCGGTCAAGGCGCTGAGCCAGGCATCGAACATGGCGCCGACCACGCTGGTGGCAGACGCGCACCGGCTCGGCCTGTTTGTGCATCCGTTCACCTTCCGCGACGAAGCAGCACGCCTGACCGCCACTTACAAGGGCGATCCCAAGGCGGAGTACAAGGCCTTCTTCGACGCCGGCGTGGATGGCGTCTTCACCGATTTCAGCGGCACCGGACGGGCTGCGCTGGAGGAGTGGTTGAAGACGCGCAACGCAAGGTAAGCATTGTCGGCGTTGAACAGAGAGGAGCCTCAGGGCTCCTTTTTTCATGGGGATGCCCGCCTGAAGACTGGTCGGATTTCTCCTGCGTCGATTCGGGAGCGGCAGCGGAAACGACGGCCAGCAACATATCGCGGGAAATCAGCTGCAAGCAGGCGGGCTTATCCGATTTGTTATAAATTCGTGCCTGCGTCCTGCCGTTGACATCGGGCAGACGGTATGTCCGAAGCGGATCCCGAATGACCTGACCAACCAGCGACGTCGCCATGCCATCACTCCATCTGTTCGTGCTTTACCTTACCGCCAGCCTGGCGCTCAACCTGACTCCCGGCCCCGACATGGCGCTGACGCTGACGCGCGGCATGACGCAAGGCTTCAGGGTTGCGTGGCTGAGCGTGCTCGGCACCTTCGCCGCAGGGATCATCCAGATACCGCTGGTCGTGTTCGGGCTTGCCGGGATCTTCAAGGAATCGCCGGTGCTGTTCGAGTTCGTAAAAGTCGCCGGGGCGCTCTACCTGGTCTATCTTGGAGCGCGGGCGATACGCCGTTCCATCCGGGGCAAGGAGGCCCTGGGGGCGGTCAGCGCCGGCGATGATCGCGGCGTATTCTGGCAAGGGCTGTTCACCAACTTGCTGAATCCCAAAGTCTTCATCTTCCTGGTGGCGTTCCTGCCGCAGTTCGTGGATCCGGGCATCGGGCCGATCTGGCAACAGATGCTGGTGCTGGCCGTGAGTTCAAAAATCCTTGGCCTGTTGAATGGCACTTGCTTTGCGTACGGCGCTTCGAAAATCCGCGTGTGGCTGAGCAGGAACTTGTGGTTCCTGCGTCTTCAGGACAGCCTTCTTGGCGTCGCCATGCTGGGAATTGCCGGCTACCTTATCTTCAACCGGTCGCCGGGCGTGCGTGCTTGACGCCATCCGGTCCGGCCGTTATTGTGAATAGACGTTATCGGCCGAACCAAAACAAGAAAAAGCCCGGTTCGTCCACCCAGGCAAAAAAATAAAAATGGTCGGGTCGGATAGAATTGATTCATCAAGCGGGTCGATTCCACGCCTACACAAAGAACAAACTTTCATTGGGGAAACAATGGGTGATTTCAGTTCCATGCCACGGCGCAAATTCTTGCAAGCCGGGGCGGCGTTGTTATACGCGGGCAATTTTCCTGGCGTTCTGAATGCGGCGCCGGCGCTGCATTCTCCAAAAAATTTAAAGGCGTTGCGCAACAGCCTGCGCGGTCGCCTGATCATGCCCGGAGAGATGGGCTATGCGATGGCTGCGGCGCCCAACAACGCCCGTTATGCCGATGTCTTGCCGGTTGCGGTGGCGATGTGCGCGGATGCGCATGACGTCCGGCTGTGCCTGCGCTGGGCGGCAGACCATCGCGAAAAGTTTGCCATTCGCTCGGGCGGCCACAACTATGCCGGCTTCTCAACCACCAGGGGTTTGCTGATCGACGTCAAGGCGATGAACAAGGTGTGGTTCGACGTCGACAAGAACCGCGGCTACATCCAGGCCGGCGCCAACAACCAGAATATGGCCGACGCCTTCAGCGGCTCCAGCTTTGCCATTCCCTCCGGCCGGTGCCCCACGGTGGGCGCCAGCGGGCTGGTGCTCGGCGGCGGCTGGGGCTTCGCCGCGACGCATGCGGGGCTGACCTGCGACAGTCTGGTTCAGACAGACATCGTGCTGGCCGACGGTCGCCAGGTCAGCGCCGACGCCAGCGGCGACTTCAGTGATCTGTTCTGGGCGCTGCGCGGGGGTGGCGGCGGCAACTTCGGCGTCAACACGGGATTCAGCTTTGAGTTGCATGAGGTCAAGGATGACGTGACGATTTTCAACATCCTGTGGCCGGGCGAAAAGCAAATCGAATTGCTGAGCACCTTGCAGGAAATACAAAACAACCATGCGCGGCAGATGTCTACCCGCACCAAGGCATATCCCGATGCGGCAGGACCGCGGCCGCAACGCCATCAGTTGCAAGTGGCCACGCTGGGCCAGTTTTTCGGTCCGCTCGACCAGGCCCTGGAGGCGCTCGCTCCCGCGCTCAAGCTGGTCAAGCCGCTCAAGCGCGATATCCGTCAGATGAGCTACTGGCAGGCGCGCGACTATCTCATCACCGACGATCCGAATGGCATGTATGACCTGCGCTCCAGCTACGTGGCCGAAGCCCTGCCGCCGGAAGCGCTGGAGACGATGCTGCAATGGATGATGAAATGGCCGGGCGGTTCGCTGCTGCCGGAAAACATGGGCATCCTGTTTGCGATCGGAGGCAAGGTCCGCGACGTCGCGCCGCATGCCACCGCTTATGTACATCGAAACGCCAACTACATCTTCGAAATGGAGAGCGCCTGGGCGCCGATCGATCGTCCCGATGTCGTGCGCAGGCAGCAAGCGTGGCTCACCGAATACTTTGCCGCCATGCAGCCGTTCATGCTGCAGCAATCGTACGTCAACTTCCCCAGCCGGGACCTGCCGAACTGGGAAAAAGCTTATTACGGCCAGAACCTGGCACGATTGATGCAGGTTAAACGCAAATACGATTCCCGCAACTTGTTTGCCTTTCAGCAAAGCATACCGTCAGCGTAACAATATGAATTTTGTATCAAAGCATTCTTTGGCTGTACATTTGCTACGCATCATTTTCGGCAGTTACTTTGTGGTTACGCTGATCGTCACCTGCGTGCAGCTGACCGCCGACTACCAGCATACGAAGACCGGTATCGATAGTGAATTGATGGCGATGGACCGTACTTTCGGCGCCAGCCTGGCCAGCTCGACGTGGCGATTCCAGGGGGACGTGCAAAAGGCCACCCTGGCGGGGATCAGCAATCTGCCCGTCGTGACCGGCGTCAAAATCGAAGATCCGCAGGGGCGCCTGGTGCTAGCACTTGGCAATATTTATGACAGCGAGGGAAAGCAGATCCGCGTCGACGCCGACGGCGTACGCAACCCCGTCACTACCGACTTCCTGAATGCCGCCATCGGCCATCGCTTTCCCATTCTGTACCGCGACGAGCACGATCTCAGTCACGATATCGGTTCGTGGACGGTGTACTCCAGCCGCCACGTCGTGGTCAGGAAAGTCGCATACGGATTTACCCTCATCCTGATCAACTCCATCATCAAGACGGTGGTGCTGTGGTTCATCTTCCTCTATGTATTTCACCGCTGGCTGGGCGCGCCCATTACCAGGCTCAGTTCCTTCGTCCAGGGGCAGGACCTGAACCAGCCCGACACGCAGCAGAGCATTGAGATGCCCGGTAAAAAACGGCATGAATTGCATTTTCTTGCCGACGCCATCAACGCCATGCTGGCGAGCCTGAGAAAGCACATGGCGCAGAACCGCACGCTCTACCTGCAGCTGGAACAGGAAAAGGAATCGCTGCGTGCGCTCAACACCTCGCTGGAATTGCGTATTGCCGAGCGGACCCGCGATCTGGCACAGGCCAATGAGCAACTCATGTTGCTCAGTCTGACCGACGCGCTCACCGGGATTCCCAACCGCCGCTGTTTCGATCAGAACCTTGAGCAGGAGTGGCGCCGCTGCGCCCGTAACGACAAACCGCTGACGGTCGCCTTGTTTGACGTGGACTGGTTCAAAAACTACAACGACCATTACGGCCATGTCGCCGGAGACAACGTATTGCGTCAGGTTGCCGCCATGCTGCAACAGACCGTCCGCAGGGCCGGTGACACGGTGGCGCGCTACGGCGGGGAAGAGTTTGCCCTGATCGCACCGGACACCAATGTCGAAGCGGGCGTCAGCGTCGTACACAAGATGTGCGACGCCATCTTTTCTCTGAACATCCCTCATGCCTCGTCGACGTTCGGGCGCATCACGGTCAGCGTTGGCGTGGCCAGTTGCCGGCCGTCCCAACACGAGGGCGACATCAATACGCTGCTGCAGGCCGCCGACGCCGCGCTGTATCGTGCAAAACTCGCCGGACGCAACCAGGTGCTGATTGCCGAATGGCCGCTTTCGCCATCATTGATGAAAGCAGACGATGACGTATAGAGCTCTGCGCCGCGTTCTGCTCTCCTTGCTGGCGAGCGCTGCATGTACGGCGGCACCGGCTGCCGACCAGATCGTGTGGGGAAAATACAATGTGCCGCCCTACATGATCCGGGGCGGAGAATGGGCTCATCAAGGCATCTTTGACCTGACCCTGAATGTCCTCAAAGATCAATTGCCCCAGTATCAGCATGTGGAGTTGGAGGCGCCGTTTCCGCGTATTAACAGCGAGATCAAAAAAGGCAGTCATTGGTGCTACAACGGTACGTTGAAGACAACGGAACGCGAGGCCTACGGCTACTTTTCACTGCCCAGTTCGATTTTCCTCCCGCTGCGGATCATCGTGCGCCGGGACCGCCTGAGCCAATTCACGGGGAAGCAATCGCTGCAGGGCCTGCTGCAGAACCATCAGTTCGTCACCTCGGTGATGCGCGACCGCTCCTACAGCCCGACCGTGGACAGGTTGTTGGCGGCATATCCGCCGAAAGAAAATTATTCAGAACAGATCGAAGCCATCGGCATGCTGCTGGCGGGGCGCATCGACTACATGATCGAGTTGCCGCTGCTGGCGTTCGATCAGGCCCGCGTGATGGGCCGCGCCGGAGAGCTCGTCGCCATTCCCATGCAGGAAGCGGACGAGGTCGTCTTCAACCGGGTGATGTGCTCCAAAAATGAATGGGGCCGGCAGGTCGTGGAGCAGGTCAACAAGGTGCTCATCGCCAATCGCGGGAAACCCTATTACCGGGCCATTGTTGAAAAGTGGCACGACCCCGAGTCAGTGGCTGAAATCCGCAAGATTTACGACAGCGTGTTTCTCAAGACGCCATAGCAAGTTTGCAAAAAAACGGCTGCCTTTTGCGGCGCCGGCGCCGGCGCTGTCGATGGCGTCAATCGACCGACGCAGGGAGGTGCTGACGATTTTGTCGATATTCCAGGTGGAACCTGGAATATCCGAGACGAAGGCCTCCCGGGGAAACGCATGGCGTGAAGTTCTCCACCCGGTTACAAAACGCTGGGAACCAGATTCTCGCCACCGGATACTTCTATGACGATGCCGGTTACATAAGGGTTTGTCATCAGAAACAAGGCGGCGTGTCCAATATCGTCGATGGTACCTGCATGCCGTGCCGGAAAGCTGCTGCGCACTTTTTCTCTCAACGCGTCTCGTTCGTCGTTGGAAAAATCCTTCCACAAATCCGTGTCCACGAAGCCGGGGCGTATCGTGTTGACACGGGTAGGAGACAGTTCAAGTGCAAGTGATCCGGATAAGGATTCAACCGCGCTGAACGCAGCCAGGACAGCACTGAAGCCGATTTTCGGCCGCACTGCCAAACCACCGGTAAGAAGTGTGATCGATCCGCCTTTCCTCAGGTAGGGGGCTGCATAACGGGCGCAGGCCCAACTGCCGAAGAACTTGCCATCGAGATAGCTGCGCACGCCGCGCATATCTGCATCCATGAAATTTCCCCACGATCCGAATTCTGGGCCCGCCGTGACGGCGAGATGGTCAAATGGTCCAATGGCATCAAATGCCTTTTGCACCGCAGCCTCATCGCGGACATCCAGGATTATTTGTTCGTAGTTCGCCAGGTCGGGACGTTCCTCCAGAGAGGTAATGCGACGACTGGCGACCGTCACTGACGCCCCGGCTGCATACGCCGCGTGCGCAATGCCGAGTCCAATTCCCGTTTTTCCTCCGACCACCACCACTTTTTTTCCTGCAAGGCTCAGTACGGCTGGCGATGACGGTTCTCGATCATTCAATGCTGTGTTCATAAATTTGGTCCTGGCTAATCGTTCGTTCAATATGGCGATATGGATTACCACTGCAGAACGTTCATCCTCGGGGGTGAGCCGCGTTTCAGGCTTGGCGAGGAGGTGTCGATAATCCGCTCGCTGTTGCCGCCGCCTGATCTGCTGTCCGGTAACGCATTCATAGTAAGTTGGCGAAACAGAATTGATAATCAGCAGATTTGTCATAAATGCCATTCTTTAAAAGAATGAGTTGGTTCACCGATGGGCAGCATGCGTGCTTGATTTATGACAAAATTCGCAGGCCTCGCTCCGAGGGAGAATGAATGATCGTCAAGGGATCGCAATGGATCGCTTTTATGAATTAACTGCTTTCATCACGGTCGTGGAAGCAGGCGGTTTTTCTGCCGCCGCACGTCGACTTGGCGATTCGCAATCCGGAATCAGCAAATCTGTCGGCGCCTTGGAAACACGGCTTGGTGTGCTGCTGTTCAACAGAAGCACTCGCAGCGTGACGCTGACGGATCAAGGACAAAAATACTATGACCGCACCAAGCCGCTTCTTGAAGAAATGGACAAAGCGGACGGAGAACTGACCAGCAGCACTGCTGATATATCCGGCCTGGTCAGGGTCGCAACACCCTCTACATTCGGCCGTTTGCATGTCCTTCCGCTCATTCCGCAATTGTTGACGCTTTATCCGAAAATCGCGTTGGATCTTCGTCTTTCCGACAGTATTGAAGATTTGCTTGCGGATGGAATTGATTTGGCGATCAGGGTCAGCTCGGTACACGATCCTGATGCGGTGGTGAAGCGCGTAGCAGGCACCTCGCTGGTATGCGCCGGGTCTCGCAGTTATTTTGATCGGCACGGGATGCCGGCTGTTCCGCAGGACCTTGTCAATCACAATTGTCTTATCTATGCAGAGATGACGAATTGGACTTTTCTTGGTTCCAAAGGAAAATTCACCGTGCCGGTGAGCGGTAATCTTTCATCCAACGCCATGGATACCATTCTTGCCGGTGTACTTGGTGGTGTAGGCATCGGCATGTTTTCCAGGGCGTCATTGAAGGGCGAGCTTCAACATCCGGACATCATTACCGTCCTCGACCAATTTATGGATGAACTGAGAGACGTCAGCTTGGTCTGGCCAAAGCGCAAATTCGTCTCGGCACGCGTACGACGCGTAACTGATTTTTTCGCGACGATGCTTGCACAGGTTGTTTGAAGCGATGCTGCTGATTGATCCATCATCGAAGACATGAGGCCGAAGTTTCCACCATGTCAGCGGCCTTCTGAAAAAAATCGGCCAGCCCCGCATGCCCGCAGTGTGTGCCAGCCAGCGGCCACTCTCCCGGAATGATCCACTCGACATCGTCGGCCGTCAACGCCAGCACACCTTGCAGATCGCCGCGGCCCACTGCTGCAAGTAGTCGCTTCACGATCTGCACGTTCCCCTGCGTGCTCATCGGGCCAATCCGATATCGACGTGCATGGCAAGATTGAACGTGCCTGCACCGTTTTTTGCCAGGCCGATCATCAAGAGACCAAGCGATTCGAGCGTCTGGGCCATGTGCAGGCCACCGATATCCAAGGGCCGCAGACCGAGACTCTCGAGGAAGGTCGCGACGCGGACCTTGGCCTCTGCGTCGTCGGCTGCAATGAACGCGTCGAGTCGTCCATTTTGGGCAAGGACCGGGGCGAAGAGGGTGTTGAGCGCTTTCACGACATGCACGTCGGCGGGGAGGCCTCTGGCGGTCTCCTGCGCCCCGGAACTGCCGCTGGGCGTCACGAGGCCCGAGAGATCGGGGGTGACCGGGTTGGTGATGTCGATGATTACCTTGCCGCCCAGCGCCGCGCCGAAATCGGCCGCCACCGAGGCCGCGCTGCCGTATGGCACGGCGAGGATGACGATGTCGCCCTTTGGTGCGGCACCGTAAGGTCCGGTGGTCGCGCTGGCGCCAAGCTTGTCGGCAAACGCCTGCGCCTTGGACGGATCTCGGACGATTACCTCGACGGTGTGTCCAGCCTTGATGGCACGGCCGGCGATGGCCTTAGCCATGCCTCCGGCGCCGATGATGCTGATCGTAGCGTTCATGTTGTTTCCTCGTTAGTTAGAACTCATTTTTGCGCGGGTCAGGCGACAGGAAAATAATGGCCGTTGTCCATATCGGCGAACAGGCCTGGCTGAGTCGGTTCCCAGCCCAGGATCTGCCGGGTGATGGCGTTCGAGGCAGGGAGATCGAGCGTGACCAGATTGGCCAGGAAACCAAAGTATCCCGGTAGCATCAGCACGTCTGCCGGGATACTCACGGCCGGCACGCCCACACGGCTGCCAATCGCCTCGGCGATGGTGCGGAACGGGATGCCTTCGCTCTCGACGCCGTGCCAATATTTGCCAGCCGGCCCTTTTTCAAAAGCCAGGCGGAATAGGGCGGCGAGGTCACGGGCGTGCACGGCCGGCCACAGGTTCGCGCCTTCTCCCGGATAACCGATGATCCCCTTTTCCTTTGCCAGCCCGATCAACAAGGGAAGGAAACCGACGTCGGTGGTACTGTGCACGATCGTCGGAATCCGCACGATCGACGACCGCACGCCCTGCGCCGCGAGGCCAATGACGGCGAGCTCGACGGCGTTACGAATCCGCAGTGTCCCCTTGTACGCATCGCCACCGGGCAGGGACGGATCTTCTTCGGTGGCTGGTCGTCCCAGTTTTTCCCAACCGGGCGCGCCGATGCTTCCCGACACCACCAGCGGCTTGCCGCTTCCCGCCAGCGCCTCGCCATACGCGAGCATGATCTTAAGTTCCGCCGCGGCCACGGCGTCGATCCCGCCGGAGGGAAGCAAGTCTTGCCTGTGTGCGACATGGATGACGCCGTCGGCGTCAGCCGCTGCCGCCTTGAGTCCCTCGAGGTCGGAAATGTCCCCGCGCCGCACCTTGGCGCCAAGTGCTGCCACCGCATCTGCGGCCTTGTCCGAGCGGGCAAGGCCGGTAACGTCGTGTCCGGCCGCGATCAATTCGGGGATGATGTATGAACCGATATGGCCGGTTCCTCCAGTAACGAAAACGCGCATAGTGCTGTTCCTTGTGAGTGAAATATAGGTAAAGGCGCTGGTTCGCAATGGGGAGGTATCTTCCCGGATGGCGATGCGTGAGCAAGACGGCAAGCGTGCCGGCGCCTGAAGCTGACTTTGAAAACACAAGAGAGCCCCATACCCGGGCTTTCTTGTTTCAGTTTTGCGGATTTGTGCAAACCTCTACTTGAGCGGATGCTCGACAAGGTTATGCAGCACCAAAGGCCCGGGGATGTGCAGCAGACGGCCCCCTTCGTCGAGGCGTCCTACGAAAATTGGAGAGAAGCCGAGTTGGACTGCCAATAATTTGATCGACTCGGCGGCGCTGTCTTCGTTACTTGCCAAGAACACGACACGTTTTCCACCGTCTTGGGATGGATCGCTCGCCAGTACCGCCGCAGGGAGCTGGTTGAAGGCCTTTACCACTAAGGCGCCAGGCAGCAAGCCGGCAACAACCTCCGTAGACAGGCGTTCTGCCAACACTTCTGCAGGAACTCCGTGGGCATTCGTTTGATCGATAATGATCTTGCCGGCCCAATTCGGAAGCGCCGCAGCCAGCGTTTCAACGGCCGTGAAGGGAACCGCAAGAAACACAATGTCGGCGGCAAGTGCTTCTTCCAACGTTTTGGCGGAGACCATCCCTCCGAATTTCTCGGTCAGGTTCTGTAAAGAGTCCGGTCCTCGTGTGTTGGCGATCGACACCGGGATTCCGGCGCGTGCGAATTGTCCGGCGATGGCTGCTCCGACATTGCCGGAGCCGATGATGGCGTAGGTCATTCGTGCGTTCCCCTATCAGCGGCCGGTGGAGTTGGCGGAGAGTTTCAACGTGGCCACTTGCGTCAGCGCGGCGTCAACGCTCCTCAGCGCGTCCTCCGGGCCGAAGCTCTGCGCCTCGACGCGAATTGTCTCGAAGTCGGACAAACCGATAAAACCCAGAATCTGCTTGAGATACGGCACCAGCATATCGTTTGCCGCCATCGGTCCGCTCGAATAGATTCCTCCGCTGGCAGCGACAATGAACACCTTCTTTCCGGTGATCAGGCCGCGCGGACCTTCGTGCGAAGGGACCATGGTGACGCCAGGCCACACGATATGGTCAATCCACGCCTTGAGGGTGGAGGATGGTCCGAAATTGATCATGCTCGCAGCGATCACGACGATATCGGCAGCCTTCAATTCAGCAACCAGCGTTTCAGCCAGGCCGACTGCTTCAATTTGAGCAGGCGTCCTCTCTGCGACGGGTACGAAGCGACCGATTGCGTACGCCGGATCGATATGGGGCAACGAGTCAACTGCGAGATCGCGAACCGTGATGGAGGCACCCAACTCGGACACAAGCCGATTCGAGAGTGCCATCGCAACTTTGGTGGACAGCGACGCGTCGTGTCGCGGACTGGAGAAGAGCATCAATACGTTTGTCATTGGGGACGTCCTCGTCATGGCGTTTAATGGTGATCGCTTGATGCATTGGCAGGTTCAGTGCAGGGCAGCGATGTTCAAGCCGACTTTAGCGGACAATCAGAGATGAAAAAACTATCTAAATTCAGTTCAACTCCGCCTATAATTTAGAACATGTATTCACTGACTCTTGACCAGATACAGATATTCCTCGCAGTAGTCGACGAAGGCAGTTTCACGAAGGCGGCGAAGAAGCTCAGTCGCGCCCGCTCTGCGATAACGTATGGAATTCAGAACCTGGAGTCCCAGATAGATCTGCTGCTGTTTGATCGCACGGCATATCGTCCAACCTTGACTCAGGAAGGCAAGGCCCTGCTGGTGCGGGCTCGCCGTATTGCAGATGAAGCCAATTCATTCCGCGACTCTGCGCGCAGCCTTGCCAGCGGGCTTGAAGCCGAATTGACGATTGTCCTTGATTCCATGTTCCCAATGCCGCCAGTCGTCAAAGCGTTAACCGCGTTCAGGGAGAGATTCCCGACCGTTCCACCGCGCGTTTATGTACAACCGTTAGGCGCTGCCGTGGAATTATTGCTCGATGGCACCGGCATGATCGGATTGCTGCAATCACAATTTACCGACATGACCGTCTTGAAGCGTTTTCACATGCTCACTGTCGACTTGCTCCCGGTGGTAGCGCCGCACCATCCATTGGCAATATTTGACGGGCCCATCGAATCACATGTGTTGCAGCAATATGTGCAGTTGGTACTGACAGACCTCTCGTCGATGACAGCGGGGCGGGATTACAGCGTGTTATCCAGTCAGACGTGGCGGCTTGCGGATCTGGGGGCGAAACATTCGATGCTGTTGGCCGGACTCGGATGGGGTAGCATGCCGGCGCATCTTGTTGAGGATGATATTGCACGAGGACGGCTAAAGATTCTTCGGCTTGTCGAGTTTGACGTACGAATTGCCAAGCTTGCAATGGGCGGCGCATATCGCGCGGATCAGCAGTTGGGTCCGGCCGGGCAATGGATGATTGAGTATTTGTCCGGGCCGGCCTGGCATGTCAGTCAACCGCGCTGATCAGATAATCAACAACTTCTGCATAAAGGTAAAAATGGCGAATCGTGTTTATCTTTGCTGTACGGACTTCCAGGATTTTCCCTCCGAATCTCAGTTCGACGATTTTTTCAAGGTCTCGGGAACGGAGTACGAAGCAAATTGGGCTATTCCGTTATTTTGGCTATGCCTTTTTTCCAGCGCCGATATTCGGATTCTTCCCGCCGATCACAATCGTTCCGAAGCTGATAACGGGCACGAGGAAGAAGAACCCGATGACGACGAATTCGATGAGGAGTCGCGCGCCTATGCCTATCTCTTTTGCTCGCGATCGGACGGCATTGAACGCTTGAAGCGCCGGGCCGGAATGCTGGAACAAGCACTGGGTGAGGAACGTTACGCTTTGTACGGCGAATGGATCGCTCGTCTGCAGGCCGAGACCTTCCGTCATATTCTGGTCAGAACAGAAGAACTTGATGCAATGGGATCGGAAGGCGAACTTGAAGAGCAACTGCGCGCGGCCCTTCAGTATCTTGACGGCGACCATCAACAAGAGGGCTTCCGCATGACCGGCGCGATCAGCAATATCGCCGGATTCCAGGAAGACGCGAACCTGGCAAGGTGCGAAGGTTTTGCTTTGGTTGGATCGGCCAATGGTCCCCAGCGTTGGCCGCCGTTGCTGGCCAAGAAACCGGCCATTCCGCCGCCCGAGAAGTCGTTGCCGCCTCAGAAAAAATCCAAATGGCTGTTTTGGAAGTGACCTTCTTTGACTCGAGCGCGCCACGCTTGGCAAAGCACTTAAGGCGTACGAAGAGCATTTCGATGCATCTGTATTGCCATGCGTAACTTCGATTGACCTGGGCGATACCGAAGAGAAATGAAGACTGTGATCAAGTGACTGATGCAGTCGGCGACATCGCGGATTGCGCGGCAAGCCGCCGTTGATCGACAAATCGGTGCAAGAATCGAAACCTTTGTTTGCATTTGGGAGGTATTTACTCCACCCTGTCCAGCTAAGGCACTTCGCCGTCATCCTGGATCATATGAAGCTCTCAACATTCATCATCACCAATATGGAACAAGTTCTGGCCGAATGGGACCGATTCGCAAGAACGCTGGAGTTGGAAAGCTTGCTATCAAGGAAAGAAGTGCGGGATCACGCAGAGCAGATTCTGCGGGCGATCGCGCTGGATATAGACACCCAGCAGAGCGCCGAGCAGCAGCAAAGAAAATCGCAAGGCCTGTCGCCCGAAAATACCGTTGCCAGTGGGGCATCTGTCTACGGAACCGCAAGGCAGCACGGTGGGTTCACGTTATTGCAGCTGACCGCCGAGTTCCGTGCGCTGCGTGCGACGGTGCAGCGCCTCTGGTTCGCCCTTGGGAACGAACTGACGCCGGCGCACAGCGCCGATCTGATTCGATTCAACGAAGCCATCGACCAGGCGCTGGCGGAGGCTGTGGCGACCTATGCTGCACAGGCTTCACGGGCCAAGGATACCTTTCTCGCCATTCTCGGCCATGACTTGCGCAATCCCCTGGCGACCATCGCCTTGTCCAGCAGCCTGATGGCGCAGCCCGCGATGACAAAGGAGGCAGTCGCACTCCTGGCGCCGCGCATCAAGCGCAGCGCGTCGATGATGAACTCGATGATCAACGATCTGCTGGAATACGCGCGGGCCGAACTGGGTGGCGAAATGCCGATGGCCTTTGCCGATGCGGATATGCGCGATATTTGCCACTCTGCCGTGATCGACGCTTCCGCAGTCCATCCTCATTGTTCGTTCGTGGTTGATGCGAAAGAGCCGGTACCCGGTTGCTTTGATCAGATAAGACTGCAACAGGTATTTACTAATCTACTCAACAATGCGGCCCAGTATCGGGGGGATGAGCTGCCCGTCACGATGAGATTGTCATCGGATGCGGATAGCGCAACGATCTCGATTCAAAATACCGGCGCCTTGATCCCGAAGGAGGCCGTCGATGCGATTTTCGATCCGATGGTGCAGTTGGCGGTCGTCCCCCAGCAAAGGGAGCGGGCAACGACCAGCCTGGGGCTGGGTTTGTATATCGCCAAAAAGATTACCGAAGCGCACGACGGCTCGATCGGCGTCGAGTCGCGCGATTCCACCGGAACGACGTTTACTGTCGTCATTCCCAAGGCAAGACCTCGCCATTGACTGTTTGTCCTACGCATTAAAAGCGTTGCGCCTATGGCGGATGACGGAAGATGGTGGCATGGTCGGTTATGGAGAAAATATGAACAAAAGCATTCTGATCGTGGATGACGAGCCTGATTTTCTGGACGTCATCGAAGTGGCCCTGGTCATGGGCGGTTACCACGTAACGCGGGCCAAGGACGGCCGCCAAGCCTGGGAAATCCTCGACAGCGAGACTCCGGGCATCATTTTGTCCGACTACTCGATGCCACGGATGAACGGGTGCGAACTCTTCGAACTGGTGAGAAATTCCTGGCGCGGGAAAAACATGCCATTCATCTTCATGAGTGCGACGCCGGAACTGATCAGCTCTGTCGGGACATATTCGGTGCTCCGCAAGCCGTTTCAATTCGATGCCTTGATGGCCAAGGTCGACTCCATGTGCTCGTGAGCAGTTGTACCTGGGCTTGTTTTTCTCCATTCTCTTCCACACTTACGGCCTGCGTCTGCCTTCAATCTGCAGCAGAAGTCTGCGCCAACAAAAAAGGAGCCGCCCGGCTCCTTTTTTTTGCGCTGCTATTCCGATCACCAGGCAGGAATCACCGTGCCATTGAATTTCTTGATGATGAATTGCTTGATCTGATCCGATTCGAAAATCTTGATGAAGCGGGCGATACGCGGGTCGTCCTTGCGGTCGGCGCGGGCGGCCCAGATGATGGCCCATTGCGAGGTCTTGTCTTCCAGCAGCAGGGCGTCCTTGGGATTCAGGCCTGCCAGCACGCCCTTGTTGAGCGTGATGACGCCGGCGTCGATGTCCACCAGCACGCGCGGTAATTGCACTTCGTCGAGCAGCACGATGTTGAGCTTCTTTGGATTGTCGGCGATGTCGGCGACGCCGGCGTTGGTGTTGGCGTCTGCCTTGAGCTTGATCAGTCCTGCCTTTTGCAGCAGGAACAGGGCGCGCGCCTCATTGGCCGGATCGTTCGGGATACCGATCTTGGCGCCTTGCGGGAAGGCCGCCAGCGTCTTGTGTTTGGCCGAGTAGATGCCGGCTGGGGCGACGTAGGTCGGCTTGATCGAGACGATCTTGTAGCCGCGCGATTCATTCTGCTTCTGCATGTACGGCACGTGCTGGAAATTGTTCAGGTCGATGTCGCCTGCCTGGGTCGCTTCGTTGATCTGGGTCGGCTCGGTGAACTCGATGACCTTGACCGGGAAGCCTTGCGCGTTGGCGATTTTGGCGGCTTCCTGCAGGAAGTCGCTGAACGGGCCCGGTGAGGCGCCCACGCGCAGCGGCGCATCGGCGGCGAAAACGTTGGCGCTGAACGCCAGCGCGGCGGTGAGGATGATTTTCTTGGTCAGGCTGGATGGAAACACGTTGTTCTTTCTGGTCGGAGGTAGAGTCGGCGGAAAGTGTAGCAATCGCCTCTGCAATTGCGAACGACGCATTTCTCACGACGATATGCGCTTTTCTTCTTTGGTCCGTGCAGGTCGGTCAGGGCGTCGCATGCACGAAACCGCCCTTGACGAAGCGCACCGGCTCCGCGTCCATCGCCGCGATCAGGCCGTCCAGTCCGCCGGGTTTGCTGGATTTTCCCTCGTCCATGTCAGTCGGGGCGCGGCACAAGATGTCGGATGCGGACCAGGCGCCGTTGCCGTCGGCCGGTAGCTTGCGTGCGCGCAGCCAGCCGTCGCGGTCGGTCAGCAACTGCGTGCCGGCAAGCTGGTCGCTGTCGATGCCGGTGATGATGGACAGCGCCTGCCAGGCGTCTTTAGAACGGCTCAGGCAATCGATGGCCGGTGCGCCTGCTCGCGGCGGCTGCAGCTGCAACGCACCGTTGGCGAGGATGACGCTGCGCAGGCGTGGGTCGTCGAGCGGCAGTGCTGCGGGTTGCCGCGCCGAAGCCAGGATCACGCGCACGCGTTGGCCGTTTGAGCGAAGCGCCTGCCGGCTGCAGTCGCCGACGCCGGTCGGCAGCGCAACCGGCTGATCCCAGGCGCCGATCGCACGGATGCTGGCGCCGGCGGCGTTGGCTTTCATGAAATCGATCAACGCCCAGACATCGTTGTCGGTGAGCTGGCGCGTGAAGCCGGGCATGGTCGCGGCGCCTTGGCGGTCGCGTACACCGTAGGCGATCTTCCAGAACAACTCGCCGTCGGCGCGGCGCCACAGCAAGCCGCCGGCAAGATTGGGCGGCGAGACCGGCAAGGACAGCGCCAGCGGCGTATCGCCCTTGCCGTCGACGGCGTGGCAACTGGCGCAGCGCTGCTCATATACTTGCCGGCCATGGACGATGGCGGCGGCGCTGAAACCGGTAGGGGAGGTATGGAAGCTGGTCGGTTCTGCGGGCGCCAGCAGCAGACGGTGATCCGGCCACGGGGTGAAGAAGACGATGGCAACCGTCGCCAGCAGCATGACCACGCGGCCGCGTCGCCACGCCAGCGCGATCGCCAGCGCCAGCAACGCCACGGCGGAGAATCCGAGTGCGCTCAGCAGTCGCCGCGCGATGCTGCGATCGATCAGCAGGACGTCGCCGCTGAGGCGTTCGGCGAACGGCCAGGCCGGCTGCCCGTGGCTGGTTTGCGCCAGCCCGAGCGCCGCCAGCGTGTGCAGGAAACCGTCTTGGAATGCCTGGATCGCGCCGAGCAGCAGGTTGATCCAGTCGGACAGGGACAACAGACTCACCAGCTGGCATCCAGTCCCAGGTGGCGCAGCGCCTCATGGCGCAACTCGGCCAGCCGCGCATCGCCGCGATGGCGCGGGTAGGGCAGGTTGACCTTGAGTTCGGCGCGGATGCGCGCCGGGCGGTCGCTGAAGATGATGACGCGATTGGCCAGGAACAAGGCTTCTTCGACGTCATGCGTGACCAGCAGCGCAGAGAATCCATTGCGCTGCCATAGCGACACCAGCTCGCTCTGCATCTGCAAACGCGTCAGCGAGTCGAGCTTGCCCAGCGGCTCATCCAGCACCAGCAACTGCGGATCGTTGACCAATGCGCGCGCCAGCGCCACGCGCTGCGCCATGCCGCCCGACAATTGATGCGGGAAGGCGTCGGCGAATTCGCTCAGGCCCACCAGCGCGAGGGCATCGTCGACGCGGTGGCGTTGTTCCCTGAGCAGGCCGCGCGCCTGCAGGCCGAGCGCAACGTTATCCCACACCTTGCGCCACGGGTACAGCGTCGGGTCCTGGAACACCACGATGCGGGAGGGATCAGGGCGCGTGATCTTGATGTCATCCTGCGCCACCTGGCCGGTGGTGGCCGGCTCCAATCCCGCCACCAGGCGCAGCAGCGTGGACTTGCCGCAGCCGCTCGGACCGAGCAGGGCGACGAACTCGCCCGGCGCCACCGTCAGTGAAATATCGTCGAGCACCTGCAGCACGCCGTTGGGCAACTTGAACCAGTGGCTGACGTGCTGGATGTCGATGTGGGCACCGGTTTTTGCCGGCGCCTCTGTTTGTTGTTCGACCGTTGCGTTTACCATTTGACGGTTCCTTTCTGCCACGACAGCGCGCGGTCGCGCACCTTGAAGAGCAGCGTGATCAGGCTCGAGCACAGGATCGCCATGACGATCAACGCGGCGTACATGTTGCTATAGGCGGCCCAGCCTTGCGACCATTGCAGGTACCAGCCGAGACCGGCCTTGACGCCCATCATTTCGGCAGTGACCAGCACCGAGAACGCCGCGCCCAATCCCATGAACAGGCCGACGAACACTTGCGGCAAGGCCGCCGGGATCGCCACGCGGAGGATCAGGAACCATTCGGACGCACCCAGCGTGCGCGCCACGTCGTAGTAACTTTTGTTGACCGAGGCCACGCCCGACCAGGTCAGCACGGCAACCGGGAAGGCCGTCGCCAGCGCGATCAGGAACACCGCCGCGGCATAGCTCGACGGCGCGAAGAAAAAGGCCAGCGGCAGCAGCGCGGACGCCGGCACCGGACCGAGGAAGCGCAGCACCGGATGCACCCAGTAACCGGCCACGCGCGACCAGCCTATCGTCGCCCCCACCAGGAAACCAACCAGGCCGCCGGCGGCAAAACCGTGTACCAGCAAGCGCAGCGAGTAGGCGGTGCTGATACCCAGACGGCTCCAGTCTTCGCCATACACCTCGATCAAACTTTGCGGCGGCGCGAAGAAGGGCGAAGGCAGCACGCCCAGCTTGGCGGTCAGGATTTCCCATGCGCCCAGCAACAACGGCGCCGCCACCAGCCATTGCCCGGCCGGACGCAGCAGATGGACGATGCGGCCGGCACGGTCACCGGCCAATGCCAGCACCGCCAGCACGACACCCGCCGCGATGGTGGCGTAACCGAATTCATCGGTGTAGGCCCAGTCGCTGAAACCGACTTCCTTGTTGGGCCAGCGCAGCGTGATCGCGCCCAGCAGCAGCCAGGTGACGGACGCCAGCAAGCCGGTACGCCAGGCGCCGGCAGTACGCACGCCCTCGAACAGGCCGGCCTGGCCGGCCCGCAAAAGGACATCGTTGGTCGTAGTGGTGGTCATGGTGATCTCCGGTAAGGGGAACGACGACGGATCAGCCGAGCACGTCGAGCGTGACGTGATTGGCCAGGCGCACCGGATCGGTGGATTTCTTCAGCACGCCGGCGGTGTGGAAGTCGCGGGCGAAATACTCCACTTCATCGCGCAGCGGCTTGCCGGTCGGATGGTGGTGATAGGTCAGGCTGCTCAGCAGTGCGCGCAGGTCTTCGACCGGCACCTTGGGTGAATACTTGGCGTAGATCTTGGCGGCTTCATTCGGATTTTCCGCGACGTATTCCGAGGCCTGCACGATGGAGCGCACCACGGCCGCTGCCGCCGGCTTGTCATTGCGCACCAGGTCGCCGCGCGCGCCCAGGATGCAGCAGATCTTGTCCTTGTATTCGCCGACGGCGCTGTTGCCGATTTCGGTGAAGACGCCCTTGTTGCGCTTCTCGATCAGGAAGATGTTCGGGTCGCCGTCGGCAATCGCCTGGATCTCGCCTTTCTTGACGGCGACGTCGAGCAGGTCGGCCGGGTAGACGCGCCATTCGACATCTTTCTCGACGTTGAATCCTTTCTTGGCCAGGTGGATGGCGAAGAAATTCTTGGCCGGGCTGTTCTGGTCGGATACGCCGATGACCTTGCCCTTGAGGCTGTTGATGTCCTTCACGCCGGCCTGGTTGGCGCCGACCAGTCGCAAGCAGCCGCCGTACGCGCTGCCGATGATCTTGACGTCGAAGCCCGCTTCCAGCGGCTTGAGCCAGCGGTGTATCAGGCCCACGCCGACATCCGCCTTGCCGGTCGCCAGCGCTTCCAGCAGTTGATCGGTGGAGCCGCCCCAGTTCAGCAGCTCAACGTCGAGGCCGTTCTTCTCAAAGTAGCCGCGCTCTTGCGCCACCACCACCGGCGACAGGCAGAACGAGATCGCACTCCAGGCGAAGGTTAGCTTGCGCGGCGGCGCCGACCATGCGTTGGGCGCGACGATGGCAGCACCCGCCCCGACGACAGCGGCAGCCGCTCCCGCGCGCAGCACGTCGCGGCGCGACCAGGATGAGGTGGAAAGGAGATCTTGCGAGGGACTGTTTTTCTTCATTGTTGGGACTCCACTGGGTTGACCGGAGCGGGCTGCGCAAGGACGCGCCGAAGACATGGCGCTGACGAGCCGCTGACAAAACAGGCAAATACTAATGAGGACGGGCGGCGCGCCCAAAGAATAAGAACGCGTTTATTTATGCGCCGGGCGCGTGGCGCAATGCAGATGCGGCGCCGATAGTGCAGGGCGGATGCAGGCTTGGCGGGGACTGCGGGATTTGTCGCGGGATGCGTCGTTATCGCAGACGTGGAGCGCCTTGCAGGTGCATATGAATATGCGGAATGCTTCGTTGCCGGAGACAAATGGCGGACGGAGACTGATGCCCTGCATCCGCATTTGATTCTTTTAGAAAGGGACCATCATGACCACGCTCAACCATTACCTCTCCGAAAAACGCAGTGCCGTGCTGGCGCGCGAGGCGCTCATCGACGCCGGCAAGGCCGCACCCGTGGCGCTGCAAGCCACGGTCAGCGCCGAAGGCCGCAGCGGCGTGCGCCGCATCCGCATCCGCGACCACCAGGTGATCAGCGACAGCCCGCCGGATTTCGCCGGCTACAATCTCGGCCCGAGTTCGCCTGAGTTGCAGCTGGGCGTACTGGGTTCCTGCGTGACGCATATCTTCCTGATCCAGGCGGCGCATCGCCAGGTGCCGGTCGAGTCGCTGGAAGTGGAAGTGAGCGGCAAGATCGATGCGCGTGGCGGTCGTCCCGGTTACGAAGACATTCCGATCTATCCGCATGACATCGGCTACACGGTGCACCTGGTGTCGCCGGCGGCGAAGGAAGACGTGGACGCCTTGTTCGAAGCCGTGGAAAAGACGTGCCCGATCCTCAACCTGCTCAAGAATCCGCAGCAGATCCGCGCGCAGATCCGTCATACCCGCAGCGTTGTGTCGGCAGAGTCCGGCGCTGCACAGGCGGAGCAGGCGATCTCCTGATCACCGTCATCCTGAGTTCAGCCGTCGGTTGCGACCGGCGGCGTTGTGGGTGACGTTCCTGCTTGCGCGGGGACGATGCCGATCTGCTGCAGATAGACGCGCAAGGCGTCACGCCAGTAGGCCGGCTGATGGTAGACATAATGGCCGTCGGTGTTGATGGGGGGACTCAGCGACAGCGTTCCCTTGCCGCCGGCGTCGATGAACGCCTGGTAGGAATGACGGATGGTGTTGGGACTGTAACGGCTGTCGCCTTCGGCGAAGATCATCAGGACCGGCATGCGCGTGGTTTTGCCGGCTTCTTCGAAGGCGTTGACCATGGTGCGGTTCAGGTAGCCGGGGCCGGATCCGCCGCCAATGTCGGTGCGACCGCCCGAATAATTGACCGCACCGATGACGCCCGGCGGATTTTGGCTGGCGATGTACATGGTGGAGTAGCCGCCCGCCGATTGGCCGGTCACGATGATGCGATTCGCATCAAGCCCGGGGATGGTCTTCAGGAGATCGAAGGCCGGCATGATGTTTTCCGCGTGCAGCCGTCCCTTGTACGAGGCATCCGCATCGCCGTTGCTTTTGGGAATCAGATAGATGCCTTCCGACATGCCCACGCCCGGTCGGGCCGGTATGGCGACCGCGACGCCATAGCGCAGGAATTCACGCGCCACGATCATCTCGCGATAGCGGCGCTTGTACTTGAGCCACGCGGTGCCGATTTCGATATCTCCGTGGTTGTACACCATCACCGGGAACGGCCCGGGACCCTCCGGCAGCAGCAGCGTCATTTCCAGTTGCTTCGATCCCGCCATGTAATGCAGAACCTGTTCGCGCCACGCGGTCTGCGGCGTCGCGTAGCCGATCACAGCCGGCGCCGGCTGATCGTCCAGCCAGTTCGCAGTGACGCCGGCGAATTCTTCCTCGAGTCCGCTCAGGCGCGATTGTGATCCGGTGTCGCAGGAGACTAGTTTTTCCTGCTGCCGATAGCCTGCTTTGACCAGCGTGAAGTTGTTGGCCTTACTGATGAGTTCCGCTTCGTAGAACGGACTGAGGTCGCATTGTGCGCTGGGCGCATGGATTGCCATCACAGCGGTCTTCAGGTCGCGCCAGTCTGATGTGCGGGCATCAAGGAATTGACCGCTGACGATGATGGCTTTGGCGACGCTGGCGTTTTTCTTCAACGCATCCAGCAGCGGCGCCGTGTTGCCCAAGAACGTGCCGACGCTGACATCGACGCCGGGATATTTCCTGGCGAGGTAGGCCAGCGATGCGCGCAGGTCGTCGCCGATTTGCCAGCCGCGTTGCGCGAGGGGGCGTCCGTTGGCGTCGCCGGGCACGTCGGCAAAAGCGATGCCGACGCCGCGCGCATTGAGGCTGGAGGATGCGCGCAACCACGGCGTGCTGGCAGTCAGCAGAGGCTTGTCCGAGCTGCCCTCGATGGTCGGCGCAGAGGAGGTCGAGAAGGTCAGCACAATGTGTTTGAGCGCAACGGACGGCGGCGGCAGGCGTACGGCAAGGCCGAGCGTGACCGCCTCGCCGGCGGGCGCGGTGCGCAGCGGAATGGTGTCGATCTGCCAGTGATTTGCGCCGTCAGCAGCAGGCAGGTTTTGCGCGTGCAGCGGAAGCGCCGCGCAGCTTGCCAGCAGCAGGCCGGCGAGCATCGGAAATGGTCGCAATGTCTTCATGGAAAATCCGGAGCAGGGGTTGGTTCTAGTGCTTGAGCGGTTCGGCATTGAAGCCGAGCTTGCCGAGGAACTCCGACACGATCGGCGACCATACTTCGACGCCGTTGGAGAACAGCGTGTGGCCGTTCTTGGCAAAGGGCGGCAGCAGGTGGTATTCGGCGGTGCCGCCGGCCTTCACGAAGGCGGCATGCCAGGCTTTGCTGTGGGCCGGGTTGAAGTACTGGTCGTTTTCGGTGTAGATCCACAGCATCGGCGCCTTGGCAGTCTTGCCGAAGTGGACGTACATGTCTTCCAGCCGGTCACCCTGGCAGGGGATGCCGGGATGCGAGGCCGGGTCGCCGCCGGAGCCGCCGGCGAAGTTGATGGCGCCAACCAGTCCGGCGGGATGGCGTGCAGTGGCCGCCACGGTGGAATAACCGCCGACTGACTGGCCGACAAACAGCACGCGCGCAGGATCGACATGGGGCTGCTCTTTGGCGTATTTCAGCACAGCCAGTATCTGTGCGGTGGCGGCTTCGGCCATCGGCGCATAGTCCTTGCTGTTGCAGCCGCCGCTATATTCCGGATCGAAGTCGGTGCCTTGTTGTCCGTAGCCGATGCGGGTCGGTTCAAACACCGCGAAGCCGCGTTCGGTGAAGTAGCGCACCTGCTTGGTGTAGCGGAAGCGTGGCGGATCGGCGCGGTTGGTCGGGCTGCGGCCATGGTTGAGGATGAGGATGGGGAAGGGGCCGTTACCATCGGGCTTGAACTGGGTGACGACCACTTTGCCGGTTTGTTCGCGGCCGTAGAAGTCCTTGACGCGCACGTCGAGCGTGACGACGGATTCGTGCAGATCGCTGGCAAGCTGCTGGGCATTGGAAGCAGTGACGGCGGCGGCCAGGCCAACGCAAAGCAGAAATTGACGCAGGAGGTGGCGCATGAGGGTGGTTCCGTTATTGTTCTGATGAGGGAAGAGTCGGACGATTATCTGTGAATCGGGCTGCTTGCGCGCGGAATTTGCACTTTGCCGCAGCAAGTTTTCAGGTTCTGTTGTCTGTGTGCCAATCAGCCTTTCAACATGCTGACAAATCGCCTGTAAAGCCCATTCTGCTGCGGATGTCGCCATGCTAGAATCCATCGCGCACCATGCCTCGGTACTGCAAGTGATTTGGAAATCCCTGATTTTTAATAGCCAGCTTCAATGACCCGGAGAGCGTCATGCCTACCATCAATTTCACCGTCAACGGCACTGCCCGTTCCGTTGATGTCCGCGATCCCGACCAACCCCTGCTTTACGCGCTGCGCAACAACATCGGTCTGACGGGGCCCAAGTTTGGTTGCGGGCTGGGGCAATGCGGCGCCTGTACCGTGCTGCTCGACCAGACGCCGCTGCGCAGTTGCGTCACGCCGCTGTCGGCGGTGGCAGGCAAATCCATCACCACCATCGAAGGCCTTGGCACGCCCGACAAGCCGCATCCGGTGCAGGCGGCCTTCATCGCCGAGCAGGCGGCGCAGTGCGGCTATTGCGCCAACGGCATGGTGATGACCAGCGCTGCTTTGCTGGCATCGAATCCGAAACCAAGCGAGGCCGAAATCAAGGATGCGCTGTCGGCCAACCTGTGCCGCTGCGGCACCCACGTGCGCATCCTGCGCGCGGTGATGCGCGCCTCGGGGAGGACGCCGGCATGAACGCGCCTTTCACTCCTTTCGACGTGCAAATGAGCCGTCGCCAACTGCTCAAGGCCGGCGGCGCGTTGGTGGTGACGCTGGTTGTTCCCGCATCGGTGCTGGCCACAGAGCAGGTCTTGCGCGACAAGGCCGGCAACGCGCAGGCCCATGCGTTGCTCGACAAGACGCTCGACGCCGGCGCGGTGGACGGCTACATCGCGATCCACCAGGACGGCACGGTGACCTTGTTTTCGGGGAAGGTCGATCTCGGCCAGGGACTGCGCATTGCGATCCGGCAAATGGCGGCGGAAGAACTCGGCATCGGCGTCGACAAGATTGACATGATCGAGGGCGACACCGCGCTCACGCCCGACCAGGGGCCGACCGCCGGCAGCAGCGGCGTCATGCGCGGCGGCGTGCAGATCCGCCAGGCGGCGGCAACCGCGCGCGAGGCGCTGATCGCGATGGCTTCCGCACGCTTGCAGAAACCGGCGTCCGAGCTGATGGTGCAAGACGGCGTGGTGCGGCCGAAATCCGGTGGCGCCGGATTGAGTTTTGCCGAGCTGATTGGCGGCAAGCGTTTCGATCTCAAGGTCGACACCAAGGCGCCGCTGAACAATCCGCAAAGTTATCGCGTGGTCGGCAAACCGCTGCTGCGCCCTGACGTACCGGCCAAGGTGACCGGCACGCATACCTATGTGCATGACGTGAAGTTGCCCGGCATGCTGCATGGCCGCGTGATTCGTCCAGCCGCCGAGGGCGCGAACATCGTCTCTGTCGATCAATCGTCAATCAAGAAATTTCCCGGTGTGAAGGTGGTGCGGCTGGGCGACTTCCTTGCCGTCGCCGCGCCCGACGAATGGGATGCGATCCAGGCGGCTGCTGCGCTGAAGGTAGTCTGGAGCGACAGCGACAAGCTGATGGGCCACGGCAAGGTCGAGCAATGGCTGCGCAGCGGTCCGTTTGACGCCGAAGAAACGCTGGTCAAGAAGGGCGACGCGGTCGCCGCCCTGGCGGGTGCTTCCGGCAAAATCAGTGCGAGTTATTACTGGCCGATACAGACCCATGGTTCGATCGGCCCGTCATGCGCGGTGGCTGACGTGGGCGCGAAGCAGGCGATCATTTACACCGCCTCGCAAGGCACGCATCGCTATCGTCCGGCGTATGCGCAGATGCTGGGCATGCCCAATGAAGCGGTGCGCCTGGTCTACGTCGACGGCGCAGGCTGCTATGGCATGAACGGTCATGACGATGCCGCCGCCGATGCGGCGCTGATGTCGAAGGCGCTGGGCAAGCCGGTGCGCGTTCAGTGGTCGCGCCAGGACGAACACGGCTTCGATCCGAAGGGACCGCCGCAGGCGCTGACCCTGGAAGGCGCCTTGAACCCCGACAAGTCGATCGCCGCATGGCGCACCGAGATGTGGCTGCCGCGCGCCACCGCCAGCCTGCCGACGGTGCCTTTGCTGGCGCCGCAGACGGCGGGCATGCCGCAGCCGAAGGGGATTTCGACCGGCCTGATTTCGCAGAATGGCGATCCGCCTTACGAGGTCGCCAACGTTGCGGTCGGCGTGCATTGGCACGATAGTGCACCGCTGCGTCCGGCCAACATCCGCGCGCCCGGCAAGATCGCCAACATCTATGCGGTGGAATGCTTCACCGACGAACTGGCGGCGCAGGCGGGCATGGATCCGCTGGCGTTCCGTCTGCAATCGCTCAAGGATGCGCGCGGCGCCGACGTGTTGAAACGCACGGCGGCGCTGTTCGGCTGGCAAATGCGTGCCGCCGGCGCAGGCGCCGCCAACAAGGCCAACAAGCGCGGGCGTGGTATCGCCTATTCGCATTACAAACACAACGAGACCTATGTCGCCATGGCGATGGAAGTCGAGGTCGACCGCGCCAGCGGCGAGATCCGCGTGCTGCGCGTGGCCTGTGCCCATGATTGCGGACTGATCATCAATCCGGACGGGCTGCGTGCGCAGATCGAGGGCAGCATCCTGCAAACCATTTCGCGCAGCCTGTATGAAGAGATTCGCTTCGACACGCGCCGGGTGCAGAACGTCGACTGGGCCAGCTATCCCATCCTGGCGTTCCCGGCGGTGCCGGAGGTGCGCATCGAACTGATCGACCGTCCGGCCATGCCGCCATTGGGCGGCGGGGAAGCGGCGGCCTCGCCGGTGACGGCGGCGCTGGCCAATGCAGTGTGGGACGCCGCCGGCATCCGCTTGCGCACGGTGCCGTTCACGCCGGAGCGGGTGAAGGCGGCATTGCAGAAGGCTTGAAACCGGCGACAGCGCTGCAAAGCGCGCGTTTGTGTTCTACACTGCGCGAGCTGTTTCCTCATAAAGTCCACAACATCAAGGAGAACGAAGCATGATCAACGCCTCAGCCAGCCGTATCGCCGTCGCCCTGTCCGCAGTCTTGTTCGCCGCTCTGTCGTTCAGCAGCGCCGCCAATGCACAAACCGTCAGCGTCGACCTCAAGGGCGCCAGCGAAGTCCCCGCCAACAACTCCACCGCCAGCGGCACCGGCAGCATCAGCGTCGCCGCCGACAAGAGCGTCAGCGGCAAGATCACCACCACCGGCATCGAAGGCAAGATGGCCCACATCCATACCGGCGCTGCCGGCGCCAACGGCCCGGTGCTGGTCGGCCTGACCAAGGACGGCGACAACGGCTGGACCGTTCCGGCGGGCGCCAAATTCACTGACGAGCAATATGCCGCCTACCTGGCCGGCGGACTCTACGTCAACGTCCACACCGCAGCCCATCCGGGCGGCGAAATCCGCGGTCAGCTGCTGCCGAAATAAGACGCCGCGGATTGCGAGCCGGATTTCTTCCCGGCGACAGAAGCCATTCTTTTGCGAGGGTGGCTTTTTTTGTGGGCGAACGGTTTGTCTCTTGGGAAATGGTCATACAACTATCCTGATTTATCGCTTAAGAAGGGCGATGAGGGCGGAGAAAGCCGGATCGGAGAAACACTGGCGATCTGCCGGGTTTTAGCGCCGCCGCCTCGTTGAGTAAACGCTAAAGTTCAGTACTGTGGCGGATTACAGGGAGTTCTAAAGACATGGTAATAATTCGATTGCCAAACCAAAAGCGCGTGTTTATACTGCGATCTATGTTGTATGATGACTGATAACAAAAGCCATCCCGCAGCTTTTCAATAATAACTACTGCCGCTGCCGCTTCGTCGGGCAATGTCAAACATGAGCAGGAGATCGCGCTTTTGCCGCATTCCGGTTCATCATTTGCCGTTTTCCTTCGGGCCTGGGCGCAGTTCCGGTCAGGAGACAATCAGTGAGTGTCAATCAAGTGGGCGCCGCCATCAGCGCAAGCGCCAAAGAAAATATCAAGCCGACCCACGTCCGCTATCTGATTCTGTTCATGCTGTTCATCGTGACGACGGTCAACTACGCCGACCGCGCCACGCTGTCGATCGCCGGTACCTCGATGAAGGCCGAACTCGGTCTGGATCCGGTGATGATGGGCTACATTTTTTCCGCATTCAGTTGGGCTTATGTGCTGGCGCAATTGCCGGGCGGGTGGTTGCTGGATCGTTTTGGCTCCAAGAAAATCTATGCACTGAGCATTTTCCTGTGGTCGTTCTTCACGCTGCTGCAGGGCGGTGTGACCTGGTTCGGTACTGCCGCCGCGGTAGTGTTGCTGTTCCTGCTGCGCTTCATGGTCGGCCTGGCGGAAGCGCCGTCGTTTCCGGCCAACGGCCGCATCGTGGCATCGTGGTTCCCGACGGCTGAGCGCGGCACGGCGTCGGCGATTTTCAACTCTGCGCAGTATTTCGCGGCCGTGCTGTTCACGCCGCTGATGGGCTGGATCACCCACGTCTACGGTTGGCATCATGTGTTCACCGTGATGGGCGCATTCGGCATCCTGCTGACCTTCATCTGGATCCGCGTCATCCACAGCCCGAAAGATCATCCGATGATCAACCAGGCCGAGCTGCAGCACATCGAGCAGGGCGGCGGGCTGGTCGACATGGACCAGGCCAAGCCGACATCGGCCGCAGGCGCTGACGCGGGCAAGGCCAAGTGGGGCTACATCAAGCAATTGCTGAGCAACCGCATGCTGTTGGGCGTGTACATCGGCCAGTACTGCATCAACACGATCACGTATTTCTTCCTGACCTGGTTCCCGGTGTACCTGGTGCAGGAACGCGGCATGTCGATCCTGAAGGCGGGTTTCGTGGCGTCGATCCCGGCGGTATGCGGCTTCATCGGCGGCGTCGTCGGCGGCCTGATTTCGGACCGCCTGATCAAGCGCGGCAACAGCGTCACCATGTCGCGCAAGATTCCTATCGTCGGCGGCATGCTGTTGTCGACCACGATGATCCTGTGCAACTACGTCGATGCGCAGTGGATGGTGGTGGGCATCATGGCTGTGGCCTTCTTCGGCAAGGGTGTCGGGGCGCTCGGCTGGGCCGTGGTCGCCGATACCGCGCCGAAGGAAATCGTCGGCTTGTCGGGCGGCCTGTTCAACACCTTCGGCAATATCGCCGGCATCACCACGCCGATCGTGATCGGCTATATCCTGAAGGAAACCGGCTCGTTCAGCGGCGCCCTGATCTTCGTCGGCGCCAATGCGCTGGTGACGGTGATCAGCTACCTGGTGATCGTCAAGGAAATCAAGCGCGTCGAATTGAAGCCGCTTTGACGCCGTAAGAAAGTGTGAGCTTGCCGGGGCCTGTGCGTCCCGGCAAAGTCGCAATGTCGTTTAGTTCAACCAGCAGCATGTTGTCAATGGAATCGCCATGAGCGCCGAAACAAACTCTCAAGCCAGCAACGCCAACATTCCACGTTACATCCTGATGCACGAGAACGACAACGTCGCCATCGTCGTCAATGATCGCGGCCTGCCGGCCGGGACCGTTTTCCCGGATGGCCTGACGCTGATCAGTCAGGTGCCGCAAGGCCACAAGATCGCCTTGCGCGATATTGCCCAAGGCGAGGCGATCATCCGTTACGACGTCGCCATCGGCTATGCCGCGCGCGATATCGCCAAAGGCAGCTGGATCGAAGAATCGGTGGTGACGCTGCCGCCGGCGCGCGAGCTCGACAACCTGCCGATCGCCACCCGCAAGGCGCCAGAGCTGGCCTCGGTGCCGTTGGAAGGCTATACCTTCGAAGGCTATCGCAACGCCGACGGGTCGGTCGGCACGCGCAACCTGCTGGCGATCACCACCACCGTGCAATGCGTGGCCGGCGTGGTCGAGCATGCGGTCAAGCGCATTCGCGACGAGCTGCTGCCCAAGTATCCCAATGTCGAAGACGTGGTGGCGCTGGAACATACTTACGGCTGCGGCGTCGCCATCGATGCGCCCAATGCCGACATCCCGATCCGCACGCTGCGCAACATCAGCCTCAACCCGAACTTCGGCGGCCAGGCCATGGTGGTCAGCCTCGGTTGCGAAAAGCTGCAACCAAATCGTCTGCTGCCGGAAAGCGTCATCCCTATCCACAAGGAAGGCGAAGCCTACGTGGTCTGCCTGCAGGATGCGGAACACGTCGGCTTCAACTCCATGATCGATTCCATTTTGAAAATGGCCGAAGCGCGCCTGCAGGAACTCGACAAGCGACGCCGCGTGACTTGCCCGGCCTCCGATCTGGTGGTCGGCGTGCAGTGCGGCGGCAGCGATGCGTTCTCGGGCGTGACGGCCAATCCGGCGGTCGGCTTCGCCACCGATCTGCTGGTGCGCGCGGGCGCCGCCGTGATGTTTTCAGAAGTCACCGAAGTGCGCGACGGCATCGATCAGCTGACTTCGCGCGCCATCAATGAAGAGGTCGCGCAGGCCATGATCCGCGAGATGGACTGGTACGACAATTACCTGCAAAAAGGCGGTGTCGATCGCAGCGCCAACACCACGCCCGGCAACAAGAAGGGCGGCCTCGCCAACATCGTCGAAAAGGCCATGGGCTCGATCGTCAAGTCGGGCAGTGCGCCGATTTCCGGCGTGCTCGCTCCCGGCGACAAGTTGAAGCAAAAGGGCTTGATCTACGCCGCCACGCCGGCCAGCGATTTCGTTTGCGGCACCCTGCAGCTGGCGGCCGGCATGAACCTGCACATCTTCACCACCGGCCGCGGCACGCCGTACGGACTGGCGGCGGTGCCGGTGATCAAGGTCGCCACCCGCGACGACCTGGCGCGGCGCTGGCACGACCTGATGGACGTCAACGCCGGACGCATCGCCAGCGGCGAAGCCACGATTGCCGACGTCGGCTGGGAACTGTTCCAGCTGATGCTGGATGTCGCCAGCGGCCGCAAGCAGACCTGGGCAGAGAAGTGGAAGCTGCACAATGCGCTGACGCTGTTCAACCCGGCGCCGATCACCTGATTGATTCCGCTGTCCTCAGATTAACAACACAAAACGACAAGCTCCCGCGTCATCGATAGCGGGAGCATTTTTCATCAACGGGAGGAAGCATGGAATTGCGAAAGCATGCGCTGATGGCCGGCGCATTCGCGCTGGGCTGCACGGCAGGTATCGGCGCCAACGCGGCAACAATGGTGTATGTGTCCAATGCCGACAGCAAGGATATCTCGGTCTTGCAACTGAACCGGGACGGCAGCCTGAAGCTGATCGAGCAAGTGCCGACCGGCGGCACGGTCATGCCGCTGGCGTTCAGCCCCGATCATCGCCGCCTGTACGCCTCGCTGCGTTCGCAGCCATATTCGGTGACGACCTTCGCCGTCGATCAGCAAAGCGGCAAGCTGAAAGCGCTGGCGACGGTTCCGCTGGCCGACAACATGGCCAATCTCGCGACGGACAAGAGCGGCCGCTTCCTGTTGGCGGCGTCTTACACCGGCAATAAGATTTCCATCAATCCGATTTCGGCAACCGGTCTGGTGCAGCAAGAGGGCATGGATGTCATCAACACCGGCAAGAACGCCCACGCGGTCTGCACCGATCCGGGCAACCGTTTTCTGTTCGCGTCCAATCTGGGCAGCGACGTGATCCTGCAATTCAAGTTCGACGCGGCGACCGGCAAGGTCGCGCCGAACACGCCGCCATCGGTCGCCACCAAGGCTGGCGCCGGTCCGCGTCACTTTGTGTTCCATCCGAATCTGCGCTATGTGTTTTCCACCAACGAGCTGGATGGCACGGTCAACACGTATGCCTATGACGCCGCGCAAGGCACGCTGACTCTCAAGAGCACCGTCTCAGCCGTGCCGCCGGGGTTCAAGGGGGATGCGCCGGCTGCTGCAGATATCCATCTGACGCCGGATGGGCGCTTCCTCTATGCATCGGAACGCACGTCCAGCACGTTGACTGCCTATCGGGTCAATGCCCGGACCGGCGCATTAACCACGATCGGCAACGTTGCCACCGAGACCCAGCCGCGCGGGTTCAACATTGATCCGCAAGGCAGGTACCTGCTTGCGGCCGGACAAAAATCCAACGGTCTGACCAGTTATGCCATCAACCGGAAAACCGGCGCACTGACGCCGTTGCAGCACTATGAATTGGGCAAGAATCCGAATTGGGTGGAGATCGTCGCATTTCCTTGAAGCGATGCGGTCCGGCTCGACCGAATCCCCCGCAGGCGACGCCGTGCGGGGGATTTTGCATTGGAGCTCCCGACTTGTCGATTTGGCAATGCCACATTTGATGTTGCTCAAAAATAACGCAAAAAGGGCAGTGGGGAATTTAAGCTTGCCCTAACATTGCGCAGGCACGTCCGCGTGCATCGAAAATTAAAATACCAAATGGGAGTGAAGAATGCGGAACATCACCGTTCGTTTCAGCCTGATGAGCGCGCTGGCGCTGTTTGCCGCCATGATCGTGTTCGGCGCCGCAGTGGGCGTGTTCGCGCTCGGCCGCGCCAATGAATCCACCGTGATGGTGCACGATGTGGCCTTGCGCGCATTGACCATCAACGATGCCTACAAGGACACCACGCGCACCCGCGCCGCCCTGACGCGCGCCTATAGTGCGTTGAAGGAACAGAATGACCAGGAGGTCAAGAATTCCGCCCTGAAGAGTGCGCAGGCCAGTTACGACCGCACGCTCAAGCTGATTGACGACTTCGCCAAGACGCCGCCGTTCAAGGGTCAGGACGACAAACTCAAGGCCGACCTGGTCAGCGCCGGCAAGCAGTTGTCCGAGGTGCTCAACAAGGCCGCGGAGGCCTTGCGCGCCAACGACACCGCCGCTTACGCCGAAATAAACGGTCGCGACATCACGGCGCGCGGGGCGAATTTTTCCACGCAACTGGAGAAATTCCAGAAGCTGACCAAAGATATTTCCGAGGGCATCGTTGATCAGCGCAGCCGCGAATACCAGATGGTGGTGTGGCTGGTGGCGATCGGCCTGGTCGCCGCGCTGGCGCTGGTGCTGGCGGTGCATTTCCTGCTGCGCAGCATCGTGCTGACGCCGCTCAATCGCGCCGTGACCTTGCTCGATCAGGTCGCCAACGGCGATCTGACGATGAAGATATCCGAGCCGGGGAATAATGAAATCGGTCGCCTGTTTGCCTCGATGCGCAGCATGCAGCTGGGATTGGTCGACACCGTCTCGCGCGTACGCACCAGCACCGACATCATCAATACCGGCGCGCAGGAGATCGCCTCCGGCAATCTCGATCTGTCGTCGCGCACCGAGACCCAGGCCAGTTCGCTCGAAGAAACCGCGGCCTCGATGGAGCAACTGACCGGCACCGTCAAACAGAACGCCGAGAATGCCCAGCAGGCCAACCAGCTGGCGCATTCGGCGTCCGAGACGGCGGTCAAGGGCGGCGAGGTGGTGGCGCAGGTGGTCGATACCATGAACGCCATCAATGAATCGTCCAAAAAAATCGTCGACATCATCAGCGTGATCGACGGCATTGCTTTCCAGACCAATATTCTGGCGTTGAACGCAGCAGTCGAGGCCGCCCGCGCCGGTGAACAAGGCCGCGGATTTGCGGTGGTTGCCTCGGAAGTGCGCAGCCTGGCGCAGCGTTCGGCCGCAGCGGCGAAAGAGATCAAGGAACTGATCACCGACTCGGTGAGCAAGGTTGACTCGGGCAGCCGCCTGGTCGAGCACGCCGGCATGACCATGGGCGAAGTGGTCGACAGCGTGCGCCGCGTGACCGACATCGTTGGCGAGATCAGCTCGGCCAGCCGCGAGCAGAGCGACGGCATCGCCCAGGTCAACAAAGCGATTGCACAGATGGATGAAGTGACGCAGCAGAACGCCGCGCTGGTGGAAGAGGCGGCCGCTGCGGCGCAGTCGCTGCAGACGCAGGCGGTGACGCTGGCCGAAGCGGTCGGCATTTTCCGGATCGATGCGCACGCGGTGGCGGCCGGGTCGATGCGTGCCCCCGCAGTGTCGACGCAGCGGGCGACAGCAACAGTGACGGCCGTGAAGAAAGATCCAGCAGCGGGCGCGGTGGCGGCGCCGGCTCCTGCGCTTTCTGCCGGCGCCCGGCCGGCTCTGGCCAAGCCCGCGACAACCAAGGCTGCGCCCAGGCTTGCGCCAACGTCGGACGACGACTGGGAACAGTTCTGACCTGCATGCTGTCTGCCGCAGCGACGGCTCGATTGCCCCGTGGCCAGCCGTCGCGGCGGCTTCTTCTACGACTCTTTACTTCCCTCCCAGCACTTCGGCCACCAGCCGACGCTGTTCTTGCTGATGGCGTCTCAATGACGAGTGCGCGCCTGCAGCCGTAGCGATGCGACACACGTTGCGCAAGGCGATTTGCGTCGGCAGGCTTTCTTCAAGGGCATCGCGCACAAAGCGCCACGCACCCTGATTCTTGTCTTCTTCTTGTGCCCAGACCACTTCAGACAAATTGGAGAAAGCTGCCAGCGCCTCGGCCAGCGCCTCCTGCGGGAACGGATACAACTGTTCGATGCGGATGACGGCCGTGCAGATGTCGTGTGTTTCATTGCGGGCCGCTTCGATGTCGTAAAAGAACTTGCCGCTGCACAGAACGACGCGTTTTACTGCGGTCGGATCGGCGACGTCCCGGTCGGCCAACAGCGGTTTGAATCCGCCTTCGGTCAGTTCCTGCAGCGCTGAATGCGAACGCGGGTTGCCATAGAGCTGGGACTTGGGCGACATCACGACGAGGGGCTTGGGATCGTCGCCCACGGCTTGTTGGCGCAGCAGATGGAACCATTGCGCCGAGGTGGATGGAAACGCGATCCGCATGTTGCGATCTGCACAGAGTTGGAGGAAGCGTCCCAGGTAAGCGGTCGAATGTTCCGGGCCGGCGCCTTCCTGGCCGTGCGGCAGCAGCATGGTCAGGCCGGAGCGATATCCCCATTTGTGTTCGCCGGGCGCGATGTATTGGTCGACGATCACCTGGGCGCCATTGACGAAGTCGCCGAACTGCGCCTCCCAGATCGTCAGCCGGCGTTGTGCCTGAACGCTGTAGCCATATTCGAATCCGAGAACGGCTTCTTCAGTCAGCGGCGAATTGAAGATATCGAAACGGCCCTGGCCGGCGCCGACATGATCGAGCGGGATGAATACCCCGCCGGCATGCTTGTCGATGTCATCCTGCGCGAACCACCTTGCGTGGCGATGCATGAATGTGCCATGGCCGACGTCGAGGCCGGACAGGCGGATGTCGACGCCGTCGCCGAGCAACGATGCGCAGGCAAGATTCTCGGCGAAACACCAGTCGACCGGATTGCGTGCGTCGGCAGCGCCTGCTTGCCATTTCTGGATCAGTTTCCGGATGACGTCGTGTACCTTGAAGTCTTCCGGCGGCGTGGTGATGATTGCTGCCAACGCTTGCAAGCGCTCGAGCGACGGCGCTTGGGAAAATAGACCGGAGGCGTTGTCGTCAATTGCCGGCAGCATCTGTATGGATGGCTTGCCGCGCGGCGAATGCGTCAGCACCATCCGCAATATGTCGGTGCGCAAACTGTCGAGAGAGCGCGTTGCAGTCGTCCTCGCGGCTTCGTTCGCCAGGCGTGCATGGTAGAGCTCGGTGACCGTCGGATGGCGTGCGATCGCTGCCTGCAGACGCGGATGGGTGAGGCCCGGGATGTCATGTTCGGAATGTCCGAGGCGGCGATAGCCGATCAGATCGATGATGACGTCCGCGCCGTATTTCATACGGTATTCGAAAGCGATTGCGGCGGCACGGACAAGGTTGTCGGGATGGTCGGCGTTGATGCGGATCACCGGTGCGTCAACCAGGCGACCGATATCGGTGCAGTAGAGATTGCCGGTCACGTCCATGGCGTTGGACGTGGTGAAGGCGATCTGGTTGTTGACGATGATATGAATGGTGCCGCCCAGCGTATAGCCCTTGGCGCGGGTCAGATTCAGGGTTTCCATGACGATGCCCTGACCCGCGAACGCGGCGTCGCCATGCACCATGACCGGCACGCATCCGGCTTCCGGATTGTCGTCTTGGAACGCGCGCGCCATGCCGCTGACGACCGGATAGACACTTTGCAGATGCGATGGATTGTGCGCCAGGAACACGGCGACATCGCCCTTGCCGGTTTGTTTCAAGGCGCTGCCGCCGAGATGGAAGGGCAGGTCGTTCTGGCTGATGGCCTCATGGGAATCATGGTTGAGGCAGGCGAGGATATGCTGCACCGGCAGATCCATCAGGTTGACCAGCATGTTCAGCCTGCCGCGATGGGGTAGTCCGAGGAACATTTGCTGTACACCATGGCGGGCAGCATTCTCGATCACCATGTCCATCAATGGCAACAGGCTTTCGCAGCCTTCCATTGAAAAACGTTTGGCATGCGGCGCGGTGGCGGCGAGGTGGCGCTCCCACACTTCCGCCGTGATCAGTCGGTGCAATATCGCCTGGCGCTGTGCGGCAGAAGGCACGGTCGACGAAGAGGCTTCCATGCGGGAACATAACCAGTCTCGCCGAGATTCGTCGCGTATGCCGCTGCAGTCCAACGCAAAGGTGCCGCAGTAGAGTCCTTTCAGCTGATGGTCGAGTTGCCGCACCGTCGCAGCAGCCGGAAAAACCGTGCTGCCGGCCGGTCGCGTCATGTCCGGGGCGAGGCCATAGAATTCCGGCGTCAGTTCCCGCGGTATCGGCGCGGCCTCGGACGCGGGGGAAGCCAGCGGGTCGAGACGAGCCATGCGGTGGCCGAGGTTGCGGTGCGCCTGGATGAACTGTGCGATATACCAGGACGACAGTGCGGCGGCATCGGCGGTGGCAGGTTCTTTGTCGGGGAGGAAGGACAAGCGCGGCAGTGCGAGATGTTCAGGATAGTTGTTTGACATGGTCGGGGCGAGGAGAAATAGTGTTGTAAAAGTTGCTGCTCCATTCCAACCGGCGCGACCCGGCCTCATTGTTTTCAGCATGAGGCGGACCAACACGCGGCGTCTTCCGGCAAGCAGCTTGACGGCCGGGGCGCCGCGGTTGCAAGTGCAGCCGCAAACGCTTCATGTGGCTGCGCCCCGTTTTGCTTCGTTCTGTTGAGCCGGCTCGCAGAGACCGGCGCGTTTCCTTACGTTGACGCGTTGAATGCGAGTTCCGGCGTTTTGTTTGAACCAAGCCGTGACGGCTTCGCCGTGATATCGACTGAACGGCGCGAGCCGCCGCCCCCACCCTGCGTCGTCGCCGTGGCCGTGGCCGGCAGCAGGTCGCTGTGGAGCGTGAAGGTGCTGACCATGTCGGTCAGTTGACCGGTCTGGTCTTGCAGGGCTTGCGCTGCTGCAGCGCTTTGTTCGACCAGCGCGGCGTTTTCCTGCGTGACCTGATCCATTTGCGTGATGGCCTGATTGATCTGTTCGATGCCGGCGCTCTGTTCCTGACTGGAAGAACTGATTTCTGCAACGATGTCCGTGACGTGACGGATGCTATTGACGACGTCCTGGATGGTTTGACCGGCTTGTTCGACCATCTTGCTGCCGTTGCCGACCTGGTTGACGGAGTGATCAATCAGGGTCTTGATTTCCTTTGCCGCGACGGCGCTGCGTT
>Ga0105240_10000697_pt1 | contig 61754 bp, 45 predicted proteins | sample KBSC54metaG_FD_80426 | JGI IMG/M metagenome (GOLD analysis project Ga0105240, IMG submission 80426) | Corn rhizosphere microbial communities from Kellogg Biological Station, Michigan, USA - KBS C5-4 metaG | ecosystem: Host-associated > Plants > Roots > Rhizosphere > Soil | place: Michigan, USA... | reverse complement strand
CTTCGGAAAGCGCCCTACAAGGCGACCGTCGAATTCGAAAAGATCTACTTGAGCGCCGGCGAACGAAAAGAGGTTCGGCGCGAGCGCTACATCGCCAACGTTGTTTTTGTGATCAAGGAGCCGGTGCCGAACGCGCTCGTACCCTTTAATCCGCTGGGCTTAACGATTACTTATTTCCGGGAAGACCAGGCTTTTTAGTGAGGTATGTCCATGGTCGCTAACGCCGTTTTTGCCGCCAGTGTCATTTTCCTGGCCCTTGGCATTTGGCTCATGGAAGAATGCCCGTTCTTGATTCCGTTCCGGCATGTGCTCTTTACGAAATACGGCTCTGCCCTCGCGGGATTTGGCGTGATCTTGTTTCTGAACCTGGTCACCGCCCTTTACTGGATCGGCCGGTATCTCTTTCTAAAAGACACGGGCCGCAAACTGGCCCACCTCGAAAAGCAGCTGCGCACCGGCGACCCGCTTTCGGATGAACTCAGCCGCCGGTTAAAGGAGTAGCGATGGGCCGCGACATTGAGTCCAACGACCGTTCGGAGAGCCCACGGGGTCCGGCAGAACGGTCTGTTCCGCCTTCCGCGCCGGAAATCCCGTTGGTGCTGTCGCGCGAGCGCGAATCCGTCCAGGAACGCGGGTGCATGTACCAACTGAGCCCGGCCCAGCGCGCCACCTTGGCTGACATCGGCCGCTTTCGCACCCTGGCGGCAGATGAGTTGCTGACGTACCGCTACCAGGGCCGCTCCGCTCCTTTTGAAGAAGACTTGCGCGGGCTTTCCGCGCAAGGGCTTCTCCAGCGCCGCACCGTATGGACGGACGGAAAGGGCCAACCGCTCACGGTTGTCGTGCTTACCAAGCGCGGCAAAAACCTGGTCCAGCATCAGGGCTGGGCCAGCTCTGGCCAGAGCGTGTACTGCGGTTTTGTCAAGCTCCGCGAAGTGCATCATGACGCGGCGATCTACCGGATGTACCAGGCGGAGGCGGCCAAGATCGTGCAGGCCGGAGGACAAATTAAACGCGTGGTCCTGGACTATGAACTTAAGCGCAATGTGTACCAGCCGCTCGCTAAGGCCAGGACCCTGCCGCCATTGGAATACGCCCGGCAGCAGTCCGAAATCGCCCGTCAAAATCGTCTCAAGGTCGTCCGCGGCAAGATCCTCCTGCCTGATTTGCGCATCGAATACGCCACGCGCTCAGGTGCCTCCGAGAGCATTGATCTGGAACTGGCCACCCGGCACTATCGCGCCGGTATGATGCGCGGCAAAGCCGAAGCGGGATTCAAAATGTACGCCCCTTCGGCATCGGTCGCGGGTCTTACGGCTGCCTTCGATCCGGAGTTTGCCGCCCAGATCTTTTCGTTTTGATGAAGCCTATGAGCCAGATTCGGATGAACATAACCGAACGTATCGAAGCGTTGACACACTTCGAATACAGCGAGCGCGAGGCCCGCTTCTTGTGCCTGGCGGCCCTGCACGGCGGCTATTTTCTGCGTCGCCAGTTTGCCGCGTTCTCCGGCAAGTCTGTCGGCGGAAGCGCCGCCGCTCTGATCGAAAAGGCCTTGAATCGGGGACACGTCCAGGCCACGACGTATGCCGCCCATCAGCATATTTATCATCTTTGCGCGCGGCCGTTTTACGCGGCCATCGGGCAGGAAGATAACCGTAACCGGCGCACCAGGCAACCCGCCACCATCCAGCAAAAGCTGATGGCATTTGACTATGTGTTGGCCCACCCGGAGTATGACTATCTTGCCACCGAACAGGAGAAACTGGACTACTTCACCGGCGTTCTACAGCTGGACTCTGCGCTGTTACCGACCAAGCGTTATTGCAGCCGGGGAAAAACAACCGAGCGGTATTTTGTTGAAAAATATCCGCTGTTTCTGATGCCGCCATCCCAGGCCGCCGTGCCGGCGGCCCCGTGTTTTGGCTTCGTCGATGATGGGCTCGCCAGCATTTCGGCATTTGCGACTTTTCTCCATCAGTATGCTCCCTTGTGGTCCCATTTACGCGAATTTCAGGTCACCTATATCGCTGCTCGCCCTTCCTTGTTTGGCGCGGCGTCGGACTTTTTTGAGCGATTTACGTCGCGCGTATTGTGCGCCCGAACGCCGCGGGACGAGGCCGTGACCGCGCGCCTCTTGGCGCATTTTGAAGCCCGATCACTCTATGAAAGTCGCCAATGGGCGGCCTTTGACCGGGCCAAACTGATTCGCCTTCGCGATGAGCGCCACGAGTTTTCAGGCGAGAAGTATGAGACCCTTTACCTCCATTGGAAGAGGGGCGGGACGACGGCCGTGCGAACTTTTCTGACTCCCGCGGAAGGTCCTGCCCAGCCGCCGGTCGCAATGTTTCAGACTTGCCACCTGGACCAAAATTATGACCTCTTCGGACGTTAGGACCAAGGAAAGACTGTCAGTCGGCCTGTCGGTCGTAATGTCGGCCGACCTGTCGGAGCGCGGCTCAACAAAACCCACTGGAAAATCAGCTGAAACGAAGAGTGCCGGCCGCAACAGCGGGCGGAAGACGGGGTCAAACACGTGGGCGGGAGCGACCCCAGTCTTGGGCGCTCCGTGCCGCCCAAGACTTCCACTCACACTCGATCGAGTGTTCGGGGTCGCTCCCGCCCACGTGTTTGATGTCGCCGGGTGAAAGCCCGGCAGAAAGGAACTTATGAATTCTTACATACCAAAACAACCCAAACACATTCGCGAACGCATCGAAGCCAAACTGGACGAGCGGCTCGTCCGCCGGCTCGAACAATACTGCCGGTATCTCGACAGCGACCGGGACTACGTGCTGGCGCAGGCCCTCGAGCTGGTATTCCGCAAAGACAAGTTCTTTGCAGAATGGCGGCGCTCTCAGAATATGGAGGAAACCGGCAAAGTCCGATCAGCGCCCCAGTCGGGCGCGGCGCAACCGGTGAAACGTCCGGCTGGGTCGGTGTAGCTTATGACGCCTATCCAGGATCGCCGGTGGATCGATGCCGCGGTTACCGCAGTGGCCGGGACGTTGTTCCTGAATGCCCATCCTTTCCCGGCTGCACATCCCCTTCTACAACTCGTCCTCTTCCATCGCCCGGCCTTATTTCGGGTGTTGCGAGACGGCTACTGGACGCTGTGCTTTACCACACCCTACATCGCCTGCTCGCTTCTGACTTCGATCGCGTACATTTACCTCACCCGCTCGGCGCCGGCCGAGCCGTCTGCGACATTACCACCTTATCCGGAGCCGGCCGGTCGGCAGAATCTAGAACTAATCCTGGGCGAACTGCACCACGCCAAGCGTCCTGACCCGGCACCCGCACCGAGTTGGCTCCGGGTCCCGGAACGAGGGCTATACACGGGGATCGCGATCTTCGGCGCGATTGGGTCCGGGAAAACCAGCGGATGCATGTATCCTTATGCCGAACAGATTCTGGCTTATCGTTCGGCCGATCGCGAGCGTCGGGTCGGCGGTCTCATCCTGGAAGTCAAAGGCGACTTCTGCTACAAGGTCCGCGAGATGCTGGCGCGGCACGGACGCGCCGACGATTATCTGGAGGTGGGATTGGACGCGGACTACCGGTACAATCCGCTCTACAACGATCTCGATGCCTATGCGCTCGCTTACAGCATTGCGTCCCTGCTCAATAACCTCTACGGCCGGGGCAAAGAACCTTTCTGGCAGCAGGCGTATACAAACCTCGTCAAGTTCGTCATCCTCCTGCACAAAGTTCTGTACGACTACGTGACGTTATTCGATGTTTACGAGGGCGCGATTAACGCGGCCCTTTTGGAGGAACGGATCCGGGAAGGCGAAGAGCGTTTCAGCACGGAATCGTTCCTCATTGACTTCGACGCTTTTCTGACTCATCCGGAGCTGGAAGCCTACCCCTTCGACCGCGACCCGGAGCTCAACCGCATGAAGGCCGCGGCCAGCCCGGACCTTCGCCGAAGTTTGGATCGCCTGCGCATCGACTACGAAGTCCACCAGGCCCCCATGACGCCCGGCGCGGAAGGCGCGGACAATCTCGCCGAAAAGCGCGACCAGTTTGAGGCGGTCAAGCGCTGGTTTTACCACGACTGGCAGCGCATCGAGCCTAAGCTTCGCACGTCGATTGTCGAAGGCATCTCCGTCTTCCTGTCGCTCTTCGATGACAGCCCCGCCGTCAAGCGGGTGTTTTGTCCGCCAAAAGAGACCTACGACCCGGTGGCGAACGCCGATCACCGCTACGGAATCCCGCTCCGGCCGTTTGGGGAGTTGATCGAGGCGGGCGCCGTCTGCGCGCTCAACTTTCCGGTCTCGATCAATCCCGGTCTGGCCAAAGCGATCGGCACGATGATGAAGCAGGATTTCCAGCGCGCGGTCTTAAACCGCATTCCAGGGATCGAGCGCGAGCCGGCGCGGATTTGGCGGCAGACGCTTTTCCTCTGCGACGAGTACCACATCTTTGCCACCGCCGGTGAGAACGATCCCTCCGGGGACGAGAAATTCTTCGCGCTCTCCCGGCAGGGACGCTGTATCCCGATCGTGGCCACCCAGAGCCTCAGCTCCCTGCGCTCCGCTCTCCCGGGAGAATCGTGGCGCACGCTCCTGCAAACTTTCCGGACCAAGGTGTTCCTGACGCTCTCAGATGATTTCAGCGCGCGCACCGCTTCCGAACTCTGCGGCAAAGAAGAGCAGCTCAAGTTGCATTACGGTTTTGCCGAAAACGGACAGGATGCCGGGGTAAGCATGCTCACCGGAAGGGCCGCCGCGCAGCGGGCCAGCTTGACGACCAGCAAGGGTTACACGCTCCAACGCGATTTCGTCTTTGAACCGAAGATTTTCTCGGAACTCAAAAACGCCCAGGCCATCGTCCTGGCCTACGACGGGGTTAATCCGCACCCGCCGACATACTGCTACTTAAAGCCATACTATTTAAACCCCAACCGCTCGTATTTCGAGCAGCTGGACGCCGGGGAAATTTGACATGAGCTGGGACGTGATCCTGCCCTTCTTACGCCCGATTGCGCCGCTCCTGTCGGACCCGGACGTGACCGACGTTCTGGTGAACGGCGACGGCGGCATTTTCATTGAAAAGCATGGCAGGCTTCACGCCGTCCCTGAGGCTGCTCTCACTGAGAAGTCCCTGCAGGTGGCTGTCCGCAACATCGCGCGTGTTCTGGGCGACGACGTGAGCGCCGAGCAGCCGCTTCTCGATGCCCGGCTGCCGGACGGTTCCCGCGTCGCGGCCGTCCTGCCACCTTGCGCCGTCACCGGGACCGTGCTGGCGATTCGCAAATTCCACGGGGCGCGTTACACGGCTGAAGAACTCGTCCGGCTGGGAACCCTCCCGGCTGAGGTGGGCGAACTGTTTCGGCAGTCGGTGGAAGCGCGCCAGAACATCTTGATCTCAGGAGGCACCGGGAGCGGAAAGACGACGCTGCTGAACGCCCTCACGGGCTTTATCCCTCCCGACGAACGGGTCGTCGTCATTGAAGACACCTCCGAGCTGCAGATTAAACTTCCGAACCTTGTAAGGCTGGAGGCGAGGCGGGAACAGCCGCCGGTTCCCGCCGTGACGATTCGGGATCTCCTGAAGACGACGCTGCGCCTCAGGCCGGACCGGATTCTCCTGGGCGAAGTGCGGGGCGGCGAAGCGTTTGATCTGCTACAGGCATTAAATACCGGCCATGCGGGCACGCTGGCCACTCTGCATGCCAACTCGGCCGGTCAGGCCCTCGCCCGGTTCACGACGTGCGTGTTGCAGTCGGGCGTGGAATTACCCTATCGGGCCCTGCGCGCGAATCTGGCCGAGGCGCTCAATCTCCTCATCCATGTCGAGCGCCGGCAGGGCCGGCGGCTGGTGACACAGGTTTTTCGGCTGCGCGGTTATAATCCGGCCGTCGACCGGTATGAGTTGGAGGCTCTTTATGAAAGAGTCTGATGGCCGAGTGTTACACGCCAGTCCTGTGAACTATCTCCGCGATAACTTTCCCGCCGGCGATCGGCTGGCTGTCGTTGTGCTGAACCGGCGAACGCATGGCGTGACCCAGCGCCTGGGTTCTGTCGAGCGAATCGCCGAGCCGGATTTTCAGGCCTGGCTGCGCGAGCAGAACGAACGCCATCGCTCGGAGGTCTACATTTCGATGAACGCCCTAAAGCCCGGAGCCCGTGGTCGCACCAAGCAGGAAGTGGCGGCGATCCGGCATTTGTACCTCGACTTCGACGGCAACGGGACCGCCGCCTTGGAGGCGCTCCTCAGGCGCGAGGATCTCCCACGGCCCAGTTACGTCCTCGGCACTTCTCCAGATAAGTGGCAGGTCACTTGGAGAGTGGAGGGGTTCGGAAAGGAAGCGGCCGAAACCCTACAGCGAACTCTGGCTCGCGACACCGGCTCAGATCCGGCCGCCACGGATTGCGCGCGGGTCCTGCGTCTGCCAGGGTTTTACAATCAGAAATACAGCCGTCCGTACATGGTCCGCGCGGAATGTATGGCCACCGACCTCTATCGGCCCGAACACTTTCCAAAGCTGGCTTCGGAAGATCGCGCAACTCGATCGCTGGACGCCAATGGCGGCCGGCAGTCGCCGCGGCCGGGGATGCCTCGGCCGCTGTCGCAGTCCGAATGCGATTGGGCTTACGCGAAACGCGCGCTCGCCCGCGGGGAGTCTCCCGCCCTGGTCGCTGCCGCCGTCGCGAGCTACCGGCGTTTCGACAAGTCCGATCCGCAATATTATGCCGACCTCACGGTTCGTAAAGCCCAAAGCGCGCTTCGCTGTGAACACGGGAGGAATCCAAGTAGGACCTGAGCCGACGCCCGTCTTTGAAAACCCTCTAATGATGTCGCGTGCCAAACCGAAACGTCAGGCTCCCGCCGAATGAAGCGAAATGATCCTTGTAACGGACCCCGGCAGCCGGCGAGCCCGTTATGGGCGTCAGACCGAAGGAACTGACCTGCAGCTCTCGAAAATGGAATCCGACGCCAAGAAACGGGCTCGGGAGGTAGGTGATTTCGACCACTTCTGTGGGCCCGTGGGTTCGACGGGTCTGGCAGACGTCGCACCCCTGAAGCTCCTCGTTACCGACTTTCTCAGGCGACTGGCTGATCTGCAGCCACCCGAGGCCCGCGCCGCCCGAGATCGCCACCCGCTCGTGAAAGAGCGGCAGCACCCCGCGCGCGTCTATGGTCATAAGCACTGGATGTGTGGCGATGGTGCGATTGAAGGCCCCGGTGCAGCCGCTCACACATTGATACTGTTCTGCGGTGCTGCCAAACCCGGCAAAGTTGCCGAGAAAGCTAAACCCGAAGGAGCCCTGAAGATAACGGATGGGACGGATCCCCAGCGCTAAATCGATACTGGGCTGAGTGGAGAATTTTTCGGCGCAGGGTTGGGAAGGATTCCCGCCAGCCATTGAACAATCCCGCGTCGGGACGCTGCCCGACGAACTCAAGGCTTTGAAAGCGCTGAAACCCGCATCAATGGACACCACATTATAGGTCGCCTTCTCCGGGACCTGACCATAGCCAAGCCCCGCCCAGACCGCCAGTATGATGCCAATGGTTCCGATTGTTCCGCTCATTCGTGCCAACATCCAGCGCGACGCGCTGATGATCCTGTCTGCTTTGCCCATCGTTAATGTCTCCTTCCGAACGATGTTAAAAGGAAGGTCCAGACTACCACACAATACGCATTTTTGTTCGTGGTATTTTGCTCGTATTAGTCCCAGCTTGAAGAGGTGGCTGCTGCCCGGGAATTGCCGCCCCATTACGCCCGTTTCTTCCGCGCTTTAGGTCAGCGCATCCGCTCCTACCGCGAAGAACGGAACCTGCGCCAGGAAGACATGATCAGCTACGATTTCAGCCTGCGTCACTGGCAGATGATTGAAGCCGGGCGCCCCATTAACATGGTCACCTTGCTGCGGGTCTGTGAGGCGTTCCATCTGACGCCAGAAATCGTGGTCGGCGGACTGGCGCATCACCTCGGCCTCCGCAAGAAGCCATAGCGGTCTAATGCCGCGTCAGCCCAAGCGCTCTCTATTCTAAGAGGGTTGCCGGCCGGAGGGCATAGCGGGCTGATGCGAGCATATACCGGCTCTTGGCAGGTCCGTCCACGCTGTCTCGCCGCAGAGCGTCTGAATGTCTCACAAGTGATGCAGGATGGCTTCGTCCAAATTCATACATGGAAAGAGGATCGAGTCAGACCGTTAAGGGATCGTCTTTTCGAGTGCTACGAGAGCGCTTCGTCAGACGGTCCCCACGGATACAACGTACGAGGAAGCCTTTTTGCTGTTCGAATACTTGATGGTCTGGTTGTCTTGTCGGTCCGCAGGAACTGGGAGCCCGTCGGACGAGCTCGATGGCAAGGTCCGATTTCTTCACGCCCAATGGTCCGACCAGCGCTGGCGATCCCACTATACAGGCAATTGCAGACGTCCCCTTTCCCCGAAGGAATCAAAAAATATCTTGCGATAAAGGCGGCCCATGATCTATGGGTGTCAAACATGACGCCGACCTGAGGCTCATAACGTCTCGCTGAAAGAGTCGCCGTCTGTCCAGACCTAAAACGGCATATCTCAGGTGGCAATCTCCCGCCCCATCCGACATGTGCAAAGATGACTTGGGGGAGCGTCAGATGCCGATTAACAGATTAGACCGATCGATTGTCGAAGCCGCGATTCTCGGTTTCGAGTCCCGGAAGAAAGAATTAGACAATCAGATTGCCGACTTGCGCCAGATGCTGAATGGCGGGCTGACGAGTTCAGTGGCCCTAGCGGAAACGGCACCGCGCAAGCGCCGGAAGATGAGTGCCTCCGGGCGGAAAGCGATTGCAGAGGCCCAACGCAAACGATGGGCGGCGTCCAAAGGCAAGTCTGAGCCGGTCACGACGACGTCAAAGCCCAAAAGAAAGCTGAGTGAGGCGGGCAAGGCCGCCATTGTGGCGGCGCTCAAAAAGCGATGGGCGGCTAAGAGGGCGGAAGCGGCAAAGTTAATCTGAAGCCCCGCCACCACCTTCATCACGCCAATATCATCGGTGACCAGCCACAACAGGACAGCGGCGCCTACAAAGACCGGGGCACTCGTCGACTCGCTGGCCCTGGATAGGGAACTGTCGCGGCTCAAGAGCAGACGGGAACCGACGCGACCGTGCAGCACCCAATCTGGGGTGGCGTGTCACCCCTTCAGCCGGCGCGAAGCGCCGTCTCCCTTAGTGGTGAGCTTGCTTTTCAGAAGTTCAACCACCCAGAGGACGATTACACTAGTCAGAAAAAGCATGACGATCTTCCGAACACCCGCTTCGAGCACCCCACTCGGTGTCCCGGGAGTGTTGATAAACGCCAAGAGGGCAAAAGGGCTTGCGAGCCCCACGCCAGCGAGGATGACACCTAATATGTTAAGGAGCAACCGCGCCGACCTCAATTCTGTCCCCGGCCCCAAGAGCCACGACACGTAGAATGGCGGATGCTCAGCTGCGGACAATCTAACACGCCGGAATTTTAGCTTATGCCGCGCTCCGATGTCACCTAGGGAGAGACAGTACGGGAGCGATCAACACGCATGCTGTCATCGCCGCATCGCACGCCGGAATACCAATATTCCAAGGGTTCTTACACTGATAACTCTGGCCAACTGCGCCATAGCACTGATCGTGCAGCATGCAGCAAATATCGATGGGGCCTTGGGGAGGGCCGGGATTATTCCCCGGACCACAATAATTGCCGAACCACGGCTGATTTTGTGAGGGCGGCCCTTGATTACAAAAGACTCCCTGACAAGTTCCAGACACAGTACCCGTCGACGGATTCACCACAATGCTCGTCGAGGTAACGACGGTCCCCTGCAGACCAAGCGGATCAGTGAACCCGGTCGGATTGTTGCCCACGTACCGATACAGATTTGAATCGCCGCCAGCGAAGCCCATTGGATCCTCGCTAATAAACCGGCCAGTCTGGCTGTTGTAGAACCTGGCGCGATAGCTGTACAGATTGGCGGACACCGGCACTCGACCCGTGAACTGAAACGGGTACGATGATGTAGTGGTCGTCTGTCCAAAGGGCTCGTATAGAAATCTTGCTTGGATCGTGCCGGACTGATCGGTGGTAGCAATCGTGCTGTTGAGCGCGTCCGAGAGTCCATACTGCACCAGTCCGTTGGACGACGCGACCGCGAAGTGACTGTCGATCGATCGACCCGAAAGTACCGAATAGAAGGAGCCGTCGCTCGCGACTTCGTAGGCGATGTTCGTCAAATCGTCGAAAACGAAGGTTTTTGTCAGGTTCGCGATTGGTCCGGTATCGGCTTGCTGGATCAGGTTGCCTGCGGGATCATACGTGAACATCGTCGTTTGGCCGGCGGCCGTCCTGATTGATTTCAGGCGGTTGCGGGCATCCCAGGTGTACGCTACTGCATTTCCTTCCTGGGCCAGGTTCCCATTCACATCATAAGAATTCGCCACTGAACCAAACAGTGTGAGCCGATTCGCGTTGTCGAACTGGTTCGTTGTTATGGGCGTAACCAGCGCCTGGCTGAAACTGCTCGAATGTGACAGGCGGTTCCCGACCGCGTCGTACCCATAGCTTTCGGCATCAATGGTAGCGCCGCCCTTAGCATGGGTAATAGTCCCCCGTGGTGAGGGGATCAACCCGTGGCTACCACGCAATACTCGTTCTGGAGTGTACCGAAGAGCCGGCGCTCCAGCGCCGTCCCGACTTGGCGAGACCACTTGGCGAGACCAGCACGTTGACGGACGACCTCTGATAGAATGGATTTCATATTCTCAGCCAAGGAAGACTATTCGTGAACTGGAGCCAAGACTTCGACCGACTTATTGCTGCCAGAGATACGAAGGGAATCATGGACCTGATGTTCACCTACCCCCCGTTCGAGCCTTGTTACGGCTTCTCGAAGGAGGATGAGTTTTGGGATTATAAAGTAGATGTTCCATCGCCCCATAAAGGCCACGAGGCCGAGTGGGCGGCTATTGCAGCAGACGTTCTGGCATTCCACAACAGCCGGGGAGGCGTCCTCTTCTTCGGTGTTCACGACAAGACGTTTTCCTTAGTAGGCGCTACCCATTTTCTTGACCAGAAACTATTCAATGACAAACTTCGCAGATATGTAGGCGATCGCTTTTGGGTAAGCTTCTCCAGAGAGCTGAAGCAAGCTGACCAACGCTATCTCGGCGTCGCAATTATTCCTGCCCGAAGCCATGCGACGCTCAGAGCAATGGCTTCGAGTCCACTGAAAGATGGAAAGCAATACCTGAAGGTCGGCGATCTCTGCATACGGGTCGGTGACGAGACGCGAATACTACGAGGTTCTTCAGCGGTCGAGTACGAATCCAAGCACCATATCAGCGCGAATTCCTCCACCTATTTCATTAATGAGTCGAATTATCGAATTTTCCGACCAGACTATAGGAACTTTGTTTTGCGCAAGGATCTGTGCGCCGCCCTCGACAAAGCCGTATCTAGCGAGCGAACTTATGTCGCATCCTTGAGTGGGATTGGGGGAATCGGAAAGACCGCGCTAGCCGTCTGGGCTACACTTAAGGCGTATGATAGGAGGCAATTCGATTTCATCGTATCCCTGACGGCAAAGGACCGTGCGCTTACTTCCGCCGGAATCGTGCCGCTTACACCAACGCTCACCTCCCTTTCCGACCTCCTCGGGGAAATCTGTGACGTCACGGGCTTCTCCGAATTACTCGACATTACCGATACCAATGAGCAATTGGCCTCCGTGAAAAAGCTTATCCTCTCGCAGTTTAAGGGATTATTGCTCGTCGATAATCTCGAGACTGTTGATGACCCTAGGATTATTGACTTTCTGGAAGATCTTCCCGTACCAACCAAGGCGATTGTGACCTCGCGCAGGGCACGGGTTCGCGTCGCTACTCAACCGATTGATGTTGGCCCATTTCAGATCGACGAAGCGGTACAGTTCCTCGACGAACAGGCAAAATCTGTAAAGAAGCATTTCTTCGGAGATATGTCAAGGGCGGAAAAAGTTCGCATTGCCGACTCTTGCGACCGGATTCCCCTTGTCATGGAATGGTTTATCGGAAGGTCGCGCGATGCGCAACGCTCAATCCTAGACGCCGATGCATTAGTTTCTCAAAGTAAGCACGGCGACGAATTAGTAGAATTCAGCTTCCGGCGGGTCTACTCGGAGCTTACCGACCGACAGCAGAACATCCTGAAAGTGCTTTCGCTGATCGGTCGCGCCCTCCCAGTAGAGGCCATTGCAGCGGGGGCCGACCTTCCGATCCATATCGTTGCCGACGAACTGGAGGAGATGAAGGACTATTCTCTCGTCGAGCGACAATTCGACGTTAGCTATCGAGATATTGTGCATTCTCTTCTGCCGGTTACCACGACGTTTGTCTACCGCGAAATCAAGAAAGTTCCTGGTTATGAGACGGCGGTTCGCCATCGATTGAACGACTGGTATCAAGCAAAGGAAATCCATGATCCGGCACAGCGCATCCTTGTCCAGCAGGTGAGGCGCGGCGAACGCAATCCAGAGCTGGCGCTATTGCATGTGGCGAATAATTTCGTCGCCAATAAAGACCTTGATAATGCTGAGCAATATTTCAAACTCGGTTTAGAGCGTAATCCAATCAGCTGGCAGATTCATTTGGCCGCGGCAGTATTTTACGAGGAATACAGGGACGAGATGGCCATGGCTTTGCGCCACTACCAGTTGGCGGCTGATCACGGTCCCCGCCAAGGTCCCGATCGGGCTCGGATTTTTAAGAGGCACGGCATGTTGCTAAGGCAGTCAGGTACGCCGAGCGCCTACCGGGACGCCGCCCAAAAACTCGAGATCGCACTGGCGCAAACACCAAACGACCACTTCTGCCGACATGCATTGGGCGACTGCTATGTGAAGCTCGGGGCGTTCCAGCCTGCACTTGAGATTCTTAAGCCTTTGGAAACACACTCCTCCCCTGAGACCCGCGCAATAACGTACCCGCTCCTCGAGCACTGCTTAAAGGAATTGAACGAGAACCTCGCGCTGGCGCAGATACGCCAAAAGATGGTGGCCGAAAAAATAATCCCAAAACCACCCCGGCAATTGAAACTGAGAAATACACAGCCGAAACGGTAGAGGTACTCTTTCCACGGCTTCTGCATTTATTGCATCAAGGTCGAGGGACGCAGCAACCTCACAGGCATTCGGCCTTTGTGACGGCAATCGCATCAGCGAACAGCCCAAAAAGGGGCTAGAACCGACTACCTGTCGTGCCTCAAGAGCAGAGTAGCCAGCCCTATCAGCGCTAACACCCTATTTCCAAGTGACTGGCATATGGGAACCTCCGCTTCCGTGCAGTACCCAATCTGGGGTGGCGTGTCATCCCTTCAACCGGCGCGAAGCGCCGTCTTTTTCGGTTGCGGGCTTTTCTGCCGGGTATTTTATAGAATCTCGCCGTTAGTCAACGGACTTCGACTTTTGCCGGCGCCGTATGCCGAGCAGGCCGAGGCCACGAATATTGAGACTTCACCGGGACCTTGCATAAGAGCAGGGTGAGCTTCCAAGCGAAACTTGGCTCGGTCGATTCGTTCGCCCCTTTTTATTGGGCGGGCGTACCGGTCTCCGAGGCCTGTATGCGATCATACGTACCTTGGCTGATACCCGCGCTCCCATTGCTGGCTATCGGTATCGGTTTCCTTGGCCCGTTTCTTTTCTCCTCACGTCGGACGTCCAAGGAGTTACTGAAGCTTCCATTTCATGAGGAGCTTTGCGAAGTTCAGCTTGGCTTGCAGCGCGCATGGTTCGCTCGGTTCTCGCTTTATGATGGCTTTTTGGTTATTTGTCGATGGCAGCTCATTCTTGTTGAGTACGCCGCAATTACATCCACTACAGTTCGCAAAAACATTTTCTTCTCAAAGTACCTCACCATTGACTATCGCACGCACGGCTGCGCGCGGAGAGCATCGATATTCTGTGCCGATCCAGAGAGCGTACAAGCAAAATTGCGACTCGCAATTGAAAAGGCGACGCGTCCTGACGTAGCCCTCGGGGATGGACAATAGGCTGATCTGTCTTACCTGTGCACTGTCGTGATCACTGTCGCGGTAATCGTCGTATACCGGCTGACGCTGAACCACGAGCCTGGCCCGGCTGTCAACGAAAGAACAAAGATTCCATTGCTGACGCCGAGCTGACCGCTGCCAAACGGAGTATTGACTGAAAACGTGGCGAACGGCCCTTCAATGTCCGATGCCCTCCGGGCGTTGCTGAAGAACCCGTGCAGCGCATCGAGGCCACTGATTTCCGACGCCATCACCAGCGGCTCCCGGTAGATGTCGCGCTGCTCGCTCTCCGAGTTGCGGCTGCGAGGGAACTCCCCGTGCGTGCGCGTCTCCCGGAACCGCTCGACTTCCATCTCCCCTATTGCCCTCGAGATCCACTCCGCCGCATTCGGTTCGCTGGTTTTGAGGAAAATCTTTGTCGCCGGTTGCGACAGCATCACCTCCGCCATGTGGCCGTAGAGTGTCTCTAGTTGCGCCTTGCCCTGGAAGCCCAGCACCATCGGGTTATTCGATTTGCGGTTCTCCGTGATGGCTGTGATGAGTTGCGGCAGGCGTTGCAGGCTGGCCAGCTCATCCAGCACGAACCATGCCGGCTTCTTTCCGTTGCGCCCTTCGTTCATCAGCCGCAGCACCAGCAGGTCGAGCCAAAGACTCACCAGTGGACGAACACGCTCCCGCATCGTGGGCTTGTGCGTAAGAAAGATCCAGCCTTTCCGCTCCTTCGCCCATTCCACCGTGCTCCAGCGCTCGCGTGCATCGCGCTCCGAAGGCAGCAGCTTGAACGCATCCGCGACCATGTTGAGTGAGCCGAGCACGCCATTTCTCTGCGCTGCCGCTCGCGGATCGATCATCGCTTCCATTTCCGTGCCCCGCACGCGGCGGTCGATCTGCTCGGCGTGGCACATCCAGTGTGTCAGTTGCTCGGGCGTCGGCCCGAGATTCACCAGATGCGCGAAGATCCGCCGCGGCGCTTCCACGAAAAAGCGATTCTCACGGCCCTGATCAGGAAACAGTGATGCCGCCATGGTCAACGCCTCAGCTTCATGCGGCGCCTCGTCGCCGGGCGTCCAGAACGGGCAGCGCGCATCGATTGGATTCAGGATCACGTCGCCTCGGCGCGGCTCGTAAAACTGCGTCAGGTATTCCATCGCCGGGTCGTAAACGATGGCCGTTTCGCCGCGCTCCCAGATCTGTGCCAGGATTTGCCGGATGGCCGCGCTCTTGCCCATCCCCGAATCGCCCATGATCAGAAAGTGCATCGCCTCGCGGTCACGTGGTACGCGCACCCAGCGGCTCGCGTTCTTTCTCGCGAGTCGGTCCAACACGCCGCGCTCTTCGTTGACGAATGCCATCCCGTCGGCCGCATGGCGCGAGTTAAACCCCGCCGTCGTCACCAGCTCCGGACCGCGCAACCGCCGCCCGTGTTTCCGCACCAGCCACCGCGCCCGGTCTCTCGGCAACGCGAGCACCAGCAGCAGGACGAACGCGCCCAGCGCTGCGTAGACTGGCCGCTCGATGTAATCCCACAGCGTCTGGTCGCGATAGACCCAGTGCGCCAGAAACTCGTGCAAGCGCCGATCGTTGAACACGCCGCTATCCCACACCAGGCGAACCAGCCCGTTCCGCCGTCCCTCTTCGGTCAGCACGTACACCGGCTGGCCCTGAGCATTCGACGCCGTTTCCACTTCGCCCGCCACCGCGATCCGCTGCTGTCCCTTCGCCGTCACGCCGGCAATCAGGTTGTAGTGCGTCTGCGCCTTCGGGAACAGCCCGTGCATCCAGGTCTTCGCGTATACCGGCAGATACAAGCGCTCAACGAACGACCAGCTCCGCGCGTACTGCATCGCGAGTGCCATCAAGAAGAACAGGACGGCACCGAAGAATGCCGATATCGTCCACACCGGATGGCGGCTCGGCCAGGTCGGGTAAATCTTCCGTCCCCATTGGCTCATCACTGCACCTTCATCTCTGGCGGCAGCTCCGGCGCTGCGGCAACGTGAGCGGCCAGCAGCTTCCGCGCCCGCTCCAGCTTGCCGGCGTCGGCCCGCTCAATCACGGTCTGCATTTGTTCAGCAGTCATCACCTCCCCCTTTGCCAACGTAAACAGCAGGTTCAGCAGGATCGTGCGCAAGCCCAGCAGTTCCGCCAGCACCGTGGCTTCAGCGCCCTCGGCCGCCTTGCTCTCCAGTCCGGCCAGCAGGACATCGCGCACCCACTCGCTCATGTTCCGGCCGCTCGTGCCGGCCAGAGCCTCCAGCCGCGCATACTCTTCCTCGGTCACCTTGGTACCGATCGATTTCGTTCGCAAGATGGGCTTCAACATCACAGCTCCCCGTATTCCAGGCTCAGAGCGTCCCACGCGATGCGGACCTCCGGCATCTCCCACGCCCTGCGGAACAGATCCCGCACCGCTTTCCACTCCTCGACCGAAAAGCCAAACGTGATCGCGTTGGCATGAGCACGGAACCAGAACTCGGGCTCATTGCCGCGCTCGGTCACGTAGCCGTAAAAGTGCTCCCCGTCCCAGTGCTGCGGCGGCCGGGCCTTCGGCGTCAAGGCCGCAAGCATGGCGCGGAACTCCGCAATCATCGGGTACGGCGCCAGCGGATACAGCGGTCCGCGGACGCCTGGAAAGCTCAGGAGCACGTCGAAGTCGTGGCCAGCTCCGCGAGCAAACGAAAGTCGGTATTTGGCGTCCTCAGTCTTCTTCGGGCTGAAGTATTCTTCCATCGAAGGGATTGCCGCCCGATGCACCATGTCCCGCCGGCTGCTATCCCGGACGGGCTGGCGATGGATGAAGTAATGCCCGCGGGCGGCCACGCGCCACAGCACCGGCCAGTGGGGCGAGAGCGCCTCGTTCAAGGCCGCGGCGCCGGGCAGCTTCTCGTCATCCAGCAGCACGTAGAGATTGCGGGCGGCGAGATCCGGTGTCCACCTGGTCGCCGGGTTGGCGAGGCGCCGCACCGTCTCGGCCACGGTCTTGCGCACCATCTCGGGCGTCACCGGATCAGTTCGCTTCCGTTCCGGCTGGCAGTCGGTCGGCAGGTTCCCCAGGTAATCTTCGTCATTGTCGGAAGGCTTGGGACGAAGCTCATGGGCAGCTTCGAAGGCCTTGAGGATGCCGATATAGGTTTCGCGGGAGAGTGGGTTCTTGGAAAAGGCCTCGGAGCCTTGCTGCACGTAGTAGGCCAGCACCGTCCACTGGGCACGGGAGAGCATGTGCCCGGCTTCGCCCTTGCGCCGGATCTCCAGCACCGCCTCGACCGGTTTCGAGAGCAGCTCCACCGTCTCGAAGCGGTCCCCTCGGGCGGACTCCAGCAGCTGCTTCGCGATTTCGGATGTGGACACACTCTCACCCTTGCGAAGGGCGGTCAGCTTGCGGATATCCTCCAGCCGTTTGCGCAGCGTTTCACTGATGCGGAGGGAAAGAGTCTGGTTTTGTTGGATCGCTTCGGCCATGTACCACAGAATAAGCCATGTATGTCATACATGCAATCCGTCGTACTTTGGCGTTCCTATATGGGAACCGGTTTCGCGCCGCCGCCCTGTTTTCAGGTGGTTCGCATATGGGAACCGCCGCGACCGTGCAGTACCCAATCTGGGGTGGCGTGTCACCCCTTCAGCCGGCGCGAAGCGCCGTCTTTCGATTTTCGCTTTCGGCGAGCGCGCCGGTTTTGTAGAATCCGTCCGTCAATCAACTGGACTTCGACCTCGCTCGCGCCGTGCGGCGGGCAGGTCCGAGCCATTCATACAGACTTCACCGGGACCCGGCGTAAGAGCTGGGTGCGCTTCTGAGCCACAGGGCTTGGGGCATATACGCAACCGTGTACGAAGTCGTCCAGCTGGCCCGTAAGGGCCTGGGGGCGGCGGTCGAACTCGGGTTATGCGTATAGCTCGGGGTAGGCACGTGCCCCTTTTTTATTCTGCCGCGCAAACCCTGGGCCTCCCGAACCAAAGGAGGCCGACCTCGATTAGCAATCTCGCTACCGTCATACTGTTTCTTGGCCTCGCGGTTTATTCAGCAATCGACTTTGTACATTCTCTTCTATCAGGACGAACTGGTGTCGGAAAAGGGAAGATCGTTTATTACTACCGAGACACACAACCATGCCGATATTGGTTTTGGACCGGATACGCGCTATTTGCGTCAATCCTGAGTCTTGTCTGTGCCATGTGCACGATTGGTTGAGTGCATCGGTTCATCCTCCCATTCCTCACTGGAAAGGACACGATTGGAAATTTGGATTGCAACCGGGCACAGGCGGTGCCGGTGAAGGCGGCGGAATAAGCGGCGGAAAAGTTCGTGATAAAACATTGCCAAATTCACCGCACGCAAGGCCTAAAGCGCCCGGTACTTTAAGAGTACTCACCGCGAAAAGATCCTGCGGGCCAAATGTAAACGGAGGCTCGTTGCTGGCCAGGTGACACAGCGGTATAGTCACCGCTCCACACACAAGGCCGGGTACACCGCCGAAAAGGCCTGCATAAGCGCAGGCGACAGGTGCAGCGTATCCACAAAATTGGCCGACATCCATCGTCGGGCCAGTAGGCCAGTGATTAATGGCACCCTGCGAAATCGTCAGCCCGGTCGGATCAGTCAAACCGGTAGGTGCGTTGCCAACATAACGATACAGATTCACGTCGCCGCCGCCGAACCCTATCGGGTCCTCGCTGATGAACCTGCCGGTCTGGCTGTTGTAGAACCTGGCGCGATAATAGTAGAGACTGTCTGAAACTGGAACGCGGCCAGTATATCGAAACGGATAGGAACCGTTCGCAAGGGTTGTTTGGCCGAAGGGCTCGTAAAGAAATGTTGATCGGATGGCTCCGCTTTGGTCAACGGTGGCGACAGTGCTATTGACCGCGTCGGAGAGACCATACTGCACCTGACCACTGGACTGCGCGATCGCGAGATGACTATCAACGGCTTGCCCGGACAGGACTGAGTACGCAGAGCCGTCACTCGCGGTCTGGTAGACGACGTTGGTCAACTCATCCAGAACAAATGTCTTTGTGAGATTAAGCGTTGGCCCGGTGTCTGTCTGAACGAGAAGATTTCCAGAGAAATCATAACTGAAAGTCGTCGTTTGTCCGGCGCCAGTGACCATGGATTTCAATCGATTACGAGAATCCCAAGTGAACGTTGAAGTTCCATTGGCAGTGACGCTCGAAACGAGGTTTCCATTTGCATCGAAAGTATTGGCTGTAGGGCCCAACTGCAGCTGCTGATTATCGGAGTCGTACACGGCGTTGGGGGCTGCAGGCGTGGCGAGACTCTCTCCAAGCAGGGTTGTATGTCCGATTCTGTTTCCGACGGCGTCATAGGCGTAGGTTTCGTCGTCCAAAATGTTTGGACCGTTGTGGTGACTGATATCTAAGAGGCGAGACGCTGAATCGTACCCATACGTTGACGTCACCCCATTTGCCCGTGAAACGCTTGAGAGTAAGTTCCGCGCATCGTACGTGAATGATGCCGACACCTGGGGCATCCCCGCAGCCTTGAGATTGCCGGCCGGATCGTAGGAATAGGTCACCGTCGGCTGCCCAATCACTTGACGGGTAAGGACTCGGCCCAGAGAGTCCCGAGTGTATTGGACTGCCCCGGTTGGCATTGTCGCAGTCAGAACCCTCCCAGCCAAGTCATAACTGAAATCAAAAATACCAGAAGCCGTGTCATTGACCGCTGTCAGTCGGCTATTGGCATCGTACGCGCGCGCGACGGAACTGCCGTCCTGATACGCCTCGGCAATCAGCCTGTAGATCGCGTCGTAAGAGAAAATGCTCACCTGGCCTCGGCGATCCTGGTAGCGTAAGAGATTTCCAGCTAGATCGTAGGTTCGGTTATCCGTACCACCGAGTGCGGTTTTCCGCGTCACCAGCCGATTCATGAGGTCATACGAAAGGACGGTTTGGCTGTTTCGTGCGTCGGTCACGCTCAACAGATTTCCGACCTGGTCATAGGCCAATCGCGTAATGCCATTTTGCGGGTTCGTCTGAGCGGTGAGGCGATCAAGCGGGTCATACGCGAACGAGGTTGTTCGGCCTAAGGGATCTCTTACGGTCAAGAGCCTGCCGCACACGTCATACTGCATGGTGGTGACGTGACCCAGGGAATCTCGCATCGCGGTTAAATTGCCAGCGGTGTCGTAGCCAAAGGCGGTCGTTTGCTGGGTCGCATCTGTAACAGCGGTCAATTCACCGAATTGATCGTGCTGATAGGATGTGATATTTCCGTTCGGGTCTTTGCGCTGCAGCACATTCCCGTTTCCATCGTACGTAAACGACGTGATGTTGCCGAGTGGATCTTCAATCGATGTGACGCGATTAAAGACGGGTTCGTAGGTGAACACGGTGGTGTGACCGAGGGCATCGGTCGCGGATAAGAGATTACCAGTGGAATCGTCATACGCAAAACTCTGATCTCCCTCTCCCACATTTCCGCATTCCGGACAGACACCGCTCCCAGATAAGGCTGTCACATAGTTGCCACCATCCCGGTCGATGGTTCGTGTTTGGCCAAGAGCATCCGTGGCGCCTATCATGGCGCCCGCTGGCGAAAAGCGATACGTGGTCTGATTCTCCGTAGTGTCCGTGACCGTTGTGGCCAGAACCGGACTGAGCAGGCCCGCCAGAGGGTTTTGCAATGTATATGAGAACTGAAGAATTCCACCATTGGCCAGCCGCTGTCTGATGACGCGATTGTTCGCGTCGTAAGTATTCGAGGCGACAACGATTCCACGACCGTCTGTTACGGCAGTCAGGTTGTTGAATCCGTCATAGTCATACCTTGTTGTCGTGCCATCGGGATGCGTTACGACCCGCAATACAGCAACGACATTGGATTGAAACGCGTTTGTGCAGAGCGCTCCACCGCCATAGTCGTAGCTTACGAAGCGGCCATCGGGTGCAGTAATCCGAGTGATGCAGCCCCCACCGTTGTAATCAATGTGAAGGGCGCGACCGACTGGGTCGACGATGTCGCTGATGTTAAATCCGTTTCGCACCACCTGTATTCGGTTCCCGTTAGCATCCGTCACAGAGGTAAGGAGCGTTCTTAAGAAAGGCGCGACCAGAATGACGGTGAACTCGAAAGTTGTGCCGTTCTTCCATCTCAAATCCACGGTCGGCCCGTTAACCGACATCACTCCTCCGCCCATGCGCGGAATGCCCGAATTGACGAACCTTCCATCCCCCTGCTTGGAAAACGAAAATCGGTTTCCGTCCGGCATAATCAGGTTGATCACCGAAGCCGTCGACGGACTTAGGCTATCCAACTCATAGTTCCAATTGTGATTAGTCCCGTAGCCGAACGGGCCGAACGTAGTGACGACCGCACTAATTCCGTTCCGGTAGACACGCTCCAAGGTGATGTTTCCTCGCGCACCTCCAAAGGAAAGATCGGTTTCACGGATCACCGCGAGGCCAGTCGACAAATCTACGGGATCTCCACAACAGGGACACCTTTCAAAACCGCCGCAAGGGTTCGTTTGATTGCCGAGCGGAGTGCCGACCATGTGCCAGTCGAAGTGAAGCAGCCCAAAACGATGGCCCGGGTACGCAGGGTCCAGGTCCGGGATGAATTGACTGCCGTCATTTGAGACCGTAGCTGTTCCGTAAGGCACCATGACGCCATGGGTCGGGTCTAGCGTCATCAACGCCCCATTGGTGCCAGCCGGAGTATTGACCAGGTTTGGGTAATAGACGGCCACAGGCTGATTCGTGAAGGCATTTGCCGGTTGAAATGCCACAATAAAGACGGAGAGCATCGTGGGGACCGGCGGTTTGAGATCGGGCAAGCGATCCACTGGGACGTTCACAGCGGTCAGGGGAAACGGGTTCGGCTTGCTTCCATCGGCTAGAGTGAAGGTCGTACCAGCATAGACCGTAACGGAAAGACCAGGGATGGTCTTGTACGAGTAAGTTTGATTTGTCGCAGCGTTTTGCTGGACGTTGAACGTCTCCTGGTTATCTATTCTTGGCAAGTGGACCAGAACGGGTGAGGCCGTGACCTGGCCCGAGCTCAAGGTAAACGCGAGATTTACGCCGGCATAGGTCCCTGCTGGGGATGTGGCTGTGGTCCCGTCGAACCCGACGAGTTGCGGCCCGACACAATTTAGTCCAAGATTGACGAGAACGAAATTACCCGCTGAATCCGACCTCCCTGTGCCCGTGCATCCGGTGACATTTCCATTTCCGTCTTTTCCAAGCATCTTGATTGTGACGCCCGAAACCGGCGTTTCGAGAGAATCGGATACCACGGTGCGTCCCGCCAGGGATGTGGACGGAGCGATTACCGTGAGTTGAACAGCCGAGGATTGAGACAAGGAAATTCCGTTGACGACAGCAGTCGCGTTTACCGTAACTGTAGACGTGCCCAACGATTGATTGGCTGGCCCAGTCAGCGTTAAGACCGAGAGTTGACCTGCCATTACGTTGCCTGGTTTGAATACGCCACTAACACCTAGTGGGAGGCCGGCAACGCTCAGTGCGGCCAGGTTTGTGAGCCCAGCTCCTATAACTTGCACTGCAAGTCCGATGGTCTGTCCTCGAATTAAATTGACCGAGGCCGGCATCGCGCTGACGTTGAATACGGCGGTCCCAATTATGGATAACGGCACCGCACTGGTGACGGTTTGACCGCCGACAGAAACCGTTATGGAGCCTGTCACTGCGCCGTTGGGAATCACAAACTCGACACTTCCAGAGTTGGAACTGATGACCGGAGCACTCAGCACACCACCCCCCTCCTGGTTGAGCAGGACGGACGGCGCCACGCCTGGGGCAACGACCAAATTGGTACCCGTGACCGTGACGAGCGCACCGGGTGCTGCTGACTTCGGGCTGAAATCCGTAATCTGTGGAGCCCCAGTAGCGACGTCGAACCCACCGGTCTTGGCTGCTTGTTCTAGTCCCGTTCTCACCGAGACGGTTCGTATACCAAGTGCGGCGGCGGAACCGATCGCGAGTTGTGCGGTCGCGCTGGTACTCGAACCAACCGTGACCGGACCAAATCCTCCAGACGGCCCGCCCCCAACGGCAATTCCGGCCCCGAAGCTGGCCTGTGTGGAGCCCTGAACAAACGAGGTAAACGTTCCGGTGATTGCCACCGAAAGATGCTGGCCCGGAGCGCCAAGGGCGGGCAGCACCGTCGAAATTGCAGCCGGAGGGTTTACGGTGAGAGACGCCTTGTTACTACTCGCGAAGAGGGCGCCGGTCGTGGTCTGGCCAGACAACGACACTTGATAAGCAATAGGCGAGGACACAACGAGCGACGTTGGAATCGTAAATGTGACCCGCCTGGTGGTGCCGGTGATGGTCGTAATGCTGGTGGCAGGAGTGCTGCCGGCCGGCGGTCCCGGCGACATCGGCTGAAGACTGAGCGTGACACTGGTCGCATTAATGGTGCCGGTCGGAAAATTGGAGCCAGTGACACTCACCGTCGTCACACCTGGAGAGCCGGCACTGGGCGAGGCGCTCCCGCTCAACGTTACCGCCGTTTGAGCGTCGAGGCTCCCAATGGAGCATGACGCGAGTAAAAGAGAGAGAACACCTCGCATGGTTTTGACGCCTCCGTGCTAATGGTTGATCTGCTTTGACTGACGGCGAATCCAGACAAGCCCGCCCAGGGCAGCCGCCAAAAGGCCACCGGTTCCGGGTTCTGGCAGCGATGTGGGACTCATTCCTTCGATCAAGGCAAAATCGCTTCCAGCGACCAGACTTGCCCCCGACGCGGGTGATAGAAAAGCTCTCACAGTTGGATCCGCTGCGAAACTGCTACCACCGTCCAGAAGGGTGGTTGTGGAGTTCAGTGTCGCGGCAAAGACGGCCGATGTGAAGAGAGTCGTATCAGGAAATTGCAAGGGACTACCGGATGAAAAGAACCCCGGATCAATATCGCCCAAGAAGATGACTTGTTGGGAACTGTCGCTGAACGTGAGCGTGATTGAACTATTCAGAAAGGTCAGAAACGTCAACGCGGGAAAATCAGGTGGCAAGGCAAATCCGCCGCCGGAGGTGTCGCCAGTCAAATTCGCGATATCAAAAACATTCACGCCGGGTGCGTCCGGCGCCCCCGGCACTAACACATCAAAAGACAACACTCCAAGATTGAGAGTGTCCGCATGACCGGGTGCAGGCGCACAGAGAATCGCGAAACTAAAGCCTAACGCGACCGTCATGCCCATTCGTTTTCGTCGTTCCATAAGATAATCAGGTCCTCTTGGTGATCATGACTGGCGTTCCGTCCAGCCTTGTAAACTGAAAACCGCTGAAGTCTTCGGTGAAGATGTTGACCAGGTCCTGCATCTTGGCAATCGCAATGTCTTCGCCCAATCGAAAGCCCGCCATCGCATCCGATCGATAGTGAATGCCCGCGAAGTTGCGGCCCATCGCAATATTGAAGGCTAGTTTGTCTAGTTCGCCGCCGACCGTTAAGGCGGTATCCTCAAAGGGCGAAAGTGCGGTCCCGTCGGAATTGGCGACCACGCTATCGGTGACTAGACCATTTTCATCGAAGAACGCCTTGAGAACCGCCGTGCAGGCGCCGGCGACCGTGGCATGCCCGGCCGGATAGGCCGGATGTAGGGGACAGCCTTCCGGAAACGCCTGCGGAAGAAGATAGCTCCCGCGTGTTTGCAGGGTAGTGGAAAGTGCGGCGGACGTCAGGAGGTCGGGCGCGACCGGGTAGCGCGCCATTCCGGAAAGTGTCTGATGAACCAGGCCGCCAAACTCTTCGGGTCGCAGGCGACGGTGGATGCTCCATTTCTGATACCAAGCCGCCTGAAGAGCAGCGGTGGCCACGCGGCCCAACCAACTGCAAATATGGGGCGCGCCGAAACTGCCGAAGCCCGTCTGCACCTTCGAGGTTTTATAAGGGTTCGCGGGGTTGTAGAAAGGATTTTTATCAAGGACCGTCTCGGGGGCTTGCCTCAGAAGGATCAATGCCGCGTTGTGAAAGGCTTGGTATAAGAAGTCATAGTGAACCCACTCTGCCAGACCGCGGCCATTAGAGAGATACCTCAGTGTAGGGTCGAAAGTGCAATCGCGATACGGCGGCAATCCGCTCTGCAGCAAGAGCCATTCCGGATAATCCGTCAGGAAATCCCCTCCTGGCATGGGGACACGGTAACGCTGATCTACCCACGTGGAGAGTGTGGGGATCGGTTGCCACAGGAACTGGGAAATGTACGGGCCTTGGAGGCAACCCGAAAACGAACCCCGAAAGATGATAGACGATGACAGCGTGCCAGTGCCCGTTCTTGGACCTTGGAAACCCGTCATGCCGCTCAGGTCGCGCGTCGCGGCCGCAATCAAAGGAGACGCAGCATAATCGGCAAAGGGGACGTCTCTCGCCAGGGCCTGCCAGTAGAGTTCGGTCATTTCAGCCGCGGCCTCAGGACTCGACAGGCTGGGAGCGGCCGGGCAAGCGAGTCGTTGTGAGTCGGCCCCTTCCATCTCATAGGTAAAGGCCGACTGAGGATCGACAAGCTTCATTCCGGAGCCGCGCGTGATGTTTTCGAAATCGGAATGCTTGCCCGTGGACAAAGCCCGCAATAAAGTTCCATAGGCGTTGGGATCAACAATACCCAACTGATCGTGAGGCAGCCCCTTCGTGAAGCAACCAATGTAGTTCGGAAGACTCGTCTCGTCGCCGTTGTTGGCTTGGGAAGCTGCTGGCTGATTGCACTCGTACGTGGCGGCTGCCTCCCGCATTTGGAAGGTCGCCTGATTGCGTTGGCTATTGCCGACGACCGGCCGAGGATTCCTCGGCCGGCCTTGCGCTGCCACTTCCGGAAGCATGCCAACGGCTGTAGCTAAAGTCCGAAAAAAGGTTCGACGGTTATTCCCGATCATGGCAACTCAAGTATTTCGCTACTGACTGATCCAGGTCACCTTGGCAAATCCTCGCGAGCCTCCCGCCGGGTAGGGAACACTAACAGTTGCCGTCGTCGACGCCAGAGTGCCAGTTAGGGTAAACGGGATCACCTGATCGGCTGCCGTCTCACTGAAGATGAACAGATTTCCCGTAGTCCCAGTTGGTATGTTGGTCCCCGCTATGACCACTGGAATCCCTGCGCCCGTGGAGACGGTTGTATCTGGAAAGCTGAAGGGATTCGCGTTGATAACTACACCGTTGATACTCTTAACACTGAGAACTGAAGGGCCGCCTGAGGGAATAGCGAGGTTATAAGGAATGGAAGTGATCAGAGTGCCACCGGAAACGCGACCTGCGCTTATGCTGAAAGCTTCAAAGCGAACAGTCCCACCTCCTCCACCGGTACAGCCGGGACCAGCACCTACATTAATATTGTTAAAGCCTGTTATGGTGTTTGAGATAAGGCGCACCGCGCCGCCGCTGCCGCCAGCACCCCAATTACTGCCTCCGGCACCTCCCCCAGCGTTAAAATCACCGCCTTCAGGCATCGCGATTTTTGTGGAACTCGCGATCAGAATAGCGCCGCCGCCCGCTCCGCCACCACCGCACGAGGTCGCTGCGAAACATCCACCAGCACCGCCCGAACCGCCGATCAGCGGCTGGAGGTAAGTGCTACCGGAATATCCTCCACCGCCGCCACAGTCAGAGCCGGCCGATGGGGCGGCGCCGCCCCCGGGTCCGTTTCCTGCCGTGGCCGTCTGACCCGTGCCGGCACGGCCAACGCCTCCAGAATAACCGCCTGCTCCTGGTTCGGACGGCGCCCGCAGGCTGGGACTGTTGGCAATATGTCCTGCCTGCCCAGAGAGATCCAAAACGCCGCTGATGGTCACGTCGCCCTGCGCCAGCCAATATATTGGGGTGTTGAAGACCCAGCCGGACAGCCGGACCGTCGTTCCGGCTCCGATCGTAATGGTCGTGAAGTTGTAGATCCCGTTTGCGTGCACCGAGAGGCCCGTAGGTGGGAAATACACCGTGCCCAAATTGGCCGCGTAGGTAAGGGCTCCGTCGGCTCCGGTGGAGCCGCTAGTGAATGTTTGGGGCTGTGCATGGGCTACGGCGTAACATAGGACAAGTCCCAGCCACCTGAGGATTGGTCGCATTTCTTATTTCCCTCCTATCAATAAATCGAAGACTCGCCGGTGGGCAAGAATACCGCTCCGCCCATTCCGGTCGTTACCTCTTTCCCGTTGTTCGGCAAACGGCCGCAAAGTCGGCCGGACAAGGAACGGAATTGTCAATGGCAATACCAGATTTCCGGACAGGTCTTCCACTCCTGAGACCATTAATTCGACTCTGGCGGAATTTCGAAGTTCGACCAGGGCTGACAGAACGACCTCGCATCCGCTTCCACCGAAGGCGAAGTTCAGGCGAAGCGGTGTGCCGTCTTGAAACAGCCTCACCGTGTCTGAATTGATGGTCAACGGATTGATGGCTCGGTCAAACATCAGACGGAACTCGCCCGTCGTGTCAATATCACGGGAGTCGGCCCGCGGGACGGTCGCGAGGACGTGGAGCGAACCCGTTGCGAGACGGGATCCGACCGTAAACGTCTGTCGCAGCGCGCTTGCCTGACCACCCTTTCGATCGCTCAGCGCGCCCGAGAACGCGGCCATGTATCGGGCATTCGGTTCCAGAGGAATCAGAGGGAGCAGGCGCAGGATGTGATCTCCAAGATGGAGAACGTTCGACGGAATCACCGCAGAACTCGAAGCGTCCATCAAAGTGATTGTTGAAGGGGTAACCCTGGAAAGGTCAAGAGCACGATTGAATTCGAATTCGATTACGGCATTGACGTCAGCCCTGTCAGACCATCCAGGAATAGCTCGCATGACCTCGAACGCGTCCGTATCGTCGACCGCTGTTGTGAAGAGGCCTTCGTACTTGGAGTCCGCGCCGGCGGGGTCACTGGCGGCCTTCCACGCGATCCTGACAAGTGCGCCGGCCTCAAAGGGTGCGTAAGGAGTGAACTCCACGCTCTTCCCACCTTCAACAATCCGAAGGGCTCCGTCAACAGCCTTGTCATTTTGCGTCACAGTGAGAGCGTCATGAGCCCCATTCCAGTCGACAGCCATAGTCGTGGTCAGCCGGATCACAGCATCCAGCGGAATATCCGTGCCTCCCGTCACGGGATACTGAGCCAGTACCGTTCGAGTGGTCTTTGCCGCTGTGTGGAATACGCTCCGAAATGCCGGCGACTGCCGTCCCCAGATATCCCGGACCTCGGATGCCACGAACACCTCGATAGAGGCTTCGGGTGGAAGTGCCGCTCGGATCATCACGACTCGGAAATCGGATGAAAACCGGATCTCACTGTCCAGCGGGTGTCCTTCCGTGGAAATCAAAAAACTGGCGGAGGTAATCGCCGACGGATCAAGCGGCGCGCTAAAGATCAAGATCACGGGGGAGGCCGGATCGACACGGGCAACGCCGCCGCCGGGGACTACCGACAGCACAGAGAAAGGCCGCCCGTTTGCCGGACTATTCGTCTCATCCGCTTTAAGGCTCGATGCCGTCTGACGGACCGTTGACACTTTCTTAGCGGTTTGAGTTTCTAGTGGAACAAGCAGGCCGGTGTAGTCCGAGCAAGAGCCCAGCATATTGCATACCGAAAGTGGGATGCTGTCGGCCTCCGCGGATCTCTGGGCCGTCGTGCTGCCGGACAATACGGAAAACGGGAGGCTGTCTGCCTCCGCGGACCTCTGCGCCGTCGCGCTGTTGGATAAGACTGAAAACGGTAAGCTGTCCTTTTCAATGCGGAGGGCGGAGGTGCCACCAATGTTTGCTACTCCTGATGGAAGGCTCTCCTGCTCGCCCAATACTCTACAGGTCAACGGAGTGCAATTTGCGTTTAGAGGGTCTGAAGCTGAAGCAATCTCAACACCATCCGAAAAGCCATCGCCATCAGTATCCGGATTGAAGGGATCGGTGCCTAACTGTACTTCGTAGCCATCTGGGAGGCCATCAAGGTCGGAATCAGCACTTGGATTACTGACAATCGAGAGGTAGTTGCCCCGGACCGGAAATGGGGTTGAGGTGCCAGCGGAATTTGTGGCGACGATGACGAATTGCCCATTCGCCGCGACGGGAATAGCGACGACCAACGTACCCCCAGTGCCACCTGCGTTTACCGACGCGGACGACACCACCAAATCTTGGAACGGAGGCGAAAACGAAAAAGTGGTCCCGCTAAGGTTAACACCCGTTATCTGAATGGTACGAGTTGTGTTCGACAGCGTTACAAAAGGCTGGACCAGGGAGATCGCCGGTAGAGGGATTACGGAAAAAGAAGTGGCGGAAGTCGCCGTGCTACCGCCGACGGTAACGGTAATGAGACCGGTTGAGGCGCCAGTCGGCACGGCGACCGTCAACTGCGTCGCCGATGCGGTCAAGACTGAGGCCGCCACTCCATTGAACAGGACAACGTTGGCTGACGCGACTGCGCTGAATCCCTGTCCCAGGATCGTAACCGTACTCAACGGGGGTGCCTGCTGGGGTGTGAAGCTAAAGATGGTCAGAGCGCCGGGCGTAACCGTCGATCGTTTGATCTGGATGATATTACCGACCGAGTCGTAGATGTATTCCAACACACCCCCGGTCGAGTCCACCACCTTGGAGAGTTGATTTAAGTCGTCGTAAAAATACTGGAACGAGACCGGGCTCTGAGAATGGGCCCCGGGCGGAAGGAGCAGACTTAGAACGAAGATCGTGCAAACTGTGTTTGAGCGAATACCGGGAAGGAATCGGGCAAACTTGACCATGGCCGTCATGCGCAATACTTGGTCATACGCCAAGAGCCAAATGACAATCAAGTGAAACGAGATGACAAGAGGTGACATCGTCTAGAACCGCCTGCAAACAAAGCACTTGAATACTCCCGCTAGATCCCTGAAATCACGTATTGAAACATGAACCGCTGGACAAGAACGCGTGATACACTGGCGGGCTAGCCGATGCCGGATGAATTGAACGATGGCGACCAGCCCGGACGTCAGCGACTGAACAGCTGGAAAGAAATCTCCGCATACCTGGAGAAGAAGCCTGGAACGGCTCTAACCACCAGAACATTTTTGCGTTGGAGAACGGAACACGGCTTGCCCGTCCACAAAAAGCGAGGGTTCGTTTACGCCTACGCTGATGAGCTTGACGAATGGCTGGCGCGAGGCGGCGATGATAGTGGCCCGGAAAAACCTCCCGAAACAACGGAAACGCAGTTGACGGAAACCGCCCCTGCTCCTGAGCCCAAGATTTCATGTCCGCCTGCCGACGCCCGGCGAACCTCGGTTTTCCGCCGGCGAGCACTTAGCTTAGCGGTGCCGCTACTTCTGATCCTGGCAGGCGTGCCCTTGTGCTGGTGGCTTTGGCCCATGGATGTGCAGCTCCTGTCTTGCCGTCAGTTGACACGCGACGGCCGGCCGAAGAATAGCTTGTTTACCGATGGCGAACGAATCTATTTCTACGAAGAAATGGACGGAAAGCGCGTGGTCGCTTCGTTGCCTGTAAGCGGCGGGATTGTCACTGAGCTGAAATTGCCGGTCAGATCGCCCGGACTCCTGTCGATATCCTCCGTTCGGCATTCTCTTGTGGTAAACGACGGCGAATCCAAAGAGCTTTTCGAGGTCCAGATTAAGCCGCTGACGGTGCAACAAATTCCCTTGCCCTCTGGCGTTACCGCCACCTCGGCGAGGTGGGATCCAGATGGGCACTTGCTTGCGGTTGTTGGTAGCGATTCCTCCTTGATGGTCTTCGAGCCCGGAAAAACCTCCAAACCCCGGCGGTGGCCTCTGCGGGGCCAGCCGCAAATTACCGGGTGGCGCCCACGGGGTGGTCGTTTGCGGCTAAACGTCCTCGAAACCAAGAGCGACACAACCCAATGGTGGGAACTGACGGGATTGGGTCTCGTCAAGAGTCCAGTTCCCTCGTTCTCGCCGAATCGGAAAGAAGAAAACGGAAACTGGTCTGCCGATGGGCGCTTCTTCGTTTTTGAGGGGGGAAGGGACCTGACACAGATCTGGCTGGCGGACGAGGGGGGCTATCCCGCCCGGCCGCACCAGCTGACTGACGATGCGCGACTTTGGGACAGTCCGTCCTTCATCCCCGGTTCCAACACGATCGTAGCGATGGCCCGCCAATCCCAGGGAGAATTAACGGCTCTCCAGAATCACGGGGAGCCAGGCGGGAATAACCCAGTCTTGCCGGTTGGTTCCATGTATGAGTTAGATTATTCCAGAGATGGCCAGTGGGTGGCCTACACGCAGTTCCCGGAGCATACGATCTGGAAGAGCCGGCCCGATGGCAGTGAAGCGCGGCCTTTGACCCCGACCGGAATTACCGCGCATCAGCCTCATTGGTCTCCCGACGGCACTCGGATTGCCTTCATCGGGTCCTCGATGGGTAAGGATGCCCGCATGCGGATTTATCTGGTATCTAGCTCGGGGGGAACATTGGATCAACCCCTGCCGCAGGGCGACGACCAAGGCGTGCCGACCTGGACTCCGGACGGCCGCTCGATCATCTTTGGCGACCTCATCACACCCGTGGGCTTCGAAAACGCGACAATCCATGAACTGAACCTACAGACACAAACCGTGTCTAACATTGTCGCGCCTACAGGGCTGTGGAGTCCCCGAATGTCTCCCGATGGAAGACACCTGGTAGCCATCAGCTATGATCGGCGATCCATTCTCGTGCGTGATAACCAGCGAGGCTCCTGGCGGAATTGCGCGACCATGGAGTTTCTTGAGGAACCCGTGTGGTCGCCGGATTCTCACTGGTTTCAATTTATCGCGAAGGTGAAAGGATTAGATGCGAAAGGTGTATACCGCCTAACCGCCTCATGCGGGCAACCGCAGCGGATCACTGATTTGTCTAGCTACCGTTTCGCCGGCGCCACCTGGATCGGGATCGGCCCAAACGCGTCCGTTCTCGGTTTAGTGGGACTACCGGCCGAAATATACACCCTGGATTGGCGCCTTCAACCCCACCTGCCGTCGAAGTCGCGATGAAGGTTTCAGTCTCGGCGTAGTCGACCGCTGCCGGCTTCCGCTATGCCTTAGCATGGGTGACGATTGCCGATGCCGCGATTGCTGCCGTGGACTTAAGGCACACTAGTTCGACTGATTAATAAGAAAGCGGCGCGCGTGGCGTTGAAGAATCCCTACCCAATTGCCTACCCAATTGACGCCGAAGGAACCGAATTCAGCCCCTCAGATAAAAGCAGGCCCACAGAAAACAAAGACTTGGGCCGGACCTTCTGAGCCTCCGGAGCAAAAGGTCGGTGGTTCGAATCCACTCGGGCGTACCACATTCCAAAGCACTTATCGCTTCCTCTCAAAACAGCGAGTACACAAAGATTCCGTGCGGGCTTTCTGGGGGACCCTACTTTGCTTGACAGTCCCGCTCCGCATTGCGCCATTGCGGCCTTTGGCTTGGCCGGGCTCTTGGCCTTCTTGAGGATCTCCGCTTCGAGCGCCACCGCCGCGGGTTGGCATATGGCCTAGGCAAGAATGAGCGCAGAGTCATTCGCGCGAGCACGGGCTCGCCTGCGTTCTTCACGCTGACTGCGCTGCCGGGCCTGCCATATGCTCCTGCGTTTCCGAATGTGGCCCGCCGTGCCAACAGGGTTCAACGTGCCCACCGGGCGACATCACTACAATTTCTCCAAGCTTTGCGACGTTGTATTCCTTAAATGCGAATGTTTCGATCAGCCGGGAAATCGGCGCTGGCTTCGTGGCGACGGCATCCCTGACGATGGCAGGGGCGAAAGCACGGCATGGTATACCTCGTTCTGGCGTTTCGCCGCCGCCTATCCGGAGCAGCGGTTCCAGACGAAGTGGAGCCTCTCTCCGGAAACAATCATTGTCGATTCAGGTTTGGCTGCACGCTCGCCCAAGGAAACCAACAGCGTCACGAAACTACCGCACGGAACGTCGCTTTTCGACCAGGCGCGCTGCCACCGTCCCCGTCTCCCATCTCTCCTCCGACGCGTTGGCGAATAGCCTCGGGCAAATCCGGGTTTCGTCCTCAAGCTTCTTGTGCCACTCGTGCAGAGCAAACTTCTGCGGTCTAAGATGGGCAAGGCCGGTGGCGTGCGCCTCGCACGGCCGGCATTTGAGATCACGCTTCGGGACACCTACTCCGCGGTTGTGCCGATTCCAAAATCTGGGCGCCCCGAATAGGAATTCCGAAGCGCTTCCTCGAGAGTTCCAATGTTCAGGACTACTTTGAAGGATTGATTAACGACGCGCAAGATGCCATCCTCTTCATGCTCGGACAACGTGCTCTGCTCCAGGTCTGGCGCTGGCTGGCAACGTTCCGATTCGAGTCCACTTCTCGCACTTGGATGAGACGCGTCGCTATCAACCAGGTTCTGCAATTCCTACCGCCGGGATCGTCTCGAGGAAAGCCTTGGCGGCCCATGTGATTATGCTGGTGTCATTGCTGGGGCCGACTCACCGGACCAGGCTCTCGTTCCGCCCTGGGGACAAGGCTGTTCCGGGCACGACGCATCCTATTGCCCGCACTGAAGCGATCGAACAAGGGTGGATTTGCAAGTGCGGCATAGCGTGCCCGCGGGACTGGCACTTTCAATTTCGCTATTCACCCTGGTTTATGAGTGTCGGACCGTTCGGACGGATTCAACAAACGTTGCATTTCCTTCAACCATACATGAATCGCTATCGGGGCAAGCGGCCATGAGATTCTCGCTTTACGAGGAGAGACCTGGCGATCAGTGGCGAGCAATTTGGTCGCTGTTAACTCCGGCATCGCGGGGCCCCTCCGAAGTTGCCTTGAATCCGTGCGGCCTCCTGCCTCATCTAGAAGTTTTGGAGTCCATTATCCAGGGAGGGCTGTCGAATCTATGGAAACCTATGCGGTTGCTGTTGCAGGGGCGGACCAATCGACGGCGGCACGCTACGAATCGTTGATTCGGATCGCCAACTCCATCCGCGTGCCCAAAGAGCCGGAAGAGTTGTTCAATATCCTGGTGCACGAACTGGGGCAGGTCATACAGTTCGATGGCATTGCACAGTTCGACGAGTCCGCGAACAAGGTCAACTGGCATTTTGGCATGGGTTGCCGGAAATCGGATCATAAGCCTTCCGACATCGACCGCGATGAGACGATCGCAGCCTGGGTTTACCGGCGCCAGGAGATTGTCGCCATTGGTACTCTCGACGCGGAGACGCGATTTCCCGCCTCCGCTCGTGTTATGCGAGAGGCGGGCCTGCAGTCCGTTTGCGCTTTTCCCTTGACGACGGCGCACAGAAAGCTCGGCAGCCTGGTGATGGCGAGCGTCCGCCGCGACGCCTATTCGCTCGATGAAGTGCGCTTCTGCGGGTTGGTAGCCGACCAGATTGCCCTGGCGATGGACGACGCGATCAACTTCCGCGCTTCCCAAAAGGCGCAGGAGCGACTGGAACTGCTGCTCGATTTGACTAATCGCGCCGTAAACAACCTTAACCTTCGTGAGGTTCTGCTCGAAATCTCGGCTCACATTCGCAAGGTCATGCAGTGCGACGGGGTGGGCATCGATCTGCCGAGCCCCGAAGACGGAAAACTTCGAATCTACGCTTTGGATTTTCCCGACGCGTCATTCCAAATCGAGGAGGGCCACGAGCCTGCCGCTGACGAAAAGACCAGCGCGGCGCACGCCTTTCAGAGCGGCGAAGCCGTCGTGCTTTCGCATGAGGACATCCAGCGCGAAGGGCTTGGGCAATTTGAAATCAGTTCGTTGGTGCACATCCCATTGAAAGGGCGCACCCGGACTGTCGGTGTCCTATCGCTGGGCACCCGGCGCGAGAACGCTTTCTGCGCCGACGACCTCGTTTTCCTCGCCAAGGTCGCCCACCAGGTGGCGATCGCCGTTGACAACGCGGTCGCCTTCGGTGAAGTGTCCGAGCTGAAGAATAAGCTGACTCAGGAAAAGCTGTACCTCGAAGATGAGATCCGCAGTGAGCTCAACTTCGAGGAGATTGTGGGCAGGAGCGATGCCCTGCGCCGCGTTTTGGAACAGATCGAAACCGTTGCGCCCACCGATGCCACAGTGCTCATCTACGGAGAGACCGGCTCCGGCAAGGAGCTGATCGCCCGTGCCGTCCACAACCTGAGCGGGCGCAAGTCGAGCGCCTTCGTCAAACTCAACTGCGCGGCGATTCCTACGGGGCTGCTCGAGAGCGAGCTCTTCGGACACGAGCGCGGCGCCTTCACGGGGGCCATTTCGCAGCGCGTCGGCAGGTTTGAGCTGGCGAATCGCGGAACGATGTTTCTCGATGAAATCGGCGAAGTGCCGCTTGAGTTACAGCCCAAACTCCTCCGTGTGCTGCAGGAGCGCGAATTCGAGCGTCTGGGCTCGACCCGCACCCAGCGCACCGATGCCCGCCTGATTGCGGCGACCAACCGCGATCTCGAAACATTGGTCGCAGAGCAGCGGTTTCGCTCCGACCTGTACTACCGCTTAAATGTGTTCCCCGTGCGTGTCCCCGCGCTACGCGAGAGGCCGGAGGACATTCCGCTGCTGGTGCGTCACTTCGTGCAGCAGTTCAGCCGCCGTCTCGGCAAGCGCATAGACTCGATTCCGGCGGAAGCCATGAGCGCCCTGGTGCGCTATCCGTGGCCCGGCAACATCCGGGAGTTACAAAATGTCATCGAGCGGGCGGTTATCCTGACCAACGGACCGATGCTGGTTATCGGCAGCGACGATCCGCGTCCGCTGAACAGCGTTCCCGCATCGCAGGCGCGCCCGAACGGCCGGACACAGACTACCGCTCCGGCCGGGGACGTGCGTGCGACGCTTGCCGAATCGGAACGGCAACAGATCCTTGCGGCCTTGGAGAAGGCCAACTGGGTCATCGCCGGGCCCGAAGGTGCGGCTGCCCGTTTAGGCCTGAAACGCTCCACACTCCAATCGCGCATGCAGAAGCTCGGCATCCGCATCTCCCGCACCGGAGCCTGACCGCGCCGGCAAGTGCCGATATTTCGGTAGCGTGCTCGCTACGCGGCATCGGCCCATTCCACGACGCATCCTAACCCCTTCAAAATAGCGGCGCCACATTTGGCCGGCGGCATGCCTTCTATCAAACCACCGGGAGGACATGCGGATGCTTCGGGTTTCTTATTCCGATAACGCTGAGGGACAGCGCTGGATCCTTTGCGGACATCTCGCCGGGCCCTGGGTGGACGAGTTGCGCACCTGCTGGCAGTATGCGCGAAATCTTGCGCCACGCTCCCGCGCCATCGTGGATCTTAACGACGTCACGTTCATCGACGAAGCCGGCGAAGGACTGCTGTCGGAGATGCAGAGCGCAGGGACCGAATTCATCGCTGCCGGCGTGGAAAACAAGCATCTGCTCGCCAATCTAAAAGACAACGGGACGCGGCCGCTACGAAAACTGATGGAGCACCTGGGTGCGGTCTGCGGGAAGTCCCATAAACGTGAGGGAGGGGACTAATGAATACCAAACGAAATCGAATTGCCGGTGCGGCCGCAGCTCTATTATTCGCGGCGGCAACCTTCATCCTGATCAGTCGAACGAAGACCACCGCGGCTGCGACCGCGCCGCCGGCGCCGGATGTTCTGGTCGCGACGGTACAGCAAAGCGATGTGCCGATTCAGCGCGAATGGATCGGCACGCTCGACGGGATGGTAAACGCCGCTATAAAAGCACAAGTGGCGGGATACCTTCTGGCGCAGAGGTACACGGAAGGGTCGTTCGTCCAGAAGGGCCAGTTGCTGTTCGAGATCGATCCGCGGCCTTTTCAAGCAGCGGCCGATCAGGCAGCCGGACAACTGGCGCAGGCCAACGCGCAGGTCGCGCAGGCGCAGGCAGGGCTCGTCCAGGCGGAGTCGCAGGTAGATAGCGCCGAAGCCAATCAGCGCAAAGCGCAATTGGATGAAGAGCGCTATGTGCCGCTGGCTGAGCAACAGGCCATCACACAGCAGGATCTCGACAACGCCCGGCAGAATAATCGGTCCTTGAAGGCGCAGGTAGCGGCCGCAAAGGCTCAGGTGGAGACGGCCAAGGCGCAGATTGCAGCCGGGCGAGCCGGTGTGACGGCAGCGGCAGCGGCGTTGGAAACTGCGAAAGTCAATCTTGGATTTACGCGCCTCACTTCTCCAATCGACGGCATCGCGGGGGCCGCGACCGTACAAGTTGGCAACCTGGTCGGCCCGTCGGGCAACCCGATCACCACGGTTTCGACGGTGGATCCGATCAAAGCCAATTTCACGGTAAGCGAGCAGGAGTACCTGAAGCTGGCGCGCGCCGATACGCTGCATCGCCTCGAACTCGAACTGGTGCTGGCAGACGGCACCGTCTATCCGCGGAAGGGCCGGTTCTCGTTTGCCGATCGCCAGGTGGATCCAGCCACGGGTTCCATCCAGTTGACGGGACTCTTTCCCAACGCAGGCAACACTCTCCGGCCCGGCCAGTACGCCAGGGTGCGGGCCGGGATTGGAGTGCACGAAGGCGCGTTGCTGGTGCCGCAACGAGCCGTCACGGACACACAGGGCACTTACCTTGTCGCGGTGGTCGATCCCAATAACACGATCCGGTTCGCGCCCGTGAAAGCCGGCGACCGCGTGGGGTCGAATTGGATCATCGAGGAAGGATTGAAACCGGGCGAGCGAGTCGTGACCGACGGCCTTTTCCATATTCGCCCCGGCGCGGCGGTGAATCCGAAGGGAGGCAAGTAATGTCGAAGTTCTTCATCCGCAGGCCGATCGTCGCGATGGTCATCTCCATCCTGACAGTGATTATCGGGATCGTGACGATCACGCAGTTGCCGATCTCTCAGTTTCCGCAAATCGCGCCGTCTGAAGTGCAGATCCGCGCCACTTATGTGGGCGCGGACTCGCAGACCATCGAACAATCCGTGGCCACGCCCATCGAGCAGCAGATGAGCGGCGTGGACAACCTGAACTACATGTACTCGCTCAACGCCGGCGGCAGCGGTCAGATGACCATGATCGTGGACTACGACGGGAAGAGCGATCCGAACACGGACCTGATGCTGACGCAGATGCGCGAAACACAAGCTGCCTCCCAACTCCCACAGGATGTGACGAACTTCGGAGTAACGGTGCAGAAATCCGTAACGGCTCCGCTGATGGTCATGGGCTTGTATTCGCCGAACGGAACTTACGACGGAAAATTCCTCTCCAACTACGCGTTCATCAACCTCAACGATCAGTTGACGCGCGTCCCCGGGATCGGCAACGTTCAGGTCTTCGGCGCCGGCCAGTACGCCATGCGGTTGTGGATCAAACCGGATCAGCTCTCGAAGCTCGGCATCACGGTGACCGAGGTTGTCTCTGCGATTCAGGCGCAGAACACTGTAAATCCTGCCGGCCAAGTGGGCGGGTCTCCGGCGCCCAAGGGGCAGGAGTACACCTATTCGGTCCGCGCTCAGGGACGCCTCACCACGCCCGAGGAATTCGGCGACATCGTGGTGCGGGAATCGCCGAACGGCGGTGTGGTGCGGGTGCGCGACGTGGCGCGAATGGAGCTCGGCACGCAGGACTATTCACTGCGCGGCCGCATCAATGGCAAGCCCGGCGCGATCATCGCGGTCTACCAGCTTCCCGGAAGTAATGCCGTCGACGCGGCGCGCGGGGTGCGCAAGGTGATGGAAGAGGCGAAAAAGCGCTTTCCGCAGGACGTCGACTACGTGGTTTCGCTGGACACCACGGCTTCCGTCACAGAAGGCATCCGCGAGATAGTGTCGACGATCCTCATCGCGATCGTCCTGGTCGCGGTCGTGGTCTACGTCTTCCTGCAGGGCTGGCGCGCCACATTGATTCCGCTACTCGCGGTACCGGTTTCGCTGATCGGAACGTTCATCTTCTTCCCGTTATTCGGCTTCTCCATCAACACGCTGTCACTGTTCGGGCTGGTGCTTGCCATCGGACTGGTGGTGGACGACGCGATCGTCGTCGTAGAAGCGGTGGAGCGGCACATAGAGGAAGGGCTGCCTCCGAAGGCCGCCGCGCTGAAAGCCATGGAAGAGATCTCCGGGCCCCTCATCGGTATCGCCCTGGTCCTTTCGACAGTGTTTCTGCCCACGATCTTCATTCCCGGAATCACAGGCCGCCTGTATCAACAGTTCGCCGCCGCCATCGCGATATCGGTGGTGTTGTCGGCATTCAACGCCCTGACTCTCAGCCCGGCGCTGGCGGCGATGCTGCTAAAGCCGCGCGGCGAAAACAGGGGGCTCTTGGGCCGGTTCTACGACTGGTTCAATCGAAGGTTCGCCCGTTCGACTGAAGGCTACCTGCGCTGGTCCGGCGTGCTGATTCGCAAGAGCGCCGTGGCGATGATGGTGTTGGTGGCCGCCGCTATCGGCTCCGTATTCCTGAGCAGCCGTGTGCCGTCCAGTTTCCTGCCGGTAGAGGATCAGGGCTACCTCTTCATCCATCTTCAACTTCCAAACGCGGCCTCGTTGGAGCGAACTGAGGCGGCGGCCGGAAAAGTGGAGCGGATTCTGATGCAGACCCCGGGTGTGAAGTACACGACGAGTGCCGTAGGGTTCAGCCTCCTGAGTTTCGTCAACACCAGTTACAGCGGCTTCTTCTTCGTCACACTCGACGATTGGAAAGACCGCACGAGCCGGGCGACGCAGTATCAGGAGATCGTGCAGCACGTGAATCAGGAGCTTTCCAAGCTGCCTGACGGGTTCGCGCTCAGCTTCCCGCCACCGGCCATCCCCGGCGTCGGGACTTCGGGAGGCTTCACCTTCGTGCTCGAAGACCGTGCCGGCAAAGACGTGCAGTTCCTGGCCGACAATTTGCAGAAATTCATGGGTGCGGCGGCCAAACGGCCGGAGATCGGACCCGGCCTCGTCAGCACGTTTCTACCGGCCGTACCGCAACAATATCTCGATGTGGATCGCGAAAAGGCTCTCAAGCAGGGCGTGGCGCTCAGCGATGTGTACCGCACGATTCAGGCCTACATGGGCGGTATTTTTGTGAACTACTTCAATCGCTTCGGCCGCCAATGGCAGGTGTATGTCGAGGCGGAAGACCAGTACCGCGCGAACCTCGATCATATCGACGAGTTTTATGTGCGCAACAATCATGGCGCCATGGTGCCGCTCACTTCACTCACGCGCTTCGAACCGCGCTACGGCCCGGAATTCACCATGCGCTACAACCTCTACCGTTCGGCACAGATCATCGGCTCGGCGGCGCCTGGTTACAGTTCAGCGCAAGCCATGAAGGCGTTGGAAGAAACCTTCGATCGAACCATGCCGCGCGAGATGGGCTATGACTATATGGGCATGTCGTTCCAGGAGAAGAGAGCACAGGAAGGTGTGTCCACCTGGGCGATCTTCGGCTTCTCGCTGCTGTTCGTATTTCTAATTCTGGCGGCGCTCTATGAGAGCTGGACTCTGCCGTTTAGCGTTCTGTTAAGCACGCCAATGGCAATCTTCGGCGCTTTCGCCGCTCTCTGGCTGAGGCGCTGGGTGACCGGGCTGTATCTGCCGGCTTACCAGGTCCAGATCGAGAACGATGTGTATTCGCAGATCGGGCTGGTGATGCTGATTGGACTCGCGGCGAAGAATTCGATCCTGATCGTCGCGTTTGCCAAGGATCAATACGAACGCGGGAGGCCCCTGGCAGAGGCCGCGCTGGAAGCGGCAAGGCTCCGGTTGCGGCCTCTCCTGATGACGTCGTTCGCATTCATTCTCGGCTGCGTACCTCTTTGGACCGCGTCGGGCGCGGGCTCGATCGCCCGCCAGGTGATGGGGACGGCTGTGATTGGCGGCATGATCGTCGAGACGTTCCTCGGAAGGTTTCTGGTGCCCGCGATCTTTTATGTGGTGGAGAAATTGTCGGGAGCGAGGGTCGAGGCCGTGGGATTGACGCCCTCGTCAGCGGAAGGAGACTGAGATGAGACCGTTGTATATCGCCGTTAGTGCAGCCGTGATTGTGCTGGCGGGCTGCACCGTTGGACCGAACTACCGCCGGCCGCAGGTGGCGGCGCCGGCAAATTTCCGGGCGCCGGTTCCGTTGCCGGAACCCCAAGCCGCGTCACTCGCCGACCTGAAGTGGTTCGAAGTCTTTCATGACGAAGAGCTCCAGAAATTGGTCCGCGTCGCGCTGAAGCGGAACTACGATCTGCGTGACGCGGTGGCGCGCGTCGACGAGGCACGGGCGAATCTGGGGATCACGCGCTCCAATCAACTTCCGCAGGTAAGCGCGAGCGGCGCTCTCGAAATAACACGGCTGTCGCGCGACGGCCAGTTTCCGCTTCCTGAATCCTTCGTGCAGGGCCAGAATCGCAACTGGGGATCGGCGGCGCTGAATCTGTTATCGTTCGAGGTCGACCTCTGGGGACGCCTCCGCCGCGCCACCGAGGCGGCGCGCGCCAATCTGCTCGGCGCCGAAGAGAATCGCAAAGCGGTGGTCAGTACCTTGGTAAGCGACGTCGCGGCCAATTATTTCCAGCTTCTGCAATTAGATTATGAGCTCGAAATCTCCCAGAGCACGCTGGAGACACGCCGCGAGTCTCTGCGATTGGTGCAAGAGCGGCAGGGCGGCGGCGTTGCCACACTGCTCGATCTTCGCCAGGCGGAAGAACTGGTGAGCAGCGCGGCGGAAAGCGTCCCGACGCTGCAGCAGCTGGTCGAACAATCGGAGAACCGCATCTCGCTCCTGCTGGGGCGCAATCCCGAGGGCGTGGTTCGCGGGCGTAAATTCCTCGAACAGGAGGTGCCGCCGGAAGTGCCGGCCGGGCTGCCTTCGGCGCTGCTGGACCGCAGGCCCGATATCCGTGCCGCCGAGCAGGGAATGATCGCCGCAAACGCCAATATCGGTGTTGCCAAGGCGGCCTACTTTCCGCAAATCAGCCTCAGCGGCTTTCTGGGCGGACAGAGCTCGCGGCTGGCGAACCTGTTTTCCGGGCCCAACGGCGCCTGGAGTTTCGTACCTGAGGTGACGCAGCCGATCTTCGCCGGCGGCCGTCTCAAGAGCGGTGTGCGGCTCGCCGAAGCGGCACGCGACCAGGCGCAGATTGCCTATGAACGGTCGATCCAGACGGCCTTCTCCGAGGTCTCCGATGCGCTGATCGCCCATCAGCGAACCCGCGAGAGCCGCCTGGAGCAGGAGAAGCTGGTGAGTGCACTGCAGGACCGCAAGCGCCTCGCATATGTACGCTACCGCGGCGGCGTCGATACGCAACTGAATGCGCTCGACGCCGACCGCGACCTCTTCCAGGCTCAGTTGACGCTGGCGCAGATCCGCTACGCAGAATTGCTCAGCGTGGTCCAACTCTACAAGGCACTGGGCGGCGGGTGGGAATGACAAGGATGGACGCGTTCCGGCTCGAACGATCGTCTTTTGGGGGGGTGACCTCTTCGATTCACTCTGCGGCCTTCGTCAATGGAAAGGCCGCAGCACCCCCCCGCCAACTCCGTCGATGCTGTCTCGTGCAGGTGCCTAAGTCATCTGTCCGTGACTAACGCCTCGCGGCCAGCGCGCGGAAGGGGCTGAACTGAGGTGCAGAATGTTTGGACACATGTTGGATACGTTTCACACAAAGGACAGAATCGGCGTGCTGTGGTGCTCGCTGCTGCACGATTCGCCGAAGTGGCCGATTCATGGCCAGTATGAATGTAGCGCCTGCGGGCGTCGATACCGGGTGCCTTGGGCCGAACAGAGACCAACCGGGGCAGCGATCCTTTCTGTCCTGCTGTTGATGGGTGTAGTCGCGTGGCCCAGCCGCGCCGCGGAGATCACCACGGCCAAGGCCACCGCGGAGGCCGCGCTCGAGCGCTTCGTCGTGAGCCAGGGGGAATCCGGCGCGTGGCCAGTCGAGACGATTGAAATCCAAGCGTCCCTTCCCGGCATGAAGAAGACCGGCCGGCTGCGAGCGATTCGCAGGCTCCTTCCGTTAGGGCGGCCGGACTATCAGGTCCTCGAAATCGCCGGCGACTCGACAGTGAAGAATCAGGTAATCGTTCGCTATATTGCGGCTGACGAGAAGGCCTTCCAGATCTCCCATTCATCGGTTGCGCTGACTCCGTCGAACTACAAGATCCATTACGAAGGAGCGTTTTGGCTCGGCCATCGGCTCACTTACGCCTTTCGAGTGATTCCGCGCAAGAAACGAGAAGGCCTCGTCAACGGTGTGCTCTGGCTGGACTGCCAGACGAGCATTGCCGTTCGCGAGTCCGGATACCTGGCGAAGAATCCTTCGGTCTTCGTGAAACGCATCAACCTGACACGAGAGAATGAGCTTCAAAACGGAGCGATTGCCGCGAGGATCACGCACGTCTCCATCGAGACACGATTGATCGGACGCGCTCAGCTTGTCGTCGTAGAGCACCCCGGCGCTGGAGAGTTAATGGTACCCGGGGCGGCGGTTGGGGGCCAGTGAACGGCAAGATCTTCGGGGTCCGACTCGGCGGCGGAGGCTCAGCCTTGACTGCAGTTCCTGCGAATTGTGCGGCCTGGAAAAATCGTCGTGGGAAATTCCGAGAATCGATGCCCGGTCCCCTACGAGATGAACGTGCCGGAGATGCCGCGATCGTCTAATTCTCGGTCCGGAAGCCACCATTCAACTGCTCCAGTTCGATGCGCGTGTCGGGGGCTTGGAACGCATTCCCGACTTTCGCGTAAATCCAAAGCCGGCTGGTGGTCCGCTTCCGGATACTGCAAAATAAACCGAAGGTTCTCCCTTAGGCCGGTGCATGCCTTTTTTCAAAAGACGGCGGGCCGCCCGGCTCGCCGCCTCGAACTTCACTCGATGCTAGAACGTGAATTTGCCCGTCAACACCAGGACTCGGCCGGAGACAATCGCTCCCTGCCCCGACCCGTAAATGCTGACCGGCGGACTCACCGTGCTGCTGATCTTGCCTACCGCCGTCGATGTTACCGTGCCGCTCGGCTGCCCGAAATTCGGATGGTTCATCAGGTTGTAAGCGCTCGCGCCGATTTCCAGCTTCATGCGTTCTCTGATGCGGACGGCCTTCGTCACCTGGCTGTCGATGTCGAAGTATCCGGGACCGTAGAACCCGTTCGGCGGAGTATTGCCATAGTCCTTCTGCAGCGAAGGATTGGATGTCGTCGCCACCACGAACTGCGACTGCGACAGGCAGGGCGTATCGACCGAACCGCGGCTGCAGTTCTTGTAAAGCGCGCTGCTGTCCGTCAGGTCGGCCAGGAACGTGCCGCTGAAGTTGGACGAAATCTGCGCGGCGATCTGGCCGTTCGTCACCGAGAACGGACGGCCGCTGTAGACGAAAAACTTTCCAGCGATGGTCCATCCGCCGATGGTTCGATCGAGCAGGTTGCTCTTCAGTTTGGGCATCGTCCACACCAGGTCGGAACTCATCTGATGCCGATTGTCGATGCCGGTATTGCTGTAGCCCAGGTCCAGGTTGCGCGGATCGTAAACCGTGCCGAGCGCCAGTCCGTGGCTCCAGGTGTAGCCGATCTGTCCCACAAAGCCCCAGCTATATGCGTGGCGCAGTTGCACGGACAGGCCGTTGTAGTTGGAATACCCGGCCAGCAGCACCTGGCTGACGGAAGAGAAGCGCGGATCGGGCGACGCGGTAGGCAGTCCCAGGTATCCCGTCGGGAACTTGGCCGGATTCTGCATGAAGTTGTCCACGGTGCTGTTCGTCATCGGCTCGTTCCATCCGTGGTTGCCGGCATACGTCACCGACAGCACGTTGCGCGGATTGATTGGATGCTCGATCGCCACGCTCCACTCGCTGACTTTCGGCGGCACGAAGTTATCCGGCGGCGCATAGTAACCCGGCGCACCGAACGCGATCTTGCCCAGGTTTGCCTGGATCTGCGAGAGCGTGGCGCCGCCGCTGAACGACTTCTCGAAGATGTTGAACGCGGCCGCCGCCGCATACGCCGACGATGTAGGATCGCTCGCCGGTCCCACATTGCCGAACGTCACGCTCGGGCTGAACTTCGCCGGAGCGTTGTTGAAGATGCTCGAAACCGTGCTGGCCGAAGGCAGGTTGGAGAAGAGTCCCACGCCGGCGCGAATCACAGTCTTGTGCGCGCCGAACGGGCTGTAGACGATCCCGAATCGGGGTTCCACGATCAGCCCTTCGTAATTCTTGTACGCCGTATTCAGGCCGGTCTGGATGGTCGTGTTATAAGGAACGTTGGCGCCGGCCTGATAACCGGCAGCTAGGAATTCCGTGCTCATGCGGGAGAAGCAGTTATCGGCGCAGGCCGGATTGCGGTCCTTTTCGAAGCGCAGTCCGTATTGCAGTTTCACGTTCTTGGCCACAGCCCATTCGTCGGTCAGATACCAGTCGAGCGAGGCCACACGGATGTGCGCCGCCGCCAGCAACGGGTACGATTGCGAGAACCGGCTGCCCTGGTTGGTGCCGTTCACGATGCCGGAAGCGAAATCCGCCACATCGCTCATCGTGTACAGGCCGGCCACGCTGCCGCTCGCGATGCTGGTGTCGGTGACCTTGTTGTAGCGCAGGTTGATGCCCGCCTTCACGGTATGTGATCCGTGAATCCACGAAAGGTCGTCGATGAGCTGCAATTGACCCACATTGCGGCCCGTCGGAATACTCGCGCCGAGTCCCTGCAATCCTTCCACGCTCAGGCGGAAGGGGATGAGCGCCTGCGTAGCGGCGAAATCCTGGACGCCGAAAATCGCTGTGTACCAGCTTGATTGTCCGGTGAACGTGTTCACCAGGGTCGGCGTGACGACATAGGTATAAGTCATCTGGCCCTGATGCTGGGGCTGGCTGCTCTTCGAGTCGAACACGTGATCGATCGGGCTCGTGCTGGTGGCCTGCAGGCCCCAGTCGTATTGGTACCGGAAGCTCAGCTTCTGCTTGTCGGTCAGGTTGTGATCGACTCTGGCGATGAACAGGTTCTCCACGTTCACGCTGGAAGTATTGGTGCCGAACACGCGCGAGCAGGGCGTATCGATACCGAAGCGCGGACCGCTCGACCCGTTGACATAAGGGTTGGTCAATGCGAAGGTATGCGTGCCGCATCCCAGGTGCCTGTTGCCGTCCTGTAGCGGACCGGTGCCGTTGGTGATGTCCACCGCGCGATTCAATCCCGGCGCGTTGTTCCACAGCTTGATCGCCGCCTGATAGAGCGGTAGCGCGGACGGCAGCGCATGAGCGAGGGCATAGTTTTCCAGATCCACCGTGGGGATGGCGACCACACCCGAACTGGGAAGTGCGTAGCGCAAAGCCTCGGTGTCCACGAAGAAAAACGTCTTGTTCTTACGGATGGGACCGCCGCCGGACGCCGCATACAGGTTCGCTACGGAGCGGCCTTTGGGCGTGCTGGTTGCGTTCTGGAAGAAGCTGGCGGCGTTGAACAGCGCGTCGTTGTAATTGTAGACCGCGTTGCCGTGGTAGCCGTTGGTCCCCGACTTACCCACCAGGTTCACCTGTCCGCCGGCCATGCGGCCGTATTGCGGACTGAATGCGTTAATGATGACCGCGGCTTCGGCCACTTCATTGGCGCCCAGCAGGTTGTTGCTCGCGCCCGAGTTATTCAGGTTGTTATAGGGATCCATCACGTCGGCGCCGTTGACAGTGAACAGAACGCCCGTCAGCGGAATACCGTTCGCATTGAAGTTTCCGTTGCCGCCGCCGACGTTCATGCGGATGCCCGGTACCGTGAAAGCTACGGTCGTCAGATCGCCGCCATTCATGGGCAGCGCGACAAGTTGCTGGCTGGTCACCGACGTGGTGAGGTTGGCATTTTCGGTTTCGATCACCGGAGCCTCGGCGGTGACCATGACCACTTCCTGGGTGGATTGCACGTTCAGAATCAGGTTGAGGTTCTGTGCCTGTCCTACCGCGACAGCGAACTTGGAACTGTTCGATTTCATTGCCGTGGTCTGGGCAGATAAGGTGTAGTCGCCGGGCTTCAGCAGCGAGAAGCGGTATTGGCCGCCTTCACCACTTACCGCGGTTCTGGTTTCATTTGTATCGACGCTCTTGATGGTGACTGTTGCTCCGGGCACGACGGCGCCGGAGGAGTCCGTAATGAGCCCCGAAACATCACCTGTTGTCAGTGTTTGGCCGAATGCGAGCGGTGCAGCGAGTACCAACACCGATAGCAAGCCAGCCCGAAAACTGAGCTTCGGAAATGCCATTTGAAGTATTCCTTCCGTTGTTTTGATGCGGCCAAAGACAGCCGCCCCACCAACTGACTGCGTTACAGAATTTGCGTTAGCATATCAGACTCGTGTGCGAAAGGGAACGAAAGCGAGGATTTACTTGGCGAGGGTCTTCTTTAGCCAGGCGATCATTTCGGGTTTCCAGTGCTGCATTTCGGGAGCTTTCCAGCCGCCCATTCCGTGGCCGCCGCCTTCAATCGTGATCAGGTCGCAGACTGCGCCCACCTTGTGCATGGCGTTGCACATATCGATGGATTGCTCGTACACGACTTGGTCGTCCTTAGTGCCGTGGATCGCCAGAAACGGCGGCATGCCTTTGTGTACGGCAAAAATCGGCGATATGTCGTGCAGTTTGGCAAGTCCCGCGGCATCTAATTGGTCCGCGCCGAAGAATCGGCTGCTGCCTCCATTGGCCGCATGGCGCTTGATGCTCGCCATGTTGAAGCGCTCGGGATGGTCGCGCCGCAGTTCGGCCAACTTGGCATAGTCCACCGGACCATAGATATCCACCACTGCGGCGACTTTGGCTTCGGCCGTCTCGTGCGTACCCGCATAGTTGACCAGGAATCCGCCCGCCGATTCGCCTATCAGCACGATCCTCGCCGGGTCCACATGATACTCGGCGGCATGCGACTTCAGCCAGCGAATCGCCGCGTCCACATCGGCGCGCGCTTCCGGAAAACGAAACTCCGGCGCCATCCGGTAGTCGATGCTGAACCACGCGAATCCGGCGTCCGCCAGGGGTTCGAACAGCGGACGCACGTTGGTGCTGCGGCTGCCTTCGTCGAAGCCGCCGCCGTGAATCAGGATCGCCGCCGGAAACGGGCCCGCACCATCCGGCACGTGCAGGTCGAGCAGCAGCGGCTTGCCGCCGGGACGCCCGAACTCCACGTCCTTCTGATCGCGCGGCGCGGCGGTGAGGACCGCGCCGATCAGTACGAATGCGAACGCCAGTCCCCGCATGTTATTTCGCGGTGAATGTGGTCGATGCCGACACGTTCTCCCACGCCATGTCCAGCTTGCCCTTGTCGCCGCCCGTCGAGCTGAGCGTGATCTTGAACAATTCCACCGGCGCGTTCGCCTTGGCCATCGTAAGGTGGACGCGGCCGACTTCTTTCGCCGTGTCGAGCGACGTCGATCCGTCGCGATTGATGCCCCACTGTCCGGTCTGCTTGCTGATGATCAGGTCCCACTTGCCGGTGTCGAGCGCGATGTACATCGTGTAGTCGCCCTTGGGAACGTTGACGCTGCCGAAGGTCAGGTCGGCGTCGGTATGCAGCGATGTGGCCGAATCGGCGCCCATGCGCCACACCGTGTTGTCGGGCTGGAGCGCGTCGGCGCCGCCGAAGATGTGCCGCCCCTTCATCGAGGGTGCGCAATAAGTAATGGTGATGGTCTTGCCGCCGATAGTCGCCGTGGCGGTCCCCGCTTTGTTCGCGGGCGTACACGCCGCGTGGGCCATCCCCAGGCTGCCGGCGATAAAGATTGCAATTGTCAGAACACGCTTCATGGTCTTGGATTTCCTCTTCAGCGAGTATAGATTAAAATTGATGCCCGTATCGCTGGAGTTCATGCGTGGGATCCTCGGCTTCATCGGGATCGGCTGCGCCTTCATGCTCGGTCGCTCGATCGTGGCGGTGCGCCGCGGTTGGCAGAAGCAATCGATGCTGGTCGGCTGGGCCGTCCGCCTGCTGCTGTGCATGGCCGCGGTCTTCTTCCGCCATCCCATCGACGCCGCCGACATAGCCGTCACCAGTCTCGCCATCGTCGCATGTGCCTTCGGCGCGTACCAGACGGCCCACCAGAAAAAGGAAGAAGATCTCACGAAGACGATCTTCCCCGAGTAGCCTGTATACCCAACCACAATGACTGTGGCCGAACTGCGCCGTGGCTTTCACCGGACCTTCTGGATCGCCAACACGCTCGAACTCTTCGAGCGCTTCGCCTTCTACGGCTCCAAGGCGGTGCTCGCGGTATACCTCGCCGAGAAGGTCGGACTGGGCCCTCAACTCGCGGCATCTTTGGTCGGCGCGTTCGCGGGCGTGCTGTACTTTCTGCCCGTGCTCGCGGGGACCCTGGTCGACCGCTACGGCTTCCGCCGGACGCTGGCGGCCTGCTTCAGCATCTTCACTATCGGCTACTTCCTGATCGGCATGGCCGGACTTGAGTTCGGCCAGCGTATCGTCCAGAGTATCGGGCGCACGCCCTATGTGATGGCCGTCCTGCTGCTCACCGGTATCGGCGCCATCTTGCGGTCCGACCTGGATCGCATGGACCAGAATTCTGACGAACCTAGGCACACGTTCTATCGAGCGAGCCTTTTCGGCCCGGCGTAGCGCATCCAGGAGCAAGGCAGGCATCTCTTCAGTCATGAACTGCCGGTGTCCTTCGCTCTCGACCAAGAGATGTTCAATCTGGCTGCCTCTGAGATTCAGTTCCTCCGCCATCACATCTATAAGTTCATTTCGATTGGCTGTCGCTTGGCGGCTGATGTAGGCCATCGCGCCTTCCATGGCGGAGTGGCCGTGGCTGTGCATCACGAATATCAGCCCGCAGTCGTACGCTACAATCAACTCTTACATGTCACTTGTCGTTGTAGGATCCGTTGCGTACGATGGCGTCGAAACGCCGCATGGAAAAGTCGACCGAATGCTCGGCGGCGCCGCCACCTATATCTCCCTGGCTGCCAGCTATTTCACTCCGGTCCGCATCGTCGCGGTAGTCGGCGACGACTTCGCGCAGGAGGACGTCGACCTCCTCGCCTCTCGCAAGATCGATCTCTCCGGGATGGAGCGCATCCCCGGCGGCAAGACCTTCTTCTGGGCCGGTGTCTACTCGGCCGATATGAACGACCGGACCACCCTGCAGACCGACCTCAACGTCTTCGCCGACTTCGACCCCAAGCTCCCCGACTCCTACCGCAGCGAGCCGTACCTGCTGCTCGGCAACATTCAGCCCGGCCTGCAGAAGGCCGTCCGCGCGCAGATGCCCGGCGTCAAGTTCACCGGTGGCGACACCATGAACTACTGGATCAACGACTTCCGCGCCCAATTGCTCGACACGCTCCACGAGTGGGATTTCCTGCTCATCAACGATAGCGAAGCCCGCCTGCTTTCCGGCCAGCACAACCTGCGCCGCGCGGCCGACTGCATCATGAAGATGGGACCCAGGATCCTCGTCATCAAGCGCGGCGAATACGGCGCGATCCTGTTCCACAAGTCCGGCCACTTCATCGCTCCCGGCTATCTCCTCGACGACGTTTTCGATCCCACCGGCGCGGGCGATTGCTTCGCCGGCGGCTTCATCGGCTACCTCGCCGGCCGCGGCGTCACGCCCTCCGACGGCGCGCTCGAACCCAACGAATTGCGCCGCGCCGTCATCTACGGCTCCGTGATGGGCAGTTTCTGCTGCGAGAAATTCGGCGTGGATCGCTTCCGCTCCCTCACCCGCGATGAAATCGAGGCCCGTTATCAGGAATTCCAAGTCTGCACCGCGTTCTAACAGCGCCGCGCTTTACGCCGGACTGTTTTTGGCTCTCGCCCTGTGCAGCGCGCTCGCGATCTATTTCTTCCACTCCAAGGGCTGGATCCTCTATTACGGCGACGCTGAAGCGCACCTGAACACCGCCCGCCGCATCGTCGACAACCAGACGCCCGGCTATGACCAGATCGGCACCGTGTGGCTGCCCCTCATGCACTTTCTGATGCTGCCCCTCGTGGGCCGCGATGGCCTGTGGCGTAGCGGACTGGCCGGATCGATCCCCTCCGGCATCTGCTTCATCGCCGCCGGCCTGTTCCTGTGCGCGACCGCCCGCCGCGTCTTCCGCTCCAACGAAGCCGGCCTCACCGCAGCCGCGCTCTTCGCGCTCAATCCCAATATCCTTTATCTGCAGTCGATCCCGATGACTGAACTGTCGTCGTACGCCTGCCTCGCGGCGCTGCTCTACTTCACTGTGCGATTCGGCGATACGCGCGGTTGGGGCGCACTCGCGGGCGCCGGGATCGCCGCGTGCCTGGGGACGCTGGCCCGCTACGAAGGCTGGTTCCTTCTGCCATTCGCGGCGGCGTATCTCTTCTATCGCGCCGAACGGCAGCGCTGGACCGTCGCCGTCGTCTTCTGCGCCATCGCCGGCCTCGGCCCGCTCTACTGGCTGTTCCACCACTGGTGGCTCACCGGCGATCCACTGGACTTCTACCGCGGCCCCTACTCCGCGCTCGCGATCCAGGGCGGCCGCCCCTACCCTGGCAAGGGCGACTGGCCCACCGCGCTGCTCTACGTCCGCACCGCCATTGTCCGGTGCGCCGGTCCGGGACTCGCGGTACTCGCGCTCGCAGGCGTTATCGCCGCGCTCGTCAAGCGCGCCTTCTGGCCGCTGGCGCTCCTGGCGCTCCCGCCCATCTTCTATGTCTGGAGCATGCACTCGTCCGGCAATCCCATCTTCATGCCCGGCATGCCGTACACCTATTCCTTCTACAACACACGCTACGGACTGAGCGCCTTCTGCCTGCTCGCGTTTTGCGGAGCCGCGCTGGTGTCGATCCCAATACGACGCCGCGCGCTCTCCGCCGCGCTCGTGGTCGCCGCCGCATGTTCCTATTGGCTGCTCCATCCCGCGCCGCCCAACTGGATCACGTGGGAGGAATCGCGCGTCAATTCCGAGGGTCGCCGCGCCTGGACCCGCCAGGCCGCGCAATACCTGGCCCCCCGCTACGTCCACGGTTCCGGTATCATCACATCATTCGGCGATCTCACCGGCATCTACCGCGAGATGGGCGTCCCCATTCGCGAGACCTTTTCGGAGGTCAACGGACTTCCCTGGCTGGCTGCCGTCGAGCGCCCGGAGTTGTATCTGACGCAGGAATGGGCCGTCGTCATGGGTGGCGATCGCGTGCAGACCGCGGTCAATCGCGCCAACCGGCTGGGCCCCTGTTACACGCTGGAAAAGACCATCATTGTCAAGGATTCGCCGGTCATCGAAATCTACCGGCGCACAGGAGGTTGTCATGGTACTTCATGAAAACGTCACCACCGCATTCGAACTCCCCGGCTTCCGGATCAAGCGTAACTTCGGCGTGGTCCGCGGCATCGTAGTCCGCTCGCGCTCGATCATCGGCACGTTCGGCGCCGGATTGCAGACGCTGGTCGGCGGCAACATCACGCTTTTCAGCAAGCTCTGCGAGAAGACCCGCGAGGACGCCTTCGACCTTATGCTGCAGCACGCCAACGATCTGGGCGCGAATGCCGTCATCGGCGCGCGCTACGACGCCACCGAGATCATGCAGGGCGTGACCGAAGTGCTGGCCTACGGCACCGCGGTCGAAGTCGAGAAGATACCGTAAATGAAGATCCCGTTCACGAAGGCGCACGGCGCGAAAAACGACTTCCTGCTCACCTGGGACCACGAGGCCCCCGAAGGCGACCGCGCCGGGATGGCGCGCGCGATCTGCGATCGCCACACCGGCATCGGCGCCGACGGCTGGATGCTGGTCGGCAAGCCGGTCGATCCCGACGCCGAGGGTTCCATCCAGCTCTACAATTCCGACGGCAGCGTGGCCGAGATCTCCGGCAACGGCACGCGCTGCGCCGCCGCTTTCCTGATTCGCCACGGCTATGCCGCCGGGCTCGTCCGCGTGCGCACCGGCGCGGGCATCAAGAGCCTCCGCCTGCTCAAGCGCGGCAACCTGGCCTTCGAGTTCGAGATGAATATGGGGCAGCCGCGCACCATCGCCGCGCGCTTCGAGTTGCCGCTCGCCGCCGGCCCGCGCGATGTCACCCTGCTGGACGTCGGCAATCCCCAATGCAGTATGCCGGTCGCGGACTTCGATTTCGACTGGCGGGCCATGGGCGCGGAAATCGAATCCCACCCGCAGTTCCCTCATCGCACCAACGTGTCGTTTGTGAAGGCCGTGGACCCGCACACGATCGACGTCCGCTTCTACGAACGCGGGGCAGGGGAGACCATGAGCTCGGGCACTGGATCCACCGGCGCGGCCTTCACCGCCGTCCTGCGCGGCATGGCGCAATCCCCCGTCCGCGTCCTCACGCCCGCCGGACCCATCGACCTTCGGCTCGAAGACGAGATCTTCCTCACGGGGCCCGCCGAAATAATCGGGGACGGTGAGTTTTTCGTAGCGTAGGACTCCGGGCTGCGTCTGCGGTACCCTACGATATTCCAGGAGACGCTCCGATGGCATGCAACCCCGACAAACTGCGCAATGTTCCCCTATTCGCCCTGCTTGACGACGACGAAATGGCTGTTCTCGCCGCGCAGGTCGAACTCAAGACATTCCCTCCTCGCGCTCGCATCTATAAGATGGGCGACCAGTCTACCGCCGCATACGTGCTGCTCGATGGCAAAGTACGCGTCACCACCGTCGACGAGGATCACCAGGAAGTAATCGTCGACGAGCCCGGCGAGGGCGAGTTTTTCGGCTTCGCCTCCATGCTGCAGCAGTCCCTCCACCAGACCACCGCCCACGCCCTCGAAGAAAGCACGTGTCTTGAGATTTCCCGCGACGACATCGAGATCCTCCTCGAGCGCAAACCGCATGCGGGCATGGACCTCCTCACTACCCTGGGCCGCCAGTTCCACGCCGCGCAGAACCTCGTCAGGATGCGCGCCAACCGGAATCCCAACGAGGTGATCGAAGAAGAAACCACGCTGGGGCAGCGCATCGCCGATCAGGTGGCCCGATTCGGCGGGTCGTGGACGTTCATCCTCACCTTCCTGGCCCTGCTCATCGTGTACACCACCATCAACATCTCGCTGGCGAAGCGCGCCTGGGATCCCTACCCGTTCATCCTGCTGAACCTCTTCCTCTCCATGCTGGCCGCCATCCAGGCGCCGGTGATCATGATGAGCCAGAATCGCCAGGACATTAAAGACCGCCTCCGCGGCGAACTGGATTTCGAAGTCAACCGCCGCGCCGAATCGGAGATCCAACAACTCGCCCGCAAGCTGAGCCTGCTCGACGACAAGATCGACGACCTCGGCGACCTCCTGCGCACGCCCAACAAAAAGTAATTTGCAAGAATTTCCTTGCATTGCCCCAGCCTCTGTGGTTAAGTTGAATGATCACTCAATTGAATGATCGTTCAACTCGCGAAAGACTCCTGGAAGCGGCCCGCTACCTCTTCTGGGAACGCGGCTACGCGGCCACCGGAATCGCCGAGATTTTGCATCGGGCGAAAGCCAACGCCGGCAGCTTCTATCACTTCTTCGCCGGTAAGGAAGCGCTCTTGCTGGCCGTACTGGACAGCTACCTGGAAGGACTCGAACCGATCATCGTCCGGCCGGCCTTTGCGTCGCGGCCCGATCCCATCGATCGGATCTTCGCGATCCTGGCCGGATACCGCGAGCGGCTGGTGCAGACGGGCTGCTCGTACGGCTGTCCGCTCGGGCGGCTGGCGCTCGAGATCGAAGCCGAAAATCTGCCGGCGCATGGCCGCATCGCCGCCAACTTTGCCGGCTGGACGGGCGCGGTCCGGCGCTGCCTGGAAGACGCCCGGGATCGCCTCCCGCGCGATTGCGACCGGGACGGACTCGCCACCTTCGTCCTCACGGTCATGGAGGGCGGGGTCATGCAGTCGCGGACGTTCCGCCGCATGGAGCCGTTCGATCAATCGGTGGCCCAGTTACGCAACTACTTTGCATGTCTCACACGAAACAAGGAGGGGAACCATGAAACAGCTACTAACGACCGCCATCGCGTGCGCCGCCCTGCTGAGCGTCGCATCGGCCCAGGAAAAACCGGCAAGCCCGGTAAGAGTAAATAAGCTGAGCGCACCGGAGAAGGCGCTCAAATTCGAGGTGATGGTGCCCGCGCCTGTCGCCGACGTGTGGACCGCGTTCACCACCAGCGAGGGCCTCGCCACCTGGCTGTGGAAGGACGTGCTTGTGGACCTCCGCAAGGGTGGCGAGTGGACCGTCCGCTTTCCCGGCGGCAGCACCGGAGGCGGTAGCATCGTGGATTTCAAGCCGCAGCGGAGCATCACCATGCGCGCCCTTTGTCCCGATCGGTTCCCCACCGTTCGTCGCGAACGGACTACGGCGGTATTCGCATTCGAGCCCGCCGGAGACACGACGCGGGTCACTCTCACGCAAACCGGATGGAAGGCCGGCAAGGAGTGGGACGACGCCTATGAATACCTGGCCGGCGGCAACGCCCAACTGCTCGAACAGCTCTGGTCCCGCTTCGCCAAGGGTCCTGCCCAATGGGACAAGTAATAAATCACTGGAATTTGCCGATAAGTAGTTATGGCAGCCGTTGTCCAGGTGGAGCTATCCACACCCGAGTTGTCCACGCGGCCGGCACGCGTGGACAACGTAGTTGAATACACGGAGTTCCGCCTTGACTGGCGTGAACCATTACCGCCGGCGCGGTTTGGAAACGAGCGCTTCCTCTGGGGCTGCGTTGCCCTCACCGTCGTCGTGATGGCCTGGATGACAGTCAGGTAATGGTCTATTCGTCCTCCACGTGACTCTCGGTCTCGCCGCGAGTCACGTAAGTTCCTTCTTCGGCCACACGCATTTCGTCTTCTGCCTGCAGCCAGTCATCCATGTCCGACCCGTCCTGACCGCCACGCTCCTGGTAAATCTCGAACGCTCTCTGCCGGACGCGCTCTTCAATTGGCAGTTGCTCCGGGGCTACGGTTTGCTTCCCGGGTTTCGTGATTGGAGTAATCGCTCGTGCTGCCATGATGGTTTCCCTCGCTTCCGGTATCGCAAATTTCGAGCCCCGGCGAAAGGGCCAATTTCGGCTCGCCGTGCAGTCCCTCGCACCTTCGGGACTGGTGGAATCGCGTACTCATTCGTCCCGCGCCGGAAACCGCCGCAGGGTGCGAAACGTGATCGATCAGCGCAACTCTTTCACGGGCGGGATCGTGTGCCGCCACTCTGTGCGCGCGCTGCCGGTCAGCAGGTACAAGGACCGCGGCGCCAGATCTACAGCCGCCGTTTCGCGCTGCCGCGCCTCTCCCCGGCGAAAGCGCATGCGGCAGGCCCCCAGCGAAACGCCCGCCACGATGCCGAAGTGCGGTGCGTCGCGGTGCCAGCCGATCCCGGCGCCCGGCGGATACTCGGTCACCAGCACCTCCGAAAACCCCTCCGCCGCAATCCCGGCCCTCGCGGCGACCCGCTCCCGCAGGCCCAATAACGCTTGCGCGGGCGTAAGACGGTACGATTCGAACGAGTACCGCCAGCCGAATTGCGCCACCCGCCGCTTCGCCTCCACGCCGTGCATCCGCACGACCCCAAACGAAACCGTGCCGGTGAATTCGATCAGCGCGGCTTCTTCGGATGCGTCGAGGAAGTCCTCCACGAGCTCGAAGCCCTCAGGCCAATCACCGGGCGCTGATGCGCTCGAACGGGATGTTCTGGATTGCATAATCGCGCCAGTCCCGAAAATCGAAGTGCCACCACTCGGACTGAAAGACGCTGAAGCCCTGCTTCTCCATCTCGCTCCGCAGCAGGTCGCGGTGCGCCCGCTGTTCGGGAGTGCCGCCGGTGTACGTGGGATACGAGCGCTCCGACATCTCGTCGTAGCCGCCCGTCATCTCCACTTCCCGTCCCGTCTTCAGGTCGTACAGCGAAATGTCGGCGGCGCAGCCCCGATTGTGCCGCGATCCCTGCGAGGGGTCGGCGACGAATTCGTGCTTGTCCACCGGGGTCGCTTCCCAGAAGATCTTCGTGACGTACCACGGACGATACGCGTCGAAGACCACGATCCCGTATCCCTGTTTCATCAGCTCGCGATGGGCGCGACGCAACGCTTCGGCGGCCGGCCGCTGCAGGAATGCCCGCGCCGACGAGTAGACGGGCGTGCCCAGAAAATTACGGTCGGTGGCATAGCGGATGTCGAGCTTGATGCGCTTATCGAGCGCCGCCACGTCCACTAGGTCGGACTCTCGGAATGGCCCCCGCTCGAACGGCGGAGTGGCCTTCAGAGCTTCGGCGCGAAGCTCCGCAATCGGCCGTACCGGCTGAATGTGGAAGACCGCGGGTTCGGTCTGCCCCAGCACTAGATACGCCAGCAATAATCCCGAAAATAATCGGCCGGTCATGTTCAATTTCAGAGATTAGCATGGGTCGGAAACGCACGGCTACGCCGCTCGCTCGGTTGAGGCGGGCCCGGTAATCCTGTAGCCTCAGAGGCGAAGTGGAAATTGACGGGCACGATGTCGCGATTACCCGGCCGGCCAAGGTGTTGTTTCCTGACGACGAGATCACCAAGGGCGACCTGATCGAGTATTACCGCCGGATCGCGCCCGCCATGCTGCCTCATGTGCAGGACCGGCCGCTCGTCATGCAGCGCTACCCGGACGGAGTGGACGGTCCCGGGTTCATTCAAAAGAGCGTCGCCGCTTACTACCCGAAATGGATTCGGCGGGTGACGGTCGAGAAGGTCGGCGGCGTTGTGGAGCATGCCATAGCAAACGATGCTGCCACGCTGGTGTATCTTTCGAATCAAGCCTGTGTCTCCTTTCATACCTGGTTAAGCCGCGCGAAGCACGTCGAATGTCCCGATCAGGTGGTCTGGGATTTCGACCCCTCCCGCGACACCGATCTTCCCGGCGTGGTAGCCGGCGCGCTGGCGCTGAAAGACCTTCTGGACGAGTTGAAAATGCCCGCGTACGCCCGGGCCACGGGTTCCCGCGGCGTACACGTCGTAGTGCCTCTCGCGCCGCGGCAGGACTTCGATACCGTCCGCGCCTTTTCGCGCCGGCTGGCCGGGATCCTGGTGGATCGCGACCCGGCGCGGTTCACCCTGGAACAACGCAAAGCCGGCCGCGGCGCGCGTATCTTCATCGATACCAATCGCAATGGTTACGCGCAGTCGGCGATTGCCACTTACTCGGTGCGCGCGCGGCCGGGGGCGCCCGTGGCCGTTCCCCTCGACTGGTCCGAGTTACGTAAGAAGAGCTTCCGCCCGGACGCTTATAACATTCGCAACGTCTTTGAGCGACTGCAGAAGTTTCCCGATCCGTGGAAGGACTTCCGCCGCCGCGCCGTTTCCCTGCAGGCCGCCGGCCGACGCCTCGACCGTCTGCACGCCGCGTAAGTACACCTTGAAGATTCCGTTTCCGCAAGAGACCGGACGTTCGCTTGGCGTAGCGTAGGCCTCCGGCATGTGAACGCGCCGCCAGGCGCGCTGGCTTTGTTTACATGCGGAAAGCGGTCTCGCTCTGGCATCGCGGACGTCCATGTCCGCATCCCTCGCGCAGGCGGTTTCCCATGGCATGCGATTCTTTCACAGCTTCTCACGGTCGCGGCTCTGAACGGAGCCGCGTAAGTAGGCGGCGTGCTAAGTCGCGGTGTGCGATAATCGGCGCTCGATGAGCACCTTAGTTCAGTATGCGAATCACGACGGTGTGGCCGTCCTGACGATCGACAATCCTCCGGTGAACGCGCTGAGCGCCGGCGTGCTGGAGAGCCTGGACGCGGCCATCGCGCGCGCAGTTGCCGACCAGAGCGTCACCGCGATCGTGGTCACGGGCGCCGGCCGGAACTTCATCGCCGGCGCCGATATCGCCATGCTCGAAAAGATGGCGTGGAGCAACGCGCCCGCCGTGGGCTGGCACGATCTACTGTCCCGCATCGAGGACTCGCCCGAGCCTGTCGTAATGGCCATCCAGGGCGGCGCTCTCGGCGGCGGTTTGGAAGTCGCGATGGCCGGCCACTATCGGGTCGCCGTGGCGTCGGCGCAATTGGGCCAGCCCGAGGTCGACCTGGGTATCATTCCCGGCGCCGAAGGCACGCAGCGGCTGCCCCGCCTGGTGGGCGTCGAAAAGGCCATCGAGATGTGCGTCACCGGCAAGCCCGTCAAGGCTCCCGACGCGCTCTCGGCGGGGCTGGTGGATGCCATCATCGACGGCGAGCTTCTCGCCGGCGCGGTCGCATTCGCGCGGCAGGCCACCATTCCGGTGAAGGTGCGGGATCGCCACGATCGACTCGGCACGCCCGAGACGAACGCTCCTATGTTCGCCGCCGGACGCCAGCTTGCCGCCAAAGTGAGGCGCAACCAGGAAGCGCCGCTGCGCGCCATTCAGGCAATCGAGGCCGCGACCACCATGCCCTTCGACGAAGGATGGCAGCGCGAGCGCGATCTCTTCGCGCAATGCGTCGCGTCCGATCAGGCGAAGTCGCTGATCTACGCCTTCTTCGCCGAACGCACCGCGGCGAAGGTGCCAGGCATCGATAAGACGACCACGGTGTACCCGGTGGCGCGCGCGGCCATCATCGGAGCAGGCACGATGGGCGGCGGCATCGCGATGTGTTTCGCCAACGCGGGCATTCCGATCCTGCTCAAGGAAACGACCGCCGAGGCGCTGGACGCAGGCATGGCGCGCATCCGCAAGAACTACGAGACGAGCGTCAAGCGCGGCCGCTTCACCGCCGAGGATGTCGAGCGCAAACTCGCCCTGATTCATCCGCAGCTCGATTGGAGCGGCTTCGATTCGGTGGACCTGATCCTGGAGGCCGTCTTCGAAAACATGGCGCTCAAGAAGCAGGTCTTCGCCGAGATCGACCGTCTGGCCCGGCCGGGGTGCGTGCTCGCTACTAACACTTCGACACTCAGCATCGACGAGATCGCGTCCGTGACCGGCCGCCCCGAGTTCGTTATCGGCACGCACTTCTTCAGTCCCGCGAATGTCATGCGGCTGCTCGAGATCGTGCGCGGTGCGGCGACGTCCCGCGAGGTGATCGCGACGGCGATGGCACTGGCCCGGCCTTTGAAAAAGGTCGGCGTGCTGGTCGGCAACTGTCCGGGCTTCGTCGGCAATCGCATGTTCTTCCCGTACATGTATGAAGGCCAGTTCCTGGCCGAAGACGGGGCGACACCCGAACAGGTCGATCGCGCGTTGACGAAATTCGGCATGGCCATGGGGATCTTCGCCGTGGACGACCTGGCCGGCATCGACGTGGGCTGGCGCGTGCGGCAGGAGTTGCACCTCGGCGACGATGGCGGCCGTCAGCCGCTGGTCGCCGATCGCCTGTACGAAATGGGCCGTTACGGCCAGAAGACAGGCAAGGGCTGGTATGTGTACGGCGACGATCGCAAGCCCGCGCCCGATCCCGAAGTGGACGCGCTCATCCGGGAGGCTTCGATCACGGCCGGGATTCCGCAGCGCGAGATCGGCGAGCAGGAGATCGTCGAGCGGTCCATCTACGCGCTGGTCAACGAAGGCGCGCGCATCCTGGAGGAAGGCTTCGCCATGCGCGCATCCGACATTGACGTGGTGTACGTCAACGGGTACGGATTCCCCGCATGGCGCGGCGGCCCGATGTTCTACGCCGACCTCGTCGGTCTGGATAAGGTGCTGGCGACAGTCGAACGCTTTCACCGGGAGTTCGGAGCGAGGTGGAAGCCGGCGCCGCTGCTGCAGAAGCTCGCGGCGGAAGGCGGCACGTTCAGGGAGTATAAGTAGGGCGCGGGCGGACGCTGCCCGCCTGGGCCGAACTGCCGCTCGCCACGCGCGCTGCTGTTCCGCTCCGATCGGACCTGCGACCGTTAGGATAGGCGCTTTCGCCTGTCCTGGGCGAGCGGCAGCGCTCCGTTCGAAGCGGAGCCGCGCGCGTCAGCAAGCGACGATACTTCCCGTACGACGTGACACACGGCAACGCTCCCTCACTCCTCGGAGTTCAACGGTGGCCGGCGCCGACATAAAACGCTGCATCAGCCATTTGTCCCAGGGTGAGAGGGCTCCCCTTGAACACACTGACCCAGCCGCCGGGACCGCGGCAGTTTAGCAAGGGGCCGACAAATTCCTCCTCTGGTGCGCCTCACCTGGCGCGACAACGTCGGCTCGAACGAACGCCGAAATCAACGCGCCCGCTATCGCGTCAATTCCCGCGGGTTGGGCAAGAAGGCTGCCGGCGAAAAGGAGTGGGGCTAGCCAAGCTTTCATTCTGTTCCCTGCTTACCGTACCAGACATGGCCGCTTGGGATCGAACTTCCAACCGGGGATCAGGTATTGCATCGCCGCGGCGTCGTCGCGTGCACCCAGTCCCATGCCGCGATACAACTGGTTGGCCTTCTCCACTTCCGCCATGTCGAGTTGGACGCCCAGGCCGGGAGCGTGCGGCACTTCGATGCGGCCGCCCGCAATGCGGAGTGGCTCGCGCGTCAGGCGCTGCCCGTCCTGCCAGATCCAATGCGTGTCGATGGCGGTGATGTTGCCGGGCGCGGCGGCCGCCACGTGCGTGAACATGGCCAGCGAAACATCGAAGTGATTATTCGAATGCGAGCCCCACGTCAGGCCCCACTCGTGGCATAACTGCGCGACGCGGACGGAGCCGCGCATGGTCCAGAAGTGCGGGTCGGCCAGCGGAATATCGACGGCACGCAATTGGATGGCGTGGCTGAGCTGCCGCCAATCGGTCGCGATCATGTTGGTCGCTGTCGGCACGCCGGTAGAACGTCGGAACTCGGCCATGATCTCGCGGCCGGAATAGCCGGCTTCCGCGCCGCACGGGTCCTCGGCATACGCCAACGAATCGCGATATTGGCGGCAGAGGGCGATGGCCTGGCGCAGCGACCACGCGCCGTTCGGGTCGATGGTGATGCGCGCGTCCGGGAAGCGGGACGCCAGCGCGGCAATCGCCTCCATCTCCTCGGCGCCGGCGCGGACGCCGCCTTTCAACTTGAAGTCGCGGAAGCCATAACGCGCGTGGGCCGCCTCGGCCAGGCG